>ERZ869909.778-NODE-778-length-31883-cov-4.203326_pt1 | contig 31883 bp, 21 predicted proteins | sample MGYA00520892_ERZ869909 | MGnify/ENA primary metagenome ERZ869909 (study PRJEB32215, sample SAMEA104723947) | bioreactor metagenome | biome: bioreactor; feature: anaerobic bioreactor; material: water | place: China | collected 2015-03-12 ...
AGCGAGGGCGTCCGCGTCGAAGAGCGTGCGGTCCAGGCCGTCCTGCAGGCGTGTCACCAGGCTCATGACGGTCTCGAGCCGATCCATCGCGGCCTCGAAGCCATCGCGGTCGGCCCGAGCCTGGGCGAGGACCCAGGGCTGGAGACCGGGCGTGAACAGAAGCATGCCCGCAACGATGAGCAGCCTGACGGTGTTGCCGAGCATCCGGGCTGGGGATCGGTTGATCACTGTACGCCTCCTTCGGTCGGTTCAGGCAGGGCGATCTCCTGCAGGGTGCCATCGATCCGGACGTTCTCGATGAGCAGGCCCGGTTCAGAATGGACGCTGAGGGTATAGGTTCCACCGGGCAGGTCGATCGCCGGACCCCCCACCGTCCCGCGTGCAACCACGACGCCGTCCTGGTCCAGCACCTCGAAGGGCAGCGCCACCGAGCGAACCAGGGCGTCCGCCAGCTCAGTCGCATCCGTCGCATCGAAGTACTGGCCGCCGCCGAGTTCCGCCCAGGCGCGGAAGCGTGCCCGCGCCGCCTCGACGTCGTCGGCATCGAAGTCGAAACCGATGATGTTGAGCACGACATCGACGCCGTCCGCCCTCAGTTCGGCGATCGCCGCCTCGACGTCACCGTCGCAGGATTCCTCCCCGTCAGTGATCAGGATCAGGGTGCGCGGGCCTTCGGCGCCAGCCAGGTCGGCCCTGGCCAGCAGGATCGACTCGGCCAGCGGCGTGCCCGCGAACGACTGCGGCACGATGCCCGCGATCGTCGCGGCAACCGCGTCCGGATCGAGCGGCGCCAGCGCCACCTCGAGGTCCGTGCGGCAGATGTTGGCCTCCCGGTTCCCGAACACCCGCAGGGCGAACGGCACGTCCTGGGGCAGCACGGAGGTGACGAGGTCGCCGAGCACCTCCGCTGCGATCTCATGTCTGAACCTGCCATCCAGCGTCTGCCACATGCTTCCGCTGGCGTCCAGGATTACCTGGATCGCGCCGGTCGTGCCGACCGCGACTGCCGTCTCGTCCGCTGCGCCTTCAGATGCAGCCCCATGCGACACGGACAGCTGGCCGGGCTGCGCCGCCTGCTGCTCGAAGGCGACGCTCACGCTGTACGGCTTCGGCCGCCTGATCAGGCAGTCGGCCCGGGCGAGGCCGGTCTCCAGGTCAGCCAGCGTTGGCGTGGCGGCGTAGTGGCCTCCGTGGGCGTCGGCCAGGTCCTGCATGTAGTCCTGGGTGTCCGGTGAACTTGCCGAGCTGACGTGCAGCGAGAAGATCTGCGTGCCGGCCGCCTCGATGCTGGACCAGACGGCGGGCGTCTGGTTGTAACTGAACTCGGCGTCGGTTATGAGCAGCACGGCGCGGCTGCCGGAGCGGTGCGCCAGCTGCGCGTTCGTCGCGATCAGAGCGCTGCCCGCGTCACTCGAGCCGTCGGAACGGTCGTAGGCGTTGAGCGCGCGGGTCACCTCATCCGCGTCGCCGCTCCAGTCGGGCAACAGGAACCTCGCCCCTCCGCTCGAGAAAACGGCGAGCATGACCTCCTCGAGCTCAGGCGTGATTCCGGCCGCGAACTCGTCCAGCGCCGCGTACGTCATGGCCGAGAACGAGGCGACGCTACCGCTGTTGTCCCACACGAACGCGATCGATCGGGGCGGCTCGGTGATGCTGAGCAGGTACGTGCCGGGCTCGACGGCAACGCTCAGGGGCTGGCCACTGACCCCGCTGGCCAGGATCTCCTGCCCGGCATCCGTCAGCTCGAAGCCCAGCTCCACGCTGGTGCCGCTGCCCACATCCAGGTGCAGGCGGTTGGCGTCAGCGGGAACCGTGATCTCGTACCAGGCCGTGAAGCTGCCGGCCTGGACGAACCCGCTGGACTCCCCATCAAGCGCGCGTGCCGAATCCATGGTGCCGTTGTCGCCGAAGCTCACGCCTGCAAGCTCGGCCAGCTCCGGGTGCAGCCGTTCGTAGATGGCGGACTGCCGGTCCATGCCCCATTCGCCCAGGATCGACCGGTAACCGTCACCCTCGTCATGCTCGAAAACGCGCAGGGGGGCAGGCAGGTTGAGCTGGCGCCGGTCATCGTCCACGAGCTCGCCGAGCTCCTCGAAGCGCACGAACCGGGCCCAGGCTGGCTCGGACAGCTCCAGGGCCAGGACTGGCGGAGTATCCAGGGAACCGCCCTCGGGGCGCTCGAAGTGCCAGTCAGCCACGTGCTGCCACGGCCCAAGCGGCGACTCGGTGCTGACGGAGACGCTGACTCCGGGAAGGTAGGTGTGGTTGTTGCGCAGCTCGTAATCCTGCCATTCGAAGCTGCTGATCAGGGCCGCCCGGTTCTCGTGGAAGCCAAGCACGAACTCCAGCGGGCCGGGAATCGAGCGCATGGCGATGTTTGGTCGGGTTGCGGACGGGCCGCTGGCCGGACCCTCCAGGATCGTGCTCATGCCGATCCAGGCGTTGCCGCGCACGACGTGCCCGCCGAACTGCGGATCGGCCAGGTTGATCCGGTCCAACGGAGGCTCCGACCCGAGCACCTTGAACTCGCCGACGCTGACGTTCCGCTGACCACGGTGCTGGCTGTCGAGCAGCCTGAGGGATATGTGACGGGTGTCGACGGTTGCGGGCAGCGTGAAGACCTGCTCGATCGCGGCTCCCGTAAGGCTGCCCTCAAGCACGGTCGTCCAGTCTTCCCCGTCCGCCGAGACCCTGATCTCGAAGTCGCGCAGCTGGTGTTCCGTGCCGCCCCCCACGGGGTGCAGCGCCACGGCTTGAACGGTCGCCTCGCGGCCGAGATCGAGCCAGAACTCCTCGCCGACCGGGAAGGTTCCCGGCTGTGACACGGCCACGCGGCCGTCGATGACGAGCGGGTCGCGGCGCGTGTTCGCCGAGCTGCTGATCGAGGTTCCCAGCGGCGCGAGCGCGTAGTTCCAGTAAGCGGTGTCAAGAAACGGCGCCGGGGTCCAGGCGTGAGCGCCAAGCGTCAGCGCGTCACAGGTGGCGACCAGCTCCGCTGCGGCCGTGGCCGTCAGGCCGTCCCCGTTCGCCAGCCCCAGGGTCAGCGAGAACGGACGGTCGCCGCGCAGGTCATCGGGCAGCGTCAGCGTGAACGGCACGTCGATGCTGGCTCCTGCACCTACCTCCAAGCTTTCCGGCAGGCCGGACACGGTCGCCCGCGGGTCACTGGCGTGCACGACCGGCGCCAGGGTGAGCGCGGAGTCCGCGTCGCTTTCGACCGACAGGGTTCCGCTCACCACCTGCCCGAAACGCGACCAGGCCGCTACGGAGTCCGTCTCGAGTTCCACGCTCAAGCCGAGTTGCTCGCGAGGATGGGTCACCTCCCTGGCCGCGAGGCCCTCTCCGAAGTCGAACGAGACGTTCCATGCCTCATCCGAGGCTGCCCCCAGCACGACGTAGTACTCGACATCCGGCTCAAGGCCGACCGTGAAAGCGTCTTCCTCTCCCTCCGGAACGGTCACCGGCAGGCGGCTGGACCTGCCCGTCTCGGGCACCGGCAGAACCCTGATGGCCGAGGCCGGGCCGGAGCGCACGTCCACACGGAGCGTCGCGGCACTTTCGAGGACCGGCAGCCTGAAGTACATGTCCTCGCCGCTTGCGGGAACGTCGAGCGTCAGGTCGGCTGGGACCGGCCGGGCGTTCGGCGGATCGAACGGCCTGAGCCCCAACGGCAGGTCGAACGGATCGAGCAGGTCGAGCCGGAGCGTGTACCAGCCACTGGACTCGCCGTTCATCCTCACCTCGACCCTGTAGTCACCCGCACTGAGCCAGTGGTCGATGACGAGCGGCTCGCCGGGCGTCGCGCTCGTGCGCTGTCCGCTCTGAGCAGGAAGCAGACGAAGCCTCATCTCCGCGTCCTCCGGTGGTGTGAGCGTGAGCATGACGCGGGCATCGTTGAGCAGGGTGAACCGGTAGTGGGCGTCGGGCCCGTCACTGGTGGCCGCGTAATCCTTGCCGGCATCGATCCTCACCGCGCTTCGTTGCTCATGATTCACGCCGGGCACTATCACCCCGGCGGGCCGGGCCGCAACCTCCTGGTGATCAAGCTCTGCGGGAACCTCCCCGGACAGGGTGAGTTCGGCTGCCGCGGCGGCGGGCTGGGGTGCCTGCTCACGCGGGAGGTCACCCAGGCGCATCACCCGGACGGAATAGTCTCCCGGAAACGCGTCGACAGAAACGTAGTTGAGTCCGCTTCGAAGCGGCACGTTGTCCAGTCGGCTCTGCGAACTGCCACCGGTGCGCACCGTGGTGCCACCGCCATCGCTGATCCTCAGGTCGCGCACGTCCCCGGTGCCCAGCAGCTGGACTCGGTACAGGCCGGAATCCGGCAGTTCGAGCGCCAGCCAGGTGGTGGTCCTTCCGCCATGAGTGAACCTGGCCGTGCCCGATCCGGGCAGCGGGAAGGCTCCGGCACGGCTGCCGGCCGGGCCGACCACCAGGTTGTCGGCGTCGGGTGGGGCGACTTCCGTGAACGAGAGCGAATATGCCGCCTGGTCGGTACGGTTACCGGCGATGCGGAACCAGTACTCGCCCTCATCCAGGCGCAGCAGCGGCACGGCAAGCGCGTCAGTGAAGCTGTGGCAGGCCAGCTCAGAACCCGCCTGATCCTCGATGCAGAGCGTAGCCTGGCCCTCCACCGCGAGGTCCAGATCGAAGTGGCCGGCCTCGGCCGCATCGACCGGCAGATGGTAGTAGTCCTGCCGGTCTTCGTCGAGGTTGCCGCTCACTCCGCCGCTCAGATCGATGCGGTTCGCACCGGAGCGGCTGCCCGTGCGGCCCTGCTTGTTGCCGTCCGCGAACGGCCCGAGCAGGGAGGTTTGCAGGCGATAGCCGGCCTGGGAAACATCACCGACCGGACTGAGCACGAAGGTGTGGATGCCTTCGACCAGCTCCAGGTCCGTCAGGTCAAGCCGGCCTCCGGCCGGGACGCTGTCGTGCAGCAGCTCGGTTCCGGACTCGTCATAAAGCTTCACGGTCACCGGGAAGCCGGGCGTTCCGGTCAGTGCGACACGCCAGGCCCGGCCGTCCTGCACGGGCTCGGGCACGGTCCAGTGGATGTAGTCGGGGGCTGTGAACAGGCTGCCGATCTGATCGAACTCTCCGCTTTGCCGCGTGGGCCTGCCGTCCGGCCCGGTCGGTGAGGTCGAGAAGGTGACCGAGCTGCCCGGGTTGCCGGAGTCGAAGACGAAGCGGCCCTCCTGACCGGAAACCGTGAAACGCAGTTCATATTCGGCGGGCAGCAGGGGCCAGACTGTCGTTTCCATAATACCGTCCGCTGAAGTCAGGGTTGCCGCCGCCCCGGCCAGTCCGGGCACGACCAGGGAGAGTGTCACGGTCTGGGCCGGAGCAGCAGTAAGCGTGACCGTAACGGGTCGCCGGTTGATATCGGACTCGCTCAGGTGCCAGTTCACCTGGAACTCCGCGTCAGACGCGACCGCGGTCACGCAGCCGAGACCGTCCAGCAGGGCTTCCGGCCCGGAATCACCAGGCACAAGGCATGCGCCCTGTGCGTGTGCATTGAACGACAACTGTGGCAGAGCCGTCAGCAGCAACGCGAATGCTGCAACAGCGCCCCGGACTCTCCAGGCGAGCGGCTTGATCATGCCGCTAAGATTAACGCGCCGCCGTCAACAGGACGTCAAAGCCCGGCGCGCGCGAACTCAGGCGATCGCGGCGACGGACCTCCTCAGCCGCTCGATGCCTTCGGCCATGACCTCGTCACTGGCGTTGAGCATCGGCGCGATGCGCATGGAGTTGCCGTAACGGCCACCCTTGCCTATCAGCAGGCGGTTGTTGCGCGCCTCCGCAACCAGGGCGTTCGCCCGCGCAGCGTCCGGCTGTCCGGCCTCGTCCGTCAACTCGATCGCCTGCATCAGGCCCATGCCGCGCACGTCACTGATGAAGCCGTGCTCCGACTGCAGCTCCTCGAGTGCCGCGCGCAGCTTGGCGCCCTGCCTTCCGGCGTTCTCCCAGAGCCGGTTGCGTTCGATGTACTGCAGCGTCGCGAGCGTCTGGGCCATCGACACGGGGTTGCCGCCGTAGGTCGCGAGCGTAGAGGCCTGCAGGGCCGCGGCGACCTCGGGCACCATGACGGTGGCGCCGACCGGTGCGCCGTTCGCGATGCCCTTGGCGAAGGTCATCACGTCCGGTTCGATGCCCCAGTGCTCGATGGCGCAAAGCTGGCCACCGGTGCGGCCCCAGCCGGTCTGCACCTCGTCGATGATCATGATGCCGCCGGCCGCCCGCACGAGCGGCTCGATCCGCCGGAAGTACCCGAACGGTACGGGCTGGAAGCCGCCGACGCCCTGGATCGGTTCGGCCATGAAGGCCGCGATCCGACCGTCGGTTGACGTGGCAAGGAAGTCCTCGAAGTCCTCGACCAGGAAGTCCAGGTAGGCGTCCTCGCTCATGCCGGCGGGACGGCGGCCCATGTAGGGACTGCGGACGTGCTTGACGTAACCGTCGTACACGCCGCCGCTGCGCCAGGTGGACTGGCCGGTAAGCGACATGGTCATTGCGCTCCGGCCGCTGTAGCCGTGCCGCAGGGCGACGATGTCGGTGTTGCCGGTGTGGGCGCGGGCGGCCATGACCGCGGTCTCGTTCGCCTCGGTGCCGCTCGAGGTGAAGAACGTGTGCTGCAGGCGCCCGGGCGTGACGCGCGCGAGGAACTCGGCCACCTCGACCGTGATCTCGTTCAGGTAAAGCGTCGAGGTGTGACCGGCCTTCCTGATCTGGGCGGACACGGCAGCAACGACCTCCTCGTTGCAGTGGCCGATCGCGACGGTGAGGATGCCGCCGAAGAAGTCCAGGTACTCGTTTCCCTCCACGTCCCAGAGCCAGTCGCCCGCAGCACGCGCAACCGCCAGGGGTTCATCACCGTAAAAGAGCATCTTCGTCTGGACCGGCAGCAGGACCCGGCGTTGCCGCTCCAGGAGTTCAGCCGTCCTGGTTGTGTTGGTTGCACTCACGTTGTTTCCTCCTGACTGAATATAACTGCCCGGCTGGCCCTGAGCAGAAAGCGGTCCGGCACTCCAGGGGCGTGCCGGACCACAAGAAAGTCTCTGAGAGGTCAGTTGATGGCGTCGTACACGCTCTCGTCGACGACGTCGTCGTAGGAAACCGGCTCCGAGATGAGGCCGACCTCGACGAGGGTGGCGACGGACCGCTCCCAGTCGGCGCGGTTGAGCGAGCCGACGGCGGTGTCGGGCGTGGGCTTGGTCAGCTTGATCGCTTCGGCTGTCTGCCAGGTCTGGTGAATCTCGGGGCTCTGCGTGGTGCCGGAGCCGGCGCAGGTGTCGCCGCACTGGGCGATGACGATGGCGGTGGATTCCGCCTGGTTGTCCGCCGCGTACTCCCAGCCGCGGATCGAGGCGCGAAGGAAGCGCTCCGCGACCTCGCGGCCGCTCAGGCCGGAGCCCTTGAAGTTGTCGGTGGCAAGCACGTCGTTGTTGACGAAGATCATGTCCTCAAGCAGGTCGGCGCCGATGTCCGCGGGATCGAGGACGTTGAGGACGTCAAGCGGGTAGCCGAGGCCGATGATCTGGTCAAGCTCGTTGTAGGTCATGGCGCTGGCCGCGTCCACTTCGTCCGGGAAGACGAGGGCGGGGTCGAAGGCGTACACGACCGCCTCGACGTCCGGATCGGTAACGGTCGGGTCCAGGTCACTCAGCAGCTGCGCCTTGGCGAACACCGCCGCCGCGGCGAACTCGTTGCCGAAGGCCCACACACCCACGCGGCGGCCGGCCAGGTCGTCGAACGACTCGATGCCGCTGTCGGCCAGGGCGACGAGGCGGTAGCCCGCCAGCTGATAGATCTGCGCGATCTGGGTGACTTCGAGGCCCTGGTCGCGCTGGACGAGCATGTTGGCGATCCAGTCGGTACCGAAGTCGCAGTTTCCGCTCGCTACCTGCACCGTGGGGTTCACGCTGCCGCCGTCGAGGATGGTGACGTCAAGCCCTTCCTCCTCGTAGAAGCCCTTGGACTGGGCGACGAAGTAACCGACGAACTGGGCCTGCGGGAACCATTTCGACTGGAAGCAGACGTCGATGAGGTCGTCCTGTGCGAGTGATGTGGAGGCGAGGGAAGCCAGTACGAACGATGCTGCTGCGATCCATCTCTTCATTGAACAACTGCCTTTCATGTCCGCCAGCGGCACCGGCGGTCAAGTCGTGAAAACTGCCCTTCAGTTTCGCTCAGCCCTCCTCCCCGCGGTGCGACGCATGCCAGCTCGTGGAGACGCGCTCCAGGAACGAGACGACGGAATACATGACTATCGAGAAGACGCTGGAAACCACGATCGCGGCGAACGCCACGTCGAAGGCTCCCTGGCGGGCTGACAGGCTGATGCGCTGGCCCAGGCCGCGCGGTGGGCCCGGAATCAGGAACTCGGCAACGATGACGCTGATCACGGCGACGACCACGCCGATCTTGAGCGCGTTGAACAGGTACGGCAGCGAGTTGGGCAGCCGGACCTTCAGGAAGACCTCGTAGGGCCGGGCCGCGTAGGCACGGAGCAGTTCCAGCTTCAGCGGGTCGACGTGCAGAAGCCCCTGGACGATGTTGAGCACGACCGGGAAGAAGGTGACGATGACGACGACCGCCGCCTTGGATTCCCAGTCGACGCCGAACGCGCGTCCCAGCACCGGGGCCAGCCCGACGATCGGAACGGCACCGAAGGCGACGGCCAGCGGCAGGAACCCGCGCTGGAGGAACGGGCTGAACGAGATCGCGACTCCGGCCAGGAAGCCCGCGCTCACGCCGATGAGCAGGCCCAGCGCGACCTCCTGAACGAAGGTGACGTAGCTGTCATTCAGCAGCACGGGCAGGCTCGCCTGCAGCTGCTGCACAACGTGGTGCACGCCCGGAAAGATTCCCTTCGGGACTGCGAACCCAATCACGAGCCCCTGCCAGACCAGGAGCAGCACGACCGGAACGACGGCCGGCGGCACGAGCACGCGCAGGCGCTGGCGCCAGCCGGGCTCGACCTCCTGCTCGGACAGGCTAACGAGACCGGCGCCACCAACGGCCGCCAGCAGCTGGCCCCATAGGAGCAGCCAGTAGCCGCCGGCGGCCTGACTGCCGGTCCCCTGCAGCTCCTGCACCGGCAGCCAGGCGCCGGCCAGTGCGGCGAAGACCATGACCGTGAGCGTGACCAGGCCCGGGACCAGGCAAGAGACCAGCGCGATGAGCAGCAGAACGGGCGCGAGCCAGCCGCCCAGGCCCGCGCCGTCCGACTGCGCGAGTGGCAGGAACCAGCCCGCCGCGGCGGCCAGCAGGGCGAACAGCGGGAACAGCGTGGCGCGCCGGCTCATGCGCGGCGCTCCCACGGTGCCAGGATCCGCTGAACCAGGCTGACGGCGCCGACCAGCACGATGCCGAGCACGGCGGAGATGATCAGCAGGATCCAGACGTCCGCGACACTGCCCGACTGCACCTGACCCAGGATCTGGTAACCCAGGCCGCGCCGGTTGTTCGACTCGGTCTCCGCCACGAGCGCCCCGACGAGCGCGGCGGCCATGCCCAGCTTGAGGCCGGTGAATAAGAACGGCGTGGCGGCGGGCAAGCGCACGCGCCAGAACACCTCCAGCTTGCTGGCGGCGTAAGAACGCATCAGGTCGAGCACGAGCGGCTCGACGGCGCGCAGGCCCTTGGTGGTGCTGACGACGACGGGAAAGAAGCACAGGTACGCGCCGACCAGAGCAGTGGGCAGCAGGCTCGTCTGGATGGTGATGCCGAAGTTGCCGAGCACCAGCAGCAGCACGGGCACGAGCGCGATGATCGGCACCGTCTGTGACGCGATCGCCCAGGGCAGCAGGGTGCGCTCGAGTGGCCTGAAGATCACGAACAACACCGCCAGGAACACCCCGAGTGCGGCGCCGAGCAGGAGCGCCGAGACCGTGCCCATGGTCGTGTAAAGCGTGGCGCGCATGACGTTGCGCTCGTCACCAAGCGGGTAACGCTCGAAGAACGGTCCGATGCGCTCCGCGATCCAGTGCGGGAACGGCACGGGGTGCTGGGGCAGCGCGAAGAAGCACTCCAGGACGGTGGCTCCGCACGCGGGCCGCAGGTAATACACGTAACGGGTGGTCCACAGGCGGCTGCCCTCGGCGGGCGGCTCGGCCAGCAGTACCGCCCCGGCAGCGGGATCGCTCAGCCAGTAGTCACGGTACTGCCGCAGTTGCGCGTTGCGCGCCGGTACGCTGCTGAACTCGATCTCGGGGCCATTGCGGGCGTAATCGCGGCCTTCCTCCTGCAGCGTACCGTCCAGGACGACGAGTCCCCGGTCGGACTCGAACGTGAAGGCACGCACCGTTCCGTCCACACGCTCCGCCGGGCGTTCGGCGTTGTCCGACAGCAGCCGGCCGTCCAGCCAGACCTGCCTCGTCCGGTCCGCCTCGATGATCAGGGGGGCCGGGAAGGCGAACTCGCGGGAAGTGCCGTTCACCTCGCCCTGCATGAACGGCGCCAGGCTCAGGACGTCAGCGACGACGCGCAACTCGCGGTCCGGGAAGGTGGGCTCATTGAACGCGAGCGTGCCCGTTTCGGCGTCAAGAACCTCATACTCAGCCTCGATCCGCAGCAGCTGCGAACCGAAGGGCGGCGGCTCCAGGAACGTTACGGCGGCTCCCTCGAGCTCGAAGTGTTCGCCCTCGCGCAGGAACACGCCATCCAGCAGTACGGGCCCCTCGGCACCGCCGAAGGTGAAGCGAACGCGGTTGCCGTCCGGCGGCAGGGCGGGCGGCACACTGCCGCGCTCCAGGTGCCGCCAGTCGCCGCCTTCGTTCACGTAGGCCTCGAAGCTGTCGGGCAGGGGCTGTGCGAGCGTCCAGACGGAGTCACCCTCGGGCAGCATCTCGCCGAGCCAGTCGACCCAGCCGGCGGTCTCATCCGGAGCCAGCGCGGTGCCGTCCATGACGGGCACGCCGGCAGCCTCGGTTCCGAAGGAGCTGGCGATCGCCTCGGGCAGCGACAGGCCGTCTGCGGGAATGACGGGCGCCGGCTGCACGGTGGCCGCCTCCCGCAGCCACTTGCGGCTGTCCTCCATGTCGCGGCGCGCCAGCGGGATGCCGAAGAGGAGCGCCAGCGGGTACATCAGCAGCACCAGCACCACCAGCGTCAGTACGACGGGCAGCGCGTTACGCACCGGTCCAGCCCTCGGTCCTCACGTCAGTGTGCCTCGCGCAGCGACTCGCGCACCTCGGTGGCCAGCTCGAAGAACCGCTGCGATTCCCGCGTCTCTGCGTCGCGCGGGTAGGGCAGGTCGACCGGGATGACCTTCTCGATCTTGCCCGGCCGCGGCGTCATAACGACTATGCGCGAGGAAAGGAAGACGGCCTCGGCGATCGAATGCGTCACGAAGACGATCGTCTTCTGCGTCTGCGACCAGATGCGCAGCAGCTCCTGGTTCATCGTCTCGCGCGTGATCTCGTCGAGCGCTCCGAAGGGCTCGTCCATCAGCAGGAGCTTCGGGTCGAACGCGAGCGCCCGGGCGATCGACACGCGCTGCTGCATCCCGCCGGAGAGCTGCCAGGGGTACTGGCGCTTGAAGTCCTCGAGCCCGACCAGGTCGAGCAGTTGTGTCGCGCGCTTCTCGCGCTCGGCCTTGCCGAATCGCATGATCTCGAGCGGCAGCAGGACGTTGCGCATCACGCTGCGCCATTCGAGCAGCGCCGGCGCCTGAAACACGTAGCCGTAGTCGCGGTCAAGACGCGACTGCCGCGGCGTCTTGCCCATGATCTCCAGTTCGCCCGAGGTCGGGGCGACCAGGTCGGCGATGAGTCTGAGCAGGGTGGTCTTGCCGCAGCCTGATGGGCCGATCAGGCTGATGAACTCGCCCGAATCAACGGTCAGGTTGGCATCGCGCAGCGCAACGGTCTCGCTGCCCCGGCCGCTGAAGACCATGTTCAGGTCCCGTACGGTGATGACAGGTTGGCTTTGCACGCCGACGCTCAGGACAGTGGCCGCAGCAGCAGCTGCCCGCGGTCCTGAGCACCGATGAACTCGCCGTCTTGCACCTGCACCTTGCCGCGAACGGTCACGGTCTCGGGACGGCCATCTACCTCCATGCCCTCGAAGCCGCTGTAGTCGACGTTCATGGCGTGCGTCCGGGCGCTGATGACCCCACGCCAGTCGGGATCCCAGACGACCAGGTCCGCGTCGCTGCCGACACTGATCGTGCCCTTGCGCGGGAACAGGCCGAACAGCTGCGCCGTTCGTGTCGAGGCGGCGTCGACGAAGCGGTGCAGGTCCATGCCGCCGCGGCTCACTCCGTACGTATAGAGCAGCTTGACCCGCTCCTCGAGCGCCGGGATGCCGTTGGGGATCATAGTGAAGGCGTCCGTGCCCATCTCCTTCTGGCCCTTGAAGTCAAACGGGGCGTGATCAGTCGCGACGGTGTCGATGAGTCCGGACTTCAGCGCGCTCCACAGGTACTGGTGGTTGCGCCTGTCGCGCAGCGGCGGCGACATCACGTACTTCGCGCCCTCGAAATCGGCAAGTTCGGCCATCGTCTTATCGAGTATGAGGTGGGGAATCACTGCCTCGATGCTGACATCCACCCCGCGGGCCTTGGCGGCCACGGCCACGTCGAGCGCCGGCTTGCAGCTCAGGTGGACGATGTAACCCCTTGCGCCGGTCATCTCCAGAAAGGTGGTGAAGTGGTGTACGCCGTCGGCCTCAACGCTCTCGGGGCGGCTGGGCTCGTGCCACTCGGGGCCCGACTTGCCCGCGGCAAGCAGCTGCTGCTGCAGGGCACCGACCAGCTCGGCGTTCTCGCAGTGCGCCGTCACGGTCACGCCGAGTTCCGCGGCCAGCTTCAGCACCCCGAAGAGTTCACTGTCGTCGATGCCGAACGCGCCCTTGTAGGCCAGGAACACCTTGAACGAACTGAGCCCCTCTGCCACCAGCCGGCGCAGCTGCGCCTCGGTCTCATCGTCGAACTGGGTAACGCCTATGTGAAAGGTGTAGTCGCAGGCGCTCTTTCCTTCGGCCAGGCCCTTCCAATGGGCCACGCCCTGCATCAGGTCCTGCCCGCGCGGCGGGGCCAGCATCTCGATGAACGTGGTCGTGCCACCAAGGAGCGCGGCGCGGCTGCCGGTCTCGTGCGTGTCGGCAGTGACGGTGCCCATGAAGGGCAGGTAGATGTGCACGTGCGGATCGATGAAGCCGGGGAACACCATTCTGCCGCGGGCGTCGATGACCGTGGCTCCGGCCGGCGCTTCAAGGTTCCTGCCGATCCGGGTGATCACCTCGCCCTCGACGAGGATGTCCGCCACGTAACGGCTGTCGGCGGTGACTATCTCGCCGCCCTGTACAAGTAAGCTCAACTGCTGACCTCCCGTGAATCCACTGAACACCTGCTGGCGTTCAGTGGATGTCGATGCCTTTCTCGGCGCGGTACTTCTCCATCTCGTCCCAGCGCAGCGTCACTTCCGGCAACTGCTGCGTTATCTGGCCCCATGTGACGCTGTCGCGCAGCGGCGGGCGCTCGACCATCGTGATGCAGCCGTCGACCGGACACACGAGCGAGCAGAGGTTGCAGCCGACGCAGTCGTCCTCGCGCACGTAAGGCAGCGGCCTGACCGCGCTGGTGTACGTCTCCGGATCGATCTTGACGCCATCGACCGTAAGGTCGATCGACTGGTGCGCACCCTCGTCGCACGCTGCGTAGCAGAGGTTGCAGTGGATGCACTTGTCCTCGTCGATGCTGGCCACCACGCGGTAGCTCAGGTCCATCTGGTTGAACGGCGAGTAGCGCGGGGCGCTGCCGCCGATCACGTCGTTGATGCTGGCCGCGCCCTTGGAGTCGAGCCAGTTGCTGAGGCCGTCGCAGAGCTCGTCGATGATCTTGAAGCCGTAGTGCATGACGGCGGTGCACACCTGGATGCTGCTCGCGCCCAGGAGGAGGAACTCCGCGGCGTCACGCCAGGTCTCGACCCCGCCCATGCCGGAGATCGGGATGCCGAAGTCCTTCGTCTGGTCCAGCTGCATCGTCTCGCTCAGCATGCTGAGCGCGATCGGCTTGACGGCCGGACCCGCGTAACCGCCGTGGCCGCCCTTGCCGCCGATGCTCGGCTGGATCTGGAAGTCGTCGAGATCGACCCCGATGACGCTGTTGATGGTGTTGATGAGGCTGAGGGCGTTGGCGCCACCCGCTATTGCCGCCATCGCCGGCACCTTTATGTTCGTGATGTTGGGCGTGAGCTTGACGATGACGGGGATGCTCGCGGCGGCCGTGACCCAGCCGGTGATCATCTCGCAGTACTCGGGCACCTGGCCGACGGCCGATCCCATCCCGCGCTCGCTCATGCCGTGCGGACAGCCGTAGTTCAGCTCGATCGCGTCCGCGCCCGTGTCCTCGATGCGCATGACCGCGTCGCGCCAGACGTCCGGGTCGGACTCGAACATGGCCGAAACGATGACGGCCCGGTCGGGCCAGAGCTTCTTGACCTCGGCGATCTCCCTGAGGTTGACGTGCAGGGGCCGGTCCGAGATCAGCTCGATGTTGTTGATCGCGACCAGCTTGTTGCCTTTGTGCTCGAAACCGCCGTAGCGGGACGAGACGTTCAGGACCGGGGTGCCGATCGTCTTCCAGACGGCACCACCCCAGCCGTACTCGAACGCCTTGTTCACCTGGTAGGCCGTGTTGGTCGGGGGCGCGGAAGCCAGCCAGAAGGGGTTGGGGCTCTTCACGCCGGCGAAGTTGATGCTCAGGTCAGCCACTTTTCTCCGTGCATCCTTTCCTCGCCCACCTTCGGGGCGATCTCGTTGAGGTACGCGTGAATGCGTCTGGCGGCGAGCTTGCCGTCCTGGACCGCGGTCACGGTCATCGCGTGACCGGTCAGCTTGGCGCAGTCACCGCCCGCGAAGACGCGCGGGTTGGAGGTGGCCATGCCATCGTCCACCCTTGCGTAGCCGCGCTCGACCTCCACACCGAAGCTCGCGATGGTATCGACGTGCTTCTCCTGGCCGATGGCCAGGATCACCTGGTCGCACTCCAGCACGAACGTGCTGTCCGGTACGGGCACGACGCCGCGGCGGCCGTCGTCATCGGGTGCCGAGGGCTGCATGCGCACACATTCGAGTCCGGTCACCCGGCCGTCCTGGCCCTGGATGCTGACGGGCTGGCTCAGGAACCTGAACTCGACGCCTTCGCCCTTGATGAAGTCGTACTCGAAGTCGTAGGCCGGCATCTCCCTGTCTGTGCGCCTGTAAACGATCGTGACGCGTTCGGCTCCAAGCCGCTTCGCGATCGTGGCAGCGTCGATCGCGGTGTTGCCCGCCCCGATCACGGCCACATGCTGCCCGAGTGGGATGCTCGTCAGCTGCTCGAGCCCGTCCTTCTCGGCCAGCTTGGTGGCGCGGATGAACTGGAGCGCTTCCGTGACGCCTTCCAGGTCCTCGCCGGGGATCTGCATGTCCGGGACCTTGCCCATGCCGACGCCCAGGAAGACGGCGTCGTACTCGGACAGGAGCCGGTCTGCGGTGATGTCCGTGCCGACGTTGACTCCGGTGCGGATCTCGACGCCGAGGGACTCGATGAACTCGACCTCCTCGAGCGACACGCGGATCGGCTCGCGCATGACGACGATCCCGTACGTGGACAGTCCACCCGGCAGGTCATCCCGCTCGAAGACGGTGACGCTGTGCCCGTTCAGCGCAAGTTCACCCGCACAGCTGAGGCCGGCGGGACCGGAGCCGACGACTGCCACTCGCTTGCCGGTCGGCGCAGCCACCGGCAGCGGCTGGCGGTCCTGTTCGAACAGGTGATCCATCGCGTAACGCTGGAGGCGGCCGATCTCGATCGGCTTGTAGTGCTCACCCATCACGCACGCACCCTCGCACAGTTCCTCCACGGGGCAGACGCGGGCACAGGTGCCGGCGAGCAGGTTGGATTCCAGGATGGTGATCGCGGACCCGGTCACGTTGTCTGTGGCGATCTTGCGGATGAAGAGCGGGATGTCGATGTGCGTGGGACACGCCTGGACGCACGGGGCGTCGAAGCAGTAAAGACAGCGGTCGGCCTCGATCGTGGCCTCCCGGAACGTCATCGCCGGCTTCAGCTCGCTGAAGCCCTCGCGGAGGGCTTCAAGGTCTGGCTGTGCCTGGCTCGCGGGACTGGACTCTGGCATTCCTGCAACCTTTCTGACACCATTAACATCAGCGGCCGAATCACAGCGGTCACTTCAGTCGGATTTGGTCCGTCATTGTAAGGTGCAGGACGCAGTCAAGTAAATGTTGAGTAGTTGGCTAGGCATTCGCTCGCGCCTGAATCCGGGAGGTCCACACTCCTGAGCCCGACTGGCCCGCTCGACATACCCACGTCGGGCGCATACGAGCCTGCCGGCAGGAACGTCGCATCGCAACAATGCGCAAACCGCGCCATCAATGACTCGATGGCGCGGTTGAAGTTGAATCTGAAGCCCAGGGACGCAGACTGCGCCCTGACTGGGGAACCCGAACTCAGTCCAGGAAGTCCCTGAGCTTGCGCGTCCGGCTCTCGTGGTACTTGAGCTTGCGCAGCGCCTTGTTCTCGATCTGACGGATCCGCTCGCGGGTGACGCCGAAGTGGCTGCCGACCTCCTCGAGCGTGTGCTCACGGCCGTCGACCAGGCCCTTGCGCAGCTTGAGGACCATCGCCTCGCGCTCGTTCAGCTTGTCGAGGGCCTCCTCGAGCTCTTCGCTCAGGATGATCTTGCTGGCCTGTTCGACGGGCGACTCGATGTTCTCGTCGGGGATGAAGTCGCCGTAGAAGGAGTCTTCCTCGTCGCCGATCGGGGTCTCGAGGCTGAAGGGCTCGCGCGTCAGCTTGAACGCCTCCTCGACCTTCTCCGCGTTCCAGTCCGGGCCCATGGCGTCGGCGATCTCCTCGTAGCTCGGTTCGCGCGAGAGCTCCTGCTGCAGGCGCCTGGAGGCGCGCGTCAGCTTGTTGATCGTTTCGACCATGTGCACCGGGATGCGAATGGTGCGGGACTGGTCAGCGATGGCGCGGTTGATCGCCTGGCGGATCCACCAGGTGGCGTAGGTCGAAAACTTGTAGCGGCGGCGGTACTCGAACTTCTCGACTGCCCTGATCAGGCCCTGGTTGCCCTCCTGGATCAGGTCCAGGAAGCTCATGCCCCGGCCGTTGTACTTCTTGGCGATTGAAACGACCAGGCGCAGGTTCGCCTCGATCAGGTGACGCCGGGCCAGCTCGCCGTCCTCGACGATGCGCAGGTTACGGCGGCGCTCGCGGTCCTCCAGCTCCTGGTTCTCCTCGAGCACGACCTTGGCGGCCTCACCCTCCTCGATGCGGCGCGCGAGGCTGATCTCCTCTTCGAGTGTGAGCAGCTTGACGCGGCCGATCTCCTGCAGGTACTGGCGCACGGGGTCGTTCGTCTTGACGCGCGAATCGGCCATTGCCTCGGCGCGCGCTTCCATCTCCTCGCGGTCCAGGACCTCGTCGTCCTCGTCGGGCAGCTCGTCTTCGTCGACGTCGTCCAGGTCCTTGGCTTCAAGCTCCTCGTCATCCAGGGCCTCGTCTTCGCTCAGCTCGGCGATGGTGACGCCCTTGGACTCGAGCAGCTCCATCAGGTCCTCGACGTTCAGCGCGTCAGATTCGACCTGGAGCATGTGTGTGGTCATGTTGACGGCGTTGGTGATCTCTTCGGTGTCGACCGAGCCGTCGGCAACGCCCTGTCCGATCAGCTTGACGATCGGTGCGGCATCCAGCCAGGTCGGCTGTGCCGGTGCTGCCGCCGCTTCAGATTTGGCGGCAACCTTCTTGGCCCTGGAAGGCGCCTTGGCCTTCACCGGTGCCTTTGCAGCTGCCTTCGCCTTGGCGGGTGCCTTCGCCTTGCTCGGTGCTTTGGTGGTTTTGGTGGCGGTTTTCTTGGTTGCGGTGGCCATTGTTCCTCCTGAGCTCGGGCAGGCTTGCACGCCACAAAAGGCCCGCGTCGGCATTCCGGAAATCCAGCAGCTGGAACATCGGTGCCGACGGCAGAACCCGTCCGGACAAGGAGTCTATCACGCGCACAGGGCCCTCCCTGTAGTATCGGTGCATGAGCCGGCCAGAAGACCTGAGCGACCGGCTGCCGGGCGGAGCCGGGGCAGCCCTCAGAAACATCCAGGAAGAATGGACGCCGATGCTGCGGATCCTTGCGATCACTCTCGCGGCCTTCCTTCTGTACCTGCTGATCCGCGAGGCGTCGGCTGCCCGGCCGGACGCCGTTACCCTGGCCGTCATCGCCGTCGTCCTCGTGCTGAACGGAATAGCGATCCTGCAGCTGACTGGAGATCGCTTTCGCAGTTCGGTCAGCTTCTTCGTCACTTCGCTGCTCGTCATCATCGGCTACTCCGTCCACATGTCGGACGCTTCAAGCCGGAGTGAGATAGTTTCCGCCTACGTGATTCCGATCGCGCTCTCCGCGCTCGTCCTGGGGCGGGGCGCACTGCTGTCCACCACCGGTGTCGCCCTCTGCAGCATCATCCTGATAAATGCACTCATGCCCGTCGAAGACGCCTGGCTGAGCTTCTCTAACCCCTTCGATGCGACCAGCAACGAGGGCCTTGCCGGCCACATCATGCTGCTCGTGCTGCTCGCGCTGTTCCTGGACCGCTTCACGCTGACGCTGAGGCGCAACATGTCGCGCGTGGCTCAGCAGGAACAGGTGAATGCCGAGACGAACCGGAGCCTGCAGGGTCAGATCAAGGACCGTCAGGCCGCTGAGCAGGCCAGGGTGATAGCCCTGGAGCGCGAGCGTGAGGCGCGCGCCGTCGCCGAAGCGGCCAACCAGCGATCCCGCTTCCTGGCGGACATGGGACTGATGCTCGCGAACGAAGTCGACCTGGACATCACGGCAGAAAGGCTCACTACCATGCTCGCCCAGAACTTCTGCGACTGGGCGGCACTGGACCTTCTGAACGAGGACGGCACCCTGGAACGGGTGCGGACGACTCCTAACGCTCCGCAGCTGCAGGCGATCGCTGACGAATACTCGGCTCGCCTCAACAGCAGCGTGTCGCGCAGGCCGTCCAGGGTCGACATCACCGCCGGGGAACCCGTGCTTGTCCGGGGCCGGACACAGCGGCTAATGTACGCGATCGAGCAGGATCCAAGGCTCCTGGAACTCCTCGACCAGATGGGCTACGGCTCTGCCCTGCAGATCCCGTTGGTCCATCAGGAAAGCAACGTAGGGATGCTGACGCTGGCGTACGGGAGCCCTGACACCCCGTTCGGAGAAGAGGACCGGGTGTTCTTCGCGGAAGTGGGCAGGCGCAGCGCAGCCGCGGTCGCCAACGCCCTCCGCCTGATGGAAGCGATAGACCTGAACGAGGAGCTCGAGCGTCGGGTCGAGGAGCGCACGGCCCAGCTTCGCTCCGTGAATGCGGAGCTCGAGGCGTTCACTTACTCGGCGTCGCACGACCTCCGCGCGCCCCTGCGCGGCATCGACGGCTTCAGCCAGGCGCTCCAGGAGGACTACGGCGACCGGCTGGACGGGCAGGCGCTGGACTACATCGACAGGATCCGCAACGGGGCGCGCAAGATGGGCACGCTCATCGACGACCTGTTGAGCCTCTCGCGACTGTCGCAGAGCGCGATGCGGCGCGAACGCGTGGACATCAGCGACATCGCCAGCGCGATCCTGCAGGAACTGGCGGAGAAGGAGCCCGATCGCAACGTCACGATCAAGGTGACCCCGGGCATCAGCACGAGCGCGGACAGGCAGCTGATAATCATCCTGTTCGACAACCTGCTGGGCAACAGCTGGAAGTTCACTTCCGGTATCGAGGACGCCGAGATCAAGGTCGGCATGACCGAGCAGGATGGTGAGCAGGTCTACTTCGTCCGGGACAACGGCGCCGGCTTCAACATGGATTACGCGATGAAGCTGTTCGTGCCGTTCCAGAGGCTCCACACGATCGAAGAGTTCCCGGGCAGCGGAATCGGGCTGGCGACCGTGTACCGGATCGTGAGGCGGCACGGCGGCCGCATCTGGGCCGAGGGCGAGGAAGGCAAGGGCGCCAGCTTCCACTTCACGCTCAGCGGCGCCGAGGAGTGAGAAACGGCCGGAGGGCAGCCGCATTCGAGTGCGGCTGCCCTCCGGCATTAACGTTGGTGACCCCATAGGGAATCGAACCCTAGCTTGCACCGTGAGAGGGTGCTGTCCTGACCGCTAGACCATGGGGCCGAGCGCTCACCAAAATACTGCTCGCCGGGGGTCGGGCCGTGTCGCCTGGAATACCAGGGCGACCGACGGTATCATGCGGCATGAAGGCAAGCAGCAACGCAAACGGCAATGACACTCCAAGGTTCGACCTGCTGACCATGGGGCGATCGTCAATCGACCTGTACTCCAACGATATCGGCGCGCCGTTCGAGGAGATCACCAGCTTCGCCGCGCTTGTCGGAGGCAGCCCTCTCAACATCGCAGTCGGAGCGCAACGGATGGGCCTGAGGACAAGCCTGCTGACCGCGATCGGCAAGGACAAGGTCGGCTCGTTCCTGCTGGGCTTCCTGAAGCGCGAGGGGGTGGACGTCGGCTTCGTGCCCGTCAAGCCCGAGGCGCGTACAAGCGCCGTGCTGCTGGGCATCGAGCCGCCGGACCGGTTCCCGCTCGTCTTCTACCGCGACAACGCGGCGGACATGCAACTGGATATCGATGACGTTCAGGCCGCGCCCATCGCAGACACGGCCGCGATCGAGGTGTCCGGGACCGGCCTTTCGCGCGAACCGAGCCGCAGCGCGACCTTCCTCGCCTGCGAGCTGGCCCGGGCCGCCGGCCGCACCGTCTACTTCGATCTGGACTTCCGTGCCGACCAATGGCACGACCCGCGCGCCTACGGCGTGATGGCCAGGGCGCTCCTGCCGCTGGTGGACGTCGCGATCGGAACCGAGGAGGAGCTGAACGCGATGATGCTGCGCGATCCCGCCGACATAGTCATCACGGACCAGCAGATCTCGGCGCCGGTGATCCGCGGTGACACGGAAGCGAACATAATGCGGGTCATGTCGATGCCGAGCGGGCCGGAGGCGCTGATCGTAAAACGCGGCGAACATGGAGCCAGCGTGCACCTGCGCGGAGGCGAGACGCTGAGCGTGCCGGGCTTCGAGGTTGAGGTGGTCAACATCCTTGGGGCCGGAGACGCGTTCGCCGCCGGCTTCATCACGGGACGCGCCTCCGGCTGGGACTGGTACCGCAGCGTCCGGCACGGGAACGCGGCCGGCGCGATGGTCGTGACCAGGCAGGGCTGTGCGAACGCCATGCCCACTGCGAGCGAGCTGGATTCCTTCATCGCGGGCCACGGCGGATACTGAACCGGCCGGTTACTCGGTCAGGGGGATCCGGAGGCGGTCGTCCGCGCCTTCCCATGAGTCCCTGACCCAAGCCAGCTGGGGCTCATCCCTGGCGACCCAGGAAGGGGTCTCGCCAGCCAGGAAGTTGAGGTAATACGCGTCGTAGCCCGGCGCGGTCACGACCGGGTGATAGCCCTCGCGCACCAGCACCGTGTCGCCCTCGCCGACGAGCAGCAGCTCGTTCAGGCTGCGGTCGTCGTTGTACAGCCTCTGAACCGCCCAGCCGTCGCCGGGCAGGAAGCGGTAGTGGTAGACCTCTTCAAGATCGACCTCGTCCGGGAGCGCCTGGACGTCATGCCTGTGCGGCGGGTAGCTGCTCCAGTTTCCCGAAGGAGTGAGCACCTCGACGCACAGTAGTTTCTCCGCCTGTCCGGGATCGATCAGGTGCGATATCTGCCGCGTAACGTTGTGGCCGCCGCGGATCTCCACGGTCACGTCACCGGGTCTGATGAACCGCACCGGATAGCGCCCCTCTGCGGGCGCCGTGGCGATCGCGAACTCCAACGCGGTTTCTGCACGCACCTCCCAGTCCAGGCCGGGCGGTACGTAAAGCGCATGAGGCAGGCCGCGCAGCACGTGGTCGCGCCCCGTGAAGCGTTCACTCACGTCGCCCGCGCGGACAGCTGCTGAGCCACTCAGGAACACCAGTGCGACCTCCCGGTCACGGCTGGAGTCCGCGATCACCTCGCCCGCTGCCACCTTGTGTAGGGTGAAGCCGAGGAACTTCCATCCGGCCGAGGCGGGCGTGATCTCCTGCCTGAGCCCTTCAGCTTTCGAACTCTTCACTACGTGTTCCACTTGTTGCTCCTCTCAGGTGACCGAGGCGACCTCTACCGGCCTGCCCGTGGTGAGGCTCCGCGTTGCGGCGACGGCAACACGGAGCGACTCGACCGCGTCCCGCGGACCCGGCGAGGGTGGACGCCCCGCGGCCACATCACTCACGAAGGACTGCACCTCGATCCGGTACGCATCGAAGAAACGCTCGATGAAGTAATAGTAGTAGTCCCCCCGGATGCCATCCTTGCCGTAACGCCAAAGCTTTGTCGCCCGCTCGTCTTCCGTGACCAGCTTGCCTTTCTCGCCGTGCACCTCGACCCGCAGGTCGTAACCATGCACGGTGCGACGCGAGTTCATGATCACGCCGATCGCTCCGCTCTCGAACTCGAGCGTGAGCACGCTGGTGTCCACATCACCCATCTCGACCAGCTGCTGATTGGCGAACACCCGGCCGAGTGCGCTTACGCGCTTGATGTCTCCCGCGATGAAGCGGGCCGAGTCGATATCGTGGATGGCAGAATCCACGTATATGCCGCCCGACTGCACCGCGTAATCGTAGGACGGCGGCTCGGGATCGCTCGACTGGCTCCTGAAGAGCTCGACGCTGCCGATCGCACCGGCCCCCACCTCGCGGGCGAGTGCGGCGTAGCCCGGGTCGAAGCGGCGGTTGAAGCCGATCTGGAAAGGCACGCCCGCCTGTTCGACCACGCTCATGGCTGCCTCGGTGGCGCCGAGGTCGAGCGCTATCGGCTTCTCGCAGAAGATCGCCTTGCCGGCCCGCGCCGCCGCCTCGACCTGTTCGGCGTGCAGCGGGGTTGGTGAGGCGATCAGGACAGCGTCCACCTGGTCATCCGCCATGACTTCGGTGACTGACGTCGTGACGCGCGCCCCGCCGTAGGCAGCCGCGCGGGCCGCATCCTCGCTTGCATCCATCACGACGTGCAGGCTCGCCCCGTCGATCGCACCCGCCAGGTTCCGTGCGTGCAGCCGGCCGATCCGTCCGGCTCCGATCACTCCGAATCTCATGCTCTTGGTTCCTTCCATGTTGCTGTGAAGTCAGATGTCATGGTGCTCCCGAAGGAACTCCCTGGCTGCGCGGCTGACCTCGGCCGCCGGGTGGAGTGCCGGATCCTGTTCCGCTTCGACCACGTACCAACCGTCATATCCGGCTTCCTTGAGCGCCCTGATGACCGGGTCGAAGTCCAGCGATCCCGCACCGGGAGTGCAGAACACGTTAGCCCTGACTGCCCGGGCGAAGCTCCAGCCCGAAGCCCGCGCCTCGGCCAGCACCTCCTGGCGCACATCCTTCAGATGCACGTAACTGACGCGCCCGGCGAACCGTTCGGTCATCCGGCCGGGATCTGTCCCGCCATAGGCCACATGCCCCGTGTCCAGACACCAGCCTACGAGCGCTGGATCGAGCGACTCGAGCAACCTTGCGGTCTCGTCCTCCGACTCGACCGCCGTGCCTCCATGCGGATGCACGGTGACCCGCATGCCGATCGAGCGGGCATGGCGTCCGACCTCGTGCAGGCCGTGCGTGAGCAGCTCCCAGCCGGCCTCATCGAGTGGCGTGACGTCCGCTGCCTCGCCGCGCCGGTCCCAGTGCAGGGAGCCGGTGCCCTCGGCGAGCGTTGCGAAGCGGGCTCCGGCAGCGCGGCAGAAGTCCACATGCCTGCGCGCCAGGGCAACCTCTTCAGCGTGAAACTCCGGGTCGGCCAGGTTCGTCCAGCGGTAAGCCGCTGCCAGCACGAGCCCATGGGAGTCCAGGGCGGCGCGCAGCTCGCGGGGGTCCTGCGGGAACCGGTAGCTCATCTCGGTACCGTCGAAGCCGGCCTCCTGGATCTCCCTCATGACGTCTTCCCCGAGCCTGTCGGCACCCCAGTCGCGCAGGTCATCGTTGACCCAGCCGATCGGGCCCACCCCTACGCGGCTCACAGGAAGTCCCGGCTCCTCTTGAGACCGGCTTCGTACCTTTCCCGTGCGCCCCTGACGCTTTCCTGGCTGCTGACCTCGGCCACAGGCACGTCCCACCAGCTCTCGAAGTCGGGCACGCGCCTGCCGGGATCGGTCGGCACGACGATCACTTTGACGCCTGCCGAACCCCTGGCCCTTGCCAGCGCGCCCGCCAGCGCGGCCCCGTTCGGGGCGAACATCGCCTCCGCCCCCATCGCCCTGGCGTGCGCCGCGAAGTCGACAGGTACGTAGCTGCCACTCAGGCCGCCCGTCTCGGGATCGCGGTGCCTCAGCTCGTTGGCGAAGCCTGGAACGCCGACCGAACGCTGCAGCCCATGGATCGACTGGAAACCGTGGTTGTCGACGAGGACGATCGTGAGGTCGATTCCTTCGGCGACGGCCGTGACGATCTCGGAGTTCATCATCAGGTAGGTCCCGTCGCCGATCATCACGACCACTTCGCGCCCGGGTTCCGCGAGCTTGACGCCGATTCCTGCCGGGATCTCGTAACCCATGCACGAGAAGCCATACTCGACGTGATACGCCTTCTCGTCCAGGGGCCGCCACAGCTTGAGCAGGTCGCCGGGCATGCTGCCGGCCGCGCAGATCATGGTGGCGTCCCGGCTGAACACATCGTTGACCATGCCGATGACTTCCGACTGCGCCAGGTCGTCTGCGTCCTGCACCGTCCGCAGCCCACTGACCGTGTCGTTCCACTCATCCCGCAGCCTGCGGATCCACAGTGCACGGTCATCGCCCCACGGCGGCGCGATGCCGTCGAGCCGCGCTTGCAGTGCCTCGAGGCCGTTGCGCGCGTCGGCGATCAGAGGCTCCGCGGTCAGCTTGAAGGCGTCTGCCGGGGCCACGTTCAGGCCGATGAAACGCACGCCCTCATCCTGAAAGGCGGTACGCGAGGCGGTCACGAAGTCGCCCAGCCTCGTGCCGACCGCGATCACCAGATCAGCCTCACGCGCGAGCGCGTTCGCTGCACTGCCGCCTGCCGCCCCGACCGGCCCGGCGTTGAGCGGGTGGTCCCACGGCAGGGCGCCCTTGCCGGCCTGCGTCTCAACGACCGGGATGCCGAGTCCTGAAGCGAAGGCGTCGAGCGCCCCGGTCGCTTCCGAGTAGATGACGCCGCCCCCGGCGATGATCACCGGTCGCTGCGCTGTCCTGATCATGGACGCGGCGACGTCCAGCTCGTGCTCTTCCGGTACGGGTCGGCGGATGCGCCAGTCCCGGGGCCTGAACAGCGCCTCTGGCCAGTCGAACGCCTCGGCCTGGACGTCCTCGGGCAGGCAGAGCGTGACCGCGCCGGTGTCTGCCGGATCGGTCAGCACGCGCATCGCTCCGAGCAGGGCGCCTGGCAGCTGTTCGGGTCGCTCCACCCGGGCGTAGAACTTCGACACGGGCCGGAAGGCTTCGTTGACACTCAGGTCGAATCCGGTCGGATGCTCGAGCTGCTGCAGCACCGGATCCGGAGCGCGGTTCGCGAAGTAGTCGCTCGGCAGCAGCAGCACGGGCAAGCGGTTGATGGTGGCGCCCGCCGCGGCGGTCAGCATGTTCAGCGAGCCAGGGCCGATCGAGGCCGTGCAGGCGTGCAACTGCTGCCGGTTGGTATGCCGCGCGAAGGCCGCCGCGGCGTGCACCATCGCCTGTTCGTTCTGCGCGCGCCATGTGATCAGGTCCCGCTCGGGGCCGAGCTCCTGGAGCGCCTGCCCCAGGCCGGCAACGTTGCCGTGGCCCAGGATTGCCCACACGCCCGGGATCAGGCGCTGCCTCATGCCGTCGCTGACACTGTGCTGCGCAGCCAGGAATCGTACGACGGCCTGCCCCACCGTCAGACGGACGGTTGTCATGGTCAGCTACCTCCGTGAGTGCCGGCCCTGAGGCGGGCGCGGCTACTGGTCTTTCGCCCAAAGCATAGCAGAGCCGCACGAAGCGGCTATTCTGGTCGGGTGCGCCCTGAGAGGCGCGGGAGGTCACCTCAAGAATGGAACACAGGAATATCGGCAGCTTGCGCGTCTCGGTCATAGGACTCGGATGCAACAACTTCGGACGCCGTCTCGATCAGGCCGCGACCACAGACGTGGTCAGGGCGGCCATGGACGCCGGCATCAACTTCTTTGATACCGCGAACATCTACGGGATCGGCGAGAGCGAGACGCAGCTGGGCAAGGCGCTCGGCAGCGACCGTGCCGACGTGCTGATCGCCAGCAAGTTCGGCATGGACATGGGCGGCGGCGAGAAGGGGGCCAGGCCCGAGTACATCCACCAGGCGGTGGATGCCAGTCTCAGGCGGCTGGGGACTGACTACATCGACCTGTACCAGCTGCACACTCCGGATGAGGACGTGCCGATCGCGGACACACTCGGTGCGATGCGCGAGCTTGTCCGGATGGGCAAGGTCCGTGAGATCGGGTGCTCGAACTTCTCCGTCGCGCAGCTGGAGGAGGCAGCCGCGGTGCCGGGAGGCCCCGCCTTCGTGAGCGTCCAGAACCACCACAGCCTGCTGCACCGCGAGCCCGAGGAGGGCCTGCTCGAGTGGTGCCGGGCAAACTCAACCGGGTTCATCCCGTTCTTCCCGCTGCAGAACGGCCTTCTGACCGGAAAGTACCGGCTGGACAGGGACCGCCCGCAAGGCACGCGCCTGAGCGAGGGCGAACGCGGCGACCGCCTGCTGACCGAAGCCAACCTGCGGCTGGTCGAGGACCTGATAGCGTTCGCGTCCCGTCAGGACCGCAGCCTGCTGGAGCTGGCGTTCGGCTGGCTGCTCACGTTCGATGCGGTATCCAGCGTGATCGCTGGTGCAACGAGTGCCGCTCAGGTCCAGGGCAACGCCGCATCTGGCGGCTGGCGCCTGAACGAGGCGGAGCGCGACGAGGTGCTTGGCATCCTCAGTGATCACTCCGCCTGAGGCGCACGCTTCCGGTTTCGATCGCGATCGTCCGGCCGGCCTGCACCAGCAGCAGCCGGCCGGATGCGTCCACCCCGCTGGCGGTTCCGTCCAGCGTCTCATCCCCGCGGGTGACGCGCACTTCCCGCTTGGCGAGGCAGTCCAGCCGGGCGTACCTGGCGGGCAGTGATGCCTCACGGTCGCAGGCGAGCCCGATCCCGGCCTCGATGCCCTCCAGCACGCTGAACTCGACCTTCTGAAGGCCGATGTAGCCGAGTGCGCTGAAGCCCGCGGGCGGTTCGTTGCACACGTTCACCCCGACCCCGATCAGGAGGTGGCCCCGCACGGACTCGACCAGGATGCCGCCGGCCTTGCTCGAGGCGAGTATCAGGTCGTTCGGCCATTTGAGGCCCACTCCGGCACCGGCCAGGTTCAGTGCTTCGGCGATGCCGACGGCGATCCACAGGGCGATCGCGGGGTTCGGCTCGAACTGGCCGGGCCCGATGCCGACGCTCTGCCATGACCCGCCTGCCGGGCTGAGCCAGTCGCGACTGCCGCGGCCCCTGCCCGCCACCTGGCTGCGCGCCCGCAGTACGAGGCCTGTCACGTCCCGGCCCTGCTCAAGCCGCTCGCGCAGCAGGTCCTGGGTGGACGTGACTTCGTCCAGTTGCTCCAGGCGCCAGCGGACCGGTTTCGAGCGGCTCATCTCAGAAGCCGGCCGCGTGGCCGTCCTTCCGATGGTCGCTGCCGGCCATGTAAGCCCCTGAGGACAGCCTCGTGATCACCTGGGCGCCGCCGAACTCAACTGGCTCACGCACGCTGACCCGATGCCCCAGTTCCCTCAGGCCCGCGACGGTTGCCTCGGGCATGCCTGCCTCGAGCGCGATCACGCCGTCCTCGAGAACCTGCCAGCGCGGCGCATCGCTCGCCGCCTGCGGGTTCTGGTTCCAGACTGCCGTCCGGAGCACCATCTGCACATGACCCTGGGCCTGCATGTGCCCGCCCATCACACCGAAGCTCATGGCGGGCTCGCCCCCCTGTGTCAGGAAGCCGGGGATGATCGTATGGAAGGGGCGCTTGCCGCCGGCAACGTGGTTGGGATGGGAGGAGTCGACGCTGAAGCCGGCGCCGCGGTTCTGCAGCGCGATGCCGGTGCCGGGCACGACGATCCCGGAACCGAAGCCCATGTAGTTCGACTGGATGAGCGACACCATCATCCCGCTTGAGTCGGCCGCACTGACGTAGACCGTGCCGCCTGCACGAGGCTCGCCCGGACCGTAGTCGCCTGCCCGGGAGCCTGAGATCAGTTCGGCGCGGCCGGCGAGGTAGTCGCGATCCAACAGTTCATCGACCGTCAGCTGCATGAAGTCGGCGTCGCACACGTAACGGAACACATCGGCGAACGCGAGCTTCATCGCTTCGATCTGCAGGTGCAGCGCCGGTACGGAGTCCCGCTCCATGCTGGCGATGTCGGTTCCGGCGAGGATGCCCAGGGCGATCAGGGCAGCCAGACCCTGGCCGTTCGGTGGAATCTGATGAAGCTCTGTTCCGAAGGCCGCCTGGCTGATCACTCCGGTCCAGTCGCTCCGGTGCGCGGCCAGGTCGGCCTCACTCAGCTGGCCGCCGGTCGCCGCGGCGTGGGCCGCGATGCGTCCGGCCAGTTCGCCTTGATAGAAGTCCTTGCCGCCGCTCGCGGCGATGCGGCGCAGGGTGCTGGCCTGGTCACTCAGGCGGAAGGTCTCGCCGGCGCGGGGGGCGCGGCCGCCGGGCAGGAACGCCGCGGCGAAGTCCTCGAAGTCGCCGAGCACCTGCGCTGCGCGGCCCCAGGCCGCCGCGGTGATCGGGGAAACGGGAAAACCGTCCTGTGCGTAGCGGATCGCGTCGTCGAACAGCTGCGGAAACTCGACCTTGCCGAAGCGCGCGGACAGTTCGGCCCAGCCGGCCACGGCACCGGGCACGGTGACCGGTGCCCAGCCGTGGCGTGGCATCGCGCTCAGGCCAGCGAAACGCGCCGGATCGAGCGAGCGGGGCGAGCGGCCGCTGGAGTTGAGGCCGTGCAGCTCGCCCTCGCTGTTCAGGATGGCGAAGAGGTCACCCCCGATTCCGTTCGAGGTGGGTTCGACGACGGTAAGGGTGATCGCCGCCGCCAGGGCGGCGTCAACGGCGTTGCCGCCACGCCGCAATATGCTGATTCCGGCCTGTACGGCCAGGGGCTGCGACGTGGCGACCACGTTGTGCGCCAGTACCGGCGCACGGCTGGAAGGATAAGGAAGGCTATGGTCGAAATCCGATGCGAATGCGGCCATGGCCGAGGATAACCGGTTCAGCCCTTGACGGCACCCGCTGTCAGACCCTCCACGATGCGGTTCTGGAAGATGAGGACGAGGGCGATGAGTGGGATCGTCACCACTATCGCTGCCGCCATGATCTCGCCGAACGGCTCCTGCCGCTGCAGCTGTCCACTGAACAGCGCGATGGCCACGGGCACCGTCCGGGCGCTGGGCTCGATGCTGGTGAAGGTGAGCGCGAACAGGTACTCGTTCCACGCCTGGATGAAGGCCAGGAGGCCGGTGGTGACAAGGGCGGGTGCGCTCAGTGGCAGGAGCACCTTCCAGAACGTCTGCATCATGTTCGCCCCGTCGACCTGTGCCGCCTGCAGCAGCGAGGTTGGCAGGCCTCGGAAGAACGCCGTCAGTACCCAGACGGTGAAGGGCAGGGTGAAGATCATGTAGGACAGGATCATGCTCGCGATCGCGGACAGCTCCAGCACGCGGATCACGGCATAAAGCCCGGACAGCACCGCGATCTGCGGGAACATCGTCATCGCAAGGATCAGGTACATTGAAGCGCCCCGGCCCCTGAAGCGAAGCTTGCCGAGCGCGAAGCCGGCGAAGCTGCCCACCACCAGGCTCAGGGCTGTGGTCGAACCCGCGACTATCAGGCTGTTGAGCAGGCCGCGCATGAACGCCTGGTTCTGGAACACGGCCGCGAAGTTGACGAAGGTGATGTTCTCGGGCCAGTAGGTTGCAGGGGTGCGGATCAGCTCCGCGTGTGGCTTCAGCGCGCTGATGAGCGCCCAGTAGAACGGGAACATCAGGTAGATGAAGATGGCGACCACCAGGATCCAGAAGAGGATCCTTGAGAGCGGATGCTGGCGCCTAGTCTGCATTGCGGTTCACCCCCAGGGCCCGGATGTAGAACAGAGCGAAGATGAAGATGATCAGGAAGATCACAACGCTCGAGGCAGAGGACATGCCGACGTTGCGCGCGTTGATCAGCTGGTAGTAGGCGAAACTGGCCATCGAGTTGCGGGCGTCGCCAAGCACGACCTGGAAAAGGTCGAACACGCGGAGCGCGTCGAGCGTGCGGAAGATGAGCGCGACGGCCAGGGTCGGAACCAGCAGCGGCAGGGTGATGCTGAAGAAGCGCCTGATCTTGCCGGCTCCATCAACTTCAGCAGCCTCGTACAGCTCTGAGGGGATGGTCGTCAGTCCGGCCAGGATGAGCAGCGCCATGAAGGGCGTGGTCTTCCAGACATCGATCATCACCATGCTGGGGATCTGCAGCGCGGCTGTCTGGAAGAAGGCGAAGTTCCCGTCGCTCAGGCCAAGGTCGGAGAGCAGCGTGTTGAAGAACCCCGCTCGGGTCGGCTGCAGCATCCACTCCCAGATGCGCGCGGAAACGACCGTGATGATCGCCCACGGCACCAGCATGGCCGCGCGCATGACCCCGCGGCCCCTGAAGTTGGAGACGAGCACGAGGGCGATGATCATGCCCAGGAGCGTCTCGAGCGTCACGGACGAGACGGTGAACACCAGCGTGTCCCAGATTGCCCTGATGAAAGTCGCGCTCGTTGCGCCGAGCACGTAACGGTTGCCGAAGAGCCCGAAGGTGGCCACGGAGTCGTATGCGAGCCCGGTATCGAGGGTGCGCAGGAAGATCCGCGGGTTCATATAGACCGTGTTCCCGTCCGCGTCCGTGCGTACGTCCCCGTCGGCATCGACGGCGGGTGGCAGGGCGCGGATCGTCATGCTCAGCAGCTGTCGGTAGTTCTGGAACCCGATGAAGCTGGTCTGTGCGCTGGCGCCGCCGGCGAAGCGCTCGTTGGTGAAGCTTGAGTAAAAGACGCGGGACAGTGGATATATGGCGAGTACGAGGATGATCAGGAAGGAGGGCAGCAGCATCAGCAGCGCGCTGCGCTCCTCTCGGCGCGCGAGTTTGGAGAGGCTCCCTGATCGGTTCTTGTGACCGGATCTCACGTGACCTGTACACCTCCTGCAACCTGGCTCCCACCCTGACGGCTGTCGGGCAGGCAGGTGATGAGAGGCCGGCACCCGATTACTTCGGAGGTGCCGGCCTCGCTCTGCGTGTCAGTCTCTGCTGTCAGGCCCTGCTTGTAGCAGGGCAAGCTGCACTGGACTCAGGGTGCGCCGGTCTCGAAACCGGTCATGCCGGCCAGGTCGAGTTCGAGAAGCGCGAACGCGGTCTCGGCGTCCTCATCGCCACTGAGCACGGAGTGCACGGAGCGGTAGAAGGCCTGCGAAACTGCGGCGTACTGCGGCGCGGTTGCGGTGGAGGGCCGCGCTACGGCGTTGATGAAGACGTCGTAAAGGCTGCCGAAGAACGGCACGGCCTCGAGCACGTCCTCGTCGTCGTACAGCGCCATGATGGTCGGGTTCAGGCTGCCCTCGACCGCACGGATCTTCTGCTCTTCATAGCTGGCCATGAAGAGCGCGACGTCCGCGGCGAGCTCAGGGTTCGCGCTGTAGGCGCTGACGCCGAGCTGCCAGCCGCCGAGAGTGGCTGCGGGAGCGCCGTCTTCGGTGCCCGGAAGCGGGGAAACGTCAAAGTTGCCGGCGATGGCGCTGCCTTCGGCGTGACCAAGTGAGTAGGCGTACGGCCAGTTGCGCATGAAGAGCGCGT
>ERZ869909.779-NODE-779-length-31859-cov-9.397930_pt1 | contig 31859 bp, 27 predicted proteins | sample MGYA00520892_ERZ869909 | MGnify/ENA primary metagenome ERZ869909 (study PRJEB32215, sample SAMEA104723947) | bioreactor metagenome | biome: bioreactor; feature: anaerobic bioreactor; material: water | place: China | collected 2015-03-12 ...
TCGCGGGCGTATTCGTTGAGCGTGACCGCCGCTTTGTCGGTGACGAAGTCGTAGGCCTTGAGCCAGTTCTGCCGCACGACCACGGGGTCGATCGAGAGCGCACGCACGTTGTCGACGAAGCGCGCTAGGTGATAGGCGATCTGCGCGTCGCTCGGCTTGTAACTCTCGTCGGCGGGTCCAACAGTGCGGGCGCCGCCGCGGGAATCAACCTCGACGACATAGGGAACGACGGAACCCGTGCGGCCCATCCAGAACAGGATGCCCGCCAGCAGCAGCGCCATGCCCAGATTGCCGAGGGCCATCAGGCGCCAGTTGTGGGCCTGGACGCGGGCGCTGCCGATCCGCTCATCCCAGGCTTGGGCCGCCTTCTGATACGGCGTGACCGGCTCCGGTGTCTCGCCATAGCGTAAGGCCGATCGTTTGAACACCATGACCGACGTCTCCTTCTAGCTCTTGTTCTTGAGATCGGGGCCGCCGCCGCTTGCCGGGCGGTCGCCATCGCGAAGGGCGTGTGCAGCCATGAGGCCGGCCTGGGTCATGCGCTGGCGGCGGGCGAGGCTTTGCGCCCAGGCCGGTGGACCGGAAGCAGCGGCACTGGCCGCGACTGCGTCGCCGCCGCGCCCTGAGCTATCGGAGCCCGATCGAGGCGCAGCATCGCGGTATCCTTGCGCGGCGCCCTGCCGGAAGGCTGTCGTCACCGGCGCCGCGAATGCGGCGGCTATTCGGGATGCAGGTGCGGCCATGGTCGTCCGCGCGACACCGGCCATGCCGCCGGCCTCATAGGCCGCGCCGACACGTCCAGCGAGCGAGGCTGCGGCTCTGGTTCCGCTGCCGGCCGCGCCGCCCGCCAACCGCGCAGCACCCGTCGCGGCCAATCCGCCAGCGACGCCTGCGCCGCCGAGTGCCGCGGTGGTGGCGACCGCCGCTCCGGCACCGAGTTGTGGTGCACCGGAGATCAGACCGGCGGCAATGGCGGGCACATAGATGGCGAGGCCGAACACGGCGATCGCGGCCAGGATACAGGATGCGGCCTGCGTCAGTGTCACTTCGCCGGTCGGACGGATCACGGTTCCGAACAGCGAGGCGCCGATGCCGACCACGATGGCCAGCACCATGAGCTTGATGCCGGAGGAGATGACGTTTCCGAGCACGCGCTCGGCGAGGAAGGCCGTCTGGCCGAACAAGGCGAACGGCACCAACACGAATCCGGCGAGCACGGTCAGCTTGAACTCGATGATGGTGATGAAGAGCTGGACCGAGAGAACGAAGAAGGCGAGCAGCACGATCACCCACGCCAGCATCAGGACGGCGATGGTCACGAAGTTGGAGAAGAACGTCGTAAAGCCGATCAGCTCGCCGGATTTTTCGAGCAGGGGTTTCGAGGCGGTGAAGCCCGTTGAGGCAACGAACCCCGGCCGCATGAGATCGGCGGCCGTCAGCGAGGTGCCCGATGCCTTCAGGCCTAGACCGGCGAACGACTGGAAGACGATGTCGGCGAGGCCCTGGAAGTTGGAGAGGAGCAGTGCGAAGAAGCCGACGTAGAGTACCTTGCGGATGAGTTGCGCGATGACGTTGTCCTCGCCCATCAAGGCCCAGAACAGGCCGGCGAGCGTGATGTCGATGGCAACCAGGATGCTGGTCAGAAACGCGACGTCACCGGCGAGGAGGCCGAAGCCGCTGTCGATGTAGCGGCTGAAGGTCTCCGTGAAGCGGTCGATGATCGCAAGGTCATCCATGTCTGCGCGCGCCCCATGCTACCGGCAAGGCTCCGCCATCGGCGCAAGCTGCGTTGGCCGTTGGGGACATCAGCAAGAGAAGGTCAGGGGCGGCGAGTCAGGTGAGCATCACTGTTCCGGCGCCACCCGATGCGTCGGCTACCGGGCAACCCCATACTGCCGAATGGATTGACGCTGAGTGAATGATGAAACGCCGCAATAAGCGGGAATAACCGGGAACTCTACTTAGAACGGAGGATAGCGCGCGAGCGCGATGAGTGTTGGCGATGCGTGCGCTTGGGCAGAAGCAGAGGTAGACTCGCGAGCTAAGTCCTGTGCTTACAAACACGCAGCCAGTAAGGGCTAGTTAGTGTCCGGTTTCCGATCAAGGCGATGATTGCTCCGAAAGTGCGCGGCTTCGCGGTTTGCCCCGCAGCCATAAACCTACAGAATCAGCTCAGTCTTTCCTTCCGCGAGCTCGCGAGCAACCAAGTCTTGAAACTCATCGATATGCACCCAAATCTGGGCCGCAACCCGTTCTCTGCTATAGGGGATCTGCCATACCCGTTCCGCATATGCCCGAGTAATGCGCAGCGTGAATCGCGTATCAGGGCCGATACCATCTGTCACCGTCGCTCCAATCACGACGACGCCATCGCTCTCACAGGTCGCTTCTGTGTCGAAGATCACCATGCATGACCACCCCATGCTCAATTCGCCTTCTGCCTGTGGTGCACTTTCACCAAAGGCCCCCCGAGGCCCTTGCTTGTGAGGTTGATCTGGAAGGTCGCTTGGGGTTCATGTGCCTTCCCATATGAACGCGGCATAGAGCTGCTCTTGGTTCCGAGCTTGCCTTATCCTCACCTGAACAGGTTGGGATCGAAGCTGCTTCGCTACACAGGCCAATCGGTCAACATGCCGCTCTCCGGCACGGTCCGGGATGAGCAGAAGGACGACGATGTCCACCGGCAGGCCGTCGATCGAATCGAAATCCACCGGTGCCTTGAGCCGGGCCGCCAGCGTGAACGGCTTCGCGAGGCCTCGGAGGTTCGCATGCGGTAGAGCGATGCCTTGACCGATCCCTGTCGAGCCAAGCGCCTCGCGGGCAGCAAGGGCATCCTGGATGACCTTTTCGGGGACAGCGACGGACCGAGCCGCAACCTGCGCCAGAGCGCGGATTAAGTCCGTTTTCGAGTTTGCCGTCAGGTCCAGCAGGGTGGTCTGGGGCTGGATAACGTCTGTGATATTCATGGCGTGTCCGGTCGTCTTGGAGTGAAGCGGAGGTGCTTCCGATTGCTTGCGGTGCAAGGCGTGTTCAGTCCGCCTCTCGGAGCCGGTAGCCGACGCCGGTTTCCGTCGTGATGTATTGCGGCTGATCGGGGATCTGCTCGAGCTTCTGGCGCAGAAGACGCACGTAGACGCGCAAATACTGCACGTCGCCGCCGCCGCTCCACACATGATCCAGCAGGTATTGGTGCGTCAGCACCTTCCCTGCGTGCTGTACGAGCACGCGCAGGATGTCGTACTCCTTCGGCGTGAGCTTGATCTCCTTGTCAGCGATCCTCACGATCCGTTTGATGAGATCGACCGTGAGGTCGCCGGACTTGAAAATAGGTGTCTCGCCCTGCTCCTGCAGGCGATGGCGCAGCGCGACGCGGATGCGCGCGATGAGTTCGTTCATGCCGAACGGCTTGGTGAGGTAGTCGTCTGCGCCGAGATCGAGCGCTTTGACAATGCCAGCCTCATCTGTCCGGCTGGACAGGATGACGACCGGAAGCGTCATGCCTTCCCTGCGCCAACTAGCAAGAAGGTCATGCCCCGATATATCCGGAAGCCCGAGGTCCAGGACTACGAGATCCGGTGTGCACTTTTTGATTTGTTCGATGGCCGCCTTGGCGTTACCCGCCTCCAGGATGCCATAGCCCTGCGACCCAAGACCGACGCGCAATAGCTTGCGAATTGGCACCTCGTCGTCGACGACAAGAATCTTAGTTGCAACCGTGGTCATGGCAGGTCGTCCGGCTTGGGAAAATCTGATGCAACCGGCATCGCAATCGTAAAGATCGCGCCAGGACGGTCGGTTCTGTTGGCGGCTTTGATCGAGCCGTCCATCGCATTCACGAAACCTCTGCAGATGGAAAGCCCGAGCCCGGTACCGGCCCGTGTTCGATCCGTCCTGGCAACGCGATAGAAGCTGTCGAATATCCGCTCGAGATCCGGCTCAGGAATTCCTGACCCTTCGTCCATGACGGCAATCTTCACCGTGTCGCCGTCCCTCCAGCCACGGACCTGGATCGTCGTTCCTTCTGGTGCGTACTTCGCCGCGTTGTCCAGGAGGTTGAACAGCACCTGCTCGAACAGCACCGGATCGAGGCGCAGCATGGGGAGATCGGACGGGATCTCAATATCAGTCTTGTGGCGGGCGAGCGCCTTCGACGCGCGGCGCAGAGCTGTTCCGACAACGTCGCCCACGTAGTGCGGCGCTGCATTCGGTTTGATTGCGCCCGTCTCGAGTTTGGTCATATCGAGGAGATTGGCGATGAAGAGGTTGAGACGATCAGACTCCTCCATGATCGTTGTGAGCAACTCAGTGCGCGCGTCGTCGGCCAACGAGGGTCCGAGCTCGCGAAGCGCGCCCGCCGCTCCCATGATGCTCGCCAGCGGCGTCTTGAGGTCGTGCGAAATCGAGGTCAGCAATGCCGAGCGGAGCCGATCAGCCTCGGCGGCGAGTTTCGCCCGGTCGACGTCGGAGACAAGTTGAATGCGCTCGATCGAGACCGCAGCCTGATCCGCCAGGGCATCGAGCAGGCGCTGCTGCTCCGCCGTGAGCAGCGCCCCGGGCTTGTCGCTGTCGAGTCCGACGACGCCGATAGCCGCGCGCCGCGTCCGGAGAGGCAGGTAGAGCCGACGCGCGCCCGGCAGCGCATCGGCACCGCGCCCGGCCGGCCGGTTGTGCGTCCAGGCCCAGCTTGCGGCGGCGATGTCCGCCTCGTCCAACGTGTCGTCAGGCGGATAGCCCGCCTTGACGGTCAGCGCGCCATTCTCCGGGAGGAGCAGGATCACGCGCATCTTGAGCATGGAAGCAATCTGGAACGCCGTCGCCCACAGCACGTCGTCTAGGGTGCCTGTGCCGGCGAGTTTCCTGCTGAAGAGATAGAGATCCTCGGTCGTCCGGGCCCGCTGCCGCGCCGCCGCTGCCTGGCGCTGTACGGCCGCCGTCAAGTTGCTGGCAATCACCGCCACGACCAGAAAGAAGACAAATGCGATGACGCCTTCCGGATCGCGGATGTCGATCGTGTACAGCGGCTGGAGAAAGAAGATGTTGAGAGACAGCGCGCCCAGCATCGACGCATAGAGTGCCGGCCCGAGCCCTCCGGTCACGGCAGAGGCCAGCACTGCCATGAGGAAGACGAGCGCAATATTGCGAACGTCCAGAAACTGGTCCAGCACCATGCCGATGCCAAGCGCGGCAATGACGTAGCACGTGCTCGCCGCATAGGGCCAGATCTGACGCTTGCTCGGTGCCGGCGTTACCTTGCGACCGTCGGCCGTATCGTGTGCCGTCCCGGAGATCACGTGCACGCTGATATCGCCGGCTTGGCGAATGAGCTCATGTGACACGGAGCCTTCGATCAGCTCGCGCCATCGCGGCTTGTCCGGCTTGCCGACGATGATGTGCGAAACGTTGTTGGCAGCCGCATATTGAAGAATGTCGCGTACGACGTGCTGCCCTGGGATCCGCCTTGCCTCGCCACCGAGTTGCTCGGCAAGCCTCAGGCTGGCTGCGATCCGGTCCTTTTCTTTCTCCGACAGTCCGGTTGTGCGCGATGTCTCGACATGGAGCGCCACCCATGGCGCACGCAACCGATCCGCTTGCCGGCGCGTGTAGCGCACGAGGGAGGTGCTGCGCGGGCGCTCGTCGATACACACTAGCACCCGGTCTCCCGCTGCCCAAGGCCCCGGGATGGCATGCGACTGCATGTGGTTCAGGAGCTGCTGGTCGACACGCTGCGCGGTGCGGCGCAACGCCAGCTCGCGCAACGCGGTCAGGTTTCCTGGCGAGAAGTAGCTTTTGATGGCCCGCTTTGCTGTGTGCGGGAGGTAGACTTTGCCTTCGTGCAGCCGCCGGATCAGATCGTCGGGCGTAAGGTCGATGATCTCGATGTCGTCGGCACGGTCGATGATCACATCAGGCACAGTCTCGCGCACCCGGATGCGCGTGATCTGTGCCACGATGTCGTTCAGGCTTTCTACATGCTGAATATTGAGCGTCGTGTAAACATCGATCCCCTGGTGCAGCAGCTCTTGTACGTCCATATACCGCTTGGGGTGGCGGCTGCCGGGCGCATTCGTGTGCGCGAGCTCGTCGACAAGCACCAGCGCCGGCCGCCGCTCCAGGATCGCGTTGAGATCCATCTCCTCGAGCGCGCGGCCCTTGTAGGACACGCGCTTGCGCGGGATGATCTCGAAGCCTGCGGTAAGCGCTTCCGTTTCCTTGCGTCCGTGCGTCTCGACGACGCCGATCACGACGTCGTCGCCGTCACCTTTGCGCGCCCGGCCCGACATCAGCATCTCGTAGGTCTTGCCGACACCGGGCGCAGCACCCAGGAAGATCTTGAGGCGGCCGCGCGTCTCTTGCTCCGCCTTTTCAAGCAGCGCGTCGGGAGAAGGACGCTTGCCGTCGTCTCTCAGGTCGTCAAGGCTCATTTCTGAATTCCAACGATCGTTCGCGGCGGTGTTTGCCGCTTTCTGCGGCTACGGTGCCGCGCGGCCATCCAACGCAAGATTGAGCTCCAGGACATTGACAATACGATCGCGCATCAGAAAGCCACCGGGCGCGAACGCCAGCCTGCGGATCTGGCCCTCGAGTTCCGGCAGCGCCACTCCGCGCGCTTGCGCAACGCGAGCGGCCTGATAGAGCGCAGCCCGCTCGGAGATGTGCGGGTCAAGCCCGGCGCCCGACGCAGCCGCAAGCTCGGCAGGCAGCGGATTGTCTGCGGTGGCTCCATAGGCAGCCACGATCTCCCGCGCACGGTCCGTCAGATCGGTGCTCGTGGGAGATTTGTTGCTACCTCCGGCACCGGCGCCATTGTAGTCGACGGCTGACGGCCGTGGCCAAAAGTATTGCGGTTCGGTGAATGCCTGCGCGATCTGGCTGCTGCCGACGATGGCTCCGTCCGGGCGGGTGACCAGGGAGCCGTTTGCGGTTTGAGGCGTGATTACCTGCGCGACGGTCCAGATGAGCATGGCGTATGCGCCGACGCAGATCAGCATGGTCGCCGCCGAGATGCGGATACTTGCCGACAGGGATTGCATGGTTCGGTCTCCGGATCGATCACTTCATCAGGGTGAGATGCTCGGCGATGGGCCCGAGCGTCGCGGCAGGAAAGAAGGTGAGGGCGCCGACGACGAGAATGGTTGCAGCTAGCATGGTCGCGAATGTCCCGCCTTCGACGCTGAGCGTGCCACTCGACTCGGCACTCCGGCGCTTCACTGCGAGAGAACCGACAATCGCGAGCGGCAGAATGATGGGAATGAAGCGGGCGAGCAGCATCACGATGCCCGTTGCCACGTTCCATGGCACGGTGTTGTCACCGAGCCCTTCGAAGCCTGAGCCGTTGTTGGCACTGGCGGATGAGAACTCGTAGAGGATCTCGCTGAAGCCATGCGGACCGACGTTGTTGAGCGTGTCGGCGCCCCACGATGTCGCTGCGAAGACGGCCGTGCCGCCCAGAATGAAGAAGCCATGCGTCAGGAGGGCGAGAAGGGCGAGCTTCACCTCGCGCGCCTCCACGCGCCAACCCAAATACTCCGGCGTCCGGCCGATCATCATTCCCGCTATGAAGACGGCAACGACGATATAGAGGAACATGTTGATCATGCCGACGCCGACGCCGCCAAAGTCCTCATTCAGCCACATCCCTATCATCGGCATCAGGCCGGTCAGGGGGTTAAGGCTGTCGTGCATCGCGTTGACTGATCCGTTGCTGGTGGAGGTTGTCAGCACCGACCAGAGCGGCCCTGCCGACGCGCCGAACCGCAGCTCCTTGCCTTCCAAGTTTCCCGTCGTCTGCTCGATCGGCAGCTCGGCAAACGCTTTTGTCGGCGTTGCCTCGAACCAGACGGCGCCACTCGTCCGCAACAGCACGAGCGCCAGCATCACGCTGAACAGAACCGCCGCATGGCGCATGCGGCCGATGATCCGCCCGAACATCCAGACGCAGGCCATCGGAATGAGAATGATCGAGACGGACTCGATGACGTTGGTCCAGAACGTCGTGTTCTCGAGCGGATGCGAGCTGTTGGGGCCGAAGTACCCGCCGCCATTTGTACCGAGCTGCTTGATCGTGACGAAGGCCGCGACCGGACCCCGTGCAATCGTCTGCTGGACCCCTTCCAGCGTGGTGGCAACGGCCGCACCGTCGAACGTCATCGGAACTCCGCCAATCACCAGCAGCACGGCGACGACGAAAGAGAGCGGCAAAAGGACCAGGAACGAAGCCCGCTGCACGTCAACGAAGAAGTTGCCAAGGCTGCGTCCGGCGAGACCCCGCGCGAGCGCGGCGAGGGCCGCGATGCCGGTCGCTGCCGATACAAACTGCAACCACATCAGGCCGGCGAGCTGCGACATATAGCTGAGCGAGACCTCGCCGGAATAGTGCTGGAGGTTCGTGTTCGAGGTGAACGAGGCGGCCGTGTTGAAGATCAGGCTACCTTCCAGCGCCTCCTTGCCGTCCGGATTGAGCGGCAGATACTGCTGGAGCGCCAGGATCGAGAATGTGACGACGAACATGACGACGTTGAACGCGAGCATGGAAACGACGTAACGCTTCCAGTCCTGCGACTGGCTGGTTAAGGGGCCACCCACGACCTGAAACGCATGCGTCTTCCAGCCGGCTATCCCGGCAGTCGGGTCGGCGGGGTCCATGGCCCATTTCATATAGCGGCCGAGCGGCCAGGAGAGCAGCGCCGTGCCTCCGACGACGAGGGCCACGAAGAGGATGGTCTGAGTGAGCATCGAACTTTCTCCGATATCGTAGGAGGTCAGGCCCGGTCGACGGCGGAAGTTATGGCCAGGAGGAGGCCGAAGATCGCCACACCGAGGATGAGATAGAGGAGTGTCATGTCGCGTATCCCTTGATCAGGCGAGACGGAGGGCGGTCACGATCAGGTCGATCGCTTTGATGCCGATGAACGGCACGATCAGCCCGCCAAGGCCGTAGATGAGAAGATTGCGCCTGAGCAGCGGTCCCGCGCCGATGGCCTTGTACGCCACACCCTTCAGGGCCAGAGGGATCAGCGCGACGATGATCAGCGCGTTGAAGATGATGGCCGAGAGAATGGCGCTCTGGGGCGTGGCGAGGCCCATGATGTTCAGCGCGTCAAGCTGCGGATAGAGTCCGACGAACATCGCGGGAACGATGGCGAAGTACTTGGCCACGTCGTTCGCAATCGAGAACGTCGTCAGGGCGCCTCGCGTCATCAGGAGCTGCTTGCCGATCTCGACAACCTCGATCAGCTTCGTCGGATCGGAGTCGAGGTCGACCATGTTGCCCGCCTCGCGCGCGGCGACCGTACCCGTGTTCATGGCGACGCCCACGTCCGCTTGCGCAAGGGCCGGCGCATCGTTGGTGCCGTCGCCGCACATGGCGACCAGCTTGCCCTTTGCCTGCTCCTGCCGGATCAGGGTGAGCTTGTTCTCTGGAGTGGCCTGCGCAAGAAAGTCGTCGACTCCGGCTTCGGCGGCGATCGCGGCGGCGGTCATCGGGTTGTCGCCGGTGATCATCACGGTGCGGATGCCCATGCGCCGCAGTTCTGCGAAACGCTGGCGGATCCCGCCCTTGACAATGTCTTTGAGATGGATGACGCCGAGGAGGCGATCATCGCGCATCACGGCAAGCGGCGTTCCGCCGATTTTGGCGATTTCCTCGGAGATCGTCTCGATCTCGCGGATTGTGTCGCTATTGGTGCGGCTGATTCCCGACGGCGAAAGATGCTTCAGGACGGCATCGACCGCGCCTTTGCGAATCGACGAACCGTCGAAATCGAGGCCGCTCATGCGGCTCTGCGCCGTGAACGGGACGAACGTGGCGTTGAGGCTCGCCATGTCGCGCGCGCGGATGCCGTATTTCTCCTTCGCCAGGACGACGACGGAGCGCCCCTCCGGCGTCTCGTCGGCGAGCGAGGCGAGCTGGGCTGCGTCCGCGAGCTCCTGCGCCGTGACACCTGAGACCGGGCGGAACTCTGTCGCCTGCCGGTTGCCGAGCGTTATGGTGCCGGTCTTGTCGAGCAGAAGAGTGTCGACATCGCCCGCCGCCTCCACTGCGCGACCTGACATGGCCAGCACGTTGAAGCGCACGAGCCGATCCATGCCGGCGATGCCAATGGCCGAGAGGAGCGCACCGATCGTGGTTGGGATCAGCGTCACGAACAGCGCGACAAGGACGATGATCGGGATGGAGCCGCCTGCATAGGCGGCGAAGCTCGGGATTGTCGCCGTCGCAAGGACAAAGATTAGCGTCAGGCCCGCCAGCAAGATCGTGAGCGCGATCTCGTTGGGCGTCTTCTGGCGCTCGGCGCCTTCCACCAGCGAGATCATGCGGTCGAGAAAGGTCGAGCCGGCGGCGGCGGTGACGCGCACCTCGATCCAGTCGGACAGGACCTGCGTGCCGCCGGTCACTGCGGAGCGGTCGCCACCGGATTCGCGGATGACGGGCGCCGATTCGCCGGTGATAGCCGCCTCGTTGACCGAGGCGATGCCCTCGATCACCTCGCCGTCAGAAGGAATGATCTCGCCGGCTTCGACAAGCACCACGTCTCCGACCTTGAGGCTCGTGCTGGGCACGAGCCTGAAAGTCCCGTCGTTGCCGTCCGCGAGCAGTTTGGCTTGCGTCTCCGTACGGGAGCGCCTGAGAGAGTCGGCCTGGGCTTTGCCGCGCCCTTCCGCGACCGCCTCCGCGAAATTCGCGAACAGGATAGTGAACCAGAGCCAGAGAATGATCTGGAAGGAAAAGCCAAGGTTGTCCGCTCCAGTCGCCAAGTCCCTGAGGAACAAGATCGTCGTCAGCACCGAGACCACGGCAACGACGAACATCACCGGGTTCTTGACCAAGGCACGGGGATCGAGTTTGCGAAAAGCGTCCCCGATCGCAGGGACGAGTATGCGTGCATCGAGGATGCTCGCAGAGCTGTCATGGCTCATGAAGGGACTCCAGCTAGGGACGTTCTTGGTGACGGCTCCACCCGGGTCAGGCCGACGAGAGCAGATGGGAGAGGAGCGAGGCGATCAACACGACGAAAAGCAGGACAAGGGTCATGCCCAGAATGAGGGTCGAGGCGCCTGGGGGCTTCGACGTCGCCCCATTGTCAGAACGCCATCGCTGCATCGCCGCGGGTTGCGGCGTCGGTTTGTCATTTTGCATGTCGGTTCTCATCAACGGATCTGAAGGGCCCTGCGTCGTGGGCTCAAAAGCGATCCGGCCGCAAGAGCACGTAGATGAGATACGCGCTGATGAAAATGGTGGCCGCGCCACCGAGGATGTAGTCGAGTATCATTGCGACCTTCCCGCCTTTCGGCATCGTCCGATCTCGCTCCGCTATGTGGACCTTCTGTCCGGCGGCGAGCTTGGCGGGAATATGGAGCGAACCCGCATAAAGGTTCGAGAGGGACCTCGCGACGACGACATTAAAATCTCATAGGCATCTTTCTCATAGCCATCTCCAGGCGATCCAGGTCATATCGAATTCAACGAGGATCTTAGGCGGGCCTCACTGCGGCCTGGGAGAGTGGATAGGGACGCCCGATGGCCGGCAGCGCACCGGATGTCTCCTGCGAGCGCCCGCGCCCCGCGGACGCAGCACGCGGTGCCATCCTCGTCGAGGACCTGACCTTCCATTATCCCGGACAGTCCAAGCCTGCCGTGGATGGAGTGAGCTTCTCGGTCGCAGAAGGCGAGATCTTCGGCCTGCTCGGTCCCTCGGGCGCCGGCAAGAGCACGCTACAGAAGGTGCTGACGCGTCAGCAACGACGCTTCCTAGGCAGGGCAGAGGTTCTCGGCAGGCCGCTCGCCGCCTGGGGACAGGATTATTTCGAGGCCATCGGCGTCGGCTTCGAGCTGCCCAACCACTACGTCAAGTTCACCGCTGTCGAGAACCTCAAGTTCTTCGCCTCCCTTTATAGGCGCGAGAGCCGCGATCCGATGGAGCTGCTCGCCCTTGTCGGGCTCAAGGAGGCTGCGCACAAGACAGTGGAGACGTTTTCCAAGGGCATGCGCATGCGTCTCAACTTCGTGCGCGCCATCCAGCACGATCCCGAGATCCTGTTCCTCGACGAGCCGACCGCAGGCCTCGATCCGGTCAACGCCCGCATCATCAAGCGGATCATCGCGGAGCTGCGACGTGCCGGGAAGACCATCGTGCTGACCACGCACAACATGAACGATGTCGATCAGCTCTGCGACCGGGTTTCCTTCATGGTCGCCGGGCGGTTCGCGGCCATGGATACGCCAGAGGCGCTCAAGGCCAAGTACGGCCGGCGCATCGTCCAGGTCGCACACGGCCGGGAGGTGGTCGAGACCGACGAGTTCCCGCTCGACGGGCTGGCTGACGACGCGCGGTTCCACGCCATCCTCAGGGCCGGCGCGGTGCGTACGCTGCACAGTCAGGAAGCGAGCCTCGACCAGGTATTCAGCGACGTCACCGGCACCTCCCTTGATCTTGCGGAGGACGCGCGATGAACGCCGCCCCGCTTCTGCGGCTCGTGCTCTGGGACATCCGCGTGCAGGCGCGCGAGCGCATCTATCTCTTCACAGCCGTCACGACGGCCATGTTCATGACGGCCGTGGCGCTGCTGCCCGGCAGCGCGCCGGCTACGGTCGTCACCGCCATCCTGCTTCTCGATCCGGCGGTTGTCGGCGCGGGTTTCGTTGCCGGTCTGGTACTGCTCGAGCGGGCGCAGGGTACGCCGCCCGCACTCGCCGTCACACCGGCTACGCCGGCCGACTATGTCCTCGCCAAGCTCGCTACCTTTACTGCGCTCACCATTGCCGGGGGCCTCGCTATTCTTTCCGTCGCCTATTGGCCGCCTTCTTCGCCCGGGCTGCTGGCACGCATGACGCTGGCGCTGGCCTTTACCGGGGCGTTGAGTGTGGTCGGCGGCTTGGTCATGGTGGCGACTGCCCATTCGTTGAACCATCTCATCGCGCGCGCGTTCCCGGTGTCGATCGTGGTGGAGTTGCCCCTGCTCGCCCATTTCGGAGTGATCGACGGCTGGCTCGCCTGGGTCCTGTTCGGAGCGAGCCCGGGCCATGCCATGCTGCGCGCGCTGCTCTGGGCCGCCGATCCTGCGGCCGTTACGTCGGTCGAGGTGCTCTACGCCTTCGGCTACATGGCGCTGCTCACGGCCATCCTGCTTCGCTGGGCGCTTCTTCTGCACACGCGCACTGTCGGTGAGGGAACCAGTTAGGAGGATTGCCGTGTCTCCGCTCTGGAGCCTTGCCGCCCACGACCTCGCCAGCATCCGGCGTGACCAGGTGCTGCCCAACATCATCGGACTGATGGTGATGATCGTAGCCGCCGCTGCCGTCGTGCGCGCCCTCGGGTATGCGGCGGAGTGGTGGACGACCATTCAGATCCTGCTGCTGCTCGGCTACATGCCGGGCATGGGCTATCTCTTCGCGGTGCTGATCGTCGATGAGATGGATAGCGGGGTCGATCGCGCGCTTCGTGTGTCCCCGCTTCCGCAGAGCCACGTGCTCGCCCTGCGCATCGGCATGTGCGTTCTCTTCGTCTGGTCCTACGGCCTCGCAATGGTCCTTGCGACACGCATGATCGAGCTCCCCTTGATCCAGTGGTTGCCACCCCTGCTGGCGCTGTCGCTCGCCAGCGTCTGGACCACCATCACGGTGCCGGCGCTGTCGCGGGACAAGGTGCAGGCACTCGGACTGTTCAAGGGGCTCAATCTCTATGTGCAGGTTGCTGCACTCTACCTTTTCATCCCGCAGGATGCCTGGTACGCGCCGCTCCTGCTCCTATCCCCCGCAACGTGGTCGGTTAAATCGATCCTCGCCTTCGTCGACGGAGCGACAGGCGCCGGCTATCTGTGGGCGGCAGGGGGGCTTGTGTTTTGGATTGCGCTTATCGCGGTGTCCATCACGCTCTACCGGCGCAGGCAGGATGGCCATGCAGCGTGATCCGCGCGCAATCGCGACTGCGCAGCGGGATCAAACGAGGCCAACGCTGGCGGCGAGCTTGTAAGCAACAAAAACAGTGCCGAGCAGGGTGAGGCCCCCAATCAGAACCAGATCACCGCGGAATCCGCTCGTTTCCCGGCTGCGGGATGGACGATGGGCGTTGCCGTCCGTGCTCGACCCTCGGTAGGAAGAGACCTTTTTCTTCGCCATCGTCGCGTCCTTTCGCACCCAATCGGTAGGGCAAGTCCGCATAAAAATTCCATATGAATCGGCGGCGACGAACAGACTGCCAAGATGAACCGTCTAAGTTCTGATCTCGAGACCGGCGTAGGCCTCGGCGCTGAGGCCGTACGTCCACGCCACGGCCTCGCGGGCTGTGTTGACATGCGAGGGAACGCACAGAATGTAGCGCTTCCGCGACCCGTTAGGCATCGGCGTGCCATCGATGACCTCGACGGCCGACCATGAATCGAGCGCTACGCCGCGATGGGTCCAGATCCTGCGCCAAAGTGTACCGGTCTCGTCGCTGGAGATCCGAATTGCGCCGCCGCTCGCGATGAACCGTTCGGGAGTCATGATGTCGATCAGCGCGCTCCGGATGGCCGGATCGAGAAGCGTATCGATCTCTTGGTGGGTCACTCTTTCGGGCTGCTCGATAGCCCAGGAAGGCACACGCACGCCCTTCCATGCATATATCGTAGCGCCGTCCGGATAGCGGATGGCAGGACCATGTGCGCAATGCAGGTGCCCGCGCTTGTCGGTCCCAACGAAGGCCGGCCTCTCGGCGAGCCAGCACACACGTTCGAAGGGCGCAAACCAGCCTGCCCCGTTCGCGATCATCCAGAGCCCGCGCAGACGTCGTGTCTCTGTGCGCCAACTGTGTACGTCGTGTAGATACTGTAACATACCGACCTCGGCGAGTTCATCCGGACCGGCAGCGATCTCCCTGAAGCACGAGCGGGGCAGGATTGACGGACGGCCCATAAGCCGCGAGATCAGGTGGCGCGCCCGGACGACGAGCCGGTACAGTTCCCGATCAGCATCCTCTACCGCTATCTGACAAAGTGCGGCGCCGGCGGCCATGCGATGGTCGAGGCACGCAAACCGTGTGCTTGCACAAATGAAGTCCTTCCAGAAGATCTCTGCCAGCAGTTGCACGGCGTCGCGTGCGCCATCAACCACGGCAGCCTTGGCGCTATCTCCCACCTCCGAAGGAGAAGCGGCTCCGATCTGCTTGGCCATGGCGAGAGGGCTGCCACACCAGGCGATGTGAGCCGGCGCCGCAAGCCCGGCAGCGCGGTAAGCGAGACGAACACCTCTTTCCGCAAGCTCACGGTTGGCGGGCCGGCATGACAGTGACGCTTCCGACCAATAACCTAGGCACTCCTCCATGGAGGTTGAACCGACGCCCGTCATGTGCCTAGTCCTCGACAAAATCTGGATCGCAAGGCTCAAGGCGTCGTTGCCGCCGTATGCAATAGGTGCCTGCCGAGAGCAGAATTGGGCCATGCTCCTCGTGCAGAAGACGGGCTGCTTTGCGCACGACGAGATGACCCACATAAAGCTCGCGCGGAACGTCGCGGGCGAGGCACTCGTCGTGATGGAGTGTGGCCGAGCCCTGCACCCGATGCCGGTTTCCGGACTCTTCTCCCTCCGCAATGACGATCCAGCCGCGCTCGCCGCATGTGCCGATGACAGATCCTGAAACAGGCCGATCGCCGATGCGCTCGACCAGGATGTCTCCCTGTGCGACAAGACAGCGATGCGAGAGGCTTAGAGAGGGCATTGATGCCTTTTCTAAGGTGGTGGATGTCTGCCCTAAGATCATCACCAAGCCATAAAAAATCGAGAGGCCTGGGTACGCATTTATATTAAAGACGTATGTTGCCCCGCGTGCGCGGTGCAATCCACTCTCCCTACCGGAACGACCGACGTCGCCCGCTGTCGCTACGCCGAACCTAACGAACCTCTGTCCTTACGGGCCCATACTGATATGCCGTTGGCAGGGATTCGTTTATCCAGCATTCTCGTATCCTTGAAACCGCGTCCTGGGCGCCGTCACGGGTACGGCAGTCGAGCCAACATCTTGTGTCGTGAATGAAACTCGCGCTCATCGTAGTAATTCCCTTCATCGGTGCCCTGATCCCGCCGCTCGCCATCCGGGCGGGGCGGAACGTCTGCACGGTCGCCACGGCGGCCGTTACGGCGCTCTCGCTTGCGGTCCTGCTCACGGCTGCCCCAGCCGTTTACTCCGGCGAGGTTCCGCAAGCCTCCGTACAGTGGCTGCCGCAGCTTGGGCTCTCGCTGTCGTTCTTCGTCGATGGCCTCGGCCTATTCTTCGCGGCACTGATCCTGGCCATCGGGCTTCTGATCATCCTCTACGCGCGCTTCTATCTCGGCCCCGCCGATCCCATGGGGCGATTCTTCAGCTACCTGCTGCTCTTCCAGGGCTCGATGCTCGGCATCGTCCTCAGCGACAACATCCTGCTGCTGGTGGTCTTCTGGGAGCTGACAAGCCTCACCTCCTTTCTGCTGATCGGATACTGGTTCCACCTGCCCGCTTCGCGCCGAGGCGCCCTGATGGCGCTGGCGGTCACCGCCGCAGGCGGACTTGCGCTGATGGGCGGCATGCTGCTGCTCGGCCACATCGCCGGCAGCTTCGAGTTGAGCGAGATCCTGACACAGGGCGAGACTGTCAAGGGCTCGTCGCTCTACTTGCCGGCGTTGCTTCTGATCTTGCTCGGCGCCTTCACCAAGTCGGCGCAGTTTCCGTTCCATTTCTGGCTGCCGCACGCCATGGCCGCGCCGACGCCGGTTTCGGCCTATCTGCATTCGGCAACGATGGTGAAGGCGGGCATCTTTCTGCTTGCCCGCCTGTGGCCTGTGCTGGCCGGCACGCAGGAGTGGTTCCTGATCGTCTCGCTAACCGGCCTCGCGACGATGGTGATCGCGGCCTGGATCGCGCTGTTCAAAGACGACATCAAGGCGCTTCTGGCCTTCTCCACGGTGAGCCATCTCGGCCTGCTGACGATGCTGCTCGGCTTCGGCACGCCGATGGCGCTGGTTGCCGCCGTCTTCCACATCCTCAACCATGCGACGTTCAAAGCCGCGCTCTTCATGAGTGCCGGCATCGTCGACCACGAGACGGGCACGCGCGATATCACGAAGCTCGGCGGCCTGCGCCATGTCATGCCGATCACCGCAATGCTGGCCACGGTGGCCGCCGCGGCGATGGCCGGCATCCCCTTCCTCAACGGCTTCCTGTCGAAGGAGATGATGCTCGAGGAGGCCTCGCACACGGTCTATGCTGGTCAGGCATGGCTCGTGCCGCTCCTTGCCACCATCGGGGCGCTCTTGTCCGCGGCCTACTCCGCCCGGCTCATCATCCACGTCTTCTTCGGCTCCGAGCGGCATGACTATCCGCATCCGCCCCACGATCCCTCATTCGGCATGTGGCTGCCGGTCGCCATTCTCGTGGTTCTGGTCATTGCCATCGGCGTGCTGCCTGCGACGTTCGCCGGCGCCATCGTCGAACGGACAGCGCTCGCGGCTTCAGGCGGCGCCCTGCCCGACTACTATCTCGCCGTGTGGCATGGCCTGACGCCGGCGCTGGCCATGAGCGCCATCGCGCTCGTGGGGGGCCTGGCGCTGTTGTGGGTCTATCCGGCGATCAACCGCCTGCGGCTCGCCGTGCCGCGGCCCGAAGCCATGACGCTGTTTCAGGCTTTGGTGGCCGGCGCGGTCCGGACGTCGCGGCAGGTCATCCTCCGCCTCGACAACGGCAGCCTGCCGCGCTACCTCGGCATCATCGTCGTGACGATCGGTCTTCTGGCTGGTGTCAGCTTCTTCGGCGCAGAGCCCGCACCACTTGCGGGTGATCGGACGCTTCTTCCGGCGACGCTGCCAGCCGTAACCGGCTGGATGGTCCTGCTCCTGGCCTGCGGGCTGATCGTCAGATGCCACTACGACCGGCTCACGGCCTTGATCGTCACCAGCATCGTCGGGCTCGTGGTCTCGCTCGCCTTCCTGCAGTTCTCCGCACCCGATCTCGCCCTCACGCAGATCTCGGTCGAGGTGGTGACGACCATCCTCCTCCTGCTTGCCATCAATCTGTTGCCACGCACGACGCCGGACGAACTGACACCGCGCGCCAAGCTCGGAGCCGGCGGGCTGGCGCTGCTCGGAGGCGCCGGCGTCGCCGCGCTCGCCTATGCCGTGATGACGCGTGGCTTCGAGACGATCTCCGGCTACCACATCGAGCAAGCGAAGCCCGGCGGTGGTGGCACAAACGTCGTCAATGTTATTCTGGTGGATTTCCGCGGCTACGACACCTTCGGTGAGATCATCGTGCTTGCGATCGCGGCGCTGACCATCTTCGCCCTACTCGACTCGGCGATGCACGGTGCCGCCGGCCGCCGCTTGGCCCAGACGCGCTTCGGCCCGCAGGCCCACGACCCGCACCCGCTGATGCTGACGGTGGTCACGCGCGTGCTGCTGCCGCTGTCGCTGATGGTCGGCGTGTACATCCTGCTGCGCGGCCACAATCAGCCCGGAGGCGGCTTCATCGCCGGCCTCATCGTCGCCATCGCCTTCCTGATGCAGTACATGGCGAGCGGCTACGTCTGGGCGCATCGCCGCGCCCGCTTCGACGCCCACGTGATGATCGGCGGTGGCGTGGCCATCGCCGGCGCAACGGGGCTCACGTCGCTGCTGTTCGGCCGGCCGTTCTTGACCAGCACGTTCGGCTATTTCGACCTGCCGCTGTTCGGCGAGGTCGAGCTGGCGTCCGCCATGGCCTTCGACCTCGGCGTTTTCTTCACCGTGGTCGGGACGTGCCTGCTGTCGCTGGCAACATTGTCCCGCGTGGAGGAGCGCGCAGAGCGGGCCTCCAATGAGGCGGAGGCACGCGGGCGATGAGCATGGAGTTCCTTGTGGCGACCGGGATCGGCGCGCTGACGGCGGCCGGTCTCTACCTGATCCTCCTGAGGCGCACCTTTCCCGTCGTGATCGGCCTCTCGTTTCTGTCCTACGCGGTGAACGTATTCCTGTTCACGATGGGTCGGCTCACAATCGATCTGCCACCGATCGTCGACAAGGCCGCACCAGGATATACCGACCCGCTGCCGCAGGCACTCGTGTTGACCGCGATCGTCATCACGTTCGGCATGACGGCCCTGATCGTTGTACTCTCGCTGCGTGCCTTTCTGGAGACGGGAGCCGACGACGTGACGCTCGTCGTCCCAGCCGACGAGGAGGTCGCGGGCCAAGCGAGCGACGAGGCTTCATCATGACCACCGCATGGCTCATCGCTCCGGTCGCGGTGCCTGCCATGACGGCGGCGATCCTGGTGCTGGCCTTGCGCCACAGCCTGAACGGCCAGCGCATCGTCTCGATCGCTGCGACCGCTTTCCAGCTCGCTGTCGCGATCGGTCTCTACGGCCTGGCCGGCGACGGCGAACCGCGGGCCTATCTGCTCGGCAACTGGCCGGCGCCGTTCGGTATCGTGCTGGTCCTTGACCGGCTGACGGCCACCATGCTGCTGCTCGCTGGCGTGCTCGCCTTCGGCGTCGTGCTGGCTGCGCTCGGCAAGTGGGACCGGCGCGGACGGCATTTCCACGCGCTCTTCCAGTTCCAGCTTCTCGGCATCAACGGTGCCTTTCTCACCGGCGACCTGTTCAACCTGTTCGTCTTCTTCGAGGTTCTGCTGATCGCCTCCTATGGGCTGATGCTGCACGGCGGCGGTGCCGCACGCCTGAAGGCCGGCTTCCACTACGTCGCCATCAACCTGATCGGCTCGACGGTGTTCCTGTTCGCGGTCGGCCTCATCTATGCGACGACCGGCACGCTCAACATGGCCGACCTCGCCCTCAAGATGCCGCAAGTCGCGACGTCTGATCAGGCGCTGCTCGCGGCCGGCGCCTTGCTCCTGCTCACGGTGTTCGCCATCAAGTCGGCCATGGTGCCGCTGCACTGGTGGCTACCGCCGACCTACGGATCGACGTCACCCCCCGCAGCTGCGCTGTTCGCCATAATGACCAAGGTCGGCGCCTACTCGATCATCCGCGTCTACACGCTGATCTTTGGCGCCGATGCCGGCGCGCTGGCTGGCATCGCTGCGCCCTGGATCCTGCCTGCGGGCGTACTGACGCTCGTTCTCGGAACCGTGGGCGTCCTGGCGAACCGCAGCATGGTCGATCTGGTCTGCTATTCGCTGATCGCCTCGATGGGGACGCTCCTGATCGCCATCGGCCTCGCTAGCGCGGACGGCCTCGCCGCCGCACTCTACTACGCCGTGCAGAGCACCATCGTCAGCGCGGCTTTGTTCCTACTCGCCGGGGTCCTGAAGCAGGATGCGGAAGGCCGTGCACCGCTGCTCGCGCCGCTTCCCCAGCCTGCGTTCCTGCTCGCCCTATTCTACTTCCTGCTCGCCATCGCCATGGTCGGCATGCCGCCGCTGGCGGGCTTCATCGGCAAGCTGCTGATCCTCGAGGCGGGCCGCGAGGCCGCGCAGACAGCGGTCGTCTGGACCGCGATCCTGGTCACGAGCCTGCTGCTGATCGTCGGTTTCGCCCGCACCGGCATCCGGATCTTCTGGACCGCGACACCGCCGGCCAAGGGCGAGTTGCCTCCCACTGCGCCAGTTGTGCCCACCCTGGTAGTCGGCGGCATGATCGCGGCCGTGGCGGGGTTGAGCCTCTTTGCCGGCCCAGTGATGGATGACATGACTGCCGTCGCCGAGCAGTTGCTCTCGCCGCAGCGCTACACCGCAACGGTGCTCGAGTCTCATGCGCCGCCAGGACCGGTGGGAGACTGACCATGCGCGCGCGCCTGCTGCCACACCCCGTTCTGACCGCGATCCTAGCCGTAGTCTGGGTCCTGCTGGTCAACGATTTCTCATGGGGCGCCGCCGTATTCGGCCTGCTGCTCGGGCTCGCGATCGCGCGCTTGACGAGTGCCTATTGGCCAAGCCGGCCGAGGATCCGCAACCCCTTGGCCATCGTCGACTATGCCGTTGTGGTACTCTACGACATCGTCGTCTCGAACCTGCAGGTCGCCTATCTCGTCCTGTTCCGTCGCGGGGCGGGCCTCAAGTCGCAGTTCGTCGCCGTGCCCCTCGACCTCAAGAGCCCCGAGGCGATCGCAACGCTCGCCGGCACCATCACCATGACCCCGGGCACGCTGAGCTCCGATCTCAGCGCCGACGGCCGCTCGCTGCTCGTCCATTGCCTGGAGACAACCGATCCTGCCGACACAATCGCTACCATCAAGTCTCGCTACGAGCGCCGCCTGATGAGGATATTCGAATGATCACAGCCGCCTGCGTTTTCGCGCTAGTCGCCATCTCCGTGTCCGTCCTGCTCAACGTCTATCGATTGATCGTCGGGCCGGAGGTGACCGACCGCATCCTCGCCCTCGATACGATGGTGATCAACGCCATCGGGCTCATCGTGCTCGCAGGCATTGTCTTCGGCACCGCGATGTATTTCGAGGCCGCGCTGCTGTTCGCCATGGTCGGGTTTGTCTCGACCGTCGCCTTCTGCAAGTTCCTGCTGCGCGGCAACGTGATCGAGTGAGGCAGATATGACCGCAGCCATCGAAATTGCCATCTCGGTCCTGATCGTCGTCGGCGGCGTGTTCTTGTTCGTCGGCTCCTTCGGCCTCGCCAAGCTGCCGGATACGATGCGACGCCTGCACGGGCCTACCAAGGCAACGACGCTCGGCATCGGTACACTCCTGATCGCCTCCATGATCTACTTCGTGCTGCTCAATCAGACGTCCGGCATTCACGAGCTGCTGATCACGCTGTTCCTGTTTCTGACGGCGCCCGTTACCGCAAATATGATCGCCAAGGCGCATATCTTCCGGAGCAAAGAGCTGCAGGAGACCCTGCCGCCGGCGGCGGGCGGATCGGGTTGGGCGACGTTGGTCAGCCCGCCCGCCCCGAAGGAGGGAAGCCGCACATAGATCTTGGATCGCGCTGGCTTGGCCAACTCGTGGGCCAGCGCATAGACTGCCTGCGCATCATCTTGCATGGAGCGGGAAGATCGTACGCCAGCGGACAAATACTTCGCCCGTCAAGCACGAGGCCGAGGTCGGCCTGCTTCGGAGCTGGCACAGCGAATCCGTAGATGCGGTCTCGAAAGCCCTGAGTGCGCCCCCGGACGGGCTGTCTCACGCTGAAGCGGAGTCCCGCCTCGCACAACATGGTCCGAACGCGCTGCCGGCCGCCGTGAGCAAGGGACCGCTTGCGCGATTTGCGGCACAGTTCAACAACCTTCTGATCTACGTTCTTCTCGCAGCGGCGGTCATCACGGCCATGCTTGGGCACATGATCGATACCGGCGTGATCGTCGGCGTCGTCCTCATCAATGCCGTCGTCGGCTTCGTACAGGAGGGCAAGGCGGAAGCGGCGCTGGATGCGATCCGTCATATGATCAGCCCGAAAGCCGCGGTGCTGCGGGACGGTCGGCGCGTGACCATTGACGCCGACCGTGTCGTGCCGGGGGACATTCTGCTCATCGAGGCCGGCGACCGGGTAACGGCCGACGTGCGGCTGACGAAGGCGCGAAACCTGCGGGTCGACGAATCGATTCTGACCGGCGAGTCGGTGCCGGTCGAGAAATCGACGGCGCCGGTTAAGACGGACGCGGGGCTCGGCGACCGCAGGTCGATGGCGTTCTCGGGCACGCTTGTAACGGCCGGTCAGGGCGCAGGCATCGTCGTTGCGACGGGCGCCGTATCCGAGCTCGGCCGCATCAGCGCGATGCTTGGCCGCATCGAGCAGCTCGAGACGCCCCTCATACGGCAGATGAACGCCTTTGCCCGGCAGCTGACATTCGCAATTCTGGCCCTGTCGGCGACTACGTTCGCGTTCGCCGTGCTAGTGCGCGGCTATGCATTCGCCGAGGCGTTCCTGGCCATGGTCGGCATGGCGGTCGCGGCGACCCCGGAGGGACTGCCCGCGGTCATGACCGTCGCGCTCGCCATCGGCGTGCAGCGCATGGCCGATCGTAACGCGATCATCCGCCACCTGCCGGCCGTCGAAACGCTGGGGTCGGTCTCGACCATCTGCTCGGATAAGACCGGAACGCTGACGCGAAACGAGATGACGGTCACCCGCGTCGTCCTCGTCGACCGCGTCTACGAAGTCGAAGGCGTCGGCTATGCCCCGAGCGGTGGCCTCGCGTTCAAGGGAAGTGTCGTCGAGACTCAGTCCGACGCCGATCTGCACAAGCTCGCGAGAGCGGCTCTGCTTTGCAATGATGCAGTGTTGCGCGAGGTTGACGGCCAATGGATCGTCGACGGCGATCCCATGGAAGGCGCGCTGGTGACGCTCGGTCTCAAGATCGCGCCCAACCGCGAGCGCTTGTCGGAGGAGCTGCCACGCCTGGACGAGATTCCGTTCGACGCCGCACATCGCTACATGGCGACGCTGCATAGTAGTCCTGACGGCGCGGCCCTCGCCTGTGTCAAAGGCGCTCCGGAGCAGGTTCTCGATATGTGCGGCTACCAGGCGGCCGACGCCGGCGAGAAGCCGATCGATCGCGAGCCCTGGCTGCGCGCCGTCCAAGAGCTGGCCCGGGACGGTCTTAGGGTGCTGGCATTGGCCCATCGCGCGTTGCCCCCCGGCACGCAGAGGCTTGGCCATCGGGATGTCGAGGCGGGGTGCGTCCTGGTCGGGCTCGTCGGCCTTATGGATCCACCGCGTAGCGAGGCGGTCACGGCCATCACGGAATGCCGGAGCGCGGGCATCGCGGTCAAGATGATCACCGGCGACCATGCTGTCACGGCGGCCGCGATTGCCGCCTCGCTCGGGCTCTTGCACCCGGACAGGGTTTTGACCGGCGTGAATGTCGACACGCTCGACGATCTGGCCCTACGACGCGCCATATCCGAGACCAACGTGTTCGCGCGCACGAGCCCCGAGCACAAGCTGCGCCTAGTCGAGGCGTTGCAGGCCGAGGGCGCCGTGATCGCGATGACCGGCGACGGCGTCAACGACGCGCCTGCCCTCAAGCGCGCCAATGTCGGCGTGGCGATGGGCCGTAACGGCACTGAGGCCGCGAAGGAGGCGTCGGAGGTCGTTCTGGCGGACGACAACTTCGCATCGATCGTCGCGGCCGTTCGCGAAGGCCGCACCGTGTACGACAACCTCACCAAAGTGATCGGCTGGACGTTGCCCACAAACGGAGGCGAGACGCTGATCGTCGTCGCGGCCATCCTGTTCGGAGTCACCCTGCCGATAACGCCGGCGCAGATCTTGTGGATCAACATGGTCACGGCCGTGGGCCTCGGCCTTGTGCTGGCCTTCGAGCCCGCGGAGGCCGGCATCATGCAGCGCCCGCCCCGCAGAGCGGATGCCCCGATCCTGTCCGGGTTTCTGCTGTGGCGGGTGATCCTGGTCTCGGTGCTGTTTGCCGTCGGCGCGTTCGGAATATTTGCCTGGGCAAGCCGCCGCAGTCTTTCTCTCGATGAAGCTCGCACCATGGTGGTGAACACCGTCGTGGTGATGGAGATCTTCTATCTGTTCTCCGTCCGCTACACGCACGGAACATCGATGACGTGGGGCGGCATGCTGGGAACTCCGGCGGTCCTGATTGGTGTCGGCGGCGTCATCGTAGCGCAGATGGCCTTCACATACTTGCCGCTCATGCAGCGCTTGTTCCAGACGCAGGGCATCGGTCTTGCCGACGGAGCGATCATCATCTGCTTCGGCGTCGCCTTGCTCTTCATCCTCGAGATCGAGAAATACGTGCGGCACGTATGGTTTGCGCAAGACAGCGCACGCAGGAAACCATCCGTCGGCTAACAGCCTCGATCATCCGCGCCAGAACCGCGGCATAAACAAGATGAGCACTGTGAACAGTTCGAGACGTCCCAGCAGCATTCCGAACGATAAAAGCCACTTGGCTCCGTCTGGTAGCGAAGCGAAATTGCCCGCTGGCCCGATGATGTCTCCGAGACCCGGTCCAACATTTGAAAGCGCCGTAGCGGCGCCACTGGAACTGGTCAGGAAATCGAGCCCGAATGCCATAAGCGCGATCGTGAGCGCGGCATAGCAGAGAAAGAACACTGCAAAAAATGCCACCACGGAGTTTATGATCTCGTCATCGAGCGGCCGATCCCCGTATGCGCGAGGAAAGACGCCGCGCGGATAGAGAAGGCGCAGGAAGTGCGCCTTTAGCATAATCGCCATAACCTCGAACCGAAAGATCTTGATGCCGCCCGACGTGGAGCCAGTGCAGCCACCTATGAACATGAGTCCAAAAAAGAGACCAACGGCCGCGTTGCCCCACAAGCCGTAGTCGGTTGTCGCATATCCTGTGGTGGTGACCACCGACACGGTATTGAATGCCGCGTGTCGAAAGGCCGGCTCTATGTCGTATTGGCCGGTGAGCGCGAGGCTCGCTCCGAGCACCACGACTACTACCCCGAGTAGCCCCAGCATGGTCTTTACCTGGCTGTCCCACAGCGCCTTGTGCTCGCCTGCAACGAAGCGGACGTAGAGCACGAACGGAATGCTTCCCGAGAGCATGAAGAGCGTTGCGAACCACTGGATGCCGTTTGCCTCCCATTTTCCAAACGAGCTGTCCGAAGTGGAGAAACCTCCGGTCGCGATAGATGTCAACGCGTGCGCCAGGGCATCGAACGCCCTCATGCCGGCCAGCCAGTAAACCACGGTGGCGATCACCGTGAGACCCAGATAGATGAGCGCGATGACGATCGCGATCTCGCGCACGCGCGGCATCGCCTTTTGCGAGCGATCTGAAGATTCGGTGCGAAACAACTGCATACCACCGATGCCGAGCGCCGGCAGGATCGCAATGGCGGAGGCGATGATACCGATACCGCCCATCCACTGCAGGAGTGCCCTCCAAAGAAGGATGCCGGGTGGAGTCTGGTCCAGACCGGAGATGACGGTGGCGCCGGTCGTCGTGATGCCAGACACCGCCTCGAAAACCGAATCTGAGAGCCTGCGGCTGACACTGTCCACGTCCGAGAAATAGAACGGCATGGCGCTGACAGCCGCAACACTCGTCCAACTTAGGGGCGTCAGCACAAACGCCTGACGCAATGTGAAGCCCGAACGCAACGTCCCCCAACCGCTATAGACGAAAGCACATCCGATAATCGCGGACAGAAGCGAAGCTACCGCGAAGGCCGTCCAGTCCCGGCTCCGGAAATACAGGTCGGCCAGCATCGGAAACAGCATCATGCCCGACGTGGACAGCAGCACGAGGCCTATGAGATAGAGAACCGGCTTCATCCCGGGCACCGAGAGGGGGCGAAGCCCCAAACTCCAATACGGCGCGCGGCTCATCAGTCCCGGCTCCGTGTTGTTCCGAGCAGTGCTTCAGCAAGTCGAAGGTAGCTGTAGGTGACGAGCACCACCACGTGATCGCCGATTTCAAGCTGGGTGTCGCCACGGGCAATCATCGCTTCTCCGTCTCGCACGACAGCGGCGATCTTCAGGCCGGCCGGGAGCCCCAGCTCGTCAAGTGGCCGGCGTAAAAGCCTCGACCCCTCCGTAATCTCTGCTTCCAACACCTCGCCGAAGTCCTCGCGCAGCGTGTATAGTGCAGAAATCGCGCCATGCCGCACGTGCCGCAAGACTGTCGAGATCGTGACTGCGCTTGGGCTGACGACCGAATCGATGCCCAGCGTCGGAATGAGCGCTTCGTAGGATCGCTTGTTGACAAGCGTGATCGCCCGTTTGCAGCCCGCCTGCTTGGCAAGGACCGAGGCGAAGATGTTCGTCTCATCATCGTTCGTAACTGCCACAATCGTCTCGGCAGAGCCGATGTTGGCTTCCCCTAGGAGCGCTCGGTCCAAGGCATCGCCATGGAGCACTACGATTGCACCGGTCAGTTCCTTGGACACATGTTCGGCACGAGCCCGATTCTGCTCAATGAGCTTGATCTCGACCCCAGGTGCTTCGTCGTAGACCTTTCGTGCGAGGTGCAGGCCCACGTTGCCGGCACCGACGATAATAAGCCTCCGCGCGACTTTTTCGCGATGCCCGAATGCCGTCATCACCTCGTCGACTTTGTCGGCCTTGGCGATCACGTAGACATCGTCGCCGGCCGCGATCCGATCCTCGCCGTCAGGTACGAAACAGCGGCCATGCCGAACCACCGCCACGATTGACATCCCGTCAATCGGCACCCCCTCAGCGAGTCTTCTGCCGGTAACGGAACAATCCGACGCACCGGCATGGATGCCAAGCAGCTCTACGAGGCCGTTGGCCATGGGCACCATATCAAACGCACCGGGTGTCCGCAGCCGCCGGGCAATGCCTTCGGCAATCTCGATCTCGGGCGAGATGATGATGTCGATCGGAAGATGCTCGGCCGCGTAGAGACCACTCTTGTCCTGCTCGAGGTAGCCTGCGTGGCGAAGGCGCGCGATCCGCCGCTTTACGCCAAACAAGGAATAGGCAACTTGACATGCCACCATGTTCACCTCGTCCGAGCGGGTAACGGCAATCAACATATCCGCCTCTCGCGCATCAGCCTTCTGAAGGGTGGCAGGATGGGACGCGTGTCCGATGACACCCCGAACATCGTAGCTTTCGTCGACTTTGCGAACGAGCTCCGGATCGGTGTCGATCACCGTCACATGGATGCCCTCGGTCGCGAGATGCCGTGCAATCGTGGTCCCTACTTCACCTGCACCGCAAACGATCACTCTCATCCTCGGCCTCCGAGCGTCCAGTCAGGGACTGGTCACTAACGTGCAGAAGCCGTAAAACCAAGCCCGTTTCTCCACCGTCGCCCGATGCCAGCTAGGCTGCGCGAGCAGGTTTACTTTCTATTCTTGGAAAACCGTGGTGTCGTCCTGGCAGAAAATCCGTTAGACTGACACTCTTAGCCGATATGAGAACAACCGTCACAGGGGGCTGCGCTGGTGCTTACCGCTCGGCTTTTAGTTGAACGAGGTCCGATCCGGAGCCAATCGCAGGATTGGGGCGTCTACGGGTTCGTTTCACTTCCATCTCCGGGCGACAGAATCGCGGCCCAGTACGAAGACACAACACATTATCTGACCGTCATCTGCGTACACCATAAGCCTGCGTTTCTCGGCAACAACGGGGAAGCACGTGGTGAGGTCACGCCAGCTGCGGACGTGGTCGCCAAATGGACCAGTTCTGATTGATTTGTGCAGCAGCACAAGTGCGGCACCACGATGACCACATTGGTCTGACAGCAGAAGTTTTCCGTGCCACCGTCAGCGTCAAAGACGCTAATGGATCGATGTCGGCAAATGGGGATGGAGCACCGCGGGTAGGGCGCTCACCCCCCGAGTTGGTCCAGAATCCCATGAGATCGGTCTAGGTCTCGTCTTACGGAAGTTGTCATTGGCGGCAATTTTGTTTGCGCGACGATGCCTAGTGCCGCACGTGGACATTGACCAGAGAAGCATCGAGTAACGCTACCCGGCGTCTCATTCCCTCGACCTATATCCTGTTGCGGTCCCGACAAAAGATTTGAACCGTTGCCGGCCTTCGTCCTCTGTGGCGAGTTCGCGTGCGTGCGCTATAGTTTCCGCCCGTGCCTGGGCGGCAACCAAGCCTTGGAGCGTGAGCGACTGCTTGACGCTGAGCCCCGTGATTTCGTTGCCGGCCTGCGTGGCTTCCAGTGCGCCGGCAGCGTCACGCGAGCGAGTCAAGGCGTCGCCGAGCAGGTGCGTGTCGTTCTGGATCCCGTCGGCGATTTGGCCTTGCAGGAAGGCGGTGCGCTGGAATGCTGCATAGGTCTCCTCCCATCGTGTGCGCGCATTGCGCAGGGCATCGTCGTAGGTCAGCGCAGCTGACGCCTCTTTCGGGAACACCTGCGCGTAGGTGTTCTGCGTTTCTTGCAGTCCCATCGCGATCCCTTCGCCGGCGCGAAGTTGGGATTGGATCTCAGAGAGTGATTGCTGAAGGTCCGGCGACAGCGTTCCCTGAAGGCGCATGAGGTTTTGATCCATGCGCAGGATCATCTGCGCTTCGTTCTGCAGTGTGCGGATCTGATTGTTGATCTGCTCGAGCGCCCGCGCCGCGGACAGCAGGTTCTGACTGTAGTTAGTGGGGTCATAGACAATGTATTGCCCGAGCGATGGTGTCGCTGAGTTCGTCAACAGGCCGAGCGCGATCGGCATCGTGGCGAAAACCTTGTGGATAGGATTCATCGGTTGTTCCTCCTTGATTTGCTGGGCACGGCCCGGAATGGAGAGAGGCGTTGAGGCATGGACGGACCTCCCGGCAGTCCCGGGAGCGGGGTCTGATCAACCGACTCCGTCCGCAGCTCACGCGACAACGTGTGCGGGGCATGCTGGTGGTTGCGGGCATCGGTTTCTTCAGCCGGCCGTCTTGCGGACGAGGCTGTGTTCCGTCCTGAGACCGATATCGGGATAGGTGGCGGCATTGCCGGCGGTTGCCACTGCTGGATTAGGTCGGCCGCCCAAGCGAGACCTTTCGCGGTCAGGAACTGCGCGGCGAACCCACTGGTAGACTCCTCCTGTATGCAGTGGTCAATGAGCTTCTGGTCGTCGGGTGAGGAAGCGCCGCAGAGTGTCAGTGCGACAGGGCCGAGACCGAGTTCGAACAGGCGGTTGCCGCGTGCTGTTTGGGCGTAGTAGTCGCGCTTGGCCGCCGCAACGGAGAGGATCTCGATCTGTCGGTCGTTGAGACCGAAGCGCTCGTACACCGCTCGTGCCTGCGGCTCGCGCGCGCGATCGTTGGGCAGAAAGATGCGAGTCGGGCAGCTTTCGATGAGCGCCGGCGCAATCGTCGAGCGCTCGACGTCGGCCAGGGATTGGGTTGCGAATACGACAGAGACGTTTTTCTTGCGCAACGTCTTCAGCCATTCGCGGATGCGGGCTGCGAACAACGCATCGTCGAGGAAGGTCCAGGCTTCGTCGAGGACCAGAAGCGTTGGCCGGCCGTCGAAGCGCTCCTCCAAGCGATGGAACAAGTAGGTCAGGACAGGCGGGATTAGCGCCTTGTGTCCCATCAGCGCCTCGAGCTCGATGTGCAGAATATCAGCGGCGGCGATCTGTTCGGAGGCGCCATCGAGGAGCCGGCCGTAGGCGCCTTCAAGTGCGTACGGTGACAAGGCGGCCACCAGGGGCGCTGATTGGATCAGCACGGCGAGGCCAGTTAGCGTGCGCTCGGCCTTGGGTGCCGAGGCGAGACTCTGCAGGGCTGTCCACACGGCATCCTTCACGTCCGGCGTCACGCGCACGCCTTCGGCTGTGAGCAGAGCCGTCACCCATTGGAGGGCGAAGGCAATCTCGCCGGGCTCGTCGATACGGGATAGTGGCTGCAAGGACAGCGATCCCTCGAGACCGAGCTCGACACTGGCTCCGCCCATGGCCAGTGTGGCGGCCCGTGAAGAGCGGCCGCGGTCGAAAATGATGACTTGCGCGCCAATGAAGCGGCGGAACTGCAGGGCGAGTAGAGAGAGGAGCACGGATTTGCCTGATCCGGTGGGGCCGACTACGAGGGTATGGCCGACATCGTCGATATGGAGATCCAGCCGGAACGGCGTGCTGCCGCGTGTCTCCGTCACCATGAGCGGTGGCGCGTTGAGGTGCCGGTTCATCGTCGGTCCTGCCCAGACGGCCGAGACCGGCATCATGTGCGCGAGGTTGATTGTATGCACGATCGGCTGGCGGATGTTGGCGTAGGGGTTTCCGGGAAGGGAGCCGAGCCAGGCTTCGACGGCGTTCAAGGTCTCGCGAATGGTGGCGAAGCCGCGGGTATTGATGATGCGCTCGACGGCGAGCAGCTTCTCGTTGGCGAGCTGTAGATCGGCGTCGGCGATGACGATCGCCGTGGTGAGATAGCCGAAGGCCACGTCGTCGGCGCCGAGCTCCTGCAGGGCCTCGTCCGCATCCATGGCTTTGTTGTCCGCGTCGGTATCGACGAGGGCCGTCTCGCGGTTGAACATGACCTCGCGCAAGACGGCGGCAATGGACTTGCGTTTGGCGAACCACTGACGACGCAGTCGCGCCAGGTGGCGCGTCGCCTCGGTCTTGTCGATCCCGATCCAACGCGTCGTCCAGCGGTAAGCAAAGCCGAGGTCGTTGAGTGCATCGAGCACGCCCGGCACGGTCGCGTTCGGGAAGCCGAGCACGCTCAGGATGCGCAGGTGCTGACTGCCGAGTTTCGGATCGACACCGCCGAGAAACTGTCGATCGCACAGGATGGCGTCGAGGTGCGCCGGGATGTCCGGAACGGCCACGGGATGGCGCGTGTCGGAGATGGTGCCGTGCAGGTACGTCAGCGTGCCCATGTCGTCGAGCGCTTCAGCCTCGGGGAGGATGGAAGCCAGCATCTGGAGCGCACGGTCGGTTTCGGTAATGAACCAGGCGAGCTGCGCGTGGGGCGTGGTCTCAATGGTGGCCTCGGCGCTGCGCTCGTACAGGAGCCGTTCCGCTTGCGATTCGCGCTCCGGTGGCGGCAGGTAGAGGAACGTGAGGTAATATCGGCTCTCGAAATGCGTGCCGTCGGCGCTGAAGGCGGCATGACGCTCCTGGTCGACGAGCCAGGACGCAGCGTCTTCAAATCGCGCCCCCGGATATTGGTTGGCAGGAATCCGCTCGGCTTCGAAGAAGAGCGCCCATCCGGAGCCGAACCGCTTCAGGATGTTGTTGAGCCGCGCCGTGACCGAGACGAGCTCGGCCTGCGTGGCGCTGTCGAGATCGGGGCCGCGATAGCGGATCGTCCGCTGAAACGATCCGTCCTTGTTCAGCACGACACCGGGCGCGACCAGACACGCCCACGGGAGGTAGTCGGCAAGACTGGTCGTCTGCTTGCGGTACTCGGCAAGGTTCAACATGAGAGGGCTCCCTTGTGGCGGGCGTGACGGGACAGGACGGTGAGGAAGGCCGGATCCTTGCGGGTGATCCAGACGGCGGCGGCGTGGCCGGCAAGCCAGATCAGGAGCCCGGCAATCCACAGCCGGAG
>ERZ869909.780-NODE-780-length-31799-cov-33.764548_pt1 | contig 31799 bp, 17 predicted proteins | sample MGYA00520892_ERZ869909 | MGnify/ENA primary metagenome ERZ869909 (study PRJEB32215, sample SAMEA104723947) | bioreactor metagenome | biome: bioreactor; feature: anaerobic bioreactor; material: water | place: China | collected 2015-03-12 ...
TCTTTGATCTGGTTGTGCGGCACGCTGTAGAGGTCCGAGACGCGCGTATGAACGTCGAGAACGGTCTGCACGGCGCTGAGGAGATACTCGCGCGGATTGTCGATGTAATCGACGTACGTCTGCGGAAGAACGCGCTCGTCACGCAGCGAGCAGGCCACCTCGACGCTGTCGGCGTCTTTGACCTTGTTCACGCGATAGATGCCTGCCTCGACCGGAACCCAGTTCAGGAAGTGCACCAGCCAGCGCGGCGTGATGCTCGACATTTGCGGGACAGTCTTGGTGGCATTGGCGAGTTGCCGGGCTGAAATATCGCCAAGAGCTGTTTGCTTATCGTCTGCCATGTTCGACCCAAATTCTGTTATAATGGAGAATATTACTGCCATGAATATGCTTATTCACGGAATAGAATTAGCGGTCAATGCCAAGATATTGGAATTAAATTCCGAGGCCAGATTCGAAGGAATCCGCCACCGGCTGCGCCTGCAGCACGTGGCTTCCTGCCGGCACGCTGCGCGTCAGCCACACGTTGCCGCCGATGACGGAGCCGCGGCCGATCGTGATGCGCCCGAGGATGGTGGCGCCCGCATAGATGACGACGTCGTCCTCGACGATGGGATGCCGGGGCGCGCCTTTGACGAGTGCGCCGCTCTCGTCGACCGAGAACCGTTTCGCCCCGAGCGTCACGGCCTGATAGAGCCGCACGCGCTCGCCGATGACGACGGTCTCGCCGATGACGACGCCCGTTCCATGATCGATGAAGAAGCTCGATCCGATCTGCGCGCCGGGGTGAATGTCGATGCCGGTCGAGGAGTGAGAGAGCTCGCTGATGATGCGGGACACGATGGGTGCGCCCAGGCGAAAAAGATGATGCGCCACCCGGTGAAAATACACCGCCTTGATGCCCGGATAGCTCAGCAGCACCTCTTCCAGGCTTTGCGCCGAGGGATCGCCGTCGAAGGCGGCGCGCGCATCCAGAATGACGCTCTCGCGAATGTCGGGAAGGCGCTCAGAAAAATCGTGGACGATCGACGCGACGATACCGTCGATGGCCGTATCGGCACGCTGTTCAAGGGCGAACGTGAAGCGCAGTTCCTGGCTCAGCAGCCCGCGCAACTGCCTGAGCGCGCTGTTGAGCGTGTTGCCGACGAAGTAATCGATGCCTTTGTCGGTCGCGTCCTGTCCTCCGCCATGGCGCGGAAACAGGGCTGCGAACAGCTCCTTCAAGATGCGGCCGGCGATTTCGGGATTCGGCAGGTCGCGCGCGTAGGCGCTGCGTGGCGTGAGAGTGCGCGCCCGGTCTCTGGACGCTCTGAGCTCGGAGACGATCCGGTCGAGTGGAATCGAAAGGTCCGCCGTATCGAAAGCTGGCGGCGAATTCTCTTGGACTGTCATGACAAGGGCCTTGGTCGCGACGCTCATGTCCGACATTTTTATTGGCGCGGCGAGCCCTCGGGAAAGAAGAAGAACTCATAAGCTATGCAGGGCGCGCCTCGCGCCAGGGGGAGCTTGTGCGCCGAACGCGTAAGGACGGTGCGACGCACCCACGCGCCGCATCAAACGACCCGCCGGCATATGCATAGAAGAAAATGTTCTTTGGGCCGGTGCGGACGCCCGGCTACGCTCTCTCGATGTAATGCTTTTTCGAAAACGCGAAGTGTGGACGTGTAGCCGTGCGTGGCAACGTTGCGGAGCGGTCGGCTTATGAATTTTCAGCAATTGCGCATCGTCCGGGAAACCGTCCGCCAGCGCTTCAATCTGACGGAAGCGGCCAACGTGCTGCTGACCTCGCAATCCGGCGTCAGCAAGCACATCCGCGACCTCGAGGATGAGCTTGGCTTCGAGATCTTCGTCCGTCGCGGCAAGCGGCTTCTCGGCCTGACCGATCCCGGGCGCGAGGTGGCCGCTGTCATCGAGCGCATCCTTCTCGAGACGCAGAATCTGGAGGAGCTGTCGTCCAGCATCGCCCAACGGGCGTGCGGCACGCTCGTCATCGCCACGACGCACACCCAGGCGCGCTATTCCCTTCCGGGCGTGATCGCCGAGTTCAAGAAGGATTTTCCGGACGTTCGCCTGACGCTCAAGCAGCTTAGTCCCAAGGACATCGCAAGCGTGCTGCTCGAAGGGCTGGCGGATGTCGGCATTGCGACCGACACCCTGGAGCACAATCCGCAGATCCTCACATTTCCTTTTTACTCCTGGGAGCATGTCATCATCGTTCCCAAGTCTCACCCTCTCGCACGTCAAAAGAAGGTAACGCTGGAGGACATCGCCCCCTATCCGCTCATCACCTACGACGAAGGGCTCACGGGCCGTGCGCGCATCGACGACGCGTTCCAGAAAGCATCCCTCGTTGCGGATGTCGCGATGACGGCGCTCGATGCGGACGTAATCAAAGCCTATGTCGAGCTTGGCATGGGGGTCGGCATCATTGCGTCTATGGCGTTCGACGCGGAGCGTGATACGAACTTGGCCTGCATCAGGACGCCGGGACTGTTCGAGAGCAACACGTCGAGCATCGCGGTGCGGCGGGGACGGTTCCTGCGCGCGTATGTCTATCGCTTCATCGAAATGTGCGCCCCCGACATCACCGAGGCCGAGGTCCGCACGGCCGAACGCGCAGCGTCTTCCTGACGGCCGCGCGTTTCGGCGAGGGCGGTGGAATCGCGGGAGAAGCTATGTCGCGCGGGTGAGGCGAAGGATTTTCGACGTTCCCGCATCGGGATCTTCCGTCAGGACGTAGACCGCACCGCCCGGTCCCACCTGAACGTCCCGCACGCGCGCCTTGAGGGGAACGCGCTCTTCGTAGGCGACGCGGTCGCCGTCGAGGTGAAGAACCACGAGGCCGGTCGAAACCAACCCTCCCACGAGGAACGCATTCTTCCATTCCGGGAATTCGTCACCCTCGTAGAGCGCCATCCCCGAAGGACCGATCACCGGGTCCCAATAGTACACGGGTTGCTCGGTGCCGGCCTTGGTTGTGATGCCGTCTCCAACGGCCTCGCCGCTGTACTCGATGCCATAGGTAGCGACAGGCCAACCGTAGTTGAGTCCCGCCTCGGGCCGATTGAGCTCGTCGCCGCCTTTCGGGCCATGCTCGACGGTCCACAGCCGGCCATTTCCATCCAGTGCGGCCGATTGAAGATTACGATGACCGTAGCTCCAGATCTCCGGCAAGGCGCCTTCCTTGCCGACGAACGGATTGTCGGGAAGAGCCTTGCCGTCCTGGTCGATGCGGAAGACCTTTCCGAGACCGCTCGCAAGATCCTGGGCCTGCTCGCGAACCTCCGCGTCGGACCGCTCGCCGACCGTCACGAACAACTCGCCGCCACGGCCGAACACGAGCCGCGAACCGTAGTGCTTGTCGCCGTCGTAAGTGGGCATCTGCTGAAAGATGACCTTCACATCCTCGAGGGATCCGCCGCCCGCGTCCGCGAGCTTCAGCGTGGCGGACGCCACGCTCGTGCCGTTGCCGCCGTCTCTCGGCTCGGAGTATGAGAAAAAGATGCGGTTCGACGCGTCGAAGTCCGGGGCCAGCGCAACGTCGAGCAAGCCTCCTTGCCCACGGTCGTCCACCTCAGGCACGCCTTCGAGGCGCGCGCTCACTTTTCCGTCGGGCATGACGACGTGCATGTCGCCGCCCTTCGCTGTGATGAGAATGCGCCCATCCGGCAGGATTTGCAGGGCCCAGGCCTGGGGTAATCCCTCCGCGACGACGTGAGGGGTCGCTTCGGGCATCTCTGCAGGCTGGGGCGCACGCGTCTGGCCAGCGAAGGCGGGCTTCTGGTCCGGCGCATTGGGCGGCTGGGTTTCCACCGGAGTTCCGGCGGCCTTCTGGTCGGTTCCATCGGCGGGCGGCGAGCCTTCCACCTCTTCTGCAGGCGAGGTGCCGTTCGCAGGCTCTTCTGCGGCCTGCGCGAACATCGCGGGTATGGCGACGAGGCTCGCTGCGAGCATCGTGCTTGCCAGAAGAAAAGTCGTGCGAGTCATTCCGTACTCCCGTCGCCCTTCGATCCAGAGAACGCGTCCGGCCCTGCTCACGGCTTGAGCGGAGGCGGCGCGTTGAGAGGGTAAGACGAAGACCTGGAAATGGTTCCGGCCGGCAATTCGATGAAACAGGCGAGGGAAGCGCTGCGCTCGGCAGGAAGTGGCGTCCCAAGCTGCGCACCCCAGGTCCCGGAACCATACGGAGGATTGAGGCATTCGCCATTCGAACGCCGGGTGTCAACCGGGCCTAAGGGAGACGGTGGACGCAGCTGATTTTCCCGGTTTCTGGCTGCGGCAACAACGCATAGGTACGCGTTTCGCCTAACCCCTTCCCGGCGTTCGATTTCCGATCGACGACGAATGGTCTTGGGCCGCGCGCCCGGAGCGCGTCGACCGTTGCGCTGAAGTCTCACCGTTCACGGTGTCATTGATACGTAATCAAACATTTGCCGATCCGTCGCATGCCCCTGCTAGCGACAGAACCATGGGATCCAGAACCGGGCCTGTGGAGCGGTTGAGACGTGAGCGTCGGAGAACAGCAGATCGAGGCAGGAGCGGCTGCGCCCATCGGCTGGCGTGGAGAACATTCGCTCGGCGCCCATGCGGCTGGCGCGCGGAGCTTCATTGCTTTTCTTGCGATCCTCTGTGTGATCGGCGCCTTTCGGATTGCCGCGCTCGCCTTCAACGGCACCGAGCTCTACATGGACGAGGCTCAGTATTGGGCCTGGTCTCGCGATCTCTCCTTCGGATATTTTTCCAAGCCGCCGCTCATCGCGTGGTTGATTTACGGAACGACGTCGGTCTGCGGCGATAGCGAGTTTTGCGTTCGTGCCCCCGCGCTCGCGCTGCACCTTGTCACCGCAGTGATCGTCTATGCCCTTGCCGCGCGCCTCTATTCGGACGAGGTCGCGTTCTGGTCGGGCCTTGGATATGCGCTGCTGCCGGCTGTTTCGCTGTCGAGCGGAATCATCTCGACGGATGTCCCGCTGCTTGCCGCGTGGGCCCTCGCGTTGTTTGCCTTTGCGGGCGTGCTTTCCGCGCCGACGCTCGGCAACACGGCTTTGCTCGCCGTCGCAATCGGGATCGGCCTCAATGCGAAATACGCGATGGCCTATTTTATCGTGTGCGCCGCCGTGTATTTCGTGCTTGCGCCGGAGCGACGGCAGAGGCTGGCGCACCCGGCCCTGTGGCTCGCGCTGGGCGGTGGGCTGATTCTAATCCTGCCGAATATCGTGTGGAATTTCGCCAACGGCTTCGCGACCGTCAATCACACCGTTGAAAATGCGAACTGGCAGGGCGTCTCCCTTCACCCGGGCAAGGCGCTGGAGTTCCTGCTCGCACAGTTCGGTGTGTTCGGGCCGATCCTGTTCGGTGCGCTGCTCGTGATCGTCTGGCGCGCCGTAAGACGGCCCGCCGATCTCGCGGCTTCGGATAAGCTCCTGATCGCATTCTCTGTCCCCATTCTCGTGCTGGTCACGACACAGGGGCTCATCTCGCGCGCGCACGCCAATTGGGCCGCACCCGCATATGTCGCGGCCGTCATCCTTGTGACCGCAGTCATGTTGCGGGACGGGGCACGGAATTGGATGGGCGCGTCGTTCGCGATCAACGGAGCCCTTGCCCTCCTCATCGCTGTGGCGACGTGGCAGGCCGGACGGTTTTCCATTCCCGGAATCGGCGATCCGTTCGCCAGAACGCTCGGAATCCGCGCGCTCGCCGACGTCGTACGGCAGAAATTGGCCACCGCGGAGCGGAACGGCGATCCCCTGCGATCTGTTGTCACGAACGAGCGGGAAACGGCAGCGGTGCTGGCGTACTACGCCCGAGATATCGGCGTGCCCATCCTGTCGTTGCGGAGCGAAGGCGCCCCCCGTAGCTACTTCGAGATGACGCGCCCGTTTTCCCCGCATGGGCCGTATCCGGTCCTCTTCGTCACGCAGCGCGCGCCCTTGTCCACCCCGGATGGCTTCGTCAGCTCGCATGAAACGACGCAATCCGTTGCCGCCGGACGCCATGCAAACCGTGTGGTCCACACCCGCATCGTCAACCGTGTGCAATCGAGGTAGCCCATGTCGTCCGTCGATCCGTTCGGGCCCAGCGAGACACGCTTCAGGCGAGAGTTCGCGATAGGTGCGACGGGGATCGCTGCCGTTCTGGCGGTGCTCTTCGTCGCGCAGCCCGACCTCGATCTGGCGATTTCGAGCGTTGCAAGAGACGCATGCGCGGTGTCGCCGGCGAGCCCGCGAGCGGGGTGGTGCCTGACCGATGCCGTTGACCTTGCTCGCCATGCCTTCATGGCAATTTTCATCCTGTCTGCGATTGGCATCGTCGCTTGGGCCATTCGTGAGCTTGTCGTCGAGAGAAATCTCGTCGGCACAAATCAGCTCCGCTGTGGCTTCATGATTGCCGTTCTGGTGATGGGGCCGGGTGTCGTCGCCAATCTCATCCTGAAGGACAACGTCGGCCGCGCGCGGCCGCGCGACGTGATCGAGTTCGGAGGAAACAAGGAGTTTTCGCCGGCGCTGGTGCCGTCGCAAGAGTGCGCGAAGAATTGCTCGTTCGTAAGCGGCGAGGCGTCGTCGATGTTCGCTCTCTTTTTCGGTCTTGCGCTGGCCGTGCCTCGATACCGGCGCCAGCTCTTCATGGCTGGCGTGACCATCGGGCTCTTGGCCGGCGGCGTCAGGATCATTCAAGGGGCGCACTTCTTCAGCGACGTCCTGTTTGCCGGCGTCTTCATGGCGCTGACGGTCAGCCTGTTGCACGTCGCTTTCATCGGAGCTTGGCGCGATCAAACGCCGGCGGCGCGCAGCTTTCGCGATCCTCTCGGTGCGGTCATGAAGCTCCGGAGGATCCGGATATGATGGCAGTCTCGGTCGTTATCCCGGTTTTCAACGAAGCCGGAAACATCGGAAGCCTGGTCCGCGAGACGGCAGCCTGCCTGCGCGATCTTGCCGAGTTCGAGATCATCGTGGTCGACGATGCGAGCAGTGACGAGACAGCCTGCGAGGTACAGGAGCTTCTCGGGGAGTTCCCCGAGCTCCGCTACATCCGTCATGGGTTTCGAGCCGGTCAGAGCGCGGCGATCCGAACGGGCGTCAAGGCGGCAAGGCAGCCGATCATAGCGACGATGGACGGCGACGGGCAGAACGATCCGCGAGACATCGAGCATCTGCTCGCGCACATGCGATCCGCGAACCGTTCGGAAATCGCCCTCGTGGGAGGCGTCCGCAGACATCGGAAAGCGTCGGCATCGAAGCGCATCGCGTCACGCCTGGCCAACGGTATCCGCCGGCGCTTCCTCAAGGACGATTGCCCCGACACGGGATGCGGCCTGAAGGTCTTCCGTCGGGATGTGTATCTCGATCTCCCGTATTTCTCGGGAATGCACCGTTATCTGCCGGCGCTCTTCCAGGCTTACGGCTACGAGGGCAGCTATCGTGTCGTCAACGACCGCCCACGTCGCGCCGGTGTGTCGAAGTACACGAACTTCGGACGGGGCCTGATCGGCCTCTATGATCTGATCGGCGTGCGCTGGATCATTCGCCGCACGGCGCTGCCCCACATGCCGGGCGTCAGAGACGGGGCGCCATTCACCAGCTCGAACGCTTCCACCCGCGAGGATCGCCAATGCTTGCAACGCTCATGACGTGGTGGCAATCGCTCACAGCCGCCCAGGTGGGCTGGCTGGCGATCGGGCTGACGGGGCAGGCGCTGTTCTCGGCGCGATGGCTCATACAGTGGCTGGTCACGGAAAAATCCCGCCGCTCCACCATGCCCAATGCCTTCTGGTATTTAAGCCTGCTCGGCGGCCTGCTCGTTCTGGCATACGGCATCCACCGCATGGATCCCGTGATCATCCTCGGCCAGTTCGGCGTCCTGATCTATGCGCGGAACCTGTTCTTCATCCATTCTGAAAAGCAGAAGCTGGCGATCGAGACCGGAAGCGCCCCGGCGGAGTCGGCCGTATCCTAATCGCAGCCTCCGGCCGAAATTCGACGCGATAGACACGTTGAGCTCGAGCATGTCTACGGTGTGCCGGCTTTGCAGCAATGCTGCGGACAGCGCCTGGGACGTGCGAAGCGTCCTAAAACTTGACGAGCGCACCACCCATGAGGATGTGCAAATCCTCGAGAGGTTCGGAGCTCTGAATTTGGCTGGCGCCGGCCAACACCACATCTGCGTTATAATGGCGGTAAAACACATAGAGCTTGGTATCGACGCTCGTGATGTCCTGCGTAATGCCCGCACTCCACATCGTCACCGTGCTGGATGAGATGGCCGCGTCCGCGCCGATGGAGTTGATCGCATCGCCAGCCGCCACCGTGAGACGCGCGTTCGCACCGCCCTCCATGCGGTAGATTTGGCCGAACAGGGTTGTCGGGCCGATGTCGAACCATTGCCTCTGGAGGCCCGCCTCGGCAGCGAAAAAGGTGCTCTCGGCCTCGGCGTCGAGACCTGCGAAGATCGGCGCGTCTTTCACGTTGCGATCTTCGAACCACCCTCCAGCCACATTGGCATAGAGGCCGGTTGGCCGGTGCATGATGCTGAGAGATCCGCCCACCGTTTGGCAGTCGGCATCGTTCGGAGCAGCGGCGACATTCATTGCCATGCACTCGATGCTCGGTGCGTCGCTGGCGTCTTTGGATCGCCCGTAGCCGACCCGCGCTTCGACCGTGAAATCCGATATGTCGCCCAGGTATTCGACGCTGGCGTCCCACATGTCGTCGGCGCCCCAGGATACGCTCGCGAAAAAGCCGGCGACGGTCGGTGAAATGTATCGGATCCCCGACTGCGCATCGCCTTCGCCCGGCTGGTTGCCGGTATGCTTGATCAAACGGCGCCACGCCACGTCGCTGAGGGACGGAGTGGACTTCGAGCGCAGGCGCAAGCCAAGCCCGCTGTCTTCCACGTCGGAATATTTTCCGCCCCGGTGCGTGCCGGCGAGATTGGCCTCCGTCACCTCTTCCAGGGACGTGACGGCGCGCCCCAGTTGGAGTGTCCCAAAGCTCTTGCTGGCCGCACCCCACCAGGCACGGCGGAGATCCATCCCAGAGCGGATCGAAATCTGGTCGCTGCGCTTGGAGTTGACCGAGCGCACGCCAATCTCGATCAGGAAGATCGCCGACAGGTCGGCGTTGAGCTCCGATTTGCCGCGGAAGCCGAACCGCGTGCGCGAGGCATCGTTGGTGACGAAGTACGCGTTCTCCTCATAACCGTCGTCCCACGCCATCACCGCCTGGTTGACCTGGCCATAAAGAGTGAGAATGCTCTTGGAGACGCCTTTTGCAGCCGACAAGGCTTCCAATTCCGCGACACGCGCGTCGAGATCGGCACAGCATGCCGCGAGATCTTCTGCCGTCGCGCCCTGACTGCTCAGCAAGAGGCACCACGCAACTGCTCTCCATCGTCTCGTACCCAACGACCTGTGCCCCACCACCCACACATCCCTTTTCCCACCGGCTGCATCGATCGCGTGCAGGCGCATGGGGCTTCAGGGGCTGGATCGTAGCCAAGCTTCCTGACAGGTGGCTGATATTTTCCCGGCACAACGGGAAAGAATGGCAAGATATCATCGCCTAGATGGGTTCATACAACGCAGTGTTCATGCTGCATTGCAGGATAAGGCACGCGTTCACGGGCCGCCTGCCAGGCGTCCGGCGCTATTCGCGGAACGCGCGGTTCATCTGATCGGTGAAGGGTTTGATCAGGTACGAGAGGGCGGTGCGCTCTCCCGTCGACATGAAGACTTCGACGGGCATGCCCGGAACCAGGGTCAGATCGTCCACGGTGCGGCGGGATTTCTCGTCCATGGCGATGCGCGCGATGTAGTAGGTCTGCCCTGTCTGGGGATCGGTGGTGACATCCGCTGAGACGTGAACGACACGGCCGTCGAGCTCGGGCGTCTGCTGTTGGTTGAAGGCCGATAGCCTCAGCTTGGCCATGCGTCCGACGATGACCTGATCGACGTCGACGGGCGCCACGCGCGCCTGGATGGTGAGATCGTCTTCCTCCGGGACAATGAGCATGACCTGCTCCGCCGCCGTGATCACGCCACCCACGGTGTGGACGGCGAGCTCGTGCACGACGCCGCCCTGCGGTGCCCGAAGATCGATGCGGTTGAGACGGTCGCGCGCGGCGACCTCGCGCTCGGCGAGTTCCGATAGTTTGGCTTCGATGGTGCGCAGCTCCCGCTGGGCCTGCACGCGGGCATTTTCGTCCACCGATAGAATTTGGACGTTGATCTCGCTGATTTGGCCGCGGGCGCGTGCGATTTGCGCGGTGAGGCCGCCATGCTCGCCACTGAGGCGCTTCTCTTCGCGCTCCATGGCATAAACGCGTGAGACCGGCGTCAGCTTCTTCTGGTGAAGTTTCCGTATTTCGCCGAGCTCCCGCTGGATGAGCGTCAGCTCGCCATTCTTGGCCTCGCGTTGCGCGGTGAGACCTCGTATTTCCTCTTCGAGTTGCTCGACGCGCAGCGCCAGCTGCTGCTTCTGGCTCTCTCGGGTCCGCTTGTTCTCCTCGAAAAGGCGGGTTTCGCCCGCCGCGGCCTGTTTCGCATCGTCGCTTCGATCCGTGAATCCAGCCGGGAGTGCGGCCATCTCGGGATGGTTGTCGCGTTCGGATTTGAGCCGCGCGCTGCGGGCGACGAGCTCGGTGAGTTGTGATTCGACGATGCCGAGTTCGGCCCGGATCTGGGTCGGATCGAGCCGGACGAGAATGTGCCCAGCCTCGACGCGATCACCGTTCTTGACGGAGATCTCCGAGACGATCCCGCCATAGCTGTGCTGAACTTTTTTGACGTTCCGTTCGACGACGAGCGAACCGGGCGCGATCACAGCACCGGAGAGGTTGGCCATCGCAGCCCATCCGCCCACGCCGCCAATCAGCAAAGCCATCACCATGGAGGCGAAGACGATCTGCTTTGCGATCGAATACTTCGCACTCGCGTGGCCGGTAGTTTTTGTGGGGTTCGACATCTCAGGCCTCTTCGAGCATCAGCAGCGCCAGTGGAAGTCGTCGTCGTTCAGAACGTAGTTTCCGATGATCTCGATCTGGAAATCGGCAGCAAGATCGTAATCGATGTTCCCTTCGAGGACCGTCACCTCGGCTCCGTCGATGTCCTCGTACTTGAAGCGCATCTGGCCTGGGCGGCTGAACTCCTCGTGCTGGCTGATGAGGACGAAGCGGCGAATGTCGACGCTTTCGAACAATTCCTTGAATTCGTCCGGGAACTCGTCGGTCAAATCCCGGATGTCGATGCGATCGCCGACCTCGAAATCGAGAATTTTGTCGCGGTTTCCGACACCGAATCCGATCGCCCGAGAGGATTGGAAGACAAAGATGTCGAGCCCCGCACCACCGGTGAGGTGATTGACCAGTTCGTTGGCTACGATGATGTCGTTGCCGCTGCCGCCCACGGCGTTTTCGATATCGACCAGCGTATCGTGACCGATGTCCGTGCTCGATGCCGTGCCTGCTGCCAGATCGATCGTGGCGTCTGCCGTGGTGCGGGATGCGTCGTAGGTGTCGCGGCCGTCTCCGCCATCGTAGACGTCATCGCCGTCTCCGATGGTTGCAACGAAAATATCGTCTCCGTCGCCTCCGTAGGCGATGTCGCGCCCCTCGCCGCCGATGATGACGTCAGCGCCCGATCCACCATGGATTTCGTCGTCGCCTTCGCCGCCATCCAGATGATCGTTGCCCTCGTCCCCGTGCAGCAGGTCGTTTCCCTCGCCCCCCATGACGAGGTCGTCGCCCTTACCACCGAAGATGATGTCGTTTCCTGCCTCGCCGAACAGTGTGTCGTTGCCGTCTTCCCCATGAATGACGTCGTTTCCCGAGCCGCCATAGACGATGTCGTCGCCCTCTCCGGCAAAGATGACGTCGTCGCCGTCGCCGCCGAACAGGACATCGTTGCCGCGGCCGCCAAAAATTCTGTCGTCGCCGTCGCTGCCAAAGATGACGTCGTTGCCGTCGAGGCCCAGGATCGTGTCGTCTCCCGCCAGCCCGTCGATGACGTCGTTGTCGTCCGTACCGAGAAGCGTGTCCGGTCCCGGCGTTCCGACGTTCGGGCGCGCTTCGATGGGTTTGATGGTGAGATAGGCGACTTGCTCGACCACCGCGTGGCCGTCGCTCACGTCATAGCTGAAGGTGACGGGCGACAGGTCGTCTGGATCCGGCATGAACACGTAGGTCGTGGCGTCGCGCGCGACGAGCGAGCCGGATGAAGCGCGCACGCTTTGCACGCTGAGCACGTCGCCATCCGCGTCCGAAGCGTGACGCAACAGGTCCGAGGCAAGAAGGAATGTCGGCTGGTTGACCATGATGTCGGCGAGAATGACGGGGGCGGCGATTACGGGCAGGCGATTGGCACGCGTATCGGAGGGCTTCGGATCTGAATCGCGATCGTCTTCGGTTTCGTCCTCGTTGGGAGGGAGAGCGGGATCTGCTTCCGGCGTCGTGGTTGACCGTGCCGTGCTGCTCGCGCCAGATGTCGTGAGGTCGATTCCCGATCCGGGTGTCGCTCGATAGAGGACGACGTTGTCGTTGACGGGGCTCGGGGGGCTCGAACTTCCAGCGAGCTTGTACTTGGTGAGCTCGCTGTCCTCAGGGTAATAGGATTTCGCCTCGTTCAGGTTCGGGAGGAAGACGCCGGATCCCTTCGTCTTCTTGCCGGATGCGCCCGCCTCTTCCGGCGGGGCGTCGGCATCGTCTGCCTGCGCTTCTGCAATCTGATCGGCCTCGCCTTGCGGGCTTGGCTCGGCGGGAGTCTTGGGTGCCGCATTGGCGTTGGACGGCGTATCGCCGAACAGCGCGTTCTTGAGGATCGCGAGGCTTGCGCCGAAGACCAGCCCGAGGGCGGCTCGGATCCCGATCTTGCTTTCCTCCTCGAGGTCGAGCTCGTACTTTCGACGCGGCGTGCCGTCGTCGTTGAGCGAGGACTGCGGTTTGTTCGCTTTGCTCATCGCAAACCTCGTTTCGTCACGCGGCGGGCCGCGGCACGGCCTTGGAAGGCGCCGGAGGCGGGAGGGTCTGTTGCTTTAGGATTTCGTCGCGCGGGCCGAAGGCCGCGAGCTTGCCGCCCTGGACCACGCCGATCGTATCGACTGCGGTGAGAGCGCTCGGGCGGTGTGCAATGACCACGACGATGCCGCCGCGCTCCCGCACACCGAGCACCGCTTCCGCGAGCGCGGCCTCGCCCTCGGCATCGAGATTCGAGTTCGGCTCGTCGAGCACCACGAGGAACGGCTCTTCGTAAAGTGCGCGTGCGAGCGCGACCCTCTGGCGTTGTCCTGCCGAAAGGGCCCACCCGTTCGGGCCGAGCGGCGTCTCGTATCCTTGCGGAAGACGCACGATCATATCGTGCACGCCGGCGGCTTTGGCCGCTGCCAGGATTTTCTGCCCGTCGGCCTGCGAGGCGAGACGGCTGATGTTTTCGCTGATCGTTGCGTCGAGGAGTTCGACCTCCTGGGGGAGATAGCCGACGTAGCGGCCGAGATCGTCGGGCGCCCATTGTCCGGGATCGGCGTCGTCGAGGCGAACATCGCCCCGCAAAAGCGGCCACACGCCCGTGAGGCCGCGCGCGAGCGTGGATTTTCCGCTGCCGCTCGGCCCGATGATGCCAACGGCTTGTCCGGATTTGAGAGTGAACGAGACATCGCTTAGCACGACGGAGCCGGTGCTTGGAGCCGCGATGGTGATCCGCTCCACCTTGAGGTTTCGTGTCGGCGCCGGGAGAACGACGGAGGGGGCGGCATCGTCGATCGCTGTGAGCGTTTCGGTAAGGCGGCCGTAGCTGCGCCGCGCCGCGACGACATTTTTCCATTGACTGATGACGAGGTCGATCGGCGCGAGCGCGCGTGCCGACGCGACCGAGCCGGCAATGATGGCACCCGCCGTCAGTTCGCCCGCAACGGTCAAATAGGCGCCGAGGCCGAGGACGGCCGATTGAAGGATCATGCGGAGAACCTTCGAGATGCCGCCGAGTGTCCCGCCCACGTCGTTGGTTTTGGTTTGAAGGCGTAGATGCTCGGAATTGATTTTCTCGAAGCGCGCGATTGCGCGGCCGGATATGCCCATCGCGCGAATGACGTCGGAGTTGCGCGCGTGCGATTCGGCCATCGCCGCCCGCGCGACGGCGGCTTGCTGCATCGCCCCGGCGTGCTTGCGTGTGAGAAGCTCGGTGATGATCGTGAGGATCGTGAGCAGCAGGGCACCGCTGAGCGTGAGGATGCCGAGCCAGGGATGAAGGTAGTAGATGAACGCGATGTAGAGCGGCATCCAGGGCAGATCGAACAACGCCATAGGGCCTTGCCCGCCCATGAACTGCCGGATGGTATCGACGTCCCGGCCGCGTTCGGTCGCTTCCGTCGTGGAAAACCCAAAGCGCGGCATGTCGATCGCGACCTTGTGGGCGAGCGGCGCAAGACGCTGATCGATCTTGGCTCCGATCCGAACCAGGATTTGGGAACGGCTGACGTCGAGAAGGCCCTGGAAGGTGTAGAGGCCGATGGCGAGGACGGAGAGCGCCATCAGCGTCGGAATGCTCTGGCTGGCCAGGACGCGATCGTAGATCTGCAGCATGTAGAACGCGCCGGTCAGGGCGAGAACGTTGACCACGCCTGACATGAGAAAGATGAAGATAACGATGCTGCGCAGGCCATCGATCTCTTGAAGCGGCGTGCGGCGCGGCGCGTACGGCTTCTGGATTTTCTTGCGGATCATTGGGAACGCCAACTCTACTCGGTGGGACGACAGCGTCGGTGGCCAGGGGACGCGTCCTGCGCCCCCTGGCGCCTTGAGCGGCTAGACGAAGTCTCGTTCGGCATCGAGCGCATGGCCGACGACGCGGATCGTGAAGTCGATACCCTCGCCGTTGGCGGAGCCCTCGATGATCGAGTCGCTCCCGTCCGTCCTGATGAAGAGGTTCCCGGCGAGATTGAACGCGGGTTCGTTCGTGATGTAGCCCGCAACGGGGCCATCCAGGCCAAGCCCCGCATAGAGCGGCGACAGGTCGATCTTGTCGCCGGCCTGGAAGCCTTCGATGCGGTCTCCGTCGGCGGATTCCGCCGTTCGGAACACGAACGTGTCGTGACCGGCGCCGCCGTTGAGAACGTTGACGGCCGTGCTCGCGTAGATGGTGTCGTTGCCCGCGCCACCGACGACGTTCTCGACGCCGAACAGCGTATCGAATCCCGTCTGCGCGCTCGACGACCAGCCGACGCCGGTCAAGCCGAGGTCGACGACGACGTTGGCCGTAACGCCGGAGAAGACGAGCGTATCCGAACCGGCGCCGCCGTTGATGTGATCGTTCCCGTCGCCGACGGTGGCGAAGATGGTGTCGTCTCCGGCGCCGGTGTGAATGATGTCTGCACCGGCTTGACCCCAGACGTGGTCGTTGCCGTCCTCTCCGAAGATCACGTCGTCTCCGTCCCCGCCGAACAGGACGTCGTCGCCCGATCCGCCGTGGAGAACGTCGTTCCCGTCGCCGCCGAAGAGCTCGTCGTTGCCGGCGCCACCGTTGAGGATGTCGTGCCCATCCCCGCCGTGCAGCTGATCGTTGCCTTCGCCGCCGAGCAGGATGTCGTCCCCGCTGAGGCCGAAGAGAACATCGTCGCCGCCATTGCCCTTCATGAGGTCTTTGTTGCCGGAGCCGAACTCCTCGTTGGTGGTGTTGCTGCCGATGTAAACCACGTAGGGCAGGGATGCCCCGCCGCTCGGGGGCGGAGGATTGGTCGGCTGGTCGTCGTCGTCTTCGTCGTCGGGAGGATCGACGTCGCCGCCGTCCGGGGGAGTGTCGTCGTCTTCATCGTCCTCTTCGCCTGGCGGCGTGGTATCGTCTTCGTCCTCCGGATCGGTGCCGGGGGGCTCCTCGTTGCCGCCTGGATCGCCGGTGCCGGGATCTCCGGTTTCGTCGTCATCCCCGGGATTGGCGTCGGGATCTGTTTCGTCCGGGTTCTCAGGTTCCCCTTCCGTTGGCTGACCATGCGTGGGCGGATCCACCTCCGCGGACGTGAAGATGCTGGACGGCAGGCCGGTGAGGCCGGTGTTGCGCATGATGATGTCGGCGAAGGTCTGCGGGCTGTCCTCGAAGAACGAGTCGTCGAGAATTTCCAGATAGTAGAAGCGATCGCCGTGCTGCAGCCGGTCGAGCTGCTCGAGGAAGATGTAGGCGAACGTCGAGCCGAGTTGCCCGCGGCGGGGCTTTTCGGCAAGGCCGCCAACCCACAGGTCCATCGTGTGGAAGCCGCCAGGATAGGCTGCTTTCAGCTGGTTGATGACGTCGTTCGAGATGTCGTTGCGACTCTGGAAGTCGTCCCATCCGCTGTAGGGCCTCAGGCTCGACAGCCCCGTCTTTTCGTAAAGCTGCGCGCGGATCTCGTTGAAGGGGGCAAGCCCCATGTCGCGCCCGCGGAAGATATTGAGCGCGGCAAGATCGAGCGGCTGGCCGACGAGCTGGTTGCGCAGGGCGTTGACCATATCGACGTCGATGGCCTGATGGCGCTCCACCGACGCGCCCGCGATGAAGCCCTCGATGCCGAGGCTTGCCAGCGTTTGCGGGCTCAGGAAGACGTCGACGAGCGACATCTGCTCGACTTCGCCGTTCTCGTTCACGAAGCTCAGCGTCTCGTTGAGCATCGAATGGCCGAAGCGGAAGGCTGCATGGGCGAATTCGATCGAGATCGAGGCGTCGACGTTCGGATCGTAGCCTTTGAAGCCGTGCTCGCTGTCAGGTCCGCTGTCGTCGTCTCCAAGGCCGCCTGCGATGGCCTCCGCAAACTCGGTGAACACCACGCGCTGATATTCCGCGATGTTCATGATCCGCGCGGCTTCGAAGTATTGATCCTCGCTCCAGGTCCCGCCAGTCTCGAACTTCAGCTTGTCGACCCAGAAATTGTGGTTGCGTGCCCATATCGTGTGGATCGAGGTGAGCATCACGTTCTCGTTCAGGCGTCCGTCGCCTGCGATGTAGTAGTGGCCGATGGCGTCGAGATCGAGAACGCCGTTCGTGAAGCGCGGGATGAAGTCGATGAGCAGCGACTGGCCGGTGAGATGTCCCGTTTCCGGATCGCGGTAGTCGTAGATGTCGGCGGCCGTGAGCTCGCCTCCGTTCGTCATGATCCGGTAGTTGTCCCGGACATGGTCGAGAGTGGGAAGCAGGAAGCGGCCCGTATCTCCTTCTTCGTAACCCGCGAGCAGGTAGGCCGTCTGCGTCGGCCCGTTGACGCCGGCTTCCCATTTGCGAAGGAGATCGGTCACGGCGTCGTGCGAGCCGTAGGCTTGGTTCTGGTCGACATAGGGCGACGTCTTGTTGACGTATTCCGCCGAGATCTCGTCGCCGTTGTTCGGGATGCCGTCGGGATCGACGCCCGTTCCGTCCACGATGTTGGAGCGCGCCGCGTTGATCGGGAAATTCGACGTGCCGATGGCGACGGACCCCGGAGCGCCCTTGGCTACGAAATCCAGGCCATGATCGAAATACTGGCCGAAGAACGTCAGCAGAGCCGAGCCGTTGAACGGGTTCGGAATGCTTTCCTCAGAGCCGTCTCCGTCGTTGTCCTGGTTGGAGATGATGTTCGAGATCTCGCGCGGAGAAAGATCTGTGGTGCGGATGCCGGATGCGCCGTCCGTATAGTGGGGGTCCGTCAGGCGGATGAAGTTGTGGCCCGCCGTGCCCCAGGTGGGATTGTCGACATTGTTGCCGAGACCGGACGAGTCGCGGATATGCCCATCGCGGATCAGGTCGCGGAGCGTCTCGAGGATGTCGTCGTCGAGCGTTCGGCCCGGGATGGATGGAAAATCGTCATCGTCATCATCGTCGTCATCGTCGTTGTGGCCATCTGGTGCGCCGGCCACCTTCCAGTTGGGAATGACGTCGCCGCTGAACGTGATCGAGTGGCTGCCGTTGGTGAAGGTTTGCGTGCCATCGCCGTTGTCGATGAGCTGGTAATTCGCGAGCTGCGAGCCCGCCGGAAGCTCGACGGTATCCTGCGCGCGGAATGCGCCGATGACGGTGTCGTGGCCTCCGTTCGATTTGAACACGATGCGATGAGCCGACACATGGCCCGTAATGTCGACGATGTCGTTCCCGCTTCCGCCTTCGAGCGTGATGGTGCTGTAGGCGAGACTGGTGGAAGCAAAGTTTCCGACGGGAACGAACGTATCTCCGCCGCCAAAGCCGTTGATGACGATTTCTTCGACGTTGTCGAGCTCTGCAATGATCGCGGTATTGTTCGTGCCCCCGCGCGCAATGACGATCTCGGTGTTGGCGTTCAGTTGTGCGGCCGTATTGCCCGAGATCTGGAGCCATGCGGCGCGCGTGTAGATGTAGAACACCTCGGCCGAGGAATTGCCTGCGATATGCACGGTGTCGCTTCCGGCGCCGCCGTCGATAAAGTCGCGCCCATCGCCGATGCGCCACAGGATGGTATCGTTCCCTGCGCCACCGTTGACCGTGTCGTTACCCGCCCCGCCGACGAGGATATCCGCGCCGTTGCCGCCATTGAGCGTATCGTTGCCGCCGTGTCCGAGGATGATGTCGGCGTTGCCGCTGCCTGCGTGTGTCTGGCCAGTCGCCGAACCGTTGACGAGTGCTGCCGTGCTTCCGGCGAAGCGTAGGCTTTCGATGCCGAAGAGAGTGTCCGTCCCCTCGGCGCCCGTAAGGTCCGTCACGGTCAGGTTGCCGTTGACGAGGGAGAAGTTGAAGTTCGTGAGCGGACCCGCATAGGCGGCGATGTCCGTTCCGGCGCCGCCATAGAGCGTGTCGTTGCCCGCGCCGCCGGTGAGGGTGTCGTTGCCGCCTCCACCCAGCAGAACGTCGTCTCCGCCGCTTCCGTTGAGCGTGTCGGTGCCATCTCGGCCGACCAGCAGGTTCGGCCCGCTCGTTCCCTCGAGCGTGTTGGCGTTGTTGTTTCCGATCTTGGCGGTCTCGAGGGAGCGCGCCGATCCGCCGGCCCAGCTGACGGTGGCCCGGAGAAGGTGGCCGACGTACTCGTTGCCGACGGTGAAGGTCTGTCCGCTGGACGGCGTGGGGTACCAGTTCACGCCGTTGTCGGGGGAGAAGTGCCACGCAAACGTCAATGCACCTGCCGTCAATCCGGGGTTGGCGGCGAGGAATGCGCTGACGTCGGCCGTGATCTGGTTGCTGGTGCCGTTGGTGTTCGAGGTCAGGGCGATCAGGGGCGAGGCTGGCGCGCTGTTGATCGCGACAACGGTACCGTCGCCGAACTCGAGACGCTCGACGTTGTAGAGGGTGTCGGTTCCGTCCGACGTCCGGTTCTTGCCGGTGATGGGGTCGAATTCCCCCTCGGTCATCGTGTGGTGCTCCACGATCACCCGGCCGTCATCGAGGTGTGTGATCGTGTAGTTCTCCTGGACATCCCAATAGTAGGCGGTGTCCACGCCGCTGTTGTCCCAGAAGATCTCGCGCTTGATTTCGAGTTGGCCGGGATTGACGGTGCGATCGAGCATCAGGGAATCGAGCGTGCGGCCTGAGAACTGCGCCGTGAGCCCCTCGGTGTCGCCTTGTGCCGCGACATAGGCGGCCTCCAGGTAGATTTTCCCAGCCATGCTGTCGGTCGTGTAGGCGCTTCCATCGTGCTCGAAGCGGATGCGCACGTTGAGCCATGCGTCGCCGTCGATCACGTCGTCGCCAGCGCGTCCTTCGAAGAAGTCGCTGCCGCCGCCGCCGAGAAGGATGTTGCCGCCGACAAAGATCGGCTTTTCATCTCCGGATCCGTCGGCCCAGTATTCGCCCGTTCGCAGCATGTCGGAACGGATGATCTGATCGAGCCCGTTAATGCGGGCGATGCCGGCCTCGTCCAGCTCGTTGTGAACGAAATTGCCTTCCGGCGTTGGGTCCGGCGGGAAGTCCGCGCGAATGACTTCGGTAACGGTCGTGGTCGGGGGCGTGTTCGTTCCGGGTGTGACGACCTGTTCGTTTCCGTCGTCGTCCTCTTCCGTTTCCGGATCTTCGACCTCTCCGTCCTCCTCTTCTAATTCGAGTTCGACGTTGGCGAAGAGCGTGCGGTCGTCGCCGCGCAGAACGTCGTCGTATTTCCAGCCGGAGAGGCCCTCGACCTGACTGAAGCGATCGCGCAGGACCTCGAGAGGCAGGGAGGGGAAGACGGGGAAATTCATGTCGGCAAGGGCGGCCGTCTGCTGGCCTTTGTAGATGACCCAATCGTGGCCCCACATGCCGATGAATTTCTGAATGCCATCGCCTGCGACCATGATGTCGTCGCCCGAGTCGGCATCGTAATCGGTGTCGCCTGAGCCTCCATTCAGCACATCGTGACCGATGACCGTAGAATTGAAGAACAGCTCACCGTTGTCGCCGGCGATGTATTCGAAGCCGCCGGCACCCTCGATCCAGTCGTTGCCTTCGTTGCCGAAGAGCATGTCGTGGCCGTTCCCGCCCAGGATGAAATCGTTGTCCTGGCCGCCGCGGATCTCCGATCCGTCCGGGCCGGTCATCAGGAAGTCCTGGCCATCGCCGCCGAAGATCAGCGCCATGCCGGAGCCGCCGTGAATCACGTCGTTGCCGCCCTCGCCATGCAGCATGTCGGTTTCGCCGATGTCGGTGCCGGAGTTCGTGATGATGTCGTCGCCATCGCCGCCCATGATCTTGTCGACGCCGTAGCCGGCTTCGATCCGGTCGTCCCCGCCGAAGCCCCAGACCGTGTCGTCGCCGCCGCCTGCGATGATGTGATCGTTGCCTTCCGTGCCGGCGATGACCACGTGGTCGGCGCCGTTGTAGCGGATGAAGTTCGACCCGCTGCCTCGCTCCACAAGCGCCGAAATCGCTTGCAGGAAGGGATTGTCGTGCTCGGGATCGGCCATGCCGGTCATTTGGAGCTGCTTGGCAAGATCCACGTAGAGCACGTGGTCGGGCGTGGAGAAGATGTCGCCCGGCAGCGCAAAGCCGGTGCCGCCTAGATCCGTGTTGGCCATCACCATTTTGGCGAGGGAATTGTTCTCGAGCTCCGTCAGCAGATTGAGGCCCTGCACGCGCGAGAGGTAATAGAAGCGGTCGGCGTGCTGCAGATTCTCCATCTGCAACTCGAAGATGAACGCGAAGGTGGAGCCCAGCATTCCGCCGAACGGCATCTTCTTTTCTGCAAGGCCGCCGATCCAGAGATCGACATTGTCGAGACCGCCCTTGTCGCCGGCGTAGGCGCCCTGCGCGTTGAGGAAGTCGAGCCGGTCTTCAGGCGCGCCGGCGCCACCGAATACAAGGGCCATGGCGGCGTCGCGCTTGGCAGCCGTGGTGGTGGCGGACGTGATCGTGTCATGCGTTCCATAGGCCGCAATGAAGTTGACGATCGACTCGGGGTTGTTGATGTTGACCGCGAATTCCGACCAGCTCGCGTAGGGATCGAGCTGGGTGTCGCCACCGGCGAGCTCCTTGAACTGGGCGCGCGCTTCGTTGAGCGTTGGCATGCCGGTATCGCGGCCCCGAGCGATGTTGATCGCGGCAAGGTCGAGCGGAATCCCGACGAGCTGGTTGCGCAGCACGTTGGTGACGAACTCGTCGATTTCGTTGCCGACCTGGGCGGTCATGCCGCGCGCGATCGCACCCGCGGCGAGGTGGTGATCGATGGTGTGACCTCCTCCGGAGGCCGGCGTTCCGAAAGCCAGCGGATTGAGGAACGCGTCGAACAGGGTCAGATCTTCGCGTTCGCCGTTCGCGTGGATGCGATCGACGGTTTCGTTCAGCATCGAGTGGCCAAAGCGATAGACCACATGCGCGAACTCGGCGAAAATATCCGGGTTGAGATCGACATCGGGCTGCACCATGAAGATGTCGATGTCGGGCTGCACCTTCCGCGCGAATTCCTCGAACACCAGGTGCTGATACTGCATCTCGGTCGAGAAGCGCGCGGCCTGAAACAGGCGCTCGCCGTTCCAGACCAGCCCCGCGGCGGAAGACGGAATCGCATCCACGGGCTCCGCCAGCCATGCGTTGACGAAGGCGAGGTCGCCGCTCTCCAAGATGGCTTGTTTGATCTGTTCGACCTGCCGATTGTGCTCGGCATGGAAGATGAAATGCATCGCCGTGAGGCCGATGTTCTCGTTGCCGCGGCCGTCGCCCGTGATGAAATGCGCGTCGAGAAGCTCGTTGTCGTAAAATCGGTTCGGATTGAGGAACTCCGGGTTGGCCGCGCTGATGGGCTGCCCGGGATCGTAGAGCGGATTGAGAGCGACGAATTGGAGCGTCTGCAGAAGATGGGAATTGCCGGCGGGGCCAGGAATAACGGCTTCGCCAAAGTGCGGGTTTGCGATCGTGTCCACGCCCACGCCGACGGCGTTGTCGTGGTCGGCGAACATCTGCTGCCCACGGCTGTTGACGGTGGCCGCCGCGTGCGCGATGTCGTCGAGGAACGCGTTCGGAATGCGGAGCGCGCCGACTTCCGTTGGATTGACGGGTTCGTTCGGCGTTCCTGAGACGACGATGTCGTCGGCGGTATTCGGGATGCCATCTGCGCCGACACCCACGATGAGCTGCGCGAATCCCGTCTCCGGGTCGGGGATGAAGTTTCCATAAGGGTCGGTGCGGATCAGGGGAACCATTCCGACGTCGGCGTCGGTGAGTTCGATCCCGAGCATCGCTTGCGCCTGATCCTTGACGTCCTTCCACGTTGCGAGGCTTTTTGCCGTCGCCCCTTCGAGCAGGTGACCGGTCGCAACGGGCTTTCCATCGGAATTCAGAGCGTACTCGCGAAGGAAGACCTGGTGGGAGGCGTGCGATGTATAGGTCTGATTCTGATCGACCCAGGGGGTCGTGACGTTGGCGGCAGACTCGCCCGTGCTCACGCGGGTCAGCACCATGAAATTGGTATGGGGGCTCGCGGGATTATAGAGCGGATCGTCCGGCGAGAGCGGGATGTAGACCGTGCCGTTTCCTCCCTTCGACACGAGATCGAGGCCATGATCGAAAAACTGGCCGAAGAGGGTGAACCAGGAATTGTACGATGCCGAAAGGCCTTCGTCGGGCGCCCTGTTCGGCATCAGGATCGTCGGGCCGTCGAGTTCGATGCCGTGCTGGATCAGCAGATTGTCGAGTTGCGCTTTGGCGACGACATATGCCGGCGTCCCTTCCGGAAGGGCTTTGACGATAATGTGGTAGCTCTGGATTTGTTGCACAGTAGAGAGAATGGCGTCGGGCGCCGTGCCGGCGAGCCGCAGGGCAACGGCGATGGCTGCAGGGTTGTCGAGCGTCTGGTCGACGATCAGGTTCGAAATCAGCCGAGGATCGGCGTCGACGACGTCTCCGACACTCCCGTAATCGTTGTTGTTCCCGGGAACGTAGCCTGGCGGCATCGCATCGTCTTGCTCGTCCCGCCAAGTGGGGGCTGTGAGGCGCGGAAACGGTTCGCTGGAGGAGCCCCACTGCTCGCGGCCTGGCACAAGATTGTTATAGCTGCCATCGACGGTTCGCAGGCCGTAGGGGAGGAGGGGGCTGTCGACCAGGCCACGCAGGACATCGCCGATGTCGGATGTCGTGTCCGAGCCGCTGAAGCCTGCAATTTGTGCGCTGTGAACCTCGGCGATCTCGATCTGCTTCAGGATGAACTCGAGGTCATGCTTGTTGAGCTTGACGGCCATGGCGGTGCTCCATCAACTGAGGTCCGCAGGCGCAGATGCGTCCAACGGCGGCAAAATGAAGTGTTTTCGATGTGGATTTGAATGGCTCGGCACTCTGGTTTCGCGCCTGCCAACGGTCAGTATTCTTGACTGAAATGGGAAAGAAAATGAATGGATGGCAAAGCGCCCGCTGAGTGCGCCGCCGCGCGCCGCCGTGAAAACTGGCGGCTGGAAACGCAAGCGCGTTAACTGCGACGCGGCGGGCATAATACGCCTCCCAAACGCATGCTCTTCGCTTGTCGCCGGCGTCAAAAGTTTGCTACAAATAGCCCTTGAGCGCCTTAACTATGCGTTGTCATCAATTTTTTTCATTTTTCAAAACGACACAGCGAATTAAGACATCGTTATCTAAATGGCGGATCAGTCGGCAGGGCACCAAGTCCGGCAATTGCAGCGGTCTGTGGTCGGAAAGGCGATTGGACTTTGGTCTGAATCGTTTCGGTCCATTGGCGTGGCCCGGCTCTTCGACAAGTGGGCCGAGCGGACGCTTTCGACGCGCTTCGTCATCGCCTCGACACTGATTGTCTGCACCACGATGTTCGTGATCGGCGCCTGGGTCGATAATCGGATTCGAACCACCGTCGTCGCCAACGCGTCCGAAAGCGCGTCTCTTTACGTCCAAATTCTCCTTCAACGCTCGTTGCAGGAACTCGTGGAGAGCGATCGCTTGTCACCGCGGGCGCGCGACACGATTGCGAACCTCATCCACGACGAAAGCCTCGGTCATCGCATCGTCGAGATAAAGATTTGGCGGCCCGACGGGACGATCGTCTACACCTCCGATGGGCTTAAAATCGGAGATAGACCGCCGATGACGCCGGAGCTTGCCGGAGCGCTTCGGGGAGAGGTGAGGGCTGAGCTCGACGATCAGCACGATGTCGAGTCGGCGTGGGAGCGTCGCTACGGATATCCCATTCTGGAGCTGTACACGCCGATCACGTCCCCATCCGGCAACGTGATTGCGGTGATCGAGATCTATGAGGATGCGAGCGATCTCATGCAGCAGCTCACCATCGCACGTCAGCAGAGCTGGTTGCTCGTGGCCGTGCTGGCGATGGGAATGCTCGCCGTGCTGTTCGGCATCGTTCACCGCGGAACGCTGCTCATTCAACAGCATAAGAATGAGCTTGAAAGCACGATGGTCCGCCAGGCGGGACTGCGGGCGCAGAACGAGGAATTGCAGGGCCGCGTGACGCGTGCGCTGTTTGGAATAACGGAGGTTTCGGACAAGCTTCTCAATCGCATCGGAGCAGATCTGCACGATGGGCCGGCGCAGCTTCTGGGTCTCGCTCTGCTGCGTCTGCACGAGCTCGAGCCGGCTGCCGGCGAGAGGCGTGACGACGGCGGCGGTCGTTGCTCGAGCGTCGACGTGCTGCCCTTGCTCCGGCAGGTGCTTGAGCATGCGCTGAGTGAGATCCGCAATATTTCCGCCGGGGTGTCTCTTCCCGAGCTCGAGGAGCTTTCGCCGGCCAATGTCGTGATGCTTGCGGTCAAGAACCACAAGCGGCTCACCGGAAAGGACGTCGAGATCGATCTCGGTGCGTTGCCGGACGTCATGCCCCTCATCACGAAGGTGTGCCTCTTCCGGTGCATTCAAGAAGCGCTCACAAATGCGTTCCGCCATGCGGACGGCCGGGGGCAGGTCGTCCGCGCATGGATGGAGGGAAAGATCGTGAGGCTGGAAATCAGCGATAGCGGGCCGGGTCTGCCGGCTGACGGGCTTCGGCGGGACGCGTTGGGGTTGATGGGTCTCCGCAACCGGGTCGAGTCGCTTCATGGCGAATTCGTACTTCGGTCGACGCCGGGCAGCGGAACGACGGTGTCTGTCCGCGTGCCGTATGGGAGGACAACATAATGGCGACCCTACGCATAGCCGTCGTCGACGATCATCCATTGATGCGCGCCGGCATAGAGCACACGTTGCGCTCGGTCGAAGATTTTGAGGTCGTGGGATCGGGCGGCAGTGCCGAGGAGGCGATCACGATTGCAAGGGACTTGTCGCCGGACATTTTGCTGCTGGATATCGCTATGCCCGGTGGCGGGATGGCGGCAGCGAGACATATCGCAAGAGCGCATCCTGAGACGCGGATCCTGTTTCTTACGGTGTCGGAGCGGCACGACGACGTGAGCGAGGCGCTGAACCTCGGCGCACGTGGATATGTGTTGAAGGGGATCAGCGGCCCCGATCTCGTGCAGACCATCCGATCCGTTTCGGCCGGCGAGAATTACATCACGCCGCAGTTCGCGGCACGCCTTCTTGCTACGCGGTCGCATCGATCCGATGCCGGTCCGAGCGATCCGCTGAAGCAGCTCAATGCGCGCGAGATCCAAATCCTCAAACAGGTTTCGTGCGGTTGCACGAATAAGGAGATCGCGAACAATCTGGATCTCAGCGAGAAGACCATCAAGCACTACGTCAGCGGAATTCTTCAGAAGCTGAGCGTGCGAAATCGCGTCGAAGCGATCGCCGCATCCCGGAAACTGAATGACGGGGAAGGCTCGCAGGAGAACTGAGATCCGGGCGAGTGTCGGCCGTCCGCGTCTCGTGTCACGCCACCCGTTGGCTGTGGCCGAAATTTGCTGGGCCCGTCGGCGGATGGATCGGACGTTGTGTCCGCGAGCCTCTTCCATGCCCTCTCCGATCCGTCGCGACGCTTGATCTTGAAGCGGCTCGCGGAAGGGCCACTCACTGTTCACGCGCCGGTTTTTTGCATCGGCTCTTGAAGGTACGAGGCGTGGATCGAACCTGAGGTTATGCGGTTATGGCTCGCGCCGGGGATAGAGGGATCGGGATCTTGATGCCCACGGTGTGGGGCTTCCCTTCTTACGCGTCACGCCTCGACGTGCTTTGCCTCGATCGCCGACGCTATCGACCGAACGGACTTGTTTCGATCGAGCAGCGAGCTGCCGCGCGCATCAACTCCGCACCGACCACCACAGTCCGATCGAGGACAGGCTCGGAGCGATGACCTTCGCATCCGGCGCGAACGCGTTCCATGCTAGCAGGTGCTTTTTCGCGACCCTGGTGAGGATGGGTTTCCCTGCGGCGACCGCGGCTTCGAAGGCCCCCATGAGGCCCCGTCCTCCCGCTTCCAGCTTGCCGAACTTGCTCAACACGACCACGTCGCTGTCCGCAAGGTTCGCGAGCACGGACGCGGCGGCCTGTTCCGTGCCGTCGGCATCGACATGGCACACTTTTCCGGCGGGCAGGATCTCGACGAAAATGGAATGCCGTTCGCCCGTTGCAATATCGCGCAGCACGCCGCCGTCGCTCGCCCTTTCGCCCAGCCCGCGGATTTCTTCAATGACACCGGCGACCCGAACGCCTCTTATCCGCCAACGCTGCACGGCCTCCGCGAACAATCTCTGTGCGGTGGCGTTATCCGTCCCGATCACCCTTGCGATGTGACGCTTTTCTTCAGCCATCAGTTCCCCCCGAAACATGCTTCTGAGTACGTCTGCGATGGCTCGCGCATCGCTGCCCCGATTCCGGCGGGATCGCATCGGAATGGACCCCTGATCAGAACCGCCGTCCTCGCACCGCAACGAGGCGACGCTCAAAAAAACCAGGCAAATCAAATCGTCCGATCGGTCGTGGCGGTGCCGGCACGATCCGCCCGCACGTCTGAACACCTCGTTCTGAACATAAACACGAAACCCAGGCTATCGGAAAGGGCGGGATGAGCTTTGCGCACGCACTTAACCCCTTCCATTTCCAACGTTTTTCTTACGCCATTTGTAAGGTGCCCACATAACATAAGTTAAGAGCGTAAATGTTTTTGGGCGTAATTTTTAAATTCAAGCGGTCCGAATAGAATTCACATATGGGAATGAGATCGAAACTCCAGGTCGACGCTGGAGGATTGATGGCGCGCGTCCTATGCGGCGCCGATAGACGCCACGAGCAAAACAAAAAAATACCAGGGAGGATACATCGCAATGTCTCAGGAAAAACTTTCGATTGCGCACGGCATGGGCCCCGAGCACTGGAATATCGGCGGCGCCATCAATGGATTTCCCCATGTGACGTCGGCCAAGGCAATACTGGAAGACCTTGGTGTGGAGGGGATCACTTTTAGCGTTTTCGACCAGCATTTCGGAATGAAATGGGCAGGCGGCAGGCCTCATTCGTTCGCAGCGGGTCAAACGAAGGAAACATTTGCGCGCGTTGTTCAGGAGTACAACCGCCGAGGGATACAGTTCAATCTCGTATTCAGCAATTTGCTTGTCGGAGAGGAGCATCTTGGAGACAAGCGCTGCAATTGGATGCTGGAGCACTGCTATCGCCCGGGGAACGGCGTCATCGTAACAAGCCATGTGCTCGCACGATACATTCGCGAGAAATTCCCGGAGTACCGGCTGATTCACTCGCTGACGCATTTCAACAAGGAGCCTTCGTACTACTTCGAGCACGAGGGTCTTTATGACGTTTTCGTTTTACCGCCACATCTGAATTACAGAGAAAAGGTGCTGCAAGAGCTGCTAACCCGGCTCGGTCCGGATCGTATCGAGATTTTGGTCAATGAGACGTGTTTCCGGGAATGTAGCATTCGCAGCGACCACTACGAGCTTATCAGCAAAGCATGCCTGGAGGACGATTGGGACCTTTGGGAGCAACTCACCAATAGTTTCTGCCAGCGGGCGCATGCCGAGCGCTTCATGCATATAAAGGATGCCAAGAACGTCAAGGGCGTCAAAAACTTCAGCTTGACCAAAGAGGAGATTGGCGGCCTCAAGGGGCTTGGAATAACGAACTTCAAGCTGGCAAACAGACAGGTTCCAAATCAGCAATACGCGAAATGGATGGACTACTATCTGATTGATCGGCTCGGGCTTTCGACGCCGTTCTACGTTTATGAAAACTACTATAACACCGCCCCGCATTTCGCTGGGCGTCCCCGGAATGGCACTCCCGAGAAACAGGTTTGACGGTCGCGGACAGCGCGGTCGGCTACTGTTTGATTTGCGGTTGAAATAATAAAAGCCAGAGAGGGGGAATCCAATGCTCACCGGAGCTTCGCGCGTTGCCCGTGGAGGCAACGTCTTCAACACGCTTGGGCGCGTGGGTCTTGCGGCGTTTGTTGCGCTTGTGGCCCTTGTTTCGATCAAGTTCATGGAGCCGCCGCCAGCCGCGGCCGACCGCCGGAGCGCGTTGGAGCCTCTCGAGCAGCTTGGCGCAAAGCTGTTCGTCGACGTCGATTTGTCGCTCAATAGAAAGCAATCGTGCGCGACATGCCACGATCCGGATGTTGCTTTCTCCGATCCGAGGTCGTCAAAAGCCGGTCGGGCGGTCTCGACAGGGGACGACGGCCGATCGTTGGGCGATCGAAATACGCCATCTTTGATGTACGCCCATTTCACACCGCCGTTGACGAAGCGGAATGACGGGACGTTTGTTGGAGGCCTGTTCTGGGACGGGCGCGCCAATACTCTGGAAGAGCAGGCCAAAGGACCGCTCTTGAACCCGGTCGAGATGGCCATGCCGGATGCCGCGTCCGTGGCGGAACGGATTGCTGAAAAAGAGGACTATGTCGTCCGCCTCGAGGCGCTCTTCGGTCCCGATGTGCTCGGCGATCCGGAGCGGACGTTCGACGCGGTCGCCCAGGCTCTCGCCGCCTACCAGCGCACGAGCGAGTTTTCGCCGTTTGATTCGAGATACGACCGTTGGTTGCGCGGCGAGGCAAAGCTCACCTCTCAGGAGGAGTTCGGGCGCATCGTGTTCGTAACGTGGAACTGCCACCTCTGTCACAAGCCGGTGCATATGGGCGATCCCAACAGGGAGCTGTTCACGAGCTTCGAATACCACAACATCGGCCTCCCCAAGAACACGCACGTTCGTGCCCTGAACGGAAAAGGGATGACCTACGTGGATGCCGGGTTGCGTGATGGCGCGCGGGCATCGGACGAGGCCCAATTCGGCAAGTTCAAGGTTCCCACGTTGAGAAACGTCGCCGTAACCGCGCCATACATGCACAATGGCGTGTTCGACAATCTGAAGACGGCCATTCAGTTCTACAACAAATACACCAGCCGCCGCGTCACGTGGCAGGTCAATCCCGAGACGGGGCTGGCGTGGGGAGATCCCGAGACGACGAGTAACATGTCCCATGCTCAGCTCAAGACGGGGCTTTCGCTCGATGACAACAGGATACTCGCGCTCGAAGCGTTCTTGAAGACGCTCACGGACAAGCGATACGAGCATCTGCTCGACGCTGAGCTCGGGGAACCGAAATGAGCAGCGTCGACCGGTATTGGAACCGCCTCGTCATGAGCCGCCGCAACTGGTGGCTGCCCCTCGCCATCGTGCTCGGCATCGGCATTGGAAGCATGCTGTTCATGGGCGCGCGCACCTACCTGGATGCGCCTCCGATCCCAAGCTTCGTCGACGAAGGCGGCACGACGGTGATCGCGGCGGAAGCGGTGACCCGCGGACAGGTGGTCTTCCTGAAGTACGGGTTGATGAACTACGGTAGCATGTTCGGCGACGGCGCCGGGCGCGGTCCTGACTTCACCGCCGATGCGCTGCACCAGACGGCCCGCGCGATGCGCGATTACCACGCGTCGTCCAATGTCGACGCCGACTCCGCGCTTGCCGTTGCGCAACGGGAGATCAAGCGGAACCGTTACAATGCGGTGACCAACACGGTGACGATGGGGGCTGCACAGACTTTTGCAGTGCGCCAGCTCGAACGCCACGTCGCTGCGATGTTCCGCGGCGAGGGCAGCCACGCGTTCCACCCGGCCGGCTTCATCACCGACGCGGCCGAGTTGCGCGACCTTGCGGCGTTCTTCTTCTGGGGCGGCTGGGTATGCGGCGTCGAACGGCCCGGCAAGAGCTATTCCTATACGCACAATTGGCCCTACGACGAGTTCGCCGGAAACCGACCGAGTGCACACGTCATGCTGTGGAGCGTGCTCGCGCTGCTCGGGCTCGTGGCCGCGCTCGGCGCGGTGCTGTTCCTGTACGGCCGGTATTCGTCGATGGCAGGATGGCGGCCGCCGGGGCGCGCGGACACGCTGCGGCACGCCGGGCCGGCCGCAACCATTGTCCAGGTGGACGACCTGCGGCCGAGCGCGATCCAGTATGTCACCTATCGGTTCTTCGCGGCTGCCGCGGTCTTGTTCGTGCTGCAGGTTGCGGCCGGCATTCTGACGGTGCACGACTTCCTCGGCATCACGAAGGTGTTCGGCGTCGATCTGGCGAATATCCTCCCAATTCCCATCGTGCGCGGCTGGCACCTGCAGCTCGCCCTACTATGGATCAGCGCGTGCTGGGTGGGGGCATCGATCTTTGCCATCTCGACCGCCGCACCGCACGCGCCAGCGGGGCAGTTGCGGCTCGTCGACACCCTCTTCAAGCTGTTTCTCGTCACCGTTATCGGCGGGCTGACCGGCATCGCGCTCGGGCCGCACGGCCTGCTTGGCGACTGGTGGTACCTGCTTGGCAGCCAGGGCTGGGAGTTCGTCGAGCAGGGTAAGATCTGGCAAGCGATGCTGTTTGCGGTGTTTGCACTGTGGTGCGTGGTTCTCGCGCGCGCGGTTCGGCCGATCTGGCGGTCTGGCGACGCGTGGATGCTGCCGAAATGGCTGCTGTATTGCGTCGTGTGCGTGCAGGTGATGTTTATTTTCGGCTTCGTTGCCACGCCTGAGACCAACTTCGTGGTGGCCGATTTCTGGCGTTGGGCCGTGATCCACATGTGGGTCGAGGCGTTCTTCGAGGTCTTCACCACCGCCGTGCTGGCATACTTCATGGTGCTGATGGGGCTGGTGAGCCACGCGGCCGCCTCGCGGATCGTGTACTTCGCGACGCTGCTATTCCTCGGTTCGGGTCTGCTCGGTATCTCGCACAACTTCTACTGGAACGCGAAGCCGGTGGTAACGCTTGCGATCGGCAGCGTATTCTCCACGCTCCAGGTCGTGCCGCTGATATTGCTCACGCTCGAAGCCTGGCAGTTCCGCAACGCGCCGCAGCGCGTGTCGCGCAGCGGGGGCGCGGGCGGCGGGTTCGGTCAATCCGAGGCGTTCCTCTTCCTTCTGGGCGTGAACTTCTGGAACTTCCTGGGTGCAGGTCTGTTCGGCTTCATCATCAATCTGCCGATCGTCAACTATTACGAGCACGGCACCTACCTGACCGTGAACCACGCTCATGCAGCCCTGATGGGCGTCTA
>ERZ869909.781-NODE-781-length-31774-cov-4.103385_pt1 | contig 31774 bp, 30 predicted proteins | sample MGYA00520892_ERZ869909 | MGnify/ENA primary metagenome ERZ869909 (study PRJEB32215, sample SAMEA104723947) | bioreactor metagenome | biome: bioreactor; feature: anaerobic bioreactor; material: water | place: China | collected 2015-03-12 ...
TGGGGCGATTTGCCTGCTGATGCAGAAAAACCAAACCCATTTGCTGTGTTACAAAAGCTTAAGAAATAAACGATTCAGGAGACGAGTCAAATGGCTGTACAAAAAAACCGCAAAACCCGTTCTAAGCGTGGTATGCGTCGTTCACACGATGCGTTGAGTGGTGCTGCATTGTCTGTAGATCAGACTAGCGGTGAAACTCATCTGCGTCACCACGTAACCGCTGACGGTTACTACAAAGGTAAGAAAGTCATCGCTTAAGGCGTATGGCCAATCTAACCCTTGTTATCGATGCGATGGGCGGGGACCGTGGTCCCTCCATCGTTGTTGCAGCGCTCGCCCGAGCGCTGCAGTCGTTTCCAGATGTCAATTTTATTGTCACTGGCGATGAACCGCGTCTCAAAGCTCTCTTTGCGCGGGAAAGTAAAGTTAATAAAAACCTCGATTTAACTCGCCTCACTATTCATCATACTACCCAGATTGTTCATATGGACGATAAGCCTGGTGAGTGTTTGCGCAAGAAACAAGATTCTTCCATGCGCGTTGCTATTGATTACGTTGCCGAAGGCAAAGCGGATGCCTGCGTGAGTGCCGGCAATACTGGTGCGTTAATGGCTATGGCTTATCTTCATATCAAGACATTGCCAGGCGTTATTCGTCCTGCACTGGTCGCACCGATTCCAACCGCTGGTGGTTCGCAAGGGTTTCTTCTCGATTTGGGCGCAAATCCAGTTTGTGATGCTGAAACGTTGTTTCAATTTGGCGTCATGGGAACCGTACTTGCGAAAGAAATGGTCGGCGTCAGTGAGCCCAAGGTGGCGTTACTGAATATGGGCACAGAAGAAATCAAAGGTCCCGATGTGGTGAAACAAGCGGGATTATTGTTAGCGCAGTCGCCAAGCATAAATTATCGCGGGTTTATCGAAGGCTCTGACCTCTTTACTGGTAAAGCAGATGTTGTTGTTTGCGATGGCTTTACTGGCAATATCGCGCTAAAAAGCTGTGAGGGTATGGCCAAGCTGGTGTTTGACCACTTTCAAGCGAGTATGAAAGATCATTGGCTGAGCAAAGCATTAGCCTGGTTGTTGGTTAAACGTCAACGAAAGTCGTGGCAATGGCTGAACCCCGACCAGTATAACGGTGCAAGTCTGATAGGATTGCGCGGAGTTGTGGTAAAGAGCCATGGCAACGCGAGTGCCAACGCATTTTATAGCGCAATTACACACGCGATCAAAGAAGCACAAATTCAATTGCCTGAGCGCATTCAAGCTCAGGTTGAAGCTGTTCTCAGCGAACAAAGCTAACCTCCCGCCAGTTCGTGCCGGGAGAGTCGGTACGAGAGGGTGATTATGTCGGTTCGGCAATCTGCCAATACAACACCGCAATCTGTACAACAACTGTTTGCACGCATCAGTGGCACCGGACATTTTCTGCCGAGCCAAATTCTTACAAACGCAGAACTCGAACAGCGTGTCGATACGTCTGACAGCTGGATACGAGAGCGCACGGGCATTCAAAATCGTCACATTGCTGGGCCGGACGAGTCAGTGGTGACAATGGCGACTGCCGCTGCAAAAGAAGCCATTCAAGCTGCCGGCATTGCTGCCCAAGACCTTGATCTCATTGTGCTCGCGACAACATCAGCAGACCGAGCGTTCCCAAGTGCGGCTTGTGAAGTACAGCACGCATTAGGTATTACCGATACGCCAGCATTCGATGTGGCGGCTGCTTGCTCTGGTTTTATTTTTGCACTTTCAGTGGCAGAGAAATATATTGTCAGCGGCGCAGCGAAGCATGTGCTTGTGGTCGGTAGTGATACACTGTCGCGCATGTGTCGTCCTGACGACCGTAATACCATTGTGTTATTTGGTGACGGCGCAGGCGCTGCGGTCTTGTCCGCTGCCAATGAGCCGGGCATATTGTCGACGCACATTTACAGTGCGGGTGAATTTGCATCATTATTAGGTGCCGATCACCCGAGCCGAGATGATAGCGCACTGCAGCAGGAAGCATGGTTGTATATGCGTGGCCGCGAAGTTTTTAAAGTCGCAGTGGAAAAACTAGCGAGTTTGGTTGAAGATACCTTATCTCATCATCAAATGAGTGCGGCTGAACTAGACTGGTTAATTCCACATCAGGCAAATTTTCGAATTATTCAAGCGACAGCAAAAAAGTTAGGTTTACCGTTAGAACAAGTGGTGATGACGCTTGCAGAAACCGGCAATACATCGGCAGCGTCTGTACCGATTGCCTTAGACTGGGCCATTCGCGATGGTCGCATTCAGCGTGGGCAAACATTATTATTAGAAGCATTTGGTGGTGGTTTTGCATGGGGCTCGGCGCTCATTCGTTATTAATTTGCCGTTTGCCAACAGGCCGCCTACACCGTATCAGATAGAGAGAGAAGACGATGAGTCAACACGTTGCTTTTGTATTTCCCGGCCAAGGTTCGCAAGCTGTGGGTATGCTTGCTGACCTCGCAGAGCAATTTCCACAAGTTGAAGCAACCTTCGCAGAAGCTTCAGAAGTTTTGGGCTACGACTTATGGGATGTCGTCCAGTTCGACCCAGAAGGTCGTTTAAACTCGACCGAAGTGACCCAACCCGCGTTGTTAGCGGCAAGTGTCGCAATTTGGCGTTGTTTGGCTGACGGTCCGGCACCTGCCATCATGGCTGGCCACTCATTAGGTGAATATTCAGCATTGGTCTGTGCTGGAGCAATTGACTTCGCCGATGCCATTCAATTAGTTGAACTGCGTGGTAAAGCCATGCAAGAAGCGGTGCCAGCGGGTTTAGGCTCGATGGCTGCAGTGATTGGCCTCGATGACGACAAGGTAGCCGCTGCTTGCAAAGCCGTGGCGCAGGACGATATCGTCGCGCCAGTGAATTACAATTCGCCGGGGCAGGTTGTGATTGCCGGCGAGAAGAACGCCGTTGACCGAGCGGCTGCGGCTTGTAAAGAAGCGGGTGCGAAACGCGTGCTGCCATTACCTGTTAGTGTGCCATCGCATTGTGCGTTAATGTTACCCGCGGCTGAAGAGCTGGCCGCAGCACTTGAGCAAATCGAAGTGCGTTTGCCGCAAATTCCGGTCTTGCACAATGTCAATGTAGCTGAGGCAACCTCACCAGAGACCGTGCGTGAAGCGTTAATTGCTCAGCTTTATTCGCCAGTCCGTTGGACCGAAACAGTGCTCGAAATGAAAGCTCGCGGCGTGACCCATTTATACGAAGTTGGACCGGGGAAAGTACTAACCGGTTTAGCGAAGCGGATTGACGGCGATTTGACTGCCATTGCGGTGAACGACGCCGAGTCAGTTCAAAGCATTCGTCAAGTCTAATCATTAAAAAGAGGAATTTACATGTCGAACTCATTTGCCGGACAGGTTGCGCTTGTCACAGGTGCGACGCGTGGCATCGGTAAAGCCATTGCTGAGGCGTTTGCAGCTGGCGGCGCCACCGTGATTGGTACCGCAACGAGTGAAAGTGGCGCTGCAGCCATTAGTGAGTATCTGAATGGTAACGGCCGTGGTTGTGTCTTAAATGTCACGGCTGAGGGTGCCATAGACGCGCTGGTTAGCGATTTGCAGAAAGAATTTGGCAAGATCGATATTCTGGTTAACAACGCTGGGATTACCCGTGACAATCTGTTGATGCGGATGAAAGATGACGAATGGAATAGCGTTATTGATACCAACCTGACCGCGGTTTATAAGATGTGCAAAGCGGTCATGCGTGGTATGATGAAAAATCGTTACGGCCGTATCGTCAATATTGGCTCAGTGGTCGGCACGACAGGTAACCCAGGGCAGGCTAACTACTGCGCTGCAAAAGCAGGATTAATTGGGTTTACCAAAGCGTTAGCGAAAGAAATTGCATCGCGTGGCGTCACAGTCAATGCCGTGGCACCTGGTTTTATCGATACCGATATGACTAAGGCATTAACTGATGAGCAGCGTGAACGAATTTTTGAAACAATTCCGGCTGCGCGCCTTGGTAAGCCAGAAGAAATCGCCGCCGCTGTGAGCTTTTTAGCTTCGGAGCAAGCGGGATACATCACCGGTGAAACGATTCACGTCAACGGTGGCATGAGTATGGTGTAAGCATTTTTGCCGAAAATAGCAGCAAGACGAGGTAAGACCTCCACAAAATCTGTAATTTTTGCTTTAATCGTGTCGACTGATTGACTACACTACACGCAAATTTAATAAAGATACCTTGAATTGAGGGTTAAACATGAGCACTATCGAAGAACGCGTAAAGAAAATCATCATTGAACAATTAGGTGTTAAAGAAGAAGAAGTAAAACCAGAAGCTTCTTTTGAAAATGATCTGGGTGCAGATTCATTAGACACCGTCGAGCTAGTTATGGCTCTGGAAGAAGAATTCGAAACTGAAATTCCTGACGAAGAAGCGGAAAAAATCCGTACCGTTCAGGCAGCAATCGATTACATCAACAAGCATTCAGCGTAATCGTTTCTGAACACGACTTGTTTCTAGAAAGGCGGAATGAAAATTCCGCCTTTTTTATTACCTGCTTGATCGTCGACAGTTGCCTAACTCAGCTGTTGCAGCGAGCTCTTCGGGGTTGCACGACGGTGGAATTCAGGCACAATAAAAAGTTCTGTTCTCGGTAACAATTGGTAATTATCTATCTATGACTGCGAAGGCACATTTAGCTCAGACATTGGTTGACGGCAAAAGCACTCAGTGTTTGCCGCTCACCGATCGCAGTTGGCAATATGGCGACGGCTGTTTTACCACAGTGGCCGTGGCTGGCGGCGAGCTAGTCGCATGGGATCGGCATTGGCAACGACTGTTGTTATGTCAGCAGAAGCTCGGCTTAGCCGTAGTGACCGAAGAGCGCATATTGGCAGACTGGTCGTTATTGAAAGCGGAGTTTCAGGCAGCAGAATTACACCACGCTGTGCTCAAAATTGTGCTGACTCGTGGCGACGGTGGTAGAGGATATCAAGTACCTGATGCGCCGGTTACCCGCCGGGTTTTGAGTTTAAGTGGCTACCCTGAACACTATCAGCAATGGCGTGAGAATGGTGTTTTATTAGGGCAAGCACAACTGCAATTAGCGCGGCAACCAGCGCTTGCTGGCTTAAAAACGCTCAATCGTTTGGAACAAGTGCTGTTGAAGCAAGAGTTAAAGCAACAGGGGGAGCAATCCCAACTTGTGGATGATTTAGTCGTTACTGACACCGCTGGATATGTCATTGAAACTACGGTCGCAAATTTATTTTGGCGCTGCGGCAACACTTGGTTTACGCCGGACTTAAGTGCCGCAGGTATTGCTGGGGTCGCACGGGAACAAGTCTTAGCATTGAATCCCCATGTTCAGGTTGGTCACTACCGCATGAGCGATCTCGCTCACGCAGATGAAATAGTATTGTCGAACTCTTTGCTTGGTATCGTGCCCGTTAAACGATTTGCTGACCGAGACTTACCAGGCTTTCGCTGTTATCCGCAACAACTCGAATCGATATTGGAACCTGTATGAAGTTTTTTGTTCGCAGTGTGATTGCTCTTTTTTGCTTAGCTCTCGTAGCGCTCGCGGGTAGTTATGCTTACTTGCACTGGTGGTTCCATCATGGTGCGACACTGACCAACGTCACAAGCGACGTGCAACCTGTCTTGTTGGAAGTGCCTCGTGGCAGTCACTCTCGCCGAGTGGGCCAACAATTGTTCCAGGAAGGCTATGTCAGCGCACCGAAGCGCCTTGAATATGCCTTGCGTTTATTCCAAAGAAAGAGCGGTGTGAAAGCAGGGGTTTATGAACTTCGCGAACATGAGCCGTTAGCGGATTTTTGGCAACGACTGCAAGCGGGTGAGCAGTATCTATTTGCAATCACCTTCGTTGAGGGCACTCAGTTCACACAATGGCAGCAAATTCTAGCCAGTCATCCTTATATTCGATCCGGTATCGCAGCCCAAGAGCCTAGCGAGCTTATGGTTCAATTGGGTAGCGAATTTGAGCACCCTGAAGGGCTTCTGTTTCCGGATACGTATCGGTTTTATGCGTATACCACGGATTTGCAAATCTATCGCCAGGCTTACGGCCGCATGCAGCGTGTCGTCGAAGAGTTATGGCCGCAACGTGATCGGTCAGTCCCGGTTGAATCTTGGTATGAGGCGTTAGTATTGGCTTCTATTGTCGAAAAAGAAACCGGAGCAGCCGATGAACGAGAGCTTGTGGCATCAGTTTTTGTCAACCGTTTACACAAAGGTATGCGTTTGCAGTCCGATCCAACTATTATCTACGGGCTTGGTGATCGTTACCGAGGGGTGATCTATCGGTCTGACATTCAAGAACATACTCCGTATAATACCTACCGGATTGACCGACTACCGCCAACGCCGATTGCCATGCCAGGCCGCGCTGCGATTGCCGCAACTTTGATGCCAGCAGAGTCTGACTATTATTACTTTGTGAGTCGCAATGATGGCACGCATGTATTTTCACGTACGCTCGAAGAGCATAATCGAGCAGTATTCCGTTATCAGAGGAACCGATGAAAGGACAGTTTATTGTCATTGAGGGTTTAGAAGGCGCTGGCAAAAGTACTGCCGTAAATACGGTTAAAACTTGGGTTGAAGCGCACGGAAAAATTGCTCAATTAGTTCGCGAGCCTGGCGGTACACCGTTCGCTGAAGCGTTACGGGAGCTCGTAAAACGGGACTGGGATGAGTCGATTACAGCAGAAGCAGAACTCATGCTAATGTACGCAGCGCGGGTACAACTCGTTGAGAATGTGATCAAGCCAGCATTAGCGCGCGGTGAATGGGTTATTGGTGATCGCCATGACTTGTCGTCGCGCGCATATCAAGGTGGTGGCCGTGAGCTCGGTGACGCTGTTCTTCTGCAATTACGCCAGCTAACCATGAAAGATTTTCAGCCCGATCTCACGCTGTATTTAGATATCGACCCGGCATTAGGTTTACAACGAGCCCACAGTCGCGGTGAACTCGATCGGATTGAAAAGCAAACCCTCGACTTTTTCCAACGTACACGCCAGCGATACTTAGAAATTGCTGCAAGCGAACCGAACATTGTCGTAATCGATGCTAGTTGTGAACTTGAGCAGGTGCAAGTTCAGCTGCAAGCTGCATTAGCAGCAAGGTGGCCAGATAATGTCTGCGAATAACGACGCGCAACCAACAGCGACCAACATGCCTTGGTTACGGCCACTTTGGCAGCAATTGGTTAGCGGCTATCAACAGCAGCGCTTGCCGCACGCTTTGGCATTCTCCGACTCACCAGAAGTGGGTAGCGAAGTCTTGCGCGCGAAGCTCCAACAATTTTTGCTCTGTGACACACGTCTCCAGCGACAACAAGCCTGTGGTGAGTGTAAAAGCTGTAAACTCTATTTAGCGGGAAATCACGCGGATTTTATTGAAGTGGTCGCGGAAGAAGGTAAGCAACTTGGCATTGATGCAATTCGTCAGGCGATGACCCAGGTACAAAAAACAGCAGCGCAGGGCGGTAATAAGGTCATTACTGTCATGGCTATCGACCACATGACCGTACAAGCTGCGAATGCGTTGCTGAAAACGCTCGAAGAGCCACCAAACAATACCTATTTTTGTTTGTTTGCCAAGCAGTACAGTCAAGTGTTACCAACAATTCGGAGCCGTAGCACCTTCTACACACTGCCATTACCAAGTTATCAACAACGACGAGCTTGGCAGGCAGAGCACCAGCAAGATCAAGCGGGTATTCAAGTCAGCCTTGGGCAACTTTTGCGTGGTGAGTTTCCAAAGGAATCCGATGCGCCACAATTAGCGATTTGGTTTGAGCAGGTGTTAGTGGAACTGCAAATGCTCTATGTTGCATGTTTAAGTGATCAACTAAGTGCGGAACAAACCGCAATGCTGCCAAAAAGTTTGGCCCCAGCGCAGGCTGCGGACATTTTGGCTGCTGCGTATCGGCGCGGCATAGAAATTCGAGCTCTGGCAAAACAATCCGGGCTTAATTTAAGCTTACTATTGCAGGCCTGGTGCAGTGAACTACTTATGCAGGTCTACCGTAAGCGTGATGTATTAACGGGTTAACTTAGATTTAGGTATTATGTTTGTAGATTCTCATTGTCATTTAGACAAACTAAAAGTAACCGAGGAACTCGGTATCGAGCAAGTTCTTGCGGATGCCAAAGCGGCTCGCGTGGAGCACATGCTATGTATTGGTGTCGCACTTGACGACTTCGAACAGATGCAAGGTATTGTCGGTCAACATCGACACGTGAGTTTTTCTTGTGGTGTGCATCCATTGTATGTCGCCAAACACGGCTACGACGGCGCTCAGTTAGCGGCCGTTTGTGCCCGCGAAGACGTCGTTGCTGTAGGTGAAACTGGGCTCGACTATTATTACGATAAAGACCATATCCAAGCTCAGCAAGATAGCTTTGCCCACCATATTGAAGTCGCGAACGCCGTGCAAAAACCCTTGATCATTCATACGCGTGATGCGCGCGAAGATACCATTGCGATGTTACGCGAAGGGCAGGCGCAGCATTGCCGCGGTGTCATGCATTGCTTTACCGAGAGCCTGGAAATGGCTGAACAAGCCTTAGACTTGGGTTTTTATATTTCAATTTCCGGCATTGTCACCTTTCGCAACGCAAAAGAGCTGCGACATGTCGTTGAAAATGTTCCCATTGAACGATTATTAATTGAAACCGATGCACCTTGGTTGGCGCCAATTCCGCACCGCGGAAAAGAAAACCATCCCGCGTACGTGCAGCATGTAGCCGAATGTGTTGCTCAGTTGAAGGGATTAGACGTTGCAGAAGTGGCTGAAATCACGCGAAATAACTTTTATGAACTGTTCAAATTGCAGCGTACAGCGCTGAACAGTTAGTGCCATCGCAGTTGCAGAGACTTACATGAACTTGGCAAAACTGAGTCAAGAAAAAAGCTCGAAACTAAGGGGGGCGTTTCGAGCTTAGGGGAAGAGCCCAGCGAACTGGCCACTGGGCTTTGCGCAAAGATAAGGTTCGTCGATCTATCGAGTTTGGTTCATTGTCACGGCAGCGAGGGACGCTAGAGGCATGACACATGCTTTTCAGCTAGAAATACAAGAACTCCGAACCACTTGCACCCAAATTTCATTCATTAGGGATCAGTAATAATAGTCAACTTCTCGGAGTTGTCCAGAAAGTGTACAAAAATATTTTAAATGGCTGACTAACCATCAACTTTTTAAATGGTCAGCTCACCACGTAGGTTGTCGGCCAGCAGCTCACGTATCACCTGAGTGTCATCGTAAGTACTTAATAAATAATGAAGCTTGGTTAAAGCAGCTTCGATCGTCATATCATGACCGCTAATCACGCCGATATCTGCTAAAGCATTGCCGGTCGCGTAGCCGGTCATATTCACAGTCCCCTTGAAGCATTGAGTACAATTCACGACGATAATGCCTTGTTTAATTGCTGCTCGAATGGCTTCGATCAAAGCGCCGCTTTGCGGTGCATTACCAACACCATAACTTTGAATAATCAAGGCTTTGACCGGATGCTGAACGAGGCTATTGATAATTTCTGCACGCATACCAGGGTAAAGAGTAACGACGCCGATTTCTTGCGCCGTAATTGGTGATAAACGCAAAGGTTGATTGGAAATCTCTGAGATTTCACCGGCGATAAGCTCAATTTCAATCCCTGCTTCGAGCAAGGGAGGGTAATTCGGCGACTCAAACGCGTTAAATCCGTCGGCATCGGCTTTGGTCGCTCGATTACCGCGGAATAAACGATTGTTAAAGAAGAGGGCAACTTCGTGAATAGGATAGTGCGCAGCTAAATATAGCGCGTTCAAAAGGTTGGTTTGACCGTCTGAACGCAGAGCTGCTAACGGAATTTGTGAGCCGGTCACAATGACCGGCTTACCTAAGTTTTCGAACATGAAAGAAAGCGCTGATGCAGTATACGCCATGGTGTCAGTGCCATGAAGCACGACAAATCCATCGTAATCATGGTAATGCTGCTGAATGTCCTCGGCAATACGTTGCCAATCCGTTGGCGTCATATCGGAAGAATCCATTAATGGCGAGTATTCGCAGAGTGTGAATTCTGGCATTTCAGGCCGGTAGAATTCTGGCATTCCTTGAATACTTTCGGCGAGAAACCCTGGCGCTGGCACATAACCATGTGCCGAGCGCATCATGCCAATGGTTCCACCGGTATAGGCAATATAAATCCGCTTTCTCGGTTCTGACACTTATTGCACCTTACATTCTAAACAACGGCTATAAATATGCTGCGGGTCATTGAATTCGTTAATCGCTTCAATTTCGCGGCGTAATTGTAGCAGCTTTTGATCAACCAATGTCGGTGATTTTGGTGCAAATAGGCTTGGTGCAAACTTAACCCCAGAATCGAGAATTTGCGCAATAAATGCATCCCAGCCACTGAGTTCATAAGTTGGGAAAGTGACTTGATAGTCCTCGAGTTCAGCGCGTGCCGCCGCAGCAATGACGGCATCTTCAAGTTCGCCAAGTTGGTCGACTAGCCCCAATTCGAGGGCGCGAGTACCAGTCCAGACCCTACCTTGGGCAACTTCGTGAACTTCATCAACGGTCATGTCGCGGGCATTTGCGACTAACTCAAGGAACTCGAGGTAAATCCGGTCAACGCCACGCTGAATCACTTCTTGTGCAGCTTCGTTCAAATCCCGATCAATGCTGACATAAGGGAATTCAGTCGACGACACACCATCCGTGAACACACCAACTTCAGCTAACGTGTCTTGGACGGATAAGAACATACCGAAGACACCGATTGAACCGGTAATGGTCGCTGGGGTTGCGAAAATCTCATCGGCACCAGCAGCAATCCAATAACCACCCGATGCAGCAACCGAACTCATCGATGCAATAACTGGTTTACCGGCTTCGCGTAATTGTAATAGCTCTTGGCGAATTTGTTCGGAAGCAAACGCACTGCCGCCGGGGCTGTCAATCCGTAAGACGACCGCTTTAATGTTATCATTTAGACGGGCACGGCGTAATTCGGCCGCTAAACTTTCACCACCCACTGTACCGCGTGGCTGACGACCATCAAGGATGGTACCTGCGGCGAAAACCACATGAACTTGTGGACGGGTGTCTGGCCGTTTCACAATATTTTCATTTTGGATGACCTGATGGTAATCGCGCCAGCCGATGTGACGATAACTATTGGTATCGGAGTCTTTGCCACCCAAGGCAATGAGATTTTGGCGGATTTCTTCTGCATGCGCGAGCTCGTCAACCAAACCGGCGCGCAATGCCATTTGCGCTTGACTGTTTTCAGCAGCGGCAAATAACGCAAGATAATCATCCATGCGTCCAGACAGAAGTTCTGGCGCAATTTCACGATGGCGAGTGATACCCGCTAAGTAATTCTGCCATAGACTGTCGATAAATTCTTGATTTGCTTCACGCGCTTCTGGCGACATATCGCTACGGCTATAGGGTTCGACAGCGGACTTGAAGTCACCGACACGGAAAATGTAGGGCTTAACGTGTAGCTTGTCGAACAGCCCTTTAAAGTAGGTCTGATAAGAATGGTAGCCGTCAATCGCGACCGCACCCTGCGGATTCAAATAAATCGTGTCCGCTTGGCTCGCTAAGTAATACTGCGATTGGGTAAAGAGATTGCCATGAGCAATAATGGGCTTGCCTGCGGCGCGCACTAATTCGAGACGCTCGGCAACTAATTCTAGTTTACCAACGCCACCACCCCAAAATGATCGCAAATCGAGGACGACGCCCGCAATCCGGTCATCGTTGGCAGCGTGCTCAATCACAGCGAGAAAATCATGCAGACTGGTTTCAATAATGGGTGTATTACCCAATGCATCGGCAACGAAACGGTCGCTTGGCGAGACGTAGCGAGGCTCTTCAACGAGCATCCCGCGTGGGTTTAAGACTAAGAGCCCTCCGTCTGGTACTGTCGGCTCTTTGTCACCAGAAAATAATGCAACGGTAATGAAAATAACGATCACAAAGAAGAGGATGTTGAGAATGATACGTCGCACCGTATTGATAAAATTCCAAATCGGGCGCAATAGGCGGCTTAAAAATTTCATGTTTATCAGTCCATGTCGTTGTTTTTGGTTTACTGATGTTAATTATGTCGACAGCAGTTCGGCAGAATCTGGATATAGTTTAACCATTTAATTCACTTCTGCGTAGCACTCTTTTGTAACAATTCTATTCCAATGCTAATGTAGCGTCGGTGTTTTACCTGAGTTTTCACTTTCGTTGTTATTTTTGTTGTCGGAAATCACTTGTTGTCGGAAATCACTATGGATGCGTTAGAGCTATTATTAAATCGTTCGTCAATGCCACGAGTTGTTGCGCCTGGACCTGATCAGCAACAGTTAGAATTATTGGAGGCTGCCGCGTTAAGAGTCCCCGATCATATGAACTTAACGCCGTACGAATGTACCGTTTATCAGGGTGAGCAATTACAGCGACTCAGTGAAATATTTACTGCAGTTGCCGGGCTTGAGGGCTTAAGTGACGCAGAACAGTCACGTGCGGCTCAGTTGCCGCTCCGGGCGCCATGTTTGCTGATTGTTTCGACACGCTATGTGGAAGAGCCAAAAGTTCCGCGGCAAGAACAATATGCGAGTGCCGCCTGTGCCATGATGGCTATGCAACAAATGGCGTTTGCCTTAGGACTGGGGGCAGTTTGGCGCACCGGGGTTTATGCAGAATCGGATCACATGAAAGAAGCGCTTGGGATCGCATTAACCGACGACATTGTAGGTTTTCTGTATGTTGGTACGCCTGCAGTTCCGACACCGATTAAACCGAAAAAGGAAAAACGGATTTTCAAGTTACCTTAATCACCTTATTGTGAATAAATAATCATTTTATTGGCATAATTATATTGACTGACTGTGTCGCTTTGGTTACCCTAGGCGCATGTTTGGTTGTCGCTAATAGAATGGTTCACGTTGAAATATTTAAATCACCCCCCTAAAGCTGAATTGGACAGCCTGTCAAAGCTACAGGCTGTCGTTTTTGGAGCCAGTGGTTACAGCGGTTCAGAACTATTGGCTCTATTGCATAATCATGCATATATCCAAGTCACTCATGCGTTCGCTTCCGAGCGCAGTTCGGCCATGCCATGGGCGCGCATTGCGCCACAACTGGCCGGAACTTCCGATCTGGTCATTGAACCCTTTACCGGTGACACCGACGTATTAGCCAACGTTGACCTTGCCTTCTTGGCATTGCCACACGAAGCGAGTGCTGAATTAGCACCAAAGTTACTGGCACAAGGAATTGCCGTCTTCGACCTTTCCGGTGCTTACCGCTTTGCTGATGCCGATTTATTTGCCCAAACCTACGGATTTGTTCATCCATTTCCTGGCTTGCTTGCGCAAGCGACTTATTGTTTAGCCGAGCACTTAAATGCCAATAGTTTTCAAGACATTGCGCTATACAGTATTCCCGGCTGCTATCCAACGGCGGCGACTTTAGCCTTAGCGCCTGTGTGTGAGAGTGCGTTGCTTGACCCTGCAACAGTTCCCGTGGTGACAGCCATCAGCGGTGTTTCTGGGGCAGGGCGAGCGGCGAACCTACGCACTTCATTTTGTGAAGTGAGTGTGCAAGCGTATGGTGTGTTTAATCATCGTCATCGTCCTGAGATAGCGCGTAACTTAGCAACCGACGTCGTTTTTACGCCGATGCTTGGACCTTATCCGCGCGGAATAGTCGCTACTTGCGTGGCGCAACTTCGCGGGGGGGTGTCTGCGGAAATGGTTCTCGATGCGTTTCAGAAGGCCTATGCAGACCAACCATTTGTACGTTTAGTGCATGCGCCGCCTGCGGTGCAGCATGTCGCCTATACACCATTTTGTGATTTATACGTTGCGGTGGAAGGGCAACAATTGATTGTAATTGCAGCGCTAGATAATTTGTTGAAGGGTGCTGCAAGCCAAGCCGTGCAGGTCGCTAATATCGTTTATGGTTTGCCTGCTACAACGGGCTTTGAACGGTTTCTTGGTGGCGTTTCAGCTCGCGCTGCAGCGGTCGTTGATAGTGGAGCAGCGCAGCATGACTAGTGCAGTAATTAAGGTCGCCAAAGTCGGTGGCGCGATCCTCGATAACCCGCAAGCTTTAGCTGCATTTTTGCAGGCCATTGCGGTCAGTCAAGTGCCTGTTGTATTGGTGCATGGCGGCGGAACAACGGTTGATCAACAATTGCAGCAAGCTGGCTTTATTAGTGAAAAAGTTAATGGCCAACGGGTAACTGCCGTGGAACACATGCCGATCATTACTGGCGCTTTGGCAGGCACAACCAATAAAAAGATTGTGGCGGCAGCCCATGGCGCTGGCCTTAAAGCAGTCGGCTTGAGTTTGGCTGATGGCCCAATGTGCGCTTTAAAACGGGTCGCTGCGCTTGGCTGTGTCGGTGTGCCGATGGCGAATGCCGAGAAACTTCCCGGGGTTGAACTTTTGCAGTTGCTGTTGTCATCAGGGTTTTTCCCAATTGTCAGTTCCATTGGTTTGGATCAAGACCAAACACTGTGTAACGTCAATGCTGACTATGCGGCAGCTGCAATCGCAATGGCATTGAATGCAGAATTATTATTATTCAGTGATGTGCCGGCGATTCTCGACGGTCATAACAATCCAATTAACGAAATTTCGCTAGCAGAAGCGCGCTTATTGCTCAGCCAACCTTTCATTCAAGGTGGTATGCAAGTGAAATTGAAAGCCGCCATTTTAGCTGCCGAACGTTCGCGACGAAGCACCGCGATTGCTGGTTGGGCCGACGCCCAGACGGTAGTCGCTGTATTGCAGGGCGAGTGTTTGGGCACGCATATCCGCGTTTAATTTAATACTTTCCTTGCGTTACGTCGCCTAGGCTCTGCCGAGCTTGTATTAATCGGTGGTTAGCGCACTTTTTTATCGTTCGAACAAAATTGAAGTAAAGAGAAAGATTATGCATTTATTGTCGTTGTTTGATTTAAGCGCCGAACAGATTCGTCATGTTCTAACCTTAGCGGGTTACATGAAGGCGCACCCAGCTAGTTTTCAAACCAGTTTGAAAACCAAGTCGATTGCTATGCTGTTTGAAAAACCGAGTTTACGTACCCGCGTCAGTTTTGAGGTGGGTATTCAGCAGCTCGGTGCGCAGCCTTTGTATCTCGATGCGCAAATGGTGCAACCGGGTCAACGTGAATCAGTGGAAGATATCGCGCGTAACTTGGCTTGTTGGACACATGGCATTGTTGCGCGAGTGTTTAAACACGAAACTCTCCATGCATTAAAAGCGGCTAATATACCGGTGATCAATGCTTTGTGCGATCAACATCACCCATGTCAGAGCCTCGCCGATTTGCTGACGATTCAAGAGCGGTATCCGATTGACATGAAAGTTGTGGATATTCTTTATGTTGGTGAGGGGAACAATGTCTGCCAAAGCCTGATGGTCGGTGCCGCAGCTCTCGATCTCAAACTGACCGTTATTTGTCCGCACGACTTTGGTCCACAGCAAGCATTCTTAGCTGAGCTGAATCAGCGCTATCCGCAACATAAGATTCAAATCGGTACTGATTTAACGGCAGTGGAACATGCCGATGTGATTTACACCGATACGTGGTTGTCGATGGGTGACACTCGCGACTATGCGCAAACTAAGAAAATATTTGCGCCATACCAAGTTAACCAAGCATTAGTTAAGCGCTTGCAAGCCACGACAGTCATGCACTGTTTACCTGCTCATCGGAATGACGAAATTACCGATGAAGTCATGGATAGTTCGATTAGTGCCGTGTTGCAACAAGCTGAAAACCGGTTATATGTACAGAAAGCAGTTTTACATCACCTTTTTGAGGAGTTTAGCCACTCATGAGCAAATTAAATACAAGCGTTAAGAAAGTTGTTTTAGCCTATTCGGGTGGTTTAGATACGTCGGCGATTGTGCCGTGGTTAAAAGAAAACTACGACTGTGAAGTCGTGGCCTTTGTGGCCGATGTTGGTCAAGGTGATGAAGAGCTGGAAGGAATCGAAGAAAAAGCGCTGAAGTCGGGCGCTTCAGCTTGCTACGTGGTCGACCTCAAAGACAAGTTCGTCAATGAACTGATTGCGCCAGCCATGCAAGCAGGTGCAATCTACGAAGAACAATATTTGCTCGGAACCGCACTCGCGCGGCCAGTTATTGCCGAAGCACAAGTACAAGTTGCCCTCGAAGTCGGTGCCGACGCGGTTTGCCATGGTTGTACCGGTAAAGGAAATGACCAAGTGCGGTTTGAAAGCACCTTTGCTGCACTTGCCCCGCATTTAACAGTGATTGCACCATGGCGGGAATGGCACATGCGTTCACGTCAAGAGCTCTTGGATTACCTTGCTGAGCGCAACATTAAAACGACTGCTTCAGCGACTAAAATCTACAGCCGTGATGCCAATTTATGGCATATTTCTCACGAAGGTGGCGAGCTTGAAGATCCATGGCAACAGCCGACCGATCAGGTTTGGACGCTAAGCAACTCGCCACAGCAAGCGCCAGACCAACAAGAAGTGGTCGAACTGACATTCGATGCGGGTAAGCTGGTGGCCATTAACGGTACTGAAGTGACGCAAACAGAAGCACTCATGGCACTTAACACCATTGGTGCAGAGCATGGTGTTGGTCGAATCGATATTGTTGAAAACCGTTTAGTTGGTATGAAATCGCGCGGTTGTTATGAAACGCCGGGTGGGGCAATTTGGTATCAAGCCATGCGGGGTCTCGAAGAGCTCGTTCATGATCGTCCATGCCAACGGTTACGCCATCAATTGGGGCAACAACTGGCGGATCTTCTCTATGACGGCCAGTGGTTTACGCCGGTACGAGAAGCATTATTAGCCTCGGTCGCGGTGTTAGCTAGTAAGTTAACCGGCACCGTCCGTGTTGGCCTGTACAAAGGCAACATTACCGTACTCGGCCGGAAATCACCGTATAGTTTGTATTCAGAAGCTTTTGCGACGTTTGAACAAGACGAAGTGTATCAGCAAAAAGATGCGGCAGGCTTCATTCGCTTGTTTAGTTTAGCCAGTCGCATTCGTGCACTGAAGCAAGGAGGTTTAGCATGAGTATGTGGGGCGGCCGCTTTGAGCAGGGCAGTGCCGAAGAATTTCGGGATTTTAACGACTCGCTTAAATTTGATTATGTGCTGGCGCCATTCGACATTCAGGCAAGTACTGCTTGGGTGAATGCGCTAGCAGGCGAGGGGTTATTAACGGCAGCAGAGCAACAGCAGCTTTTAAGTGGCCTGCAAGAGCTGAGTGAAGCCGTCGCGTTGAACCCAAAGTTACCTTTGCAATCCGACGCAGAAGACATTCACAGCTGGGTTGAAGCTGAACTACAAGACCGAATTGGTCATGTCGCGCGTAAACTGCACACGGGGCGATCGCGAAACGATCTTGTGGCCACGGATTTGCGGCTGTGGGCGATCGCAAAAGCAAAATTACTCGGCGAGCAGATCCTTGCGGCGATCAATACGCTGATCGAGTTTGCGGAGCGCTATGAAAACTCGGTAATGCCTGGCTATACCCATTTGCAACGCGCGCAGCCAGTTTTGGTGGCGCACTGGGCTTTGGCCTATGTTGAAATGCTTGAGCGCGACCTCGATCGTTTAACACAGGCAAGTGATCGTGCAGCGATCGCTCCGCTCGGTTGTGGAGCGCTGGCGGGATCCGGTATTGCGATCGATCGATCAGCGATTGCAAAAGAATTGGATCTGCGCGAACCGGCGCGGAACAGTTTAGATGCAGTTTCGGATCGAGACTTCGTGCTTGAATTGCTTTCGGTTGCGAGCATCGGCATGGTGCATCTATCGCGTTTAGCGGAAGATATTGTGTTTTATACGTCCGGCGAAGCAGGTTTCTTTTTATTGGGTGATCAAATTTCCAGTGGTTCGTCATTGATGCCACAGAAAAAGAATCCAGATGTGTTTGAGTTGATTCGTGGCAAAACTGGGCGCGTAGCCGGCCATTTACAAGCCATGTTAATGACGGTGAAAGGATTACCACTGGCATACAACAAAGACATGCAAGAGGATAAAGAAGGCTTTTTTGATGCGCTAGATCAATGGCAGAAGTGTTTAGCTATTAGTGCTTATGCGATTCCATTTTTAACCGTGGATGAGCAAAAAGCCGAACAAGCGGCCATGCTTGGCTACAGCAATGCGACGGATTTAGCCGATTACTTGGTCGGCAAGGGTATTGCTTTTCGTGATGCCCATCATCTCAGCGGTCAGTTGGTGCTCCAAGCCATTAAGCAGCAGTGTGCGCTTGAGGAACTGCCGCTCAAGATCATGCAAGCGGTTTGTTCTGATATTCATGAGGATGTGTACCCAGCATTGGCATTGTCCGCTGGCATGAACCGTCGTTGTGCTTTAGGCGGGACTGCGCCGGTGCGGGTTCACGGTGCCATTCGCCGTGCTCGCTTACGTTATCAAGCGCACGCGGCGGCACTGACGCACATTCGCCAAGCGCGTTTGACCGATGTGCCGGCGATAGCCGATCTTATTCGCTACTGGGCAGGTAAAGGCGAGCATTTACCACGGCAAGAGCAAGACATCATGCAAGCGATTCATCAGTTTGCGGTCGCCGAGATTGATGGCAAAGTCGTTGGCTGTGGTGCGTTATATGTGTATGGCACTGGACTTGCGGAAATCCGTTCTCTGGGTTTACAAGAAGCGCTAAAAGGTAAAGGCCTTGGCGCAGAAATCGTCCAGTTTTTGCTAGATCAAGCGCGCAGCCTCGGTATAGCGCGAGTGATTGCGCTAACACGTGCGCCAGCTTTCTTCGCAAAACTTGGCTTTGAAGTTGCAGATAAGAGTCGGTGGCCGGAAAAAGTCATGAAGGATTGCGAGTTTTGTCCACGCAAGCACGCGTGTGATGAAACCGGTTTAGAGATCCGCTTATAGTGGTAAGAAAGTAGGTCGTAAGAAAGTAGGTCGTAAGAAAGTAGGCTGTAAGAATAGAGGCTCACAAAAAAATCCCCAAACTTCGCAGTCTGGGGATTTTTTATAGGTTACGATGCAACCCTCGTTACAACTTAGTGTTCGCGCAATTAAAACTCAGCGTTTTTCGGTGAACGCGGGAATGGAATGACGTCGCGAATGTTTTGCACGCCAGTCACGTAGGCAACTAAACGCTCAAAACCTAGACCAAAGCCAGCGTGAGGCACAGTGCCATAACGACGAAGGTCGCGGTACCAGCTGTATTCTTCTTTCGGCAATTTCATTTCTTCAAGACGCTTGTCGAGCAGATCTAAACGCTCTTCACGGGCGCTACCGCCGATAATTTCGCCAATGCCTGGTGCTAACACGTCCATGGCTGCTACGGTTTTGCCGTCGGCGTTTTGGCGCATGTAGAAGGCTTTGATATCGCGCGGGTAGTTCTTCAAAATAACCGGTGCGCCAACGTGCTCTTCAGCTAAATAACGCTCATGCTCTGACTGTAAGTCAGTACCCCATTCAACTGGATAGGTGAACTCTTTGCCGCAGTTCTTCAGAATTTCAACCGCGTCGGTGTAGTCCATATGCACGAAGTTGTTGTCGATGACGTGTTGTAAGCGCGTAATGGCTTCTTTGTCGATGCGCTCAGCAAAGAACGCCATATCGTCAGCGCGCTCAGTGAGTACTGCATTGAATACATACTTCAACATGTCTTCGGCTAACTTAGCGACATCTTCTAAATCAGCAAATGCCACTTCCGGCTCGATCATCCAGAACTCAGCAAGGTGACGGCTGGTGTTCGAGTTTTCGGCGCGGAACGTCGGACCAAAGGTATAAACGTTTGAGAGAGCACAGGCATAGGTTTCGACGTTAAGCTGACCACTAACAGTTAGAAACGCTTCTTTACCGAAGAAGTCTTCTTTGAAGTTAACTTTACCTTCGTCGGTTAATGGCAGGTTCATCAGATCAAGCGTCGATACTCGGAATAATTCACCTGCGCCTTCAGCGTCACTGGTGGTGATAATTGGGGTGCTGATCCAATAGAAACCGCGTTCATGGAAGAAGCGATGTACCGCCTGAGCAAGGCAATGGCGAACGCGAGTCACCGCACCAGTAATGTTGGTGCGTGGACGCAGGTGCGCAAACTCACGCAGGTATTCCATGCTATGACGTTTCGGTGCCATTGGATAGGTGTCTGGATCTTCAACCCAGCCGACCACTTCGACGGTGGTTGCCTGAATTTCGAACGCTTGACCTTGGCCTGCTGAAGCGGCAATGGTACCGGTGATAATCACCGCACAACCGGTGGTTAATTTTGTGACTTCATTGCTGTAATTCGGCAAATTACTTGGTACCACGGCTTGAACAGCGTCAAAACATGAGCCGTCGTGCACATTGATAAACGAAATACCGGCTTTGGAGTCGCGACGTGTGCGCACCCATCCGCGTACAGTTACGGTGCTACCTTCTGCGTAGCGACCGCCCAAGACATCTTTAATTACCGCAATGGTCATGAAACAAAATCTCCGAAACGAGCGTTTAGCCGCTTGACGCTGATAAAGTCAGCATAACGGCAGAGAAAAGATCTAAAATTAGCCGCTAATCTTACTTGCTTGACGCAATCAGCGCAACGGCTGCAGCGTGTTTATATAAAGTTCACTGCTCGCGCTATAAATCACGCTTTTGCAGGTCAACTAGACGACACCTGATTAACGTATGCAGTCATTGCTGCGGTTAACGCTGAAAGCTCATTGGCACGAATACAGTAGGGCGGCATAATGTAGAGCAGACGACCAAAGGGACGAATCCAGACACCACGCTGCACAAACAGTTGCTGAGCAGCCGCAACATCAATTGGCTCGGCCATTTCAATCACACCAATTGCGCCGAAGACACGGACATCAACCACACTTTCGTGCTCTTTCAAGGGCAGCAGCTCAGCCTTTAATTGACTTTCGATCACTGGAATCTGTGCGCGCCAATCGCCCCGTTGAATTAAAGCTAAACTTGCGGTCGCAACGGCACAAGCCAATGGATTACCCATAAACGTCGGCCCGTGCATGAGGAGACCGCCACCCGGTCCGTGACCAATTGTCGTTGCAACGTCACGTGTCGTGAGCGTCGCTGCTAGGGTCATATAACCACCGGTCAATGCTTTCCCTAAACAGAGAATGTCAGGGCTAATATTCGCATGTTCGCAAGCAAAGAGCTTTCCGGTTCGGCCAAAACCGGTGGCGATTTCATCGGCAATCAAAAGCACGTCATATTCATCACATAAAGCCCGAATGCCGGCTAGGAAATTCGGATGATAGAAACGCATACCACCGGCGCCTTGCACACAAGGTTCCAGAATGAAGGCGGCAATATTCTCGTGTTCAGCGGCAAATAAGGCGCGCGCAGCGTCGAGCTCGGTGTCTTGCCAGGTTTCTTCAGGCTTGATGTTCGGGCTTGGCAAAAAGAAATGTTGCGCCAGAATCCCACTAAACAACTCGTGCATGCCATTCACAGGGTCACACACTGACATGGCGGCAAAGGTGTCGCCATGATAGCCATTGCGAATGGTCGCTAGTTTGTATTTCTGTGGCAGCCTGCGAGCGACTTGGTATTGAATGGCCATTTTGATGGCAACTTCAACCGCAATTGAGCCTGAATCCGCTAAAAATACAGCGTCTAATGGCTCTGGTGTCATCGCGATTAGAGCCTTGGCAAGGTTAACCGCTGGTGCATGGGTGATGCCACCAAACATCACATGAGCCATGTCGGCAACTTGCTCAGTCACGGCTTTATTCAGCAACGGATGATTGTAGCCATGAATGGCTGACCACCAACTTGCCATGCCATCAATCAGTTGCTCACCACTTTCTAAGTGCAGGTAAACACCATTTGCTGAGCGCACTGGATAGGTAGGTAATGGGTTGATCAGTGACGTGTAGGGGTGCCAAATATGGTGGCGATCAAACTCAAGGTCAATTGTCGGCATGATTAATATTTATCCAGATGTAAACATGGCAAATGTATTTATATTGACAGTTTACTGAGGGAGATTAAGCTAGTCGACAATTTCCTTGGCTAGCAAGTGAGAATTTCGCTCATGACCCATACTGCAACGACAACAGAAACCACTTCAAGCGCACATCGTAAAACTTGGCACCGACAAGAAATTGAAGCTTTATTTCAATTGCCTTTGCATGAGCTTTTGTTTCAGGCCCATAGCATTCATCGGCAGCATTTCGACCCCAGTAAAATTCAGGTGAGTACCTTACTTTCAATAAAAACAGGGGCCTGTCCAGAGGACTGTAAATACTGTCCGCAAAGTGCCCGTTACGATACCGAACTTGAACGCGAACAGCTCCTCGAAGTTGAGAAAGTACTTAATGCTGCACAACAAGCGAAGGCAACGGGTGCGACCCGTTTTTGTATGGGCGCAGCCTGGCGTAATCCAAAAGAGCGTGACATGCCGAAACTCAATGCGATGATCAAAGGCGTCCGAGCGATGGGATTGGAAACGTGCATGACCTTAGGCATGTTATCGCCGCAGCAAGCGGATGAACTGGCTGCCGCTGGACTCGACTACTACAACCACAACCTCGATACTTCAGCCGAGTTCTATGGTGACATTATTACCACGCGGACTTACCAAGACCGCTTAGACACGTTGGCAAATGTTCGTAGCGCTGGGATGAAAGTCTGCTCGGGCGGCATTGTTGGTTTGGGCGAAGAACAAAAGGATCGGATTGGTTTATTGCAACAACTGGCGAACTTGCCAATCCCACCGGAAAGCGTACCGATTAATAATTTGGTGAAAGTTGCCGGTACTCCGCTTGAAGATGTGGCTGATCTTGACCCATTTGAGTTTGTCCGCTGTATTGCCGTCGCCCGAATCTTGATGCCGACCTCATACGTGCGTCTGTCGGCTGGTCGCGAGACTATGTCCGACGAATTGCAAGCAATGTGTTTCTTTGCGGGCGCTAATTCGATCTTTTACGGTGAGAAATTACTGACGACCGCTAACCCGGGTACTAATCATGATTTGGCGCTGTTTGAGCGCTTAGGGCTGGCGCCGGAACAACCACGTCAGCCGCTTTATTATGATGCAACGGCGCAAGCGCCTGGGGACGCTGCAGCAAAAACGCCAGCAGACGCTACCGTGTCTGCAAGCTGTAAAACGAGCCAGTGCAGCCGTGCCGAGCATGTATAAAGACCGTTTGCGCGCTCATTTAGCGACCAAGAGCGCTAACGCAGCATTGCGTTGCTTGCAGGTTGCTGAGCGTCAGCGTTTAGATTTTAGCAGTAACGATTACCTTGGATTGAGTCAGCAGCCAGAAATCATTGCTGCGTATCAACAAGGTCTGCAGCAGTGGGGCTGTGGCAGTACCTCGAGCCCGTTGGTTCGTGGCTATAGCCGCCCACACCATGAACTTGCTGAATATTTAGCCGATTGGCTTGGCTATGCGAGGGTCTTATTGTTCTCGTCTGGCTTTTCCGCTAATAGTGGCACGTTACAAGCGTTGCAGACCCTGAAGTTAACCCCCGTGCTCGACAAATTAGCCCATGCGTCGTTATACGATGCGGTGAAACCGCGCCAATTCCAACGGTTTCGCCATAACGACTACGCCCATTTAGAGCAACTGTGCGAGCAACTGCGGAGCAACGCTGAAGAGCCTTTGGTCGTGACTGAAAGCGTGTTTAGCATGGACGGTGACCAAGTTGATCTCCGTCAACTTGCTGCACTCAAAGCGCGTCAGCAGCATGTATTGATGGTCGACGACGCCCATGGTCTTGGCGTCCTTGGTAAAGATGGGCAGGGCATTCGCGGACATGACGACAGTGACTGCATTGATATTCTTACCGGCACCTTCGGCAAAGCTTGTGGTCTTGGTGGCGCATTTGTGGCTGGCGACCAGGACGTGATTGAGTTTCTTCTGCAAGAATGTCGACATTACATCTACAGTACAGCCTTTGCGCCAGCTCAGGCCGTAGCTATTCAAACTGCATTGAAGCTGATTCGCAGTACCCCTGAGCTAAGGCAGCAACTGCAGCAGAATGTTTCGTATTGGCAACAAGGACTGGGTTCTCTCGGTTTGGCTGTCGCGGATCATCAGCAGCCTATCCAGCCGTTACTTGTTGGTCGCAATGACGACGCAGTTACGCTTGCTAGTCGGCTGCAAGCACAAGGGATCGACTGCATCGCGATTCGACCACCGACGGTGCCCGTTGGTACAGCGCGTTTGCGAATTTCCATTCGTGCGAACCATAGCATCGATGATATCGACCGACTATTAACTAGTTTAGAACACTGTTTACAGCAAGATTCGGCCTTAGCGGAAGCCATGTATGTATCTTAAAACTCACGTTGCCGAGCGTTTTGGTCGCGCGGCGGACCAGTATAAATGTCACAGCCAAGTGCAAGATCAGGCAGCAGAATTGCTGTTGCAATGGTTGCCGCACGATTTAACTAAAGTGCCGACGCTCCGCTGCCTCGACCTTGGTTGTGGCCCGGGCAGTCAGCAAGGGCTGTTGTTTGAGCAACTTATGTGGCAAGAACGCAGGCAGCAGCATTTAGAGTATGTGGGTTTAGATTTGTCCGCGGCTATGGTGCAAGCAGCGCAGCGTAACCTAGCGCATTTACAGGTGAATGGCTCCGTCGTGCAAGGAGATGGCGAAGCATTACCACTGCAACGGCAATCGATTGATCTGATTTATTCAAATATGGCCATGCAATGGTTTAATCGTCCTGACCTTGCTCTCGCAGAATGTGCTCGGATTCTAACTCCAAGTGGGTATTTATTATGCTCTGTGGTGTTGCCAAACAGCCTCGCACCGCTAGACCAATTGTTACCTAACTTTGTTAACCCACAGCGGACGTTTGCGGACTGGCAGCAACTTATTGCCGACTCGCCGTTACAGTTGCTAGCCAGTGAAGTACGCCAAGTGAGCGGCCATTTTCGTGATTGTAAAGCGCTACTCAAAAGCATCAGTGGAGTGGGCGCTGATGCCATGCCTGCGCATCACGATGCGGCAGATGATAAGAAACGATTGCGTCTGACCAAGCAAATGTGGGCACAGCTCAATGCAGGTTACGAGGGGTATCGAACACCGAAAGGATTACCCCTTCATTATCATATCGGTTTCTTCTTGCTTAGGTCACAATAGAATCCATATAAAGGTGGTGAAAGTGACCACCGTATTAAGCTTAAGCAGGAACTGCTAAGCGTTTTCAGGTTGAGAAAATATTATGTCAGAATGTTTTTTTGTTACCGGAACCGATACTGATTGCGGGAAAACGTCCGTGTCAGAGCTTGTTTTAGAGCTACTTGCCCGTTCTGGCTACAACACGATCGCCATGAAACCAGTCGCGGCCGGTTGTGAAATTACTGCAGCTGGACTGCGTAATGTGGATGCTTTGAAATTGCAATCAGCGGCAACCGTTAAGCTTCCTTATGAGGCGGTGAATCCAATTGCACTTGCACCGGCAATTGCGCCACATATTGCCGCCGAACAATTTGGTGTTGACGTCCGAGTACAAGATTTAGTCGAGCATTGGCGCGTTTTGCGCGAACAACAACCGGACTTTCTTGTTACCGAAGGTGCAGGCGGCTGGTTGGTGCCACTGAATAGCACAGAGTCGTTTCCGGACTTTGTACAGCAAACCGGACAAGACGTCATTCTTGTGGTGGGCATGAAATTAGGCTGTTTGAATCATGCCTTGCTCACCGTCGCAGCAATCGAAGCAGCAGGGTTAAAATTGCGCGGCTGGGTCGCTAACCAAGCGACGGCGACACCCATGATGGCTTATAAAGCCAACTTAAAAACTTTAAAACAACGAATTCAAGCGCCGTTGCTCGCTGAGGTTCCGCATTTGACGTGTTTGGGCGACCGGGAGCTTTGGTTACAGCGCACCGACTTACTTGAGCGTCTTGGCTATATCCCGCGATCGCCTTTAGAGCGGTTGCAGCGCGCCTAATAGTCCGCCCACCTGATACTTAAAGTTGTGCAGCGCAAGCCTTAAGGTGCCTTACATGCATTCATTAGCCGAGCAAGAATGAGCAGTCTTGACCGGCCTTAATCAAATGCTCACGACCATCGCGGAAATAGACGCCGTCATGAGCGCCGAGCAAGTGCATGCGCTGCTGCACTTTCAATGCAGTGCCTTCACGTAAACCAATAATTGCAGTTGCTGGGTTTAACTCCATAAATTCAGCCAACCGCTGTGCTCGCGTTTCACCATGAAACCCGGGCGGGTGTTGGTCAATGTAATGTGGGTTCAACTGAAAATTAACGAGTTTTAGTGCCGTAAACGACGGCGGTTGCACTATTGGCATATCGTTGGTGGTTTTAATCGAGAGACCAGCAATGTTGGCACCTGCACTCCAACCGGCATAAGGTACTCCTGACTGAACTTGGCGTTTAATCAGGTCAATTAAGCCATGGCGATAGAGTTCGTTGAGGAGGGCGAAAGTATTACCGCCACCGACGAGAATACCATTCGCTGAAGTGACGGCATCGCGCGCATTTGCATAGCTTTCAATGCCTCGAAGACGTAAACCTATTCCAGCAAGTGCCGCTGCAACTTTTGCCGTGTATTCGGCGCCTGGTGTCGTGACTCCAGCGTAAGAAATGAACAGAATCTCTTGTTGCGCGTCGATTTGCGTTTGAAAATGCTGTTTGAGCCAGTCTTGACTGTGCACCAAATAGCCCGTATTCGCGTATTTAGAACTGCTCATGAGTAATAGGTTGCGCATGGTCACTAATTTCCTGTTGATTACACCGAATTCATGCTTGAATATGCGGAAAATTTTCCCCATATCATAACCTAAATAGCAACTGCCTGTTGAGCCTTAATCTAAGCCTAATTGGCAGTCACAACGACTGAGTTAAGAGGTATCACATGAAACGCGTCGTCCTTTTTCTTGCAACAAACCTAGCTGTCATTGTGGTGTTAAGCATTGTCCTTAACATCCTTATGGCGGTTTTTGGTATCGACTTTGGTAGTTATCAGGGCCTTTTAGTTTTTGCTGCGCTATTTGGTTTTGGTGGGGCATTCATTTCTCTGTTTATGTCGAAATGGATGGCTAAGCGTTCAACTGGGGCGCAGGTAATTACGCAACCACGCAACGATGCTGAGCGTTGGTTAGTCGCCACTGTCGAACGGCAAGCCAAGCAAGCGGGCATTAAAATGCCAGAGGTGGCCATTTATGATTCGCCAGAACCCAATGCATTTGCCACTGGACCAGGTAAGAATGACTCGTTAGTGGCGGTGTCCACTGGTTTATTGCGTAGTATGACGAAAGATGAAGTCGAAGCAGTACTGGCACACGAAGTCAGCCATGTTGCGAATGGTGATATGGTGACCTTGACGTTAATCCAAGGCGTTGTGAACACCTTCGTCATCTTCCTTGCGCGGGTTGTTGCGGGTTTGATTAATAGCGCTTTGCGCGGCAATCAACAGGGCGGCCATCATGGTGGCGGCGGTTTTGCTTATTTTGGCTTGGTTATCTTGTTTGAAATTCTCTTTGGCGCTTTGGCCAGCTTGATTGTCTTTTATTTCTCGCGTCAGCGTGAATATCGTGCCGATGCTGGCGCTGCAAAACTGGTTGGCGCCAACAAAATGATTGCTGCGCTGCAGCGTTTGTCGCAAGGCCGCGAGTCGCAACTCGATGATCGGATGTTGGCGTTCGGAATTAAAGGCAAATTAGCGAAAGGCGAACTAATGATGACGCATCCGCCGCTCGAAAAGCGTATTCAGGCACTGAGAGAAGGACGGTTTTAATGATTATTCCCTTTGCGGAACAAAGCAGTACAGCAATCTATCATTTGGTCACGCAAACCCTCATCCCACGCCCTGTGGCGTGGGTATTGACGGAACATACCAACGGACACTTCAATCTAGCGCCATTTTCTTATTTTACGGCGGTGTCGTCGCAGCCACCTCTATTAATGTTTTCAGTCGGTGATAAGACTCCGGGAGTTGGAAAAGATAGTAAAACCAACCTCGATCATCAGCCGTATTTTGTCGTCCACATTGCCTCAGCGCGTCAAGCGGCAGCGGTGACCGAGAGTTCGCGAACATTACCTGCAGAAGAATCGGAGTTAGACCATATCAATGAGGCATTGGTCGAATTTGAGGGCTTTCCATTGCCGCGGTTACGTGATTGCAAGGTCGCTTTTGGGTGTAGATTACACGCCAAACAAGCCGTGCCAGGAGCACCACAAACGCTGGTTTTTGGCGAAATCATTCAGCTTTACGTTGCTGATGACGTGGTGACCACAACGCGGATTGAAAAGCCGAACGGCGAGGTGTCAGAGCGACTCGAAATCGCCGCTGACGGTATCGCGCCATTGGCCCGATTAGGGGCTAATCAATACGGCACGCTAGGTGAGATTTTGACAGTTCCACGGCCTAAATAGCAAATTCACTAAGAAAGCGTTGCATTCCCAGCTGGCAGTCGCTAAATTGAAGGCTTGCCCAATAATTTTATACAACTTAATTAATGTTGTTTGGCTGTCTTTCTGGGCAGTTATTTCCTAAATGCAGTAACGAGGTATTCAAAAATGACGTGGAGTCCCCAAAGTTGGCGTAATTTTCCCATTCAGCAACAACCGCACTATCCTGACCAGGACGCGTTGCACTATGTGGAAAGCCAATTAAAACGATATCCACCGTTAGTTTTTGCGGAGGAAATCCGGCGCCTCGAAGGCCATTTAGGACAAGTGTGCCAAGGTAATGGTTTTTTACTGCAAGGTGGCGATTGCGCCGAGTCTTTTCGTGACTTCACCGCACCGAAAATTCGCGATACGTTCAAAGTGATGTTGCAAATGGCGATAGTACTAACGTTCGCAGGGTCGGTGCCGGTGACCAAAGTCGCACGAATGGCGGGGCAGTTTGCTAAACCGCGCTCCAGTGACACTGAAATCATCGATGGGATTGAGTTGCCAAGTTATCGTGGCGACATCATTAACGGAGCTGATTTCACTGCCGAAGCTCGGGTGCCTGACCCCAATCGCATGTTGACTGCTTATCACCATTCGGCAGCATGCTTGAATCTATTGCGTGCCTTTGCTCAAGGTGGCTTTGCCGACCTGCACAAAGTGCACAAATGGAACATGGGCTTTGTCAATGCGAACCCCATGAAAGAAAAATACCAAGCCATTGCCGAGCGTATTCAAGAGTCCTTGCACTTTATGGAAGTACTCGGAATTACCGCAGAAACGCATCCAACCATTCATGAAACCGAGTTGTTTACCTCCCACGAGGCGTTATTGCTGCCTTACGAGGAAGCCTTGACCCGCACCGATAGCTTAACGGGGCTGCCGTATAACTGCTCAGCGCATATGGTCTGGATGGGTGAACGTACCCGTCAACTTGATCATGCCCACATGGAATTTTTCAGTGGCATTAAAAACCCAATTGGCGTGAAAATTGGCCCAAATGCGACCGAAGACGATGTCATGGCGATCATCGACAAGCTCAACCCGCAGAATATTCCGGGTCGTTTGACCTTTATTACCCGCATGGGTGCTGATAATTTGGCTGAGAATTTGCCGAAACTCATTCGCCGTGTCCAGAATGAAGGGCGTTTAGTGGTTTGGTCAAGTGATCCAATGCATGGCAATACAGTGAAAGCGGGAAATGGCTATAAAACCCGTGACTTCTCGGCGATTATTCGTGAGTTGCGGCAGTTTTTTGCGGTGCATCAAGCTGAAGGTAGCTATGCCGGTGGTATTCACTTAGAAATGACGGGGGAAGATGTCACTGAATGTACCGGTGGCGCCTATAAAATTTCTCAAGATGATTTGGCCGAACGCTATTTAACCCAATGCGATCCGCGTCTTAACGCGGACCAAGTCTTAGAGTTAGCCTTTCTTGTGTCTGAGTCGCTTGGCAAAGCACGTCAAGGGCAGGGTGCTTAATAACGATGCCGCTTTAATTTGGCGATGGTCATAATTTTAGCGGCAATTTCTTCAACCGACGCATGGGTTGAATTCAGATATGGAATCGCCTCGCGTCGGTATAACCCTTCGATTTCATCAATTTCCAGCTGACACTGCTCCAACGAAGCGTAGCGACTGTTGGCTCTGCGTGCTTCCCGAATACTCTGTAAACGGTCAACATCAATCGTTAAGCCAAAGAGCTTGTGGCGCTGCATTTTCAGTTCGTAAGGTAATTCTAAATGACCCATATCTTCTTCTGTGAGTGGGTAGTTTGCTGCTTTAATACCATACTGCAATGCTAGATAGATACAGGTTGGTGTTTTACCGGTGCGTGAGGCGCCAATCAAAATAATATCGGCCTCTGGATAATTACGCGTCGTGACACCGTCGTCATTTTCGAGGGTGTAATTAATCGCATCAATCCGGAAGTTATATTCATGGTTGAGACCATGAGTGCGGTTGGTTTTTGGCTGTGCAGCAACACCGAGTTCGGCTTGAACTGGAGCAACATAATGGTCGAGAAAGTCATAGCAGACGCCGTCACTGGTGGTGATGACGCGTTTGATAGCCGGATCAACAAAGGTATGAAAGATCAGCGGCCGTTCACCGGTTTCGGCGAATGCTGAATTGATTTCGTCGACGGCGCGTAAAGCTTTTTCAGCGTCATCAATAAAGGGCAGTGTTTTGTGCTGAAACTCAACCGGAAAGAGCGATAATATGGCATGGCCAAAGGTTTCAGAGGTTAAAGCTGTGCCGTCAGAGATGTAAAAAGCTGTGCGCATGATAAAAACACTCAAAGGAATGGAATTCAGATGTTAACTTGTTGCGACCTACCGTGTAAAATGATTGCAACTTTATCCCACAGTGAAAAGGAATAGACCGTGCAAGATTACGTGCTTTGGTATCAAGACTTAGGAATGGGCGATGTTAACCGAGTCGGTGGCAAGAACGCCTCGCTTGGGGAGATGATAAGTAACCTTGCCCATGCAGGCGTTACCGTCCCCGGCGGCTTCGCGACCACGTCTTATGCTTTTAATACCTTCCTTGAACAAAGCGGCCTTAACGCCCGAATCCACGACCTCCTCGATACCCTCGACGTTGATAATATCAAAGACCTTGCCGAAGCCGGTGCCAAGATTCGCCAATGGATCATCGACACACCATTTACGCCAGAACTAGAATCTGCGATTCGTGAGAGTTATGCGGAGCTCAGCGGCGGTATGCAAGACGCCAGTTTTGCAGTGCGTAGTTCGGCTACAGCGGAAGATATGCCTGACGCATCGTTCGCTGGTCAGCAAGAAACGTTCTTGAACGTAAAAGGAATCGACGCTGTCATGGAAGCCATTAAGCACGTCTTTGCTTCGTTGTTTAATGACCGCGCCATTTCATATCGTGTGCATCAAGGTTACGACCACCGCGGCGTAGCGCTATCGGCTGGTATCCAGCGCATGGTGCGCAGCGACCTTGCAAGCTCTGGCGTCATGTTTTCAATTGACACCGAGTCGGGTTTTGACCAAGTCGTGTTCATTACTTCGTCCTATGGTTTAGGTGAGATGGTTGTGCAAGGCGCCGTAAACCCGGACGAGTTCCACGTGCATAAGCCTACGTTGATGGCCGGACGGCCAGCGGTTATTCGCCGCACTATGGGTAGCAAAAAAGTTGAAATGGTTTATTCCGGCAGTGATGACCACGGTAAACAAGTGCAAGTTCAGGACGTTGAAGAAGCACGTCAGAAGAAATTCTCATTAACCAATGACGAAATTCTCGAATTGGCTAAACAAGCGGTCATTATCGAGCAGCATTATGGCCGGCCAATGGATATCGAATGGGCGAAAGACGGTCTCGACGGCAAACTGTACATTGTACAGGCACGTCCAGAAACAGTGCGCTCAAACGAG
>ERZ869909.782-NODE-782-length-31742-cov-4.512206_pt1 | contig 31742 bp, 31 predicted proteins | sample MGYA00520892_ERZ869909 | MGnify/ENA primary metagenome ERZ869909 (study PRJEB32215, sample SAMEA104723947) | bioreactor metagenome | biome: bioreactor; feature: anaerobic bioreactor; material: water | place: China | collected 2015-03-12 ...
GGCATGGGAGGCTCCTGTGGCGAGGGCGCGATTCTACAGCGCGTCACCGGTGAGTGGCCAGTGGGCTACAGGCTGATAAACGGGGGCGTCGGGCTGTGCCGCGGAGGGCGGCAGGCTCTGGTACAGGATCAGGGTGTCCGCATGCAGGGTGCCCGTGACGAGGTCGGGGGCCGATGCGTGAGCCAGGTCGCGGGCAAGCGTGATATGCGGCCGGAACGGCCGGGTTTCCACGGCCAGCCCCAGTTGCCGGCAGCCCTCGGCGAGCTGAGCCCGCAGGGCCGCGAGGGCGGGTGGGGCATCACCCTCGGCGACCAGAAAGCGGCCCTGGCGGTTGGGGAAGCGTCCCGCCCGGGTGATCGGCAGGGTCTGTGCCGGATGCTGCGCGCATATCTGCTGGCACAGGGCCATGAGGGGAGCTTGCGCGGCGGGGGGCAGATCGCCGAGGAAGACGAGGGTCAGATGCCAGTTCCTTTCGGGGACCCAGTGCGCCTGGAGGCCAGCTTGCTGCCAGCGCTCAACCTGCTGGCGCAGTGTCGTGACCAGCCCGGAATCCGGTGGCAAGCCAAGAAAGCAGCGCATCGGGACCTCCTGGGAGCATGTCCGCAACGAAAAAAGCCGCGACAGGTCGCGGCTTTCTGTGTTACCCGCCCCGGGACGGCATGGCAACCTTGCATCTGGTCGGAGTAGCAGGATTTGAACCTGCGACCCCTACGTCCCGAACGTAGTGCTCTACCAGGCTGAGCTATACTCCGAAGCGGCGTGCATTCTAACAATATTTTTCCGGAATGCCAGCCCTTGCTACCGTCTGCCGCGCGTTTGCCTGATTTATGAGCAGTCGCCGGGCTGGCCCTGGCTGAGGCATAATTCGCGCCCATGACTGATGCCCTGACAGAATTTTCTCACCCGCTTGCACGCCTGGTGCTGCATCGCTACCCGAAGCGGCGCGGCGAGCGCCTGCGCGCCTGGGACGGTGCCGACCTCTACCTGCTGGACCTGTGGCTGGAGCAGGCCCTGGGTGGCGACCCGCACGCGCCCGCGCCTGGCGCGCCGCTGGTGCTGAATGACAGTTGTGGTGCGTTGGCGCTGGCCCTGCACGCGGCGGCACCGGTGACCAGCGGTGATGATGCCCTGGCCCGCGCGGCCTGGTGGGCGAACGCTGCGGATAACGGCCTGCCGGTGCAGGAGGAGGCCTGGCGCTGGCCGCAGGCACCCTGGCCGCAGGCGCCATCACGGGTGCTGGTGCGTGTGCCCAAGGAAATGGCACTGCTGGAACAGCAGTTGGGCCGTCTGGGCGCCTTGCCGCCCGGGACCCCGGTGCATCTGGCCTGGATGGACAAGCATATGCCGGGCAACCTGCTGGCGCGGGTGCGGCATTACCTGGGCGAGGTCGAGCTGCTGCGGGGTCGCTACAAGGCACATGGCCTGACAGGAAGAGTGCCGGGGTCAGTACCCGATGCGCCGTATCCGACTTCTGTGAAGGTGCCGGAGCAGGGCTGGGAGCTGGTCGTGCATGCGGGCGTTTTTGCCCAGCAGCAACTGGATATCGGTGCGCGCCTGTTTATGGATACCGTGCCGCAGGGCGTGCCGGGACCGATTGCCGACCTGGGTTGTGGCAACGGCGTGATCGGTATGGTGGCGGCGCAGCGCAATCCCGGCGTGCCGGTGACCTTCTGCGATGTCTCATGGTTGGCCCTGCAGAGTGCTCGCGAGAACATGGCTCGCTGGTTGCCGCAGGCACCCGCGCAGTTTCATCTGGGCAATGGTCTGGAGGGACTGGATACGCGCTTCGCTCTGATCTTGCTGAATCCGCCATTTCATCGTGGTCATGCGGTGGATGACAGCGTGGCGCGCATGCTGTTTGCCCAGGCAGCGAAACGGCTGCTGCCCGGCGGGGTGTTACAGGTGATCGGCAATCGCCACCTGCGTTACGACGTGCTGCTCAAGCGCCATTTCACCACCGTCACGCAGGTTGGAGGCGATCGCAAGTTTGTGGTGCTGGCAGCCAACGATCCGCGCTGACGTTATCCCAACAGCCTGATGGCGGTGAAGTCGTTTACACGGGGGTGTTCGCAGGGCGGGGCGCTGCCGTCGCGGTCCAGCAGGGTGGTGTGCAGGCCCGCTTCCCGGGCAGCATCCAGTTCGGCGGAAATGTCCGAAAGAAACAGGATCAACTCGGCCGGAATCCCGATCTCCTCGGCAATCTTGCGATAGCTGTCCGCCGACTGCTTCGGCCCCGTCGTCGTATCAAAATAACCCGTAAACAGCGGGGTCAGGTCTCCCATTTCACTGTAACCAAAGAACAGCTTCTGCGCGGCCACGGAGCCGGATGAATAGACATACAGCGCGATGCCGGCATCGTGCCAGCGGCGCAGCTGGTCTGCCACTTCCGGATACATGTGCGCACGATAGGCGCCCTCTTCATAGCCGCGCTTCCAGATCATGCCCTGAAGCGCCTTCAGGGGCGTGGCCTTGCGGTCCTCACGAATCCACTGCTGCAACAGCTCGTTGGCGGTGGTGGCATCCGCCACCGGGACGCCGGTCTCGGCCGCCAGCGCGCGAATCTGCACCTGCACGGCCTCGTCCTGCCAGTGGCGGGCCAGGAAGTCCGGCAGGGCCTGCGCGGCATAGGGAAACAGCACCTCCTTGACGAAGGAGATGCTGCTGGTGGTGCCTTCGATATCGGTGACGACGGCGCGGATACTCAATTGTCCAGCCTCGGGAAACGGCTGGCGATATCACTGCCGGTAAAGTTGGCCACCCAGCCTTCCGGGTTGTTGAACAGACGGATGGCAATGAAATAAGGGTTCGGCCCCATGTCGAACCAGTGCGGCGTGTTGGCGGGTACGGAAATCAGATCGCCCTGTTCACACAGTACTTCGTAAACATGGTCGCGGATATGCAGGCTGAAGAGTCCGGCGCCACCGACAAAGAAACGCACTTCATCTTCGCTGTGACGATGCTCGTCAAGGAACTTGGTGCGCAGGGCGGCTTTGTCCGGGTGGTCCGGGTTCAGACTTACGACATCCACGGTCTGGTAACCCTGTTCGGTCATCAGGCGATCGATATCATCGCGGTAGGCATCGATGACTTCGTCCTGGCTGGCGCCGGGCTTGACCGGGGCGTTCGCTTCCCAGCGCTCGAACCGCACTCCGGCATCCGCGAGAATCGCGGCAATGGTGTCGTGATCCCGGGTGCTCTGCACGGGCTCTTCCGGGCGCGTGTCGGCATAAACGCGAAGCTGGCTCATGATGTGTGTCCTCCTGCTGACAGGATGCGTCGCTGCACCGTGACAGCGAACAGAAATTCAAGGGCTTCCAGTTGACGATAACAGGCGGCCATGGAGTCCGCCCAGGTGTAAACGCCATGGCCGCGAATCAGGTAAGCGTGAGTGATGTCGCCGGCATCCATGGCCGCATCCACTTGCGCGGCCAGGGCATTGATGTCCTGCGTATTTTCGAACACGGGGATGCGCAGGGCGGTGTCGTGTGTGTGGATGCCGCTGAAGGCTTTCAGCAACTCATAACCCTCCAGAACCAGGGTGCTGTCCTGCGGATAGTGCATGGTCAGCACGGTGCTGGCTTGTGAATGGGTGTGCAGCACGGCAGCGGCGTCCGGCAGACGCCGGTAAAGCTGGGTATGCAGGCCGGTTTCCGCCGACGGTTTGCCGCCGGAGGCCGGTTGCCCTGCCATATCCACCACCATGACATCGGCTTCGGTCAGCAGGCCCTTGTCCCGGCCCGACACGGTCACGGCGCAAAAGTCGCTGTTCAGGCGCATGGAGTAGTTGCTGCTGGTGGCCGGTGACCAGCCCTGCTCATAAATGCGCACGCCGGTGGCCGCGATGCTGCGGGCCGCTTCGCGGAATGCACTGGAGGACCAGGGGCGTCGGCTGTTGCTGTGATCGGTCATGCTCACACCGTGTTCGTGTCGTGGGTCATGCGCTCGGCATGACGCAAATGGGCCGTCATTTTATCAGTGTCGGGTGCGTGGATGACACCGTGTTCGGTGACAATGGCGCTGATCAGCCCGGCCGGTGTGACGTCAAATGCCGGGTTGGCCACGGGCACCTCATGAGGGGCCAGTTGCTGATCGCGAATGCGGCGGACCTCGCCCCCGTCACGCTCCTCGATCTCGATGCTCTGACCATCTGCACGGGCGGGGTCGATGGTGGAGCAGGGCGCGGCAACAATAAATGGCAGGCCGTGATGACGGGCCAGCACAGCCAGCGAGTAGGTGCCGATCTTGTTCGCCGTGTCGCCGTTGGCGGTGATCCTGTCAGCGCCGACGATGACGGCCTGTACCTGGCCACGTTGCATCAGGTGACCGGCGGCGCTGTCCACCACCAGGGTCACGGGAATGTGGTCCTGCATCAGTTCCCAGCTGGTAAGGCGGCTGCCTTGCAACCAGGGGCGGGTTTCTCCGGCGATCACGCCGCGAATACGCCCGGCGGCCCAGGCGGAGCGGATCACGCCCAGCGCGGTGCCATGGCCGCCGGTGGCCAGTGCCCCGGTATTGCAATGCGTATAGATGACGCCGCCCTCGGGCAGCAGGGCGACGCCAAAATCGGCCAGGCGCTGGTTCATGGCCTGGTCATCCAGATGGATGCTGCGTGCGGTGGTGTCCAGTTGCCGGATCAGCGTCTCACCTTGCGCCTCTCCCTCGCTCTGGGCGACATCGCGCATGCGGTCCAGCGCCCAGAACAGGTTGACGGCTGTGGGGCGGCTGGCCGCCAGGGTGGCAAAGGCCGGGCGCAGAGCCTCCAGACTGGCTTTTTCGCCCAGTTGGCGGGCCGCCAGCACGATGCCGTAAGCCGCCGCAATGCCGATGGCGGGGGCACCGCGCACCACCATGTCGCGAATGGCCTGGGCAACGCCGTCGGCATCGGTGTACCGATGCCAGTGTGTCTCGGCGGGCAACAGGCGTTGGTCCAGCAGGGCCAGAGCATCGCCTTGCCAGTGCAGGGCGGGGCTGCGAAGGTCAGACACGGTTTCTCCTAGTCAGGGTCATAGTCACGGTCAGGGTAGATGATCGGCGGCCGGCCGGCACGGCGGCGCATCCAGTTGATGCTGTCATACACGGCGCGGCGGCGGATGATAGCGCGTTCGATCCGGTATTTCCCCGGAAAGGTGCTGATGGCGAGCCCGATCAGCATGGTCAGCAGGCCCTGACCGGGCAGGAACATCAGGATGAACCCCAACAGTACCAGCATCAGCCCCACCGCGTTACGCAGTACCCACAGAGCGGAATGCAGGGCGCGGGTCCGCATGCGCGGTTTGCTGCGTGGCAAAAAATAGTCAGCGGGCATGCGCACGATCAGCCAGGGCACGGCGACCATCGAGGCCAGCCCGATGACCAGGCCTGTGCCGATCAGCCAGGCGGTCCATGGACCCAGCAGGGGCTCAAGCTGTTCGATGTAGGAGGACCACACTGTATTCACCGTGATTTGCTAGACTGAAAGATGTTACGACGACGCCACTGACCCACGCAGGAGTACCCATGTCGACCACTATGATCCTGATCCTCGCCGCCGCTGTCATCATCGCGTTGCTGGTTGCCTATGCGATCTGGTTGTGGCGGCAGGTCTGGCAGCGTGAGCGTGCAGCGATGGAGCGGCAACATCAGACCCAGAAGGATCTGCTTGATCAGATGGAGATCGTTTGTCGATCGCTGCAACAAGAGCAGATGAATGTGACAGAAGGAGCATTGCGTCTGGTGTATCTGCTCGACAAGCTGACGGCGCGGCCGCCACAGCCGCTGGATCTGGCGGCCATCCATCAACTGGCCGAGGATGCTGGTGATCTGGCGATTGGCGCGGCGCGGCAGGTACTGCCGAAGGACACGCGGCGTGAACAGGACCAGCGTCGCGAGCAACTCGAGAGCGCACAGCAAGCCGCTGTGGTGGCTGCGGCGGCGCGTCTGCTTGAGGCCTTGCCCGCCTGGCGCCTGCATCTGCAGCTGGCCAGTTGAGTTCCCGGGGTTTGCCATGGCTCTGCTGACATGAAAAGACCACCCGTGGAGCCAATCCTGGCACTGCGGTACCGCACGGAACCCTTTACAATCCCCCGCCATTGAATTTGTCTTTCCGGGGAATGGTTTCTGATGGCTTCTACTTTTTACGTGGCGTTTCCTGCGTCCGCGCGCCTGCAAGGCAATCTGCGCCGTTTCCTTGATGAGGTCGAGGCCGAACCGACCGTATCGCATCTGCATCAGCTTGAACCGATCGGTGAAGACTTCGTGTCGGACCTGCTGGCCTGTTTTTTCGATGCGCCGATGGCCGCGGTGGGTGCCCAGGGCAGCGTGGCCAGCATGATCCAGAGCGGGGTCAAGGTGATCAACAAGGCAGCACGGGCCCTGCTGCGCAACCTGCTGAGCAAGGCCACGTTGCAGGATCAGGGCAAGCTGGCGGCATACTTTGATGCCATGGTGGTGGAGCGCGATGGTCGCATGATGCTGGCGTTTCCGCTTGATAATGCCCATGGCGCGCGCCTGGAGGCCGCCTATGCGGCGTTCCTCAATGGCCAGTCTGGCCAGACGCCTGCGCTGGTGGACGGTATGAAGGCCATTTGTGATGGCGCGCTGGTGCACTACCTGGACGGGATTGTGGGCTGCGTGAAGCTGAATGCATTCAATCGGGGCATGGTGGGTACGGCAAGGGCGACCATCCGCAAGGCCGGCATGATGGCGATTGAAAAGGGTTTGCCGGCCATGAGCCGGGAGCAGAAAGCGCCAGTGGTGGAGCACTTTCAGGGGTTGCTGGTCACCCGCTAGCAGGGGGCATGCGGGGGGGGGATCGTAGGCTGGGCTGAGCGCAGCGAAGCCCGGCATTCGCTGAACGTTCAGGGCCTGTGTGCCGGGCTTCGCTGTGCTCAGCCCAGCCTACGTCAGGTGTTGCGGTCGGTGCTTACTTGGCGGCGGCTTTCTTTGCCGGTGCCTTGCGAGCAGCTTTCTTCTTCGCAGGGGCTTTTTTGGCCGCTGCTTTCTTTGCCGGTGCCTTTTTCTTCGCCGCAGGCTTCTTCGCGGCTGGCTTGACCTTCTTCTCGATCTCGCGGGCGCGTTTTTCCAGGTCTTTCTCGTACTGGCTGATCACCTTGGCCAGGCTATGGGCCTGCTTGGCGGTGGCCTTGAGCACCTTGACCTCGGCTTCCAGCAGCATCTTGCGGCCTTCTGATTCGGTCACGCGGGTGCGCGCTTCGTCCACGCTCTTGCGAGCACGGTCGAGCTGCTTCTTCAGATTGGCGTTGGCCTTGTCACGGTACTCGGCCTGGAGTTTCTCGAGGTTGCCGAGGTTTTCCCGCTGGCGCTGGATCTCCTGGCTGACCCGTTCGCGGGCCTTCTCGAGTTGCTGTTCAAGGGAGGATACCTGTTTCTCGCGCTCCTGATCGAAGCGCTCTGCGAGCTTGCGGATCTGCGCCTGCAGTTCATCTACGCGGGCTTTAACCTTCTTTGCAGCCATGGATGACTCCTTTCCCCGATAACGGTACGTGGATGACGCGGCGCATGCTTCGACACGCGTCGCGATCACTTTATGCCAGAACAGCAGGCGCGACAACACGATGCTGCTATACTGCCCGACAATTACTGTTGGCTTTATGTTCCGGAGTACCGCCATGCCGGTCAGCTTTGATGGCAAGCTGGTGATCGCTACCAGTTCCCGCGCCCTGTTCGATCTGGCAGAAAGCCACCGTGTCTATGAGGAGCAGGGGCTGGAGGCCTATCAGGCTTACCAGGTCGAGCACGAAGATGAAGTGCTGGAACCGGGTGATGCCTTTGCACTGGTGAAGAAACTGCTGGCGATCAATGCACGCCTTGCCGAACCCCGGGTGGAGGTGTTGCTGTTGTCGCGCAACAGCTCGGACACCGGACTGCGTGTCTTCAACTCCATCGAGCACTACGGGTTACCCATCAGCCGGGCCGCTTTCGCCGGGGGCGCCAGCCCGCACCGTTACGTGTCCGCTTTTGGTGCACATCTTTTCCTGTCGACCCATGCCGACGATGTGCGCGGTGCCCTGGATGCCGGCTTTGCGGCCGCGACCATTCTGTCCGGCGCCGCCCAGACCCGGGAGGGGGACCAGCTACGCATCGCCTTCGATGGTGACGCGGTGCTGTTTTCCGACGAGTCGGAACGCATTTTCCAGAGTGATGGTCTGGAGGCCTTCGCCGCCAACGAAAAGCGCAGTGCCCGCGAGCCACTTTCGGGTGGTCCCTTCAAGGGCTTCCTGCATGCGCTGCACCAGTTACAGAGCGAGTTCAGCCAGGATGACTGCCCGATTCGCACGGCGCTGGTCACGGCCCGTTCGGCCCCGGCCCATGAGCGGGTGGTGCGCACCCTGCGGGCCTGGGACATCCGGATTGACGAGAGCCTGTTCCTGGGTGGGCTCGACAAGGGCGTCTTCCTGGATGCTTTCGGCGCCGATGTCTTCTTTGACGACCAGCAGGGCCATTGCGAGTCAGCCGCCCGCCATGTGGCGGCCGGGCACGTGCCGCATGGCATCAGCAATGAGGCCAAGCAGGGCTGAAGGCTGGCATCTTTTATACTCCAGACGCATACTGAGGTCCTGTCTTATAACCGATTGGCAGGAGCGCCAGGATGAAACTTCAGCAACTGCGCTATGCCTGGGAAGTGGCCAGGCATGAGCTGAACGTTTCCGCGACGGCTCAGTCGCTCTATACCTCGCAACCCGGCATCAGCAAGCAGATCCGCATGCTTGAGGACGAACTGGGTGTCACCATCTTCGCCCGGGCGGGCAAGCACCTGACCCATGTGACGCCGGTGGGCCAGGCCATCCTGCACAAGGTGGGCGATATCCTGCAGCATGTGGAGGCGATCCGGCGCATTGCCCAGGAGTACCGCGACGAGGGCACCGGGGAGTTGCGTATTGCCACCACCCATACCCAGGCGCGCTATGCGCTGCCGCCGGTCATTCGTCAGTTTACCGAGCGTTTTCCTGCCGTGGCCCTGCATATGCATCAGGGCACCCCGACACAGATCGCCGAACTGGCGGCCCATGGCGAGGTGGACTTTGCCATTGCCACTGAATCCCTCGAGCTGTTTTCCGATCTGGTCATGATGCCGTGTTACCACTGGAATCGCACCGTGATCGTGCCGCGCGAGCACCCGCTGGCCAGTGCCGGGCGCCTGACACTGGCGATGCTGGCCGAACATCCGCTGGTGACCTATGTATTCGGCTTTACCGGTCGCAGCAAGCTGGACGAGGCGTTCAAGCGTGAGCAGTTGAGTCCCAGAGTGGTGTTTACGGCGGCGGATGCCGACGTGATCAAGACTTATGTGCGCCTGGGCATGGGGGTGGGGATCGTTGCCCATATGGCGGTGGACCCGGTGCTCGACAAGGACCTGGTGACGCTGGATGCCAGCCACCTGTTCGAGCGCAGTACCACGCGGATTGGCTTCCATCGCAGCACTATGCTGCGCGGCTATATGTACGAGTTCATGCGCGCCTTTGCGCCCCACCTGACCCGGGAGCGGGTGGATCAGGCGGTGGCATGCCACAGCAAGGATGAGCTGGAGCGGCTGTTTGCGGGCATCGAATTGCCAGTGCTCTGACTATCCTGCAGGACGTTACTCGATATTCGTGATGTGCAGTCCGCATTCCTTCTTGGTGGCTTCCTCCCACCACCAGCGGCCCTCGCGCTCGTGTTGCCCCGGCAGCACGGGGCGGGTGCACGGCTCGCAGCCGATCGAGATGAAGCCTTTCTCGTGCAGCGGGTTGTAAGGCACCTCGTTACCCCGGATATAGTCCCAGACCCGTTGCGATGACCAGTTGGCCAACGGGTTGAACTTGATCAGCGTGGCGCCCGGGGCGGCGAGGGCGGTGTCGCGCTGCACCAGAGGAATCTCCGCGCGGGTCGGCGACTGGTCCTTGCGTTGGCCGGTGATCCAGGCATCCAGCGTTGCCAGCTTGCGCTTCAGGGGTTCGACCTTGCGGATGCCGCAGCACTCACCATGGTTGTCGCGATAGAAGCTGAACAGGCCCTTCTTCGTCACCAGGTCTTGCACCGCAGCGGCATCGGGAAACATCACCTCGATATCGATGCTGTAGTGCTCACGCACACGTTCAATAAAGGCATAGGTCTCGCTGTGCAGCCGCCCGGTGTCCAGCGTGAAGACGCGGACCGGTTTGCCCAGGCGTGCGGCCAGATCAATCAGCACCACATCCTCGGCACCGCTGAAGGAGATGGCAATGCGCTCGAAACGCGCAAGGGCCTGCTCCAGCAGTTGTCGAGGGGAGGCCTTTTGCAGGGCTTCATTCCAGTCCGCCAGGGCGGCGTCGGTGAGCTCGGGGGTCTGTGTGGTCATGGGGCCTGTATCACATCGTCGATCGGGGCAGAGCAGTCTATCAGCGTGAAGGGGGCGGCCCAACCACTGTCTGGTTCTATGCTTATAACGCGCTGGCAAGTTGTAATCGCCGGGGCGGAAGGCTAAATTGGCGCCCGTCTCAACCCATACCTGTCTAAACCAACCGCCAGGGGAAGCTCGTGGATATCGTTTGTCTTGATCTTGAAGGGGTGCTGGTTCCGGAAATCTGGATCAACTTTGCCGAACGCACCGGCATTGAGGCGCTGCGCGCCACCACCCGCGATATCCCCGATTACGATGTGCTGATGAAGCAACGGCTGCGCATCCTGGACGAACATGGCTATGGCCTGCCGGACATTCAGGCGGTGATCGACGAAATGGGGCCGCTGGACGGCGCACGCGAGTTCATCGACTGGCTGCGCGAGCGCTTCCAGGTGGTGATCCTGTCCGATACCTTTTATGAGTTTGCCCAGCCGCTGATGCGTCAGCTTGGCTGGCCGACGCTGCTGTGCCATAAACTGGAAGTCAATGAAGAGGGCCGCATCACCAACTATCGTCTGCGCCAGAAAGACCCCAAGCGCATGTCAGTGAAAGCGCTGCACAGCCTCAATTACCGCATCGTGGCAGCGGGTGACTCCTACAACGACACCACCATGCTGGCCGAGGCCGATGCAGGTATCCTGTTCCACGCCCCGCAAAACGTGATCGACGAGTTCCCGCAGTTCCCTGCGGTGCATAGCTTCGACGACCTGAAGCAGGAAATCCTCAAGGCGTTCGACAGCCTCTGAGGGACCGTTCTGCGACGCTCAGTCCAGCGCAGCCATCAGTTTTTCGACCTTGAACAGGCTTTCCCGATACTCCTGTTCAGGGTCGGAATCATGCACGATCCCGCCGCCGCCATGGCAGACGATCTCACCGGCGTGGCACTGCAGCGTACGGATCAGAATAGTCGAATCCAGGTTGCCGCGCGCATCCTGCCAGAAAAAACTGCCGCAATAGAAACCGCGTGGCGCGCCCTCCAGTTCAGCAATGATCTCCATGGCCCGTCGTTTGGGCGCGCCGGTGATGGAGCCGCCGGGGAAGCACGCCAACAGCGCGTCCAGCGGCGCCACTTCCGGGCGCAGCTCGCCATGCACGCTGGAGACCAGATGCTGGACGTTGGAAAAGCGACGCAACTCGAACAGCGGAGAGGCCGTGATGCTGCCCGGCACCGCCACCTGGCCCAGGTCGTTGCGCAGCAGGTCCACGATCATCAGATTCTCGGCGCGATCCTTGCTGCTGTGTTGCAACTGCTCCCCCAGCGATTGGTCTTCTGCGGCCGTCTGACCGCGTGGGCGGCTGCCCTTGATCGGTTCGGTCAGCAGGGTCCGGCCGCGAATACGCAGGAAACGCTCCGGCGAAACCCCGAACACCTGCAGCCCGCCATCATCCATATAGCTGGCATGCGGAGCCGGGTGAGCTGACAACAGGCGGCGCCATCCGTGCCAGGGGGAGCCCTCGCAGGTGGCCCGGAAACGCTGTGCCAGGTTGACCTGGTAGCAGTCGCCGGCGCGCAAGTAGTGACGCACCCGACCAATCGCCCCGGCATAGTCCTGCGCGGACCACTCCTGTGCGAAGGGACGGGTCAACCGGAAATCATCCCCGTCGGGGGGCAGGGCAGGCAGGGTTGGCAGACGGACTATCGAGCCCGGCTCATAGAGATGCAGCACCGCCACGGGCAGCGTGCCCCGCCGGACGCTCGCTGCACCGTGAAGTGCGGCGCCCGCTTCATAGGAGAGCATGCCCACCAGCAGGCGCCCGCTGTCGGGTTGGCCAAGGGCCTGTCCCGCGTCGCGCAGCAGGGCAGAAAGGGCCGCAGGATCGGGGTGCGGCAGCACCCAGCGCTGCGCCGGCGCCGAGCAGACAAGCCAGTCTTCGCCATCATGGAAGGCGGCACTGGGCAGGTTGGGCAGGTCCGGCATGGCAGTTCCCGGCAAGGTGTGTGGCGGGGGAGGCGGCATTCTACTCCGCTGACGGGGTCAGGGCGAGGCTGATCCAGGGGAGTGTTCTGTGTTACCGATTGTAATCCTGACGGCCGTGCCAGCCGACGAACGGTCATCCACCCGAGCCTGGTGTTCATTGGGTGATCTTTATTTATTCTCTTTTTTATCAACGAGATAGCGTATGGTCTGGCGCTAACACCGGAAAATGTAACGGTGGTTGTTAGTTTTGTATCTGTAGTGTTAACGTAGCCATGTCCTGATGGCATATCGTCAGGGCAAGGCTCGACCCACAAGCCAATAACAACAAGCGCCGTGCACGCGCAATGGAGATAACAACGATGAAAACCTTCAAGAAACTTGCTCTCGTGTCCGCTATTGCAGCCCTGCCGATGACCGGCTTTGCCATGCAGCAGATGGATGATGAGGCTCTGTCCGGGGTAACAGGTCAGGACGGGATCAGCATAACGCTGGATATGGATGCAAACCTTGATGTGTGGATCGAAGACACTGATGGTGTTGCAGATACCCCGTTGTGGACCGGTCTCGATAACGCTGGCTTCCTGGTTATCCAGAATATTGCCATCGACGGCACCGTCAATATCGACCTGGATAGTGGTTCAGCGGCTGGCACCAGTGGCGCCGGTGGTGTGCTGAACGTGGCAATTTCCATCCCGTCTCTGACCATTGGTGACCCCCTGAACCCGTTGGCCATCGGTGTCACCGGGTCGGATGCAGCCGCCAATGACCGGGACTATCAGAACGGTCTCGGGCGTGTAGCCACCGCAGAGGCAGGCACCGTAACGAATATCATTACGCTGTCTTCCATCGAGCTTGAGAACCTCGGCCTGAATATCCAACTGGGCCCTGATGCGGAGCAGTTCCTGCACATCACCGGCGACGCCTTCGATATGGTCATCGGCGACTTCACGGTGAGCGATGCAAGTGCTGCGGGTGGTGGCGACTTCTATGTGGGGGAGATGGCGATCACGAACATCGACCTTGATGGCACGGTGGCATCCATTACCGAAGATGGTCTGGCACTGACGCTGGGCACCCCGGCGGCAGGCATGGATATTGCCATGATGGGTGTGCGTCTGGGTGACAACACGGCCGCTACCCTGGGCAACGTCTACGTGACCGGCCTGAACCTGGGTGGGACTACGGTCACTGTTACCGGCCGTTAATTGATGACCCTCGGATCACCACGATCCGGAAAAAGGCCCGGCTCTGCCGGGCCTTTTTCATGGTCATGACCGGGGCGTGACAGGATGGCGCATCTGGCCCCTTGAGGTCTGGCCGTTTTACCGGGTACTATGCAACAGCTTGTCACGATCCGTTACCATGGGTAACCGGGTGGTGGGCTCTTCAGGCACCATAACGATCAGGAACCCGGACAGGGCAGGCGTCCGCCGGGCATAACAATAAAGATAACAATAAAAGGGCATCGTAGATGCTTGAGGCAATTCTGGGCGTGGCCCTGATTTTTTTCGCTGTCAATCAGGCTGCTGTCGTGGAGGAGTATCCGCGCGGTTACGTCTATTACGAGCACCCCACGCATCAGGGCCCCGTGGCTGAACGGGATATCGCTCCGAAGCCGGTTTCCGAATTCCGCTATCGCAATGTCGTGCGCCAGGCGTATGACTATTCCTGTGGTTCCGCTGCGCTCACCACCATTCTCAACCACTACCTTGGCCGTCAGTTCGAGGAACGGCAGATCATGGAAGGTCTGCTGCGGTTCGGGGAAACCGAGCGGATCGTCGAACGCCGGGGCTTCTCCCTGCTGGATATGCGTCGTCTGGCCACCGCCCTGGGCCACCCGAGTGCGGGTTACCGTGCCGAAATCAAGGATCTGAAGACGCTTGACCACCCCGCGATCGTGCCGATCTCCTACGGGGGCTTCAAACATTTCGTGGTGTTGCGCGAATACCGTGACGGCCATATCTATGTGGCAGATCCGGCGCTGGGCAATATCAGCTTCACTGAAACCAAGTTCGAGGAAATCTGGGAACAGAATGTACTGTTCATCGTTTTTCCCAATGGTTTCGAACCGCAGGAAGATCTCGCGCTCACCGAGTATGACCTCCGCATGATCGATGAGCAGACCATCAATCGTCTCGCGTTCCAGGAATTCCCCGTCTTTACCCGCCCGATCGAGCAGTGGGCGGACAAGGCTGGCACCTTGCGGGCGGTACTGACTGAAGACGCGGAAGGGGTCGAGCGAGTGATCAATGTTCCCACGCGGACTTACCTCCGCCGTAAATGAGAATAACAAACAAGATGGACAGGCATATGATGTGTTTCCGGGGATGGTGCAGGCCCGCCGCAGCATGGCTGGCACTGGCTGGCATGACGATGGGTGCGCCCTTGCTGGCGCAGGCAGACGACCGCGACACGGATGCAGCGCGTGCCGCCTTGCAGCAGCAGGAGGACGATGCCAGCGAAGAACGTAATCTGGAAGAAGTGTTCCAGGCGGCTGAACGGCAGTATTCGTTGCTGCGTTCGGGCAATATGGCACTGAACTTCTCCGGGGATTACAGCTACTACCGTAACGACCGCATCGATATCGCGATCGGCGACAATGGCAATGTCAGCCGTTTCCGTATCGAAAACGACGCCCAGCATTCCTTCGGTGCTTCGCTGTCGTTCGATTACGGTATCTGGAACAACCTGACCTTCAATACACGGCTGCCGGTGCAGTACAAGTATGATACCCAACGTGATGCGCAACAGGCTTCGCTGGGTGATATCACCTTTGGTTTGCGCTATCAGCCCTTCCCGGTGCGGCCGGGTGGCGTGAACACAACGCTTTACACCACGCTGTCTACGGCCACAGGTGACAGCCCCTACACCATCGATCCCAACCGCGACCTGTCCAGCGGCAAGGGCTACTACTCGCTGGGCGGCGGTGTCAGCATGAGCAAGGTGGTGGATCCGGTGGTGCTGTTCGGTTCTGTGGGTTACACCATGGCTTTCGATGCGACAGGCCTGGACCAGAAACGCGGGCAGGATACCCTCAAGCGTGTAGAGCCCGGTGATAGCATCAGTTTTTCCATGGGTCTGGCGTACGCGCTGTCCTATGAGGTCTCGGTCAGCGCCAGTTACCAGCAGTCCTACAACTTTGTCAGCAAGTTCCGTTTCGAGCGCGACGGTGAGCCCTTCACAGCGAAATCCGAAGACTCGACGTCCAGCATTCTCAACACCTCGCTGGGTCTGCGGACCTCCAGCAATCGCATCATCAATATCAGTTTTGGTTTTGGTCTGACAGAAGACTCTCCGGATGTCCTGCTTGGCATATCCCTGCCGATCGATATCAGCGGCCTGAAGCCCGGTGCCTGAACAGACGTGTAACGCCTGAGGTCACATGAAGAATAACAAGATAAAAAGCCTGGGATTGCTTGCAGGGCTGCTACTGGCAAGCGCCGCCCAGGCACAGTTGGCTACCAACATCGGTATCGATGTGCGCGCCATGAGCATGGGCCATGCGGTCACCGCTGATCCGCCCGGCATCATGTCGATCCATTTCAACCCCGCCGGTCTGGCACGCTTGGAAGGTCGGCGCATGGACCTGCAGTTCCTGGGCGTGGATTTTAATATCGAGTCGGAATTCAGTGCGCCGCCGGGCTATAACGTGTTCGGTTTCTCTGATGACCCGATTGTCTGTGCGGACGCGCCCAACAATGGCTCGGATGTCTGTAACGATTTTCGTACCGGTCGCAGCACGATCAAGGGTGCGGCGCTTTACCTGCCTATCGTCAATGACATCGTTGATTTGCCACCTGGCCCTCTGCTTGCCGGTCCGATTCCTGCGTTTGCGATCAAGCCGCCGGGCTCCAAGTTCACCTTTGCCACGGCCACGTACCTGCCCATGGCGGCAGGTTTCTACCGCGACGAGAACGACCCCGGCAACTTTATGGGCAAACGTGTTGCCCTGACTCGCATGACGTACCTGGCGCCCTCGGTGGGCTACCAGGTGAATGACACCCTGTCGATCGGGGCGTCTATCGGTTTCTCTTACCAGGGCGTGGGCCTTGAAACTGACATGCGCGCGCCGAATGAGCTGCTTGGCTTTACCCGTATCATTGACGAGAGCCTGTGCGCACCCTTCAAGGGCGAGTCCAATTTTGCACTGGATTTCGTCCTGTTCGGGATCTGTAACCCGCAGGAAGGGCTGGGGCCATTCAAGAACCTGGCCTCTATTGATGTGCAGATGGATCAGCGCTTCAGCCCGTCCTACAACCTCGGCATTTTGTGGGAGCCGCAGGACTGGTTCGCCTGGGGCGCGGTATGGCATGCCCCGGTGGATGTGAACCTGCGTGGCAAGTACCGGATCCAGTACTCCAATGCTGCCCAGGAGACCATCAACGGTATTGGCAGCAGCCCCACGGGCGCGATCGCTCTGGCAGTGCTGGGCATTCCCAGTCGTGTTGGTGCCGAAGACGTTGGTATGGTGAGTATGGACCTGACGATGCCTGCGCATTTCCAGACCGGCATCAAGATCAACCCCACCGAGCGCTGGCAGTTCAACGTGGATGCCGTATGGGTGGATTATAAGCAGTGGGACGCCTTCACCATGGACTTTGATGGTACCAATGCGGCGCTGGCGCTGGCTCGTCTATTCTCGCCGGAGTCATCAAGCACGCGCCTGAGCCTGCCGCTGAACTATCAATCGACCTGGAACCTGGCGTTCGGGGCCGAGTATGCGGCGACTGATCGCTTGCGCCTAAGGGCTGGCTTTGAGCCGCGCGCCTCAGCCATCCCGGATGACCGTCGGGCTCCGTTGGTGCCGATCAACGAGGCACGTTATTACAGTCTGGGGCTGGGCTATCAGTGGGACAAGGACACCGAGATCGACCTGGCCATCGCGACCCTGCGCAGCCGTGATAGCATTCCGGCCAATACCAGTTGTGCCGCCAACTGTACCGGCATCAACAACGTGATCTACAACCCCTATGCGGGACTCGACATTGAAACCAAGGCAACCATCAACATGGTCGGCATGGCGTTCCGTACCCGCTTCTGACAGACGCGGCGGGTGCGCAGCCCTGCTCGGCCTGTTTGGCCTGCTGATGCTGGCTGGCTGTACCACGCCGGACGGAGAGCGCGGCCTTTACGTTTATATGGACGAGCAGGGCAACCTGGTGTCCGGCGAGGTGGAACGGCCGGTGACCCGCAGCCGCCCTGACGCACCGGCAGCGCCGGAAGCGGACGAAGCCGCCCTGGAGGCCGTGCGCGAGGACAAGGCCAAAGGGGAGAACCTGACCCCGGAAGGGGTCGACGACAGCGACCGCTTCATTACCTGGTATGACGCGGAAGGGCGTTTGATCCGTGAGCCGGTGGATTTTGTTGCGGCTCGCCGGGCGGCGGCCGGGCGCGATCCGGGCTTCCAGGAGATCGAGGAACCCGGGGAGGAGAGCGACGAGGGTGGATTTATCGAGACCGTCACCCCGATCAGCGCGGCCTGCTGCCGGGATATGCCCGAGCAGGCGCTCACCCTGCGCGGTGGTCGTGAGCAGCTGCTCCGGTTGGCACCGGGCACGACACCTCGCCTGCAGGTGGGGGCCCGAGGCTATCCTGCCCAGATCGTGCGACTGGCCGACGATGTCGTGGCGGTGGAAGTGATCAGCTACAAGGGCCGCGAGGGTTACATACACCCGCAGTTGCTGATGCTGGACGAGGACGCCACGCCGGTGCTGCAGGTCAACAGTGTATTTACACGGCGCTACCCGGAAACCTGGTCGCGCTACGGCTATATCACGGGAACTCTGCCCCGGGAGCCGGGTCAGCGCTATCTGGTGGTCTATCTTGGCTACACCGATGGCGACACACCGGGCTTCGTCCCGGAGAGTGACAGCGTCCTGCGTGAGCAGGGTGAGGTGCTGCTGCGCGGCGTGCGTCGCCGCTGATCGGCTGGCCAGAGAATGCTGCAATGGGCTACAGTGCCGCTCCGGCCCCCGCCGGGCCTGAACAGTTCAGAACGAGATGACCTATGACAAAAAAGACAGGCGCCACCACCGCGATCAGGACCTCTTCACGCCGCTGGCTGGCCGGAATGGCCGTAGTGCTGGGTGCCGCAGGGCTGGCCAGCTGTAACGGCGGCGAGGACTTCTCGGATGTGAACCTGCCCGGGTGCGCCTTCGGCGCCCAGTGTACCGAGAACCTGGCCGGTAACCGGCTGGTGGAGCTGGTCGGCCCCCGTGTCGACAATCTGCGTTACCGCTGCGGCACCGGCAACAGTGGCTCCATCAGCCGCCTGCGCGACGAAGAAGTGGTGACGGCTGCCGGCATTCGGGTGCCCGCCTTTACGGCCGTGTGCCCCGCCAGCGCCCGGAAGCTCGAGTTCTTTATCGGTAACGGCTTCTTCGACAGCAGCACGAATTCGCCCGGGCAGGTCAAGGTGATCGGGACCATGTTTTTCCCGACGACATCGCTGCAAGTGCCGCAGGGCACTACGCCGCCAGTGCTGAGCGTCACGCTGAACGATCTGGTCGAGTCGGCCCGCAGGGTCGCGATTGACGACGATAGTGTACGAAATCGTGGGTTATTGCTGTCGGCGCTGGATAGCGATACCGACGATGACGTGATCTATATTCCCGACGAGCTGCATGCTCTGGTGGGTAACCGCTTTGATGACCTGATCGGCAACCGCAGCCTGAATACGTCTGAAGCCACCGATTTCAAAAATGATTTCCAGCCACTGCTGGATGCGCTGAATGAAGAGCTGGCGCTGACGGCTGGCGATCCGGGTTTCCATGAGTTCCCGGTTGATCTGGGCGACAATGGTTTCAACGACCGTTTGCAGGCCGCGATGAACCTGTCCCGCGCCGGCTATTACGGCATAGGCTACAACGATAATGCCGAAATCGGTGTGCTGGAATTCGTGAACACGAAAAAAGACCCGAACTTCGACAATCTGGGTCGTTTCAGTGCGAGCCTCCTCGTGCTCCCCTCTGGCAACATCGTTGGCCTGGGTTCTGTACTGGTATCGGTTGATACGGGTGGCAGTGAGCGCGAAACCCGCCGTGATGCTGTGCTGGCCAATGGCGTGCTGAATGATGAACTGGTTTTCACAGGGTTGCAGTTCAGCGATCTGCTGGCGGTTGAGGAAACCTCGTTGACCCTGACTGGGCGTATGCTGGGCGAAATCATGTACAACGGCGTTCCCGGTGTTGAGGGGGCAGGGCTTTCCGATGTCGAGATTGATCAGCCGGATATGCCCTATACGCCGGATAAAGAGGAAGATTTTGGTCGGTTGACGGGCACCTTTATGGACGTTTCGACCGCAGTCATGATCAATGATCAAGATACCGATGCGCCGGGTCTTCCCGTTCGCGCAGCGCGACTGCCGCGCAGCGTCGTTCAACTGGATCAAGGCGTGCTGGATGATCTGAACGGCTCGCAGTATCGGATGACGCTCAAGCGCGGTTGCCTGCCGTCAGAAGAAGAGAATGAGGTCTGCGACGCCGAGATTGCAGATGAAGACGCACAGTATTACCCGCAGCGCTTTGAGGTTATCGAATCCGTCGACGGGACTGGCGAAAGCAGTGTGGAGCTGATTTTCAGTTTTGAGCAAGAGATTGCTCGCTTTGATCGTGATGGTGAACCCGGAAGCTTCCCTGCGACTGAGACGTGCCTGGAAATCAGAGAGCAGCAGGGTAATGGCATTATCTTTGTCGGCCTCGGGGGGGAATGCCCGGATGGGTCGGAGACTGACGAGCCCGTTGGATATGTGACTCGGACTACTTTCGATGAAGATGGGGAGCCTGAGAGCGTGGGTATAGTCCTCTACCTCGCGGCCAACGACACCAGCCACACACAGTTTGGCACCCAGATCGAAGGCCGTATCGCACTGCAGAATTGCAAGCGCCCGCTATATCGCCTGTCGGACAGTAATTTCGAGGACGGTATTCGTGCCAGTTGGGTGGATAATTACCTACCAGTGCTGCTCCAGTTGCAGGCGCTTGAAGATGAAAATCATGACTTCGAGAAGGACAATGAGATCAACCGTCGCCTCTACGCCAACGTGCAAGGTCTGGTAGATCTGGAGCACGTTCCGGGTACTGGGCCAGGTACTTTCAACTGCGTCACTCCCTGACTTCTGGGATTGAAGTCGTAGGCTGGCTTGGTACAGCCTACTCGTTCGTTTGATTGAGGTGGTCGAGAATCTGGTGGGCGGCACGTATGACCGCTGCCACCAGAGCCTCGTCGATATCCAGATGGCCTTCGTACTCTGAGAGGTTCCGCTTTCGGTGGGCATTATCCAGTACCCGCCAGCACGAGGCGGCGCTGACCAGACTCGATGAGGCCTGCAATTTCTTCACGGGAGGGTGCTTCCGCTTTCAACTGGCCGGTCCGGGCCAGATTGTCCAGGTTTGATGACATCGTCCATGTGTCCTTTGAGTGGCAGGGTCGGGCCGTCCAGCACTGCTTTGAGGAAGGGGTTCCCGCTGTCCATGCGGTGAACAAATTCCTGCGAGGTGTACAGTGATGGCGAAATCGGGCGCCCCAGATTCCGTTCAGCGCTTTCCAGCGCCTCGTACAATGTTTCGAGGGTAAGCGTATCGGAAACCACCAGCAGGTCAATATCGCTGCCCGCATGGTCCCTGCCTTTTGCGACGGAGCCGAACAGCATGCCCAGAAGGATGGCCTCATCCAACGGGACCAGGGCTGCCTTGATGACGTCCTTCAAACCGAAAGTTTTGCGGGCTATGCTGCACAGCTCCTGGTATAGCGGGCTGTCCGGGTTGGCCTGGTAATGCTTCTGGTTACCGACTCGTGATAGCGTGATCAGGCCACTGCTGGTCAGGCGTTTGAGCTCGCGCTGCACGGCGCCTGTTCCGATACCGGCGAGTGAGATCAGCTCGTTAGTGAAGAACGAGCGGTCAGGCTGGCCGAATAGCAAGCCGAGTACGCGTTGCTGTGTGGCCGAGAACAGTGCGTCCGGCAGGCTGGTTTGGTGTTGATCGTTTATACCCATAGTGGGTTTAAGGATACCCCTTTCGGGTATATGGGGCAAGCGTTGAGCTTTTGTCTACAATCCACTTGCATTCCCCCCTCCGAAACTCTACAGTCACGCTCCGAACCCCCAATTGTCTACAATCGGGTTGTGACTCATGGAAGCCTTGCCCACCGATGACAGCCGCACGCTGGCTGACCGGGTCTTTGCCCGGTTGCAGGACGATATCGTTCGCGGTGAGCTGTTGCCGGGCACCAAGCTGGGGGAGGCTGAACTGGCCGCCCGCTACGGCGTCAGCCGGGGCCCGCTGCGTGAAGCCATCCGGCGGCTGGAGTCCCGCAAGCTGCTGGAGCGCGTGCCCCACGTCGGGACCCGGGTGGTCTCCCTGTCGCTCAATGATCTGATCGAGATCTACCATATCCGTGAAGCGCTGGAAGGCATGGCCGCGCGGCTCGCCGCCCGGCATATGAGCGATGCAGAGATTGCCAGCCTGGTGGCGTTGCTCGGCCAGCACGAGCAGCAGCAGGACCTGCGTGAAGACGTGGCCTATTTCCAGCGCGAGGGTGATCTGGATTTCCACTATCGGATCATCCAGGGCAGCCACAACCACACCCTGATCGACATGCTGATCGGCGGTATCTACCACACGGTGCGCATGTACCGGTACCAGTTTTCCACTGTCAGCAACCGGCCGCAGAAGGCCTTGCAGGAACACCGCCGTATTGCCGAGGCCCTGGAGGCCCGGGATGGCGAAATGGCCGAGATTCTCATGCGTCGGCATATCAGCCGCGCGCGCGAGAATATCGAGGCCAGCAACTCACAGACCCTGGAGCAGTCCCAATGAGCAAACCTGTCAGCGCCGGTGCCCGCTTTCGCAAGGCCCTTGCCGAAGAGAAACCGCTACAGATCATGGGCACCATCAACGCCTACGCGGCGATGATGGCCGAGCAAACCGGCTATCGTGCCATTTATCTGTCGGGCGGCGGTGTGGCCAACGCCAGCTATGGCCTGCCGGACCTGGGCATGACCAGCATGAATGACGTGCTGGAAGACGTGCGCCGTATCTCCAGTGCTGTGGAAACGCCGCTGCTGGTGGATATCGACACCGGCTGGGGTGGCGCTTTCAACATTTCGCGCACGGTCAAGGAAATGATCAAGGCCGGTGCGGGCGCTGTGCATCTGGAAGACCAGGTGGCGCAGAAACGTTGCGGTCACCGCCCGAACAAGGAAATCGTGTCCCAGAGCGAAATGGTGGACCGCGTCAAGGCGGCGGTGGATGGTAAGACGGATGATGACTTCTTCATCATCGCGCGCACCGATGCATTCCAGAAAGACGGTCTGGAAGCCGCCATCGAGCGTTCCCGCGCCTGCATCGAGGCTGGCGCCGACGGTATCTTCGCGGAAGCGGTGCACACGCTGGAAGATTACAAGGCGTTCAAGGAAGGGCTGGGTGGCGCACCGCTGCTGGCCAATATCACCGAATTCGGTGCCACGCCGCTGTTCACCCGCGAGGAACTGGCCGACGCCGGTGCCGACATGATCCTGTACCCGCTGAGCGCGTTCCGCGCCATGAACGCGGCCGCGCTGAAGGTCTACCAGAGCATCCGCGAGCAGGGGCACCAGAAGGATGTGGTGGACATCATGCAGACGCGTATGGAGCTGTATGATTTCCTCAACTACCACGATTACGAGCAGAAGCTCGACGCGCTGTTTGCCCAGGGCAAAGGCTGATTGACCAACCACCTGATTCGATCAGGACCGATTCAAGCAGGAGAAGCAACATGGCAGAAGGCAAGAAACTCAGCGGCGCAGGCCTGCGTGGCCAGGTAGCAGGCAAGACCGCTCTCTCTACCGTGGGCAAGACCGGCTCCGGGCTCACCTACCGCGGCTACGACGTACAGGATCTGGCAGAAAACTGCCAGTTCGAGGAAGTGGCTTACCTGATCCTCAAGGGCAACCTGCCGAATCAGGCCGAGCTGGACGCCTACAAGGCCAAGCTCAAGAGCCTGCGCGGTCTGCCCCAGGCACTGAAAGAAGTGCTGGAGCGGATTCCCAAGGATGCGCATCCGATGGACGTGATGCGTACTGGCTGCTCGATGCTGGGCAACCTGGAAACGGAAACCGATTTCAGCCAGCAGGACGATGCCGCAGACCGGCTGCTGGCCGCGTTCCCGTCGATCATCTGCTACTGGTACCGCTACAGCCACGATGGTGTGAAAGTGGACGTGGAAACCGATGATGAGTCCATCGGCGCGCACTTTCTGCACATGCTCCGCGGCGAGAAGCCGAACGCGCTGCACGAGCAGGTGATGAACGTCTCCCTGATCCTGTACGCCGAGCATGAGTTCAACGCCTCCACGTTCACCGCTCGCGTCTGTGCGTCCACGCTGTCCGATATGCACAGCTGCATCACGGGTGCTATCGGTTCCCTGCGTGGCCCGCTGCATGGCGGTGCCAACGAAGCAGCCATGGACATGATCGAGAAGTTCAAGGACGCCGACCATGCCGAGCAGGAAATGCTGGGCATGCTGGAGCGCAAGGAAAAGATCATGGGCTTCGGTCACGCGATCTACAGCACCTCCGATCCGCGTAACGGCATTATCAAGCAGTGGTCCGAGAAGCTGGCCAAAGACGTCGGCGATACCGTGCTGTATCCGGTATCGGTGCGTTGCGAAGAAGTGATGTGGCGCGAGAAGAAACTGTTCTGCAATGCAGACTTCTTCCATGCGTCGGCTTATCACTTCATGGGTATCCCGACCAAGCTGTTCACGCCGATCTTCGTGATGAGCCGCCTGACCGGCTGGGCCGCCCATGTGTTCGAGCAGCGTGCGGACAACCGCATCATTCGCCCGAGCGCCGAGTATGTCGGTGAAGAGCCGCGCAAAGTGGCGCCGATCGCCGAGCGCTAAATCGCCCATTCATTCTTTCCGTATGAGCCAGGCCATGAATACTGAATACCGCAAGCAACTCCCCGGCACCCAACTGGATTACTTCGACACCCGCGAAGCGGTGGATGCAATCCAGCCTGGCGCCTACGACAAGCTCCCCTTTACCTCGCGCGTTCTGGCTGAACAGCTGGTGCGCCGCTGCGAGCCCGGCATGCTGACCGATGCGCTCAAGCAGCTGATCGAGCGCAAGCGTGATCTGGATTTCCCCTGGTACCCGGCACGCGTGGTGTGCCATGACATTCTGGGACAGACCGCACTCGTGGATCTGGCGGGCCTGCGCGAGGCTATCGCGGAAGAGGGCGGTGACCCGGCCCAGGTCAATCCGGTGGTGCCGGTGCAGCTGATCGTGGATCACTCGCTGGCCGTTGAGCACCCCGGCTTTGAAGAAAATGCCTTTCAGAAAAACCGCGATGTGGAAGAGCGGCGCAATGCGGACCGTTTCCACTTCATCAACTGGTGCAAGACCGCTTTCGATAATGTGGATGTGATTCCCCCGGGCAACGGCATCATGCACCAGATCAATCTGGAAAAGATGTCGCCGGTGGTGCAGGTGCGTGACGGTGTGGCGTTCCCGGATACCTGTGTCGGCACCGACAGCCATACCCCCATGGTCGATGCTTTGGGCGTGATCTCTGTGGGCGTAGGCGGCCTGGAAGCCGAGAACGTGATGCTGGGCAACCCTTCCATGATGCGGCTGCCGGATATCGTCGGCGTGGAGCTGACCGGCAAGCTCAAGCCGGGCATCACCAGCACCGACCTGGTGCTGGCCATGACCGAGTTCCTGCGCCGCGAGCGCGTGGTGGGTGCCTATCTGGAGTTCTACGGTGAAGGTGCCGACGCACTGACCGTGGGCGACCGCGCGACCATTGCCAACATGACACCGGAGTATGGCGCTACAGCGGCCATGTTCTATATTGATGGCCAGACCATCGATTACCTGAAACTGACCGGCCGCGAAGACGAGCAGGTGGCGCTGGTAGAGCTATACGCGAAACACACCGGCCTGTGGGCGGACACGCTCAAGAACGCAGAGTATGAGCGGGTACTGAAGTTTGACCTGTCCACGGTGGGCCGTAACCTGGCCGGGCCGTCCAACCCCCATGCTCTGTTGCCGGTGTCGGAATTGCAGAACCGGGGCATCGCCAAGGCGTGGGAACAGCAGGACGGCCTGATGCCGGACGGCGCGGTGATCATTGCCGCCATCACCAGCTGCACCAATACCAGCAACCCGCGCAATATGATTGCCGCCGGTCTGATCGCGCGTAACGCGAACAAGCTGGGGCTGACCCGCAAGCCCTGGGTGAAGTCTTCCCTGGCCCCGGGCTCCAAAACCGTAAAGATGTATCTGGAAGAAGCGGACCTGCTGCCAGAGCTGCAAACGCTCGGTTTTGATGTGGTGGCGTTTGCCTGCACCACCTGTAACGGTATGAGCGGCGCCCTGGACCCGAAGATCCAGCAGGAGGTGGTGGAGCGTGACCTCTACGCTACGGCGGTGCTCTCGGGCAACCGCAACTTCGACGGCCGTATTCACCCCTACGCCAAGCAGGCGTTTCTGGCGTCGCCGCCGCTGGTGGTGGCCTACGCCATTGCGGGGACCATTCGCTTCGATATCGAGAAAGATGTGCTGGGCCACGATCAGGATGGCAATCCGGTTACGCTGAAAGATATCTGGCCTTCGGACGAAGAGATTGATGCCATCGTCAAGGCTGCGGTGAAGCCGGAGCAGTTCCGCCAGACCTATATTCCGATGTTCGAGAAAAAAGGCAGCGAAGAACGGGCCATCAGCCCGCTGTATGAGTGGCGCCCGATGTCTACCTATATTCGTCGCCCGCCCTATTGGGAAGGCAATATGGCCAGCCAGCGTGCCCTGAAAGCCATGCGCCCGTTGGCGGTGTTGCCGGATAACATCACCACGGATCACCTGTCGCCGTCCAATGCGATCCTGCTGGACAGCGCGGCCGGTGAGTACCTGGACAAGATGGGCCTGCCGGAGGAGGACTTCAACTCCTACGCTACTCATCGTGGCGACCACCTGACCGCCCAACGTGCCACGCTGGCGAACCCGAAACTGTTCAATGAAATGGTCCGGGACGAAGACGGCAAGGTGGTACAGGGCTCGCTGGCCCGCGTTGAACCCGAAGGCAAGGTGATGCGCATGTGGGAAGCCATCGAGACCTATATGGAGCGCAAGCAACCGCTGATCATCATTGCCGGTGCCGATTACGGCCAGGGCTCTTCCCGCGACTGGGCGGCAAAGGGTGTGGCCCTGGCGGGCGTGGAAGCGATTGTTGCCGAAGGTTTCGAGCGTATTCACCGTACCAACCTGATCGGTATGGGTGTGATGCCGTTGCAGTTTGAAGAGGGCACCACGCGCAAGACGCTGGGTATCGACGGTACTGAAACCTTTGATGTGGAAGGTACCCCGGCGCCACGCGCCACCCTGACGCTGGTCATGCATCGTCAGAACGGCGACATCGAGCGTGTGCCCGTGATCTGCCGACTGGATACCGCAGAAGAGGTATCGGTGTACAAGTCTGGCGGCATCTTGCAGAAGTTTGCCAAGGAATTCATGGCGGAGGCGAGCTGACCATGACGCATCAGCCACAGATCAGGATTCCTGCCACTTACATGCGCGGTGGCACCAGCAAGGGCGTGTTCTTCAGCCTGACGGATCTGCCGCCTGCTGCGCAGGTGGCAGGCGCCGCGCGTGACGCCTTGCTGCTGCGTGTCATCGGCAGCCCGGACCCCTATGGCAAACATACCGACGGCATGGGCGGCGCCACCTCGAGCACCAGCAAGACAGTGATCCTGTCGCGCAGCGAGCGGCCCGATCATGACGTGGATTACCTGTTCGGCCAGGTTTCCATCGACAAGCCCTTTATCGACTGGAGCGGTAATTGCGGCAACCTGACGGCCGCCGTGGGCGCCTTCGCCATCAGCAATGGCCTGGTGGCGGCGGACCGTATTCCGCAAAACGGTATCTGCGTGGTGCGCATCTGGCAGGCGAATATCGAGAAGACCATTATCGCCCATGTGCCGATCACAGACGGCGCGGTACAGGAAACCGGCGATTTCGAGCTGGACGGGGTGACGTTCCCGGCGGCCGAGGTGCAGATCGAGTTCATGGACCCGGCAGACGGGGAGGGCGCCATGTTCCCCACCGGCAATCTGGTTGATGATCTGGAGGTGCCGGGCGTTGGCACCCTGAAAGCCACCCTGATCAACGCCGGGATTCCGACCGTGTTCGTCAACGCGGAGGATATCGGCTATCAGGGCACCGAGCTGCAGGGCGATATCAACGAAGATCGCAAGGCGCTGGCCATGTTCGAGACGATCCGTGCTTACGGCGCCTTGCGCATGGGGCTGATTCAGGATCTGAAGGAAGCCGAGGCACGCCAGCATACCCCCAAGGTAGCGTTTGTTGCCGGGCCCAAGGCCTACACGGCGTCAAGCGGCAAGACCGTTGAAGCGGGCGATATCGACCTGCTGGTGCGTGCGCTGTCCATGGGCAAGCTGCATCACGCCATGATGGGTACGGCGGCCGTGGCCATTGGTACCGCCGCCGCCATTCCCGGCACGCTGGTGAATCTGGCAGCAGGCGGCGGCGCACGCACGGCGGTGCGTTTCGGGCATCCGTCGGGCACATTGCGTGTGGGGGCGGAAGCACGCCAGGATGGTGGCGACTGGGTGGTGACCAAGGCGATCATGAGTCGCAGCGCACGGGTGTTGATGGAAGGGGCCGTGCGCGTGCCGGGTGACGTGGTGTAGATGCTGGTAGATGCTGGGCTGAGCACCCGCGAAGCCCAGCACCCCTCCATATCAACGACTACGCACGCCAAGTTAAACTTACCTTTCCTTTTTTGCTCTTTCTGTAATCTTTTTCCTGCAAAAAATGACCGAAATGTCTGACAGCATTCTGTGCTGCCGGTCACACCAGTAATTTTCCTGTTTATTCATCCTCTGAGCTCCATCCATAACGAGGGAGCGAAAATAATGGCAGAGGATGCCGTCAACTATTACGTCTACGTAGCCACCAACCGATATCATTCCCGACTCTATACCAGCACAGCTCGCGATCTGCGCGGCCGCATGAAGGATCATCGCCGTGTTGCGGAGCAGGCCTTCGGTGGCCCTGAAGGGTGCAAGAAGCTGATCTACTTTCGCGGCACCCAATATATGCATCAGGCGTTGTTCATTGAGCGCAAGTTGCGCACTACACCGCGCCAGGCGCTGATTCGACTGATCAACGAACAGAATCCGGAGTGGCGCGATCTGAGCAGCGAGGTGCCGGTAACGCCTCGGAAGTAGGTGGCGTGCAACGACAACTCTCTGGTACTTTTTTCCTGTTTTTATAAATATCCGCATTTCTCCGCTGGCAGATATTCGCATGGAAGCTGCCAGCGGCCATGGCTAGTCTGCACCTGACGCATTACAAGAATAATAAACGGTGCATAACATGGTCAGGCCGTCCCTCCTCGTGCTTTGCCTTGCTCAATGCTGCATGTCGGCATCGGCCAGCATGGTACCGCTTGAAGAATCCGAACTTTCCGACGTATCCGGGACCGGGCTCGCGCTGGGGTTCGAGGATCTGCGCGTGGTGATGTCGCCCACGGGCTATATCGAGGCCACCGGTGCCAATGTCCTGCCAAACCTGCCTTATAAACGTGCCGATGCCCGCTGGTATGGTGTCAGCCTGACCGCGGCTTCCAGTGCCGGGGGAGACGGCTATCACTTCGATGGCACACCTTGCGTGAGCAACGACATCAGTTGTCCGATTTCGGCACAGGGCTTTCTGGTACCCAACGACAACCCGCTGATTCTGCGGGTATGGGATTATCAGGGCACCAGTAGCAGTGAGCGCCAGTACCTGCGCCGTGATGGTGCTGGCACAGATGTACCCACCGTACTCGAACTGCTGTTCCCGGACTGGCATCAGCCCCTGAAGGGGGCTTTCTGGGGCGAAATTGCCGTAGGGCTTGAACAGGGCATTGCTGCGGAAGGTGGCCAGGGTTACCCGGGGCCTGGTGGTGGTGCCAGCGGACATTTCCTGCAAAGCCTGACGGTGCTGGACAACGTATCACTCGCTGGCACAAACGTCCGCTGGATGCAGTTCGATCAGCGCACCAACCCCTCGGCGGCCTCAGACACGACCTTCGGGCTCACTGCCAATCTGCGGATTACGGGCGACATGCGCTTCGCCGTCAACCAAGCGGAAGGCAGTGAAAACCGTTTGGGTGTGGTACCGAGCTTTACCCATAGGGAAGGGCTGTACTTTACCGACGTCGACACGTTCTTGCCGCTGGGCTCGCTGCACTATCAGGCACTCATTGGTGACCAGGTGCCGGGTGGTGGTGATTTCATTCTCGAGCTGACCGGCATCCCGAACGTCGAGGCGGTGTGGCAGGATTTTTATGCGCATGCGCCCGGAGTGGCCACGCATCTGGGCTACGAGCGCAACAATCGCCCGGAGCGCTATGGCGAAACGCACGGCCACTGGCGTATCGGCGATCAGGATCCATCCACCAATACCTGTATATCCCCCGGTAACTGCCCGGGCCAGAGCGGCATTGTTTTCCGGTCGGCCAGCGAAGCGTCGACGTTCACGGTGTTCTCTGATCGCCCCAGCGAAGACATCAATGCGTGGGAGAACAACTGCACTGGCGCGAACAGCTGTAATCCGCCGCCACGCCTTGATAATCCACGAAACAGCACGGCTTATCACCAGGTCAACCTGGGTGATGTCAACGTGGAGGGCATTCTCATGCAACAGCTGCGTATCACAACCTGCTCTACGGTTAACGGAGCCTGCTGATGACGAGAGGATACAGCTCGATAGCGATGGCAGCGGCGGTCTCTGTGATGGCTTCCACAAGCAATGCCATGCAGCCCCTGGATGATGCCGCATTGGCTGCCGTGTCAGGGCAGGAGGGGGCAGTGCTGGAGATCAGCCTGCGCTGGAATACGGACGCACACGGGGCACCGCGCACCGAACTGCCGGAAACAGAGCGCCGTTTTGCCCTGCGTTATGACGGGCGTCCGCATGACTGGCTGGTGGCCACCGATTTCTACCTGTATCTGGATATTCCTGCCTTGAGCATCAACTCCGGAGATGGCCCGACGCTGGCCGATTATCAGGCGATGACAGCCTACGAGGCGGCTGGCAAGTCCTCAAAACTTGGCAGCTTTGATCCATACGGCACACCACTGGTCGAGCTCGGCTTCAGCGAAGGGCTGTATCTGGGCATGAACAATGGCATTGCTATCACTCGGGATATTCTGAGCGGCGGTGACATTCAGGAGTACGGTTGGGAACGTCAAGACCTGACCCCCTTTGTTGGCATTCGTATTGGTGATGCATCGAATCAGCCTGGTGCTACAACGCCGGTTGTGGGGACTGGCACCGGGCCGACTCATCTACGTCTGGACGGCACTGTGCACTTCTTCGGTTTCGGGGCTGAGCTATGATGAAACGACTCTGGATTACGCTTCTGATGTCATGGGCTTTCCCGGCCTACGCGTCCGTACCCGGCGGGTTTCAGCAGCTGGATGATGAAGCATTGGGTGATATCCATGGCCAGGCCATGTTTGTCTCGGATTATCGGCAGGGGGCTGAAGGCGATGGCATCGACAACAACGAGTTCGGTTTTTACCGTTTGATGCTCAATGCCAACCTGGAACTGAACCTGAATATCGACAAGCTTCAGCTCGGTTGTGGTGGGGTGAACGACGGTATTGCACCAGGTTGTGATGTAGATATCGATTACTTCCGCATGATGGGGCTTCATGACGGCCCGGGTAACAACCCCAATCAACCTGCTGGCGCCGGGCAGGCGGGCAACCCGGTAGAAAGTCTTTTCAGCCTGGTTCGCCCCTATGTCGAGTTCGCTGTAACAAATCCCGATCAACCCGCCTTCCGGGAGATTGCCGGAATCAAGGTCGGCAGCCAGACCGCCAGGGGATTCATGAGTTTCGGTCGATACGATCCGTCGTTGCCGGGTTGCAGCAATCCGCCGAACGACCCCAACTGTCATATGGGCATCAATCAGTTCAGCGGCTTCATGGATGCCAGGCTGCAAGGCGACGTTGACCTGAATATTCAAGGGTGTCTCTACTCCGGAGCGCCCTCCTGGCTGTGCGCCAACCTGCTGGGGGGGGACCTCTCATTTGACGAGCGGCAGTCCGTTCAGGGCACTCGAATGAACGCGCCCATCTTCGCAATTCCCGCCAGCGGGCAGATCAGCCTGGGCTGGCTGGGCAATATCCCTATCGATATTTTCTCGTTGTTCCAGGCAGACCTTCGCTTTATTCACGGTGTAAGGCTCGAAGGCTCTGATGATTTCTTCCTTTCCTTCCAGCGTGAGCCGATTACCTATCCAGCATTCGAAGAAGGCGAGTGGGCGGCCGCATCGGCCAACACAGGCTGGTGGATGAATATGCCGAATATTGAAGTCAGTGACCTGCAGGTGGGTTACACCACCAACTTCGTCGGTGCTATTTCGTCCCTCTTCGGCACCACTCAACTGGTCAACTACGACGTGGGGCAG
>ERZ869909.783-NODE-783-length-31703-cov-21.573263_pt1 | contig 31703 bp, 32 predicted proteins | sample MGYA00520892_ERZ869909 | MGnify/ENA primary metagenome ERZ869909 (study PRJEB32215, sample SAMEA104723947) | bioreactor metagenome | biome: bioreactor; feature: anaerobic bioreactor; material: water | place: China | collected 2015-03-12 ...
TAATAGACAGGAGTCTGTTTTACCCAAGAAGCCCCCACTTCAAATGATATGCATTAAGTGGTGGGAGTAGTTCACGAAAGGATTTTTATCATGTAAAGATTTAAATCATCATCATTAATTGTTCCTGAATATGGAGGAAGTGGTTGATCTTTATACCAAACACCAGAACCATCAGGCACATAACCTCTTTTTACATATAATTTTTGAGCAGCTCCATAACCTCTATGGAGTCCTACACCCAATTGTATACGACTAGCATATGTTTTTACATAATTTTCAATGGTATCCATAATCTTTGTGCCAACACCTTGATGTTGATATTTTTTAAATACATTTAAGTCAATAATCATGGGTATATGTTGATTTTTTAATGGACCGTAAGAAGGGTTTTTATCAAGCGTTGCGTAGCCTAAAACATCTTGATCGTTACAAGCGATAAAAATGATGCGTGTTTGTTCTAACTGCATTTCTAAATAGGTTTTGAATTTATAGATATCAGCATGCCATGCTTGCTCTTCAAGATTTCTGCATATGATATCGATATCTGAAGCTAGCATTGAACGTATCATAATATCTTTGAATGTTTGGTAAATTTTCACATAATCACCCTCTTTAGTATAACAAAAAACTGCACAAGGTGTGCAGTTAATTTTTCATGGAGCGGGCGAGGGGAATCGGACCCCCATTTCATGCTTGGCAAGCACGTGTAATAACCATTATACGACGCCCACGCTGTCATGCTTTTTCATGATATCAAATAAATTTGACCTTGTCAAGCAGTCTATATAAAAAAAAGAAAATATTCACTTCATGTCATGATTAGACATGGTTAGCCTATGAAAACAAAAGTGATTTCATGTATAATGAGATTAAGACTAGGAAAAGGGGTAATCATATGCTTATTGAGAAATTTATAGATAATATCAAAGCTGTTTTACCCATTACATTGATCGTGTTGTTGTTACACTTTACCTATGTCCCCTTATCATCAAATATGCTCATATCATTCCTTATTGGATCAATAATGATTATCATCGGGTTATCCTTGTTTTTAGTGGGGATTGATCTTGCAATTACACCATTAGGATCACTTACAGGATCAACGCTAGCTAAATCGAATAAATTATGGATCATTATCATATCCGGTATTTTTTTGGGTTTTTTTATATCCATAGCTGAGCCAGGTTTACTTGTTTTTGCTCAGCAAGTCGAAAGTGTGACACAAGAAGCTATTTCTTCAATCAATATATTAATCAGTGTTTCTGTCGGATTAGCTCTTTTAATCGGACTAGGCTTTATGCGTATTATTTATAATATACCACTTTTTAAAATACTGATTGTACTATATGGCATCATCTTTGTCATGGCATTATTTGTGACTCCTGAATTTTTAGCGATTTCATTTGATGCTTCAGGTGCAACTACGGGTGTATTAGCAGTGCCTTTCTTACTTGCCTTGTCCGTTGGTATCTCCAAATTAAAAAAAGACTCGAAACAATCAGAAAAAGATGCCTTTGGTTTAGTGTCTATTGCTTCAACAGGAGCTATTATGTCACTTATGGTTTTAAACTATGTGCAAAGAGATCTTGTGTTTGATACGACACAATCACATAGTACAGCATCTCATACCTTTATATCATATGCTATACCTATGTTAGGTGATACTTTTTTGGCACTCATACCTTTATTAGTTATCTTTCTATTACTCAATGTGACGCTTTTTAAACTCAAGAAGAAACCTTTTTTAAGAATCTTAAAAGGCTTCATTTATGCATTTGTTGGCTTGTTTATCTTTTTATGGGGTGTAAACGGTGGCTTTATAGATATTGGCTTAGAAATAGGTTCTGTACTTGTAGAAAAGGGACTTTTTGTTTTACTAATTCTAATATCGTTTGTTTTAGGCTTGTTTACGATTGTTGCAGAACCTGCAGTCTTCGTTTTAACACAATCCATTGAAGATATTACAGCAGGTTATGTCAAAAGATTAGCAGTCTTAATCCCGCTAGCTTTAGGGGTTGGATTAGCAGTAAGCCTTTCTGTCCTTCAAACACTTTTACCACCTTTACAACTATGGCATTATTTATTACCAGGATATCTTATTGCACTTATATTAATGTTTTTCTCACCTAAACTCTTTGTGGGTATCGCATTTGATGCAGGAGGCGTAGCTACTGGACCAATGACAGCAACCTTCATTCTAGCATTTACTCAAGGTGTTGCAAAAACATATAATGATCCCATCCAAATCGAAAATGCTTTTGGGATGATTGCACTTGTCGCATTAGCACCAATCATCACATTACAAATCTTAGGTATCCTTTATAAACAAAGATCAAAGAAACGAGGTGTTCCTCATGCATGATGTTTCAAAACTTACATTTTATGAATTAATCATTGTCATTGTCAATCATGGATTTGGTAGTAAAGTTTTAAAATACTCAAAAGAACAAGGTATTCAAGGTGGTACGATTGTTTTAGGTCATGGGACACATAAACGACCTCTCTTAGAGTTATTAGAACTCAATGACACAAGAAAAGAAATCGTTTTGATGATTGCAGAAAGACCCGTTGTCAATGAAGCATTAGATTATTTAGAAGAAAAACTTAAATTAGATAAACCTAACCATGGCATCGCATTTGTTGTACCAGTATCTCAGTTTTTAGGGTTAGGTGATTATGAAGATGTAAAAGAAGTACCAAGCGGAGGTTTAAGTATGACAAACTATAAAGCAATATTCACAATTGTAGATAAAGGTAAGGGAAGTGAAGTGGTTGATTCTGCATCTAAAGGCGGTGCAAGAGGAGCAACCATCATCAATGCAAGGGGCTCAGGTATTCATGAGACATCAAAACTCTTTAACATGGATATTGAACCAGAAAAAGAAATCGTACTTATTTTAGCAAAGGAAGGTTCTATTGAAGCTATATTAGATCATATATGTGAAGATCTAGAAATTGATTTACCAGGTAATGGTATCATTTTCGTACAAGAAGTTCACCAAACACGTGGCATTCGTTAGCATGAAAAAGTTTAAATTTCTTATATGGCTTTTATGTGCATTTTTTATCGGGGCTATTTATGCAGCACTCATCTATCAAGGTATTTGGACTAAGTGGGGAAATGGTCTATCTTCGCTTCCTATTTACATGTATTTTGTGTGGCTCATTGTTGTTTTTTATGTATCACTTACTTTACATGAACTTGGCCATTTGTTAAGCTTTGTTTTTCAAGGTGTCAAAATACGTGCGCTTTATATTACAATGTTTATTTTTTATAAAACAGATAAAGGCTGGCGGTTTAAAATAAATCCAAAATTATGGGTATTACTTGGTGGACTGGTTGTTCCTGATTTAGAAGTTATTGATTCTGATGAAGTATTTGAAAAAATCAAGAAAAAATTTAGCAACGCTCTCATAGCTGCACCCATCGTAACGATTGTTTTATGGGTTGTGACACTCATCAGTTTTATCTTAGTACTCCTATATAGCAATCATCTATTCCTTATCGGCTCTATGACAATGATTACTATCTACTTAACACTTTTAACACTTTTATATGTACACACATTTAGACTTTCTAATCCCTTATTTTATGGTGATTTTGTTGCCTATAATAAAATGAAGGAAGATCCGATTTTTCAAGCAGCACAAATTGGTCAATATACGATGTTCTCATTAAAACCATCTAAAGAAACAGATACGTATTTTTTCCATCAAGCCACATCATTAATTAAGAAAACATCAATTCATAAAAATATCTCTCACATGGCACTTATTCAAATCTATTTAGAAGGTGTGATTTATGATGATATGCCTTTTGATCATCAAGTTGATATCAAGATTCAAAGATTTCCAGTGAATCAGTATCTTCATAGTGAACAAAGCATCGTTTTACTTCATGATATATGTTTATACTATTACAAATTAAATAGACCAGATAAGGCTTATCAGCTTTATTTAATGATTAAAGATAGAGCGGGTAAAAAAGTAAATCCTGAAATCTTAAATTTCTTAAATCAACGTCTTGAACATGTTATGCATATCGCTTATCATGAAGAAACATTAAAACAAGGAAAAAAATATTTATTAGGTAACATGTGGATATTTGATTCATTACTTGATATTGATGACATCTTTCATCAAATGACTAAAAAGCTACCCTTTGTAGTCTATGAGACAAACGTTCACTTTGATGATCCAAAAGAAGAAAAAAAAGGCGATGACTAATCGCCTTGTTTATTTTCTGGTGCCCCCAGTGAGAATCGAACTTACAATTCAGCCTTACCATGGCTGCGTTATACCATTTAACTATAGGGGCTATCACATGCAATAACGATTTTACATAAAAACAAGAAGATTGTCAATCGATTGATTAAATTTCCTTTATAACCTTGGAAAAGACAGGAGATTGAAGGTGTTATTATGTTATAATAAATCTATCCATATAAGTAGGTGAAGAAATGGCAAATAAAGCAAAAAAGACGATCAAGAAAAAAATAAATCAGAAAAAAAGAAGTGTGAAGCGCTCTAAGCCTTATCAAATCTTTCTGTTCATTTTAGTCGTTTCTTTAGGTGTGTACTTTTATTTGAATCAAGAAGAGCCAGCACCACCAAACTATAGTCAACAACAAAACAGTGAAGGTTTTTATTATTATACCTCTGTACCAAGTACTGATTATTATGGTTCTGCGAATGATTTAGAAGGCCAAGCACTATTAGATCAACTCAGAATCATCATTAATGAAAATGTTGAGCTTCAAAGATATGCTGATGCTAAAGAAATTTTAGCCATATCTGATTTAAGTATTGAAGATTCATCTAAGGTATATAACATTTATGATGGTTTACTCGTACCATCTATTTGGGATAGCACCTCATGGCACAGAGAACATGTATGGCCTAATTCGAGACTTGGTATGGACCGTGTGACTGAATCAGGTCGAAATCAAGCAAGTGATTTACACAACTTAAGAGCCATCACGCCTTCTGTAAATAGCAGTAGAAGCGATCGATTTTATTCAGACGGTTCAGGCACTGAAGATATAACAGAAGATGGCGGATATTATCCTGGTGATGACCACAAGGGCGATGTTGCAAGGATTTTATTTTACATGTACACTATGTATGATTTCTTAGAACTAACAGATGAAGGATTAGAAGATGAATCCAATCATTACACCATGGCAGGTACAAAAATGGGTAAATTATCCTTACTATTAACTTGGCATAAAGAAGATCCAGTGGATGCATTTGAAATTCAAAGAAATCAAGTGATTTTCGAAGCACAAGGCAATAGAAATCCTTTTATTGACCAGCCTTCTTATGTACATCTGATTTTTGAAGATATGTCGATTGAGGCGTTGTTAGAACCAGATGACGAAATAGCAACCTCAAATAATCATCAATTACATGTTTTAATGAAAAATAGGAGATTATTTACTTATGTCTATCAAGTATAATTTAAAAATAGGTGATTATATACTCTGTGATCCAGCAATCATCGTTAAAAAATCAAAAGATGGAGACATATGGATTAAAAAACTATGGGAACTATTTTATAAAGATATGAACCATTTCCATGATATATACCTAGATAATATTCATCTTTATATAACTCGAACTGCTGAAGGTGATGGCTTTTTTAAAGAAGTTGGTACAGACACAGGGACATTAGCAATATTTGAGATTGAAACGATTCTAAATGATGATAGATTTCATAATCCATATGATAGAAAAGGCGCTAAAGTATTTCACGCAGAAGAAGGATTTTATGTTGAGGTTAAAGGCTTTAGCATCTATTTAAGCGATGGATACGAAGTCATTACATCCGATTAAATAAGATAAGTCAGCCATGACTTATCCTTTATTTTTGATGATCGAACACGAGGAGAGACCACATGAAAATGATACTCAGATTAGTGAAACCTTATTGGAAAACATTAACAGTTTCACTTACATTTAAATCAGTTGGCGCGTTGGCAGACCTTTTTTTGCCATGGCTTATTGCATATATGATCGACATTGAAATACCTCTTTTAAAAACATCAGGCTCAGAAAACTTAATGTCATTATATATGTTAGGAGGACTCATGGTTTTAATCGCATTTATGGGATTATATTTAAATGTTGCTGCTAATAGAAAAGCTGAATATATTGCTGCAAATGCTGTAGAAGGTTTAAGACACGATTTATTTAAACGGATTGAGACTTTATCAGCCAATCAAGTAGATCAACTAACACGTCCATCGTTAATTTCACGTATGACAACGGATACGTATAACATGTATAATGCAACAGCTGTGATGCAAAGACTTGGTGTAAGGGCACCTGTTTTACTTTTAGGTGGGATTTTAATGAGTCTTTTATTAGATCCAGTGTTAACACTCATTATGGTTGCCATGCTGCCACTTATTATTATCATCGTTTATTTTTATTCGAAAAAAGGTATTCCGTTATATAAAAAAACACAAGCAAGTGTCGATAAACTTGTTAGAAAGCTTAGAGAATACGTTTCTGGTGCGCGTGTTGTACGTGCTTTATCGATGTCAGATTATGAAAACGAAAAATTTGAAGAAGCAAACCAAAAAACAGTGTCATCAGAATTAAAAGCAACCATCACTATGTCAAAAATCAATCCAATGATGAATGCTGTGATGAATGTTGGGCTCGTATTTGTGCTTGTTGTTGGTGCTTATCGCATCAATCAAGGTAATACACAAATCGGTCAAATTATGGCCTTTGTAACTTATTTTACGATTATTTTGAATGCAATGATGAGTATAACTCGAGTCTTTGTCATTTCATCTAGAGCGACAGCATCTGCAGAAAGAATCGATGAAGTTTTAAATATGCCTATTGATATGAAGGATGGCTATTTAGATATCATTAGAGACCCAAATAAACCACATATTGAGTTTAAAAACGTCAGTTTTTCATACAACCAAAAAGAAAGTAATATCAAAAATATTAGTTTCTCCTTAAAACAAGGTCAAACACTTGGTATCATTGGAGCAACAGGTTCAGGTAAAACCACACTCATCAATCTATTAATGCGTTTTTACGATGTTGATGAAGGAGAAATTAAAATCTTTGGAAAAAACATTGTTAACCTCAAACAAAATGCATTAAGATCAAAAATTGGTGTGGTTTTTCAAAACGACTTAATATTTGCAGATAGCATTTATGGTAATATTCAATTTAATCGTAACCAAATCACAAATGATGATATCAAAAACGCAACAGAAGTCGCACAAGCTGAGTTCATTTATGATAAGAAAGAAGATATGAACTATCAAATGGCTCAAAGAGGTATGAATCTATCAGGTGGCCAAAAACAACGTATTTTAATTGCACGTGCTGTTGCTGGAAAACCAGATATTATGATATTAGATGATGCTTCTTCAGCACTTGATTATCAAACAGATATGAAGATGAGAAAATCACTCAAACAAATCTTAAAAGATACAACCATGATTATTATTGCCCAACGCATTAGTTCCTTAAAGGATTCTGATTTAATCTTACTTATAGATAATGGTGAAATTGTAGCAAAAGGCACGCATGAAGAACTCATGCAAACTTCTAAGATGTATCAAGAAATTGCTTATTATCAGTTAGGAGGTGTTTCCTCATGATGTATGCTGGTAAACAAGGCAGAGGAAGAAATGATGGTTCAGATCGTGCAAAAAACAAAAGATATGTCATTAAAAGACTTTGGGATTATCTTTATTTTTACAAAAGAAAACTGATTTTAGCAATCTTTTTAACGATAGTTTCAAACATCTTATCTTTGGTTGGTCCTTTTCTAACAGGTAGAACCGTTTCTGCCATGGAAAATGGTGTTGACTTTGAACGTGTATTCTTCTTTGCTGGACTCATGATTATTTTCTATCTTTTAAGCTCATTTTTGAATTATTTACTATCCATCGCGATGGTTAAAATTTCTCAATCTGTGGTTTATAAGATGAGAAAAGACCTATTTTTAAAGTTAAATAAAGTGCCAATTTCATATTTTGATCAAAACCAAACAGGAGATATCATCTCTAAGATGAGTTATGACATTGACACGATTAATACTTCGCTTGCTACAGATGTGATTCAAATATTTACGTCAATTATTACAGTGACGATATCATTTGTTATGATGGTTATCATGTCTCCTATCTTAGTTTTAGTATTTATTGTAACGATTCCAATCTCTATTATCATCACACGTGTATTATCAAAAATAGTTAAAAAGAAATATCGCTTAAGAAATCAAAAGCTTGGAGAACTTAACGGCTTTTCTGAAGAAATGATTACGGGCCAAAGAACGATTCAGTCTTATGTGCAGGAAGAAAGTGTTCTTTTAAAGTTTGATGAGATTAATAAAGAAGCATCTGATGCATCTTATAAAGCAGGATATTATGCAACATCTGTAGGACCATCTGTCAATTTCGTCAGCAATTTATCTGTTGCACTCGTTGGTGTGTTTGGTGGAATCTTATATTTTTATAGCCGTATTAGTTTAGGTGATTTAACAAGCTTTACACTTTATTCAAGAAGGTTTTCTGGTCCAATTAATCAATTATCTAACATCATGGCTGAAATTCAATCTGCACTTGCAGCTGCAGAACGTGTGTTTCATGTTTTAGATTATGAAGAAGAACCAAAAGACGAAGAAGATGCAATCGATGACCATATGGTCTTAGGTGATGTCCAATTTGATCATGTCGACTTTTCATATGTAGAAGGAGAGCCTATTTTAAAAGATGTGTCATTTAAAGCACCTAAAGGAGAAGTGATTGCAATCGTTGGACCTACAGGTGCTGGTAAAACAACGCTTGTCAATCTACTTATGCGTTTTTATGATATCAATCGAGGTCGAATCTTGCTTGATGGTATTAGCACGAAGCATTTCACAAGAAAGAGTTTAAGAAGATCATTTTCTATGGTCTTACAAGATACTTGGATCTTCCACGGTACAGTCCATGAGAACATTGCATATGGTAATGGTGATGTGAGTAGATTAGAAGTTGAAGAAGCTGCTAAAAAAGCAAGAATACATCACTTTATCACGCATCTTCCTCAAGGCTATGATACGATTTTAACAGATGAAGGTTTAAACATTTCAAAAGGACAAAAACAGTTACTCGTCATTGCAAGAGCCATGTTATCAAAAACAAAGATGCTTATATTAGATGAAGCGACTTCTAATGTTGACACACACACAGAAGTTCAAATCCAAAAAGCGATGCTTGCACTGATGGAAAACAAGACAACATTCGTCATTGCACATAGGTTATCAACCATTCAAAATGCTCACTTAATTTTAGTTGTTAAAGATGGTAATATCATCGAACAAGGTACACATGAAACGTTAATTGAGCAAAAAGGCTTTTATTATGACTTATATCAAAGCCAATTTGCATAATATCGACTTTTATGTATTATTGACTTGTAATTCATATATCATGTGTGTATAATGAATATAGACATGAAACGTGTCAAGTTTATTAAAAGGAGTATTTCAATGAAAGGCGTAGTAAAATGGTTTGACGCTGACAAGGGATATGGATTTATCTCATCAGCTGAAGGAAAAGACATCTTCGTACACTTTAGTGCAATTCAAACTGAAGGTTACAAGACACTAGCAGAAGGCGACCAAGTAGAATTTGAAGTTAAAAACGGCGACCGCGGACAACAAGCGGCTAACGTAGTTAAAGTATAATTTACTAAAATGGTATGGGGACACTCAATTTGAGTGTCCCCCTTCTTTTTTTTAGAGATTTTCATATACTTTTAACTATTGTTAATGTTAGCGCTTTTATGATATAATATCACCAAAGTAGGAGGTTGGTCGAAATGGAGAAAGATCTTTTAGAGGTAGAGCGTCAGCACTTAAGTAATGTCATGAAAGAACTTGATCAAAATACACTAGATGATGTGTATAAGAAGTTTGAACTGATATATACTTATGATGCTGTAGGCATGGTTGAGAAAAATAGAATATCCTATGAAGACGTTAAACGTCTCTCACAATGTAAAGCACTCCTCGAATACAGTGAAAGAGAACAAAAGGAAATTTTGAATCACTTAAAGGCATTTGAGTTTGTCAAAAAAGAAGTAGAAGAACATAAACCATTCACAGAAGAAAAGCTCAAAGATATTCATGAAATACTCGTTGAAGGCATTTTCCAAGGTGGCGTTTACCGTAATGTTAACATTAATATTTTTGGTGCAACACATCAACCGCCAGATTATGTTAAGGTTTACGATCGTATGGCTAAGTTTTTTAGAAACCTAGAAGAATTTGAAGGCACACCACTAGAAAAAGCAACCTATGCACACGCGAGTATCGCTAAAATACATCCATTCGTTGATGCTAATGGTCGTTTAGCAAAATTGGTCTTAAATTACTTTTTAATGACCTCAGGTTATTTACCAATTTCAATACCCATTAGTGAACGTGAAGCATATATCGATTACTTAGAAGCATTTAAAACAGAAAAAGATTTGAAACCATTACACGATTTCTTCAAAAAACTGCTCTTGAGTCGTTATGAAGAAGTCTTAAAAGAATTAGATGTCTAAAGAGTGTGCAAACACTCTTTTTTTTTAATCCTTATGATGTGTAAATAGAGTTTTTATGTTAAAATAGAACAAGGTGATTATGATGTTTAAAGTTGGAGAAGTTAATCGTTTAAAAGTGAATCGTAAAACAGACATTGGCTACATGCTTGAATCTAAGGAAGATCAAGTCTTTTTGCACTTTAATGAGTCAAAACATGAATCATTAAAGCCACAAGATGAAGTTGATGCTTTCATTTATTATGATAACAAGGGTCGATTAACTGCCACCTTACATACCCCACATATTACACAGTCACGACCGGGTTTCTTAGAAGTTAAAGATATACATCCTAACCTAGGTGTATTTTTAGATATGGGGATATCTAAAGATCTTCTATTATCCTATGACGATTTACCACTTGATCGTGATTTATGGCCGATTAAAGGGGATAAAATTTATGTGCTTTTAAAAGCGAAAAGTAAATTAGTCGCAAAACTTCCCACAAAACAAGAGGTCATTTTAAAGCCAGAAAAACCATTAGAACTTATGACAGATGTTGAAGCTTACGTTCTAAAAATAGGAAAAGAAGGTATCAACCTTCTTACAGAAGAAGGCCATCATATCTTTGTCCATCAATCGATGTTAAAAGAAACACCAAGATTAGGTCAAAAAGTACGCGTCAAAGTCACATTTGAATCTGAAAAAGGCTATTCAGGATCGCTGATAAAACAAAAAGAAAATGCGATTTTTGATGATGCCAATGATATTTTATCTTACATCATTAGACATGATGGTATGCCTTATACATCTGATTCAGATAAAGATGAGATTTACCGTGTATTTAAGTTAAGCAAAAAGGCATTTAAACGTGCATTAGGACATTTATATAAAGAAAGAAAAATTGATTTTGTCGATGGCAAAACGATTTTAGTCAAACATAACAAGGTGAAATAATATGAGTCAAAAAAAACTAGTCGATCAAATCACATCGAGAGATGCTGATTTTGCTCAATGGTATACCGATTTATGCTTAAAAGCAGAATTAATGGATTATAGTGATGTCAAAGGATTTATCATATATCGCCCATACGGATATGCTATTTGGGAAAACATACAACAATATTTAGATTTAAAATTCAAAGAAACAGGACATCAAAATGTGTATATGCCACTTGTCATTCCTGAATCTTTATTTCAAAAAGAAAAAGATCATGTGGAAGGTTTCGCTCCTGAAACGGCCATGATAACAACCACAGGTGTTGAAGATTTAGCTGAAAGATTAATCATCAGACCAACGTCTGAAACACTCTTTTGCACACATTATCAAAAAATCATTAATTCATACCGTGATTTACCAAAATTGTATAACCAATGGTGTAGTGTCGTGCGTTGGGAAAAAACAACGCGTCCATTTTTAAGAGGTAAAGAGTTTTTATGGCAAGAAGGCCACACAGTGCATCAAAATGAAGAAGAGGCCAGAAAAGAGACATTAGACATCTTAGAAATCTATCGTAAGCTTGGTGAAGAGCTTTTAGCTATTCCATTTGTTACTGGTAAAAAAACAGAAAAAGAAAAATTTGCTGGTGCGATTGATACTTATAGTATTGAAGCACTCATGCATGATGGACAAGCACTCCAATCAGGGACTACACATTACTTTGGTCAAGAGTTTGCAAAAGCTTTTGATATTAAATTTACAGACGAAAAAAATCAGTTACAATATGCACATCAAACATCATGGGGTGTATCTACCCGTTTAATTGGTGCAGTCATTATGGTACATGGTGATGATGAAGGGTTAATCCTCCCACCTTATGTAGCACCAGACCAAATCGTACTTATTCCAATCCAAAGCCAAAAAGAGATTGTAAAGGAACATACGAAAAAACTTTATGATCACTTAAAAGCTCAAGGTTATCGTGTTAAAATCGATGATTCAAACAAATCACCAGGATGGAAATTTTCAGAATATGAAATGAAAGGCGTACCTGTTCGTATTGAAATTGGACCAAGAGATTTAGAACAAGGTGTTGTTACATTAGTCACACGTCACAATCGAAATAAAATGACACTACCAATTGGTGATGTCGTATCAAGCATACCTAGCATTTTAAGAGAAATGCATGATACACTCTATCAACGTGCACTAGATCATGTCAATAAAAACACTTATGAAGCAAAGGATTATGACACATTCAAGTCGTTTATTCAAAAAGGTGGATATGTTGCGATGAGCATTTCAGGTGAAGAAGCTGAAATTCAAATTAAAAAAGATACAACAGCAACCGCTCGCGTCATACCTTTTGATCAAACACTTATTACTGAGACTTGCCCTGTTACAGGGAAAAAAGCAGTTCAAACCGTTTGGTTTGCCAGAGCATATTAAGTCAAAGAGACACCTAATTTTTAGGTGCCTCTTTTTTCTTTCTTATCTTTTTTTCAGGAACTGGATCATATTTAGGTTTAAATAAAGGATTACATGATAGTATGCGCTTAGCAGTCAGAAAAGACGCTTTAAAAAAGTTAAAACGTACATAACATTCTTTAGCATAAGCAGAGCATGTAGGCGTATGTCTACACTTATGATTACTGTGTGGAGAGATTTCTTTTTGGTACCATTCAATCAATGAAATAGCAACTTTTTTCATGTTTTCACCTACTTCATTATATCACTAAGAGCTTAGTTATGTTAAATTTAACAAAAACATAAAAATGATTTTAAGCATATAAAAATATGCTATAATAAAGATATAGAATATGTAAACGATTACAGGAGGTCAAGGATGAAGGAATATTCCACCAAAGAGATTCGCAACATTGCAATTTTAGGACATCAAGGCTCAGGCAAAACAACGATTTCTGAAGCACTGCTTTTCGCAGGCAAAGCAATCGAAAAAAAGGGAGAAGTAGAACGTAAAAATACAGTATCTGACTATTTAGTTGAAGAACAAACCAAGCTAACCAGTCTATCACTCAGTGTATTACCTGTTGAGTGGAGAGATTATAAGTTGAATTTTATAGATGTTCCTGGTTCGGATGAATTTGTTGGCGATTTAAGTCAAGCACTAGAAGTTGTTAAAGGTGCTGTGATCTTGATTGACGCGCTTAAAGGTGTTGAAGTTGGTACAGAACGTGTTTGGGCAGAAATTAGAAAACGTCACATCCCAGCGATTCTTTATGTCAACAAGATGGACAAAGAAAACGTTAAATTTGAAAATGTATTAGAAGATATTCGTGAAAAATTAGGTAAAAAAGCAGTACCATTCTGCTGGCCAATTGGTAAAGAAGAAAACTTTGAAGGTTTCGTCAATGTGATTGAGATGAAAGCCAGAATTTTTGATGGCGTTGAGTCTCATGATGCAGAAATTTGGGATGAAAAACGTCCTAAAGTTGATGAGCTTCATAATATGATATTAGAATCTGTTGCTGAAACATCAGAAGAACTTCTTGATTTATACCTATCAGGTGAAGAAATTCCTGAAGCAAGAGTTAAAGAAGCGCTTCGCGAAGGTATTATCAATGGTGAACTTACACCAGTCATGGTAGGTAGTGCTACAAAAACTGTCGGTGTACGTACACTTTTAAACATGCTTGTTGATTACTTACCAGCACCAGATGAGTTACAACCACTTGAAGGTAAAGATGCAAAAACCGAAAATACTTTAACGAGACACACACATGATGATGAACCATTTTCTGCGTATGTCTTTAAGACAACAGTAGACCCATTCTTAGGTCAAGTAAACATCCTAAAAATCAATTCTGGTATGTTAAGACTTGGTCAAGAAGTTGTGATATCTAACAAAGGTGAAACGAAAAAAATAGCAAACCTTTTTGCACCTCGTGGTAAACAACAAATTGAAGCTCAAGTTTTCCATGCTGGTGATATCGCTGCAGTAGCTAAACTAGAAGGTATTGAAACAGGAGATACACTCGCTGATCCAAAGAGTCTCATTGTTTATGAACCTGTTCAATTGCCAACACCTGTTATTTATATTGCAGTCCATCCAAAGAATAAAAATGACGAAGATAAAATCTCTATGGCGTTAAATCGCTTAAACCTAGAAGATCCAACATTTGAAATTAAGCGTAACAAAGAAACCGCTCAGCTTTTACTAGGCGGTATGGGTATGACCCATCTTAGCTATGTCTTAGAACGTATGAAAAATATGTTTAAAGTCGATGTTGATATTGATGATCAAAAGATTGTTTATCGTGAAACAATCAAGAAGATGACTCAGGCTGAAGGTAAACATAAGAAACAATCCGGAGGTGCTGGTCAATTTGGACATGTATGGATTAAATTTGAACCATCAGATAAACTCTTTGAATTTGCAGAAGATGTTTTTGGTGGCGCAGTACCAAAAAACTATTTCCCAGCCGTTGAAAAGGGATTAATTGAAACATTTGAAGCTGGACCGCTTGCAGGATTTCCAGTCATTAATGTAAAAGCAACACTTTATGATGGTTCTTACCATCCAGTCGATTCAAACGAAATTTCATTTAAGCTTGCAGCAGCACTCGCCTTTAAGGAAGCAATCAAAACATGCCAACCTACTATTTTAGAACCAATCGTTAAAGTTCAAGTCACAGTAAAGGACCAATTTGTTGGTGATGTTATGGGTGATATGAACAAACGTCGTGGTCGTGTACTTGGTATGGAACAAGCCGATGGTTTCCAAGTCGTTATTGCAGAAGTTCCAGAAGCGGAAATTGTTAAATATGCGATTGATTTAAAAGCGATGACTCAAGGTAGTGGTTCATTTACGCGTGAATTCATTAAGTATGAAGAAGTACCACACCACCTAATTGATAAAATCATAGAAGCTTATAAAAAGTAATTAATCACAAGCCCCTCTAATATCAATTAGGAGGGCTTGTTATGCAATGTGAGATTTGCTTAAACATCTTTTCAACCAGAAGGCATTTTTATAACCTATTTGAACCAGAGACACATCATATATGTGAATCGTGTTATATGACATATCCCTTATTTCCTGGTTACAGGTTGTATCCGATTGATCACTATGAAATACATCATTTTATTTTAAGTGAAAGGAGTTATTTACAAAACCCAATGGCTTATATGTCATTCTTAAAACCCTATTATATGACATATCTTAAGCAAAATAATGACATGATGTTTCTATATTTTGATATACTAGAACATCATATAGTATCCTTATTGGAACCCTTAAAGCTTGGCGATTTTGTTATCGTTTCGCTTTATGAAAATATAGAAGAAAAAGGAGAATAACTATGAAATTCGAAGTATTAGGTAAGAATGGTTTTGCACCTACAGATGCCATTAAGGCTTATGCAGAAAAAAGATTCAACAAAGTTATCTCGTTCTTTGGACCAGAGGTCATTACAGAGGTACGCGTTGTCTGCAAAGTCTATAAGGATCACCACAAGATTGAAGTGACCATCCCTGCTAAAGGCACAGTACTTCGTGCAGAGGTATCAGATCCTGACATGTATGCTGCCATTGATAAAGCAAACGATAAACTCGTTGCTCAAATCAGAAAGCATAAAGACAAGCTCAAACATAATCTTGAAAAAGAAGGTATCAAGCAAGCTTATAGTCATGAATTTGATGCAGAATCCTTAGAAAAAGACATCCTAGCAAGTCAACTCGTGAAAAGCAAGAAAGTTGATTTAAAGCCAATGACTTCAGAAGAAGCGATTTCTGCGATGGAACTTTCTGGTCATGATTTCTATGTGTATTTAGATAAAGAATCATCTAGAACAAATGTTGTTTATAGACGTGATGATGGTGATTATGCAATCATCGAAACTCAGCCTTTATAGGAAGCGGAAGCTTCCTTTTTTTTGATAAAAAAAAGAGCCATCGGCTCTTTTCAAGAAGTCTCATTTAAACAAGTGCTTCGTATAATGCTGATACTTTTTCCCAGTTTACAACTTGGAAGAATGCTGATACATAATCTGGACGACGGTTTTGATAGTTTAAGTAATAAGCATGTTCCCATACGTCTAAGCCTAAGATAGGTGTACCTTCAGCAAGTGGTGTATCTTGATTTGGTGTTGAAGTAACTTTAAGTGTTTTGTCTGGTAAGACAATGAGCCAAGCCCAACCACTACCGAATCTTGTTTTTGCAGCAGTACTGAATAATTCCTTAAAGGCATCAAATGAACCAAATGTCTTTTCTAAAGCAACTAATAATTTACCTTCTGGACCTTTGCCGTTATTCACCTTTAGTAATGGCCAGAAGAATGAGTGATTAAAATGACCACCACCATTGTTTTGTACTGCACCACGAATATCTGCTGGTACTTTAGATAAGTCCTTTAACATGTCTTCTAAAGAAAGTTTAAATTCTGGATGTTTTTCTAAAGCAGCATTTAAGTTTGTCACATAAGCGTTATGATGCTTCGTATAATGGATTTCCATCGTTCTAGCATCGATAAATGGTTCTAATGCGTCATACGCATAACCGAGTTTTGGTAATTCGTAAGCCATAATATACCTCCTATAATTTATACTTTTATCTTACCTCTTTTTAAGCAAAATTACAAACGTTACGCCTGTTTACTTTAAAAAAAATCTAATTTACTTTCGCAATGCCTTCGACATAATCTCAATGATCAAGTCCTCATCGATATCAATATACATGGTTTTGTTTTGCGTATAAATGACGTGATAACCAGGCTTCCCTGGTATTTTTTTGATATGTCTGACTCTTGTATAATCAACAGGTATAGAAGATGAGTTCTTAAGCTTAGAAAAATAAGCAGCAAGCATACACGCTTTACGTTGCACAGATTCAATCAATGCTTTTGTTTGAACAATGACATGTGCACCAGGCGCATCTTTTACGTGAAACCAATAATCATCTTTATGAGCATATGTATGAGTGAGATACTCATTTTGAATATTATTTTTACCGATTGCATAGAGTGCATAATCATCTTCAATCACGATATAGTTTGGTTTTTGTTGATGCTTTCTATGAATGACTTTTTGTTTTATTGCTTTGTATCCATATACTTTGAGTTCTTGATCAAAATCCTTCATTGTCTCATCACTTTGAAGATCAATAAAATCATCTAAATTGGTGAAAATATCAATCAGTGATTCATTCTCATCGATTTGTGCTTCAATGTGTTCTATACTACGTTTATATTTTTGATAATTCTTATAATGCTTTTGTGCGTTTTCATTTAATGTCAAGGTAGGATCTAATGCTAATCTTTGACCATCCACTTCAATTTCTGAATGCTTTTCATGTAGCGGATATCCTGAACTATAAATGGTATCACCGATATTTCTCTCATTCAGACCTTCTTTGGATGCCTCTAAGGAAGCATTCAATATTTCTCGTTTTTTCTCGTATTTCTTTAATTGTTTTGTAATAAACTGTCTTTGAGAAAGATAAGATGGTTTTTGTTTGACATCTTCAATTTCGAATAATTTAGAAAGACACTTCACATAAACTTTTTCTAAATGCTCATCAAATAGGTCAAATAGATAAGATTTCTTATTGGATTTAACATATGTAGGATTAAGTTTAATGTCTGATAATTGAACTGGATGCTCAATGAGATATTTAGCGAGTAAAGGTGATATGCCCATATAAGTATTGACCAAATCTTGACTGCTATGAATCTCTTCATATTGAATATAATCAAAGGTTTTTTTGTCTGATGGAAAAAACTCAAAAGCAGCTTGTGGTAGTAATTGTCTACCACTTTCAAAAAACATTTTTTTGTAGGTGTCTAAAATGATGTTGTCCTGAACTAAGATCAAATTAGAATGCTTACCCATCGCTTCAAAAATAAGCATTTTCTTAATAGGTCCTAAGATGAAATCATAAACCGTAAAATGGCAAATCATCACACGATCTGTTTGATATTGTGTAATCTCATCTAAAATCGCACCTTCTAGATGTTTCTTGAGAGTCGATAAAAACTGACTACTTTGTTGATAACTTCCTTCTTGCTCACTTAAATACATCCCAAAGTGATTAGGATCTAAATCAATGATGAGATGGTGTCTTTCTTTTTTTATATAAAAGATAAAAACAAAAGACTGCTCATCTTTTTGATATACTTTCTCGAGCCTAGATTTCATTAAAGTTTGATTCAGTTCTTTAGTTAAGTGATATATGAAAAATCCGTCAAATGTCATGATGCACCTCTTTATCCATTTTATCATAACTAAAGTAACAAAGATAAGGCTTGTAAGCGTTTAAATCACCTAAAGCACTTCATAACTATTTACACATCATGTTATATCATATATAATAGATAATAATGTCAAGCATGAAGGAGGCACCGAATGAAACTAAATGAGCGTGGTTTGCTCGTCGTATTATCAGGTCCATCCGGAGTTGGAAAAGGTACAGTTCGTAGAGCCTTATTTCAAATGCCGCATCATGATCTTGTCTATTCCGTATCGATGACGACAAGAAAACCTAGACCAGGTGAAGTAGATGGTGTGGATTATTACTTTGTGGATAAAGAGACATTTTTAAAGCGCATTCAAGAAAACAAGTTTCTAGAATGGGCTGAATTCGTAGGAAACTATTATGGTACACCAAGAGACAAAGTCGATGAACAACTCGACCAAGGTAAAGAGGTTGTTCTTGAAATTGAAGTTGAAGGTGCACTTCAAGTTAGAAAACAAATGAAGGATGCAGTCTTTATCTTCTTGGTTCCACCTGGAAAACAAGCTTTATATGAACGTTTAAAATTAAGAGGCACAGAGCCTATAGAACTTATCAATAAACGTATGAAAAAAGCTGAATCAGAATTCCTACTTGCTCATAAATATGATTATATTGTCGTTAATGACGAAGTTAATAACGCAGCAGATCGTATTATGGCTATTATCCGTGCAGAGCATGCGAAGACAGAACGAACAATCCATAATTACTTAAAGATGATCGGAGAGAATTACAATGAATAAAAATAAAGACGGTTTAAGATATCCATCAATTGATAAACTCTTATCTAAAATTGATTCTAAGTACAAATTAGTCTATGCAGCAAGTAAGGTTGCTCACATTTTGGAATCTGAGAAACTCAAGGTTGAAGGTGCACAATGTGTGAAAAGTATCGGTATAGCATTAGAAGAAATATTAGATGGCAAAGTAAAAATTGAATTTGAATCTTAAGGATAAGCGCTTAGGCGCTTATTTATTTTAATTTAAGTCCTTTGTTTATGTTAAAATATAGATGGTGATATTTTGAAACTTAAAGACAAAATACAGCTCATACCACAAGAACCAGGCTGTTATCTTATGAGAGATCAGCACGATGAAGTTATTTATGTGGGTAAAGCTAAGAATCTAAAAAATCGTGTGAAATCTTATTTCACAGGTGCACATAATGAAAAAACAACACGACTTGTTTCAGAGATTCGTGATTTTTCTTATGTACTCACTAATAGTGAGCATGAATCTTTAATTTTAGAGATTAATTTAATTAAACAATACTTGCCTAAATATAACATTCGATTAGTTGATGATAAAACGTATCCTTATATTGAAATTACTGATGAAAAACATCCAAGACTTGAAGTTGTAAGACAAAAAGAGCTCACGAAAGGTCGTATCTTTGGTCCTTTTCCAAATGTTTATAGTGCAAGAGAAACAGTGCGTTTACTCAACAGATTATATCCATTAAGAAAATGTGAAACAATGCCTAAAAAGGCATGTCTTTATTATCACATTGGACAATGTTTAGCACCATGTATAAAAAAAGATGTGGATTATAAAGATATTTTATTAGATATTCAAAAGTTTTTAAAAGGCGATACAAAAGATGTGTTAAAGCGTCTTAATGAAGATATGCTTGACGCCTCTGAGAAGATGCAGTTTGAAAAAGCGATTGAGTTAAGAGATATGATTAGACATATTGAAGCGACCACAGAAAAACAAATTATTAATTTAAATGATTTTAAAGACCGAGATGCAATATCCTATGCTTTTTCTAAGGATGATATATCGATTCAAGTATTAATGATGCGTCAAGGGAAAATCATTGATCATCATCAAGTCATTTTCTCTTATGTTGGTGAACCGATAGATTCTGTTTTGTCGTACCTTCAACAATTTTATGAATCTACGACGCCAGATGAACTCATTTTTAGTGATCGTTTTACATGGGATGAAATTGAGCCTCACTTTGGTAAAAAAGCACTCATTCCACAAAAAGGTGATAAGAAAAAGCTTACTGAATTAGCAACAAAGAATGCTGACTATGATTTAGAACATCATTTTATGCTTTATCGTCATAAGGATGAACAGCTCAAAAAAGCCTTAGATGACCTATCAGAGATATTTAACGCAAACATTAAGCATATAGAAGTCTTTGATAATGCACAGCTTTTTGGTACAGCACCGATTTCAGCTCTGATTGTTTATAAAGACCAAGGGTTTGAAAAAAAGAGCTATAGAAAATATCATTTGCAAACAACGACCAATGATGATTATCAAGCGATGAAGGAAGTCACTTACCGTAGATATCAAAAGCTTTTAGTAGAGGATGGACCATTTCCTGATCTCATTTTAGTAGATGGTGGTAAAGGTCAACTATCAGCAGCTAAAGAAGTACTTACAAGCTTAGGCTTAGATATTCATATTGCAGGTCTTAAAAAAAATAAACAGCATACCTTAGAAGCCTTAGTTGTTAATAACGAAGTCATCCCCTTATTAAGACAATCGGAAATTTATAAATTCTTGCTTAAGTTATCCGAAGAAGTCCACCGTTTCGCGATTGATTTCCATAGAAAAACAAGAAACAAACAAGCGATTAAATCACCACTAGATGACATAAAAGGCATTGGTGAAAAAAGAAAAAAACTCATTTTAAAACATTTTAAAACGATGGAGGATATGAAGAATGCTACCATCGAAGATTATCAAAATTTAGGGATTCCATTAGAAATTGCCAAAAAGATTAAAGAGGTATTAACATGAAGAAAATCATCCATGATATTGATCCATCCTATAGTGTGTTTTATCTCATTTTTGATGGTCGTAAAATAGGTTTTTATTTAACAAACAAGTTATCAAAAACATTTTATAGCTATCTAGATAAAGGTGTCATGGTTGATTTTGAGATTACACCTAAAATGAAAACCATACGTAAGAGAAAGTTTTTCCAGGTAGCTTATTTTAATCAAATCATCAGCCTAAATCCATACCGTGTACACTATGATCTTTTTAAATTAAGAGATGATATGAGAAAGGTTCTAAAAACCCATCAATATTATTTGTTCATTGATTTTGAAATGACCATGCCAGGCTATCGTGACGATGTGTTTAAACCTGAAATCATTCAAGCTGGTTATGTTTTATCAGAGCCTAACAAAGACATTATCAGGGAGAATGATTTATATATATTACCTAAAGAAAGACGCACCTTATCAAGACGCACTAAAAGGTTTTTAAATCTCGAAGAAGCAGATTTTTTTCAAAAAGCAGAACCTTTTCAAGTTTTTTATGATGATTTAAAAGTCATTATAGATACCTATCATCCCAAACTTGTTGTATGGGGTAAAAATGATTTAACAGCCTTGAGGGATGCTTATATATTTCATGATTTGCCACATCTAACTGATGATCATGATTTCATTGATTTACTGAAGCTTCATAAAGATTATTTCAATTTAAAAGATGACTTAGGTTTATTCAAAGCGTATAAAACGTATTATCAAGTGGATTATGACCAAGCACATGATGCAAAAGACGACGCATTAGTAACTAAATACGTCTTTGATGCCTTTCTATCATATATCTAATAAATGAAAAAGAGTTTAGTTCCCATGCTAAACTCTTTTCATTAAAAATTATGCCTTAAGATCCACAACGACAGGAATCACTAAAGGTTTTCTTTGTGTCATATCAAATATTTTTTGATTAAGGTGGTCAATCACAGCTTGTTTCAAGTTTTGTTCATGATACATTTTCTTTTGTAATTCTTGATTACAAATCTTTTTAGCTTCATTAGCTAAGGTTTGGGTTATTTCTTCATTGCCCTTCATATAAATGAAGCCTCTTGAAATAATGGTGGGATCATTAACTAGTTTTTTTGTTTGTGAATTGAGTGATAGAATGACTGCAAAGAGTCCCTCTTCAGAAAGTAACTTTCTTTCTTTAATAACGGTACTACCGATATCACCAATACCAGTACCATCGATATATACTTCACCAAAAGGTACTTGGCCAGCAAAACGAATCTCATCTTTACTAATAGCTGCAACATCTCCATTATCCATAATGAGAATGTTATCTTCATTAACACCGCAATCCATCGCTAATTCCTTGTGATGTTTAAGCATACGGTGCTCACCATGCATAGGAATAAACATTTTAGGCTTTACCAAGTTTAAAATAAGCTTTAAATCGTTTTGTGCACCATGTCCAGATGTATGTGTATCTGCAATAGGGCCGTGTGTAATAACTTCAACATCAAGTCTGAATAATTTATTGATTGTACGATTAACGCCTTCTTGATTTCCTGGAATCGGTGAAGAAGAGAAGATGACGGTATCACCAGGCATTGCTTTGACCTGTCTATGGGTACCATTCGCGATTCTTGAAAGCGCTGCGAGTGGTTCACCTTGTGAGCCAGTCACTAAAATGGTGACTTCATGTGCTTTTAATCGATTTAATTGATCACCTGAAACAATTGTTTCTTTAGGTGCTTTAATATAACCTGTTTGCATACCAACTTCAATAGCACGTTCCATACTACGTCCAAAAACAGCGACTTTTCTGTTATTTAATACTGAAGCTTCTATGATTTGTTGAATACGATACATATTTGATGCAAATGTCGCAATAATGATACGTCCAGGCATTCTACTAAATAATTCATTGATTGATTTGCCTATTTTCGAGTCAGAAGGTATGAGTTCATCTCTTTCAGCATTTGTTGAATCTGACATCATACATAAAACGCCTTCTTGTCCGATCGCTGCAAGTTTATCATATTCTGCAGGTGGACCAACAGGTGTTAAATCAACTTTAAAATCTCCAGTATGAAATAAGATGCCTTGTGGTGTCCTAAAGACAAAACCAAACATATCAGGAATCGAATGATTCATACGAATAAATGATAATTCAACGTTTTTAAAACTGTATTTATAATAGCTTTTATATTCTTCAATTTGAGGTGACTTAATGTCTTGATGTTCCATCAGCTTATATTCAATCATATCTACTGCAATACCAGAAGCATAAATCTTTGGGATTTGAACTTTCTTTAAGAGATAGGGGATACCTCCGATATGATCTTCATGAGCATGCGTAATAAAAAGACCCACGATACGATCTTGGTTTTGTTCTAGGTAAGTATAATCAGGTATGACATAGTCAATACCAAGTAAATGTTCATCCGGAAATAAGATACCAGCATCGACAATAAATATCTGATCTTCTATTTCATAGATATACGTATTTTTCCCAACCTCGCCAAGCCCACCTAAAGCAAAAACGCCGAGCTCACCGGGTTTTAGTAATGGATTTTTCATATCTCAATCCTCCAGTAACGTATAGTTCAGTACTATTCTACAATAAAATTCAGAAAAATGATAGTAGAATACTTGTTATGTTATAATATTTTTGAGGTGGATTATGAAAACATTGATTGTATTTGACGTCGATAATACACTCTATAACAACACGTTAGGCAAAATTCCAGATCAAACAAAAAAACTCTTAGAAGCACTTTCAAAAAAAGAAGATGTTATTTTAGGTCTCGCGACAGGTAGAGGCTTAAAGAAACTTGAGATCATAGAAGATGTGCTTCCTCTTTTTACATATAAGGTTTTAATCAACGGTTCTGTAATTTATAAAAACGATGAAATTATTTATGAGGAACCTATTTTGACAGAAGATATTTTAGAAGTATTAGAAATGACTAAAGGTAATGATTTTAATGTGGGCATGGTAGGCATTAATGATGAAGCAGTTAATTATTGGGATGAACGTGTCGGTTATGGCATGAAAGCACTTCGCGGTATTTTTCCAAAGGTTGATGAATACTTTTATAAAAACAATAAAGTATACCAATTATGGATGTTTGCAGATCAAGAAGACATGATCATAAAGATTGCTTTAAAAATGCCTAAATTTAGAGTCTATCCTTGGCATAAAGGTGGAGCAGATTTTGTATATCCTCACATTAACAAGGCATTTGGCATAAAAAAAATACGTGAACAAGAAGAACCACTCAGACTTATATGTGTTGGTGATGGCGCAAACGATATCGAAATGATTGAAATAGCTGACATTGGGATTGCTATGGATAATACAAGATTTCATGAGTTAAAAGAAAAAGCCGATCATATCGCTCCTCATATTAAGGAAGATCAGCTTTACCAATTTTTTGAATCTATTCACTTGATTTAGGTCTTAATTTATCTTGTAAGTCTTTTATGATTTCCTTAGGTACATAGGGTGATATATCTGCATGATGAACGATGAGTTCCTTAATTGCAGAAGATGACACAAAGTGATTTCTTGAAGATGGAAACAAAATTAAGGTTTCAAGATTTCTGTTTAAATTACGATTAAACTGATAAAGTGCATATTCATTTTCATAATCTTGGATATTTCTTAGTCCACGAACCATTAAATGAATATCATGTTTTTGGGCATATCTAACAACTAAATCGGTTGTTGAAGTTACAATGATGTTTGGAACATCTTGAGTGACACGCTGAATCATTTCAATGCGCTCTTCAGCACTAAATGTTGGGATTTTCTTATAATTATCAGCAACCACAACATGTAATTCATCAACGAATTTTGCAGCACGTTTGATGATATCTAAATGACCAATCGTTAAAGGATCGAATGTACCAGGATAGACAGCTTTATTCATAGGATTACCTCACTTTATTATAGTATAACATGAGATGTTAAAAATCATCTTTTAAGGAGAAGAAATTATGCAAATTTATCGAAAAGGATTGATTGTCCAGCTGTTGTTATTTATTGTGTTTTTTATCATGGGTTTAAATGTGGTCATAGGGTATTTCTTTGGAGAAGAAGCACCTTGGCTGAGCTTTGTCGTTATGGGGATATTAATTTTATTTGGTGTTGGTGGTTTTATCTATTATAGGTCTAATGATCAAAGGGTTCATATCATCACACAAAAAGAATTGAATCTTATTAAATACTTACTTTATATCTTTTTCTTTGTGTATCTTGTCTATATTTTCTTGCAAGGTGCTGCTTGGATGGATCAACAATTTTTAAGTATTACGACAAGTATTGCACTTATGGGTATTGCATCATATGGCATCTTCACATTGCTCAAAATTCTAGAAATAAAGAAAAAATAAATAACAAACTAGAACGCTTTCATCGTCATAACGGCCATGTGAAGCGTTTTTTTTGTTATAATGGTTTTAAAGAGAGGAGAAATATATATATGAGTCAAACCATTTTTATTTCAAACCGTCTTCCAATCACTGTATCCAAAAAAAACAAACAGATAACATTCAAAGAGAGTATTGGTGGGCTTGCTACTGGTCTTAAAGGATACCATCAACACTCAGATGCCTTATGGATCGGTTGGCCTGGTATACCACAAGAAAAACTCACAAAATCTGAAACTGAAGAAATGACGAGTAAACTTAAAAATACTTATAAGTCGTATCCTGTAGGTTTAAGTCAACATGATCTTGATTTATATTATGAGGGCTTTTCCAATAAAACAATATGGCCGCTTTTTCATTATTTTCAAGAAAAAACAGAACATGATATAAAAACATGGGAAAGGTATCAAAAGGTCAATCAGAAATTTTTTGAAGCAACCAAACCCTTCATTGAAGAGGATTCCATGATATGGATTCATGATTATCAGTTGATGTTATTACCAAAACTGATTAGACAAGCATTCCCTTATGTGAAAATTGGTTTTTTCTTACACATACCTTTTCCATCTTATGAAATTTTTAGATTACTTATATGGAAAGATGAAATTCTAGAAGGCTTATTAGGTTCAGATTTAATTGGTTTTCACACCTATGATTATGTTAGACATTTTTTAAGTAGTGTAAGACGTATCAAGAATATCAATCATAACTTTTATAAACTTCAATATAACGATAGAAATATTGCAGTTGATGCTTTTCCAATGGGCATTGATTATACGTTTTTTAACGAGCATCCTGCTCAAATCAAAAAACAAAATGACATGAAAATCATACTATCAGTCGATCGCTTAGACTATACCAAAGGTATCGTAGAAAGACTTAATGCTTATCAAACATTTTTAGAAATTTATCCAAAATACAGAAAAAAGGTGAAACTCCATTTAATTGTTGCACCTTCAAGAGCTAAACTTGAATCTTATGATCGCTTACATCAGATGATTGAAAAAAGAGTATCTGAAATTAATGGTAAATTTGGGAATTTTGAATGGATGCCTATTTGGTATCTCTATCAATCTTTCACACAGGATGACTTAATCACTTACTATAAAACATCAGATATTTTACTAGTTACACCACTTCGTGATGGGATGAATTTAATCGCCAAAGAATATATCGCATCAAGAAATGATTTTGATGGTATGCTTATTATTTCTGAAACAGCTGGAGCTGCTTCAGAGCTTAGTGAAGCGATGATTATTAACCCAAATGATGCACAGAGCATTGCTCATAGCATTAAAAATGCACTTGAAATGACGCGAATCGAAATAATTCAAAGAAACAAGATTTTGCATGAAAGGTTAAAAACCTATACAGTACAGTACTGGGCTTCTGAATTCATGGAAAGGTTGAAAAACCTAGGAGAAACGCATGTGATTGACCCAACCACTGATGATTTAGATCTCTTTCACTTAATTAAAACCTATAAAAAAGGAAAAAATCGCTTGTTTTTGCTTGATTATGATGGCACCTTAATGTCATTTAAAAAAACACCAGCAGAAGCGAAACCTACGCGATCATTAAAGAAATTAATATTAGAACTAGCTAAACCAAATAATCATCATGTTGTGATTATCTCAGGTCGAGATCACGAAACACTTGAAGCTTGGTTTCATGATCTACCGATTGATTTAGTAGGAGATCATGGTTTATGGATAAAAAAACAAGGTGAAGCATGGAAGAAAACATTGCCAGTCGATGACTCATGGAAGAAAGATGTTATCACATTATTAGATAAATATATCGCTCGCATTCCTGGTGCTTTTATCGAAGAAAAATCACATGCGGTTGCTATGCACTATCGTGCTGCAGAACCTGAAATGATGCATATGAAACTTCAAGAAATTAAAGATGCACTATTTACTCTAAAAGGAAAAACAACCTTAGAAATTCAAGAAGGCCATAAAGTCATTGAAATTAAAGATCAAAGAATTAATAAAGGCATAGCGGCACAGTCCTTTTTACAAGAAGCAGTCTATGATTTTATTTTAGTTGCTGGTGATGATACCACAGATGAAGATATGTTTCAAACATTAAATGATGCCTATAAGATTAAAATCGGTTATGGCATTTCCAAAGCTCATTATAGAGTAGAATCTGTGAAAAAGTTTATAGATGTATTAAACGCATTAAGAGATGCCAAATAAAAAATAGGCTAGGCGCCTATTTTTTATGCATTTTGTTGTGCTTTTTGACATGCTTCACAGTAACCATAGACTGTCATATCATGATGTGTAATCTTAAAATGATGTGCTTTAGCAACTTCATCAGCAATGTGATGAATATGACAATCAATCTCATACATTTTTTGACATGTTAAGCAAATCATAAAATGATGATGCTGTTTGTGATTGATGTAATAATAATGTGTATGCTTCATTGTACTTTTTGAAATGACACCTTCATTAAAGAAAAAGTCTAATGTTCGATAAATGGTTGACAAATTCATAAAATTTTCTGGTAAATGCTCTAAAATCATTTCAGCACTCATGGGTTGTCTTGTTTTGTTTAGTAGTTCCAAAATAGATTTTCTTTGTTTCGTCATCCGTAATGTACTCATGGTCTCACCACCTTTTTTATGATAAAAATCAGTATTAACAAAATAGCATACATAACAACAATGGTTGAACCAACTGGAATAGCAAGTGGATGTGCAACGAAAATACCTAAAATAACGATCGATAGTGATGATATGACACCAAATAGCAAGGTGTTTTTAAAACTTCGTGTAAGTTGACTTGATATGACAGAAGGGAAAACAACCAGTGCAGAAATAAGAAGTGTTCCGATGGTTCTTACACCAACTACAATAAAGAAAGCTGTAAGACCTGAAAGTAAATAACCAAGTAGCGTTACTTGAACTTTAGAAAACTTAGCATAATCTAAATCGTATGTGATTAAAAATAATTTTCTATAAAAAATTAAAATGAAGACAATTGCTAAAACTGCAATTAACAATGATAACAACGTATCTGTTGCTGTTGCTGTGAAGATATTTCCAACAAGCATGCTTTCGATAGAAATATTAAAACCTCTTCCTTTTTTTACCAAAATAAGACCAATTGCAAAAGCAACAGATGAGACTAATCCAATCGCGGCATCACCATTCATAGATTTTGTTGTTGAAAGATACTTGATAAAAAGAGATGCAATCATCACAAATGGAATAGCGATAATTAATGGTTCATTTGAAAGTAATATACCCAAAATGATACCAGCAAAGCTTACATGTGCTAAGCCATCAGCAATCATAGCTTGCTGATTTAATACAAGAAAAGGTGATAACATAGCTGCTGAAATGGCAAGTGCAATCCCGATAAATATGGCTCTTTGTATAAAATCATATTGTAAGAAATCAATCATGATGATGCCCCCTATGCTCAAAGGTTTGGAAAGCTTTATAGGTACCAAAAAATTTGACTTTCTGATCGACATACATGGTTAAGCACTGATCTTTTACAGCATCTGTTAAATCGTGTGTAACATGGATGATTGTCATCTTTTTTTCTTGTTGTAAATCATACAAAAAACGATAAAACTTTTCTCTAAAGCTTGGGTCTAAAGCGGAAGTAGGCTCATCTAGTATTAGAATTTCAGGATTAGATATCAAAGCTCTAATCAAAAAAACCCGTTGTTGTTGACCACCAGATAAATAACTCATACTTTCATTCATGAGTTGTGGAATTTCCATTTTTTCTAACCAGCTATAAATGAGATCACATTCTCTTTTAGTAGGTTTTAGTCTTTGATGCTTCATACCACTATAAATAACTTCTTTAACTGTCATAGGTAAGTTGACTTTGGTGTTAAGTTTTTGTGGCAAGTAACCCATTTGTACAGGACTTACTTCTATATGTCCAGTGGTGGGTTTAAGTAAACCGACAAGTAGTTTAACAAGTGTTGTTTTACCACTACCATTTGGTCCCACAATATGCAGAAAATCACCTTTTTCAAGGTGAAAATTCACATCATATAGTGCAGTAAATTTACCGAATGTAACAGAAACATTTTCGAATGTTATCATTTTTTTAGGCACCTAAAGCTTCTTTCAAATAATCGAAATTTCTTTGAAGTAAATCTAAGTAGGTGATGCCATCCTCCCATTCATCTTCTGTGATATTATGAAATCCGTGAAGTTCTCTTAAAGTAATGGTGTAATTCTCATTAGCAAGTGCATTTTGAATGGTTATTGCAGCCTTTGGTTCAACCAATTCCTCGATAAAAAGATAAGTTACTTGATTTGTTTTTATGAGATGAATAAACGATGAAAGCTCACTGCTGGTCAAATCTGCATCTGGTTTAAAATCTGGAAATAGCGAAACAATTTCAAAATGGTATCTATCAGCAAAAGCACCTAATGCATTATGTCCTGCAAAGTAGAAGGTTTGATCATGATAAAGCTCATTTTGAAAAAATATGTCCATAGCTTCATGAAGCTCTTCAAGCTCATGCATGTATGTATGCGCATTTTCTTCATAGTATGATGCATTTTCTGGATCGATTTCAATAATTTTCTCTAAAATAGCTTCAATAAGTTGTATAGCTGTTGTAGGATCAACCCAAAAATGAATTTGATTATCATGATCATGGTCGTCATCATCATGATCATCATCAGTTTCACTTAATAAAACACCATTAAGACTTGTTTCATATAAATGATCATCTTCATGATGTTCATGTCCTGATAAAACATAATGTTCTGAAAGATTCATAACAATCGTGTTTGCTCCACCAATTGCCTCTGGATTTTTAATCCATGTATCTATATCAAGACTCGTAAAAATAAATAGTTTTGATTCTTTGATCATAATTAAATCACGACTTGTAGCCTCATAATCGTGACCCTCAGTTCCAAGTGGTAATAAGAGTCCTACACTTAATTTGTCCCCAACAATCTGTCTAGCAAAGTCATATTGTGGGAACATGGTCGTGATGATATCATAGTTTTCTTTCGTGCTGCATCCTGCGATGACAACTAAACTGAATAATAAGACAATCATACGTACAAATTTTTTCATGTTCTAACTCCTTATTGCGAATGATTTGCATGTTAATTATAGCATACCATATGCTTAATGCAAACAATTCGCAATAATTTTTTTTATTTTGAAGCTTTAAGCATAAAAAAGCATTAAATAAATTGAATTTTTACTTCTTTTAATGGTATAATAAAGGCCTAGCATGAGTGGGATGATGATTTCCACTCATTTTATTGAGGTCTATATGAATTTAGAAAAAATCAAAGAAAAATTAATACCATTTTTAGAACCCAAAGGCCTAGATGTCTATTCTATACGTACAAAAAAGGAGTTTGGGGAAAAGATAGTTGAAATATTGATTGATGTAGAAACCATGGATATTGACGAACTAGAAAAGATACATCTAGCGTTTATAGAAACGCTTGATGATGAGGATTTAGATTCAGATTATTTCTTAGAATTATCATCTTTAGGTGCAGAAAGACCACTTAAAACGATGGATGATCTTAAGAAAGCTATCGGTAGATATATCTATTTAGTGTCACCACAGTTTAAAGGCAATGGCACACTCGTTGCGTTAAATGAAGACAAATTAGTTTTAGAGATTAATGACAAAGGGCGTTTAAGAAAGATTGAAATACCGTTTCATCTCGCATCTCGTATGCGTACAGCCGTCAAATTATAGGAGATAAACTATACGAAGTCAAGTAGAAATAATGAATAAACAGAAAAAGACCTAGTTACAGGTCGAAATTGACGA
>ERZ869909.784-NODE-784-length-31696-cov-22.184604_pt1 | contig 31696 bp, 30 predicted proteins | sample MGYA00520892_ERZ869909 | MGnify/ENA primary metagenome ERZ869909 (study PRJEB32215, sample SAMEA104723947) | bioreactor metagenome | biome: bioreactor; feature: anaerobic bioreactor; material: water | place: China | collected 2015-03-12 ...
TCCGTAGAGTTCATAGATACTCTTTCGTTCTAAAAGGAGTGTATTCCACATTTTTCTGACACAGCCAAATGTTTGATGAATGAGATTGACTTGTTTGGTTGTAGGTTTCAGTCTATAGACATAACCTTTGATCGTTTCATTCATATTTCATACCCCCTCTTACATCGATTTATTATACTTATATTATATCATTTAATGATATACGAGGGAATGTTAATTATAGATATTTTAAAGAAAAAAGTAGATTTCATTCATCTTCCACTTAATTCTTTGAAGAGGGAGTTTTCTGAAACGATTAGATAAAAAAGACTCAGAACTCACCAAATATTGGTGAACTCTGAATCTTTTTTTATGTTAAATTACTGGATTTTAATAAAAGTGGTGGAGATGAGGGGAATTGAACCCCTGTGCAAGACATTTTTCAAAGTACTTTCTACATGTTTAGTTCATTTATGAATTCATGCACCTATCGAAATGAACAAATGACAGTTGCACTATCCTATAAGGTTCGTTTATTGAGCTAGGAGATTCAATAAATATAACTTACTAAAGTTGGGCCGCGTTAGAACCGTAAGTGAATTCAAAGTTGGCTCGCACCTTTTCTTAGGCAGCGAAAGAAAAATTTTGGTTTCCGGTTATTATAACCTCGGCTTTTTTACTTGAGCAACCAAGACATGCTTATACTTTAATCCGTGCCGTGACGAATCCAGAACATCCCCAGCGCATATATCTTACATCAAAAGATGTTAAATGTAAAGAACTTATCTTATTATTCTTATTCTACTAAGGTGTATAATATAACCAAACAAAAGAAGTGAGTGATCCTATGAAAAAAATAAAAACAGCAATTATTGGTTATGGCATGGCAACGAGATTTTTTCATCTACCACCTTTAAAAAATCATCCCCATTTTGAAGTTACACATATTCTTACAAGAGATCAAAAAAAGCATGAAAAAATCTATGAAGTGATGCCCAATGTAAAGATTGTTTCATCGATTGATGATATAGTAAATCACGAAGAAATCGATTTAGTTGTCATAGCAACTTCAAACGATGTGCATCAAAGTTATACAGAAAAAGCACTTCTTAAAGGTAAACATGTTGTTTGTGAAAAGCCTTTTGTTGAAACTAAAGATAAAGCAAAAGCACTTTTTGATCTTTCCTTAAAGAAAGGTGTGATTCTAAATGTTTTTCATAATAGACAATATGATGGTGATATCTTAACAATTGAGAGATTGTTAAAAACTGAAGATTTTGGCAAGATTACACAAGTTCATATGCGATTTGATCGCTTAAACCCTCATGTTTCAGAAAATTGGCGTGATAAGGATGCACATATGGCAGGTGTCTATTTTGATTTAGCACCTCATTTGGTATTTGATGCTATTAAGCTATTTGGAAAACCAGAGCGTGTACTTTTAGATCTTATGATAGATAGGGAAGAAGCGATCGTAGATGATCACTTTGAGATGATATTAAGCTATCAGGATGGTTTGAGAATCTTTCTTGGCGCAGGTATTCTTACACGACATGATGTTCCTAGGTTCATGATTGAAGGATCTAATAAAACATATGTAAAATATGGCTTTGATCAACCAGATTGTAACTTTGATATTTTAGAAGACTCATATCAATCATCTAACTTAAAAAGTGTCTTAATTGATAATCATGGAATCAAGAAAGATATTCCTATTTTAATAGGTAAACATTACTTATTTTATGATCATCTTTATGATCAAATCATCTCAAAAAAACCTGATCAAACCAAATTGGCATTATTAGTCATTGAAATTATGGCATTAGGGTTAAAGTCTTTCAATGAAAAAAAATGGGTTTCATTACCATAATTTCACATCATATATTACATATATGGTCATATGAAATACAACATCCACATGCTATAATGAAAGAAACACGAAGGGGGATTTATCATGATTAAAGGCATTATATTTGATATGGATGGGACCATTTTAAACACATTAACAGACATTAAAATAAGTGTTAATTATGCACTAGAAATATGTGGTTATCCAATGAAATCAGAAGATGAGATTAGAAAAGCAGTAGGAAATGGTGCTAAAAAACTCATTGAAAGAGTAACACCATCCAATAATAAAGACATTTTAAAGAAAGTTTATGATATCTATCAAAACTATTATGATCAACATCCAAATGATCATACGAAACCTTATGAAGGTATGATTGATGTGCTAAAAGCACTTAAAGATCAAGGATATAAACTTGCTGTAGTCTCTAATAAGGTTGACTATCTTGTTAAGCAATTAAACAAAGATGTTTTTTATGGTTTGTTTGATGCAGCGATTGGTGAAAGAGAAGGTGTGCCTATCAAACCACACAAGGATATGTTAATGATTGCATTAAGTGAATTAAAACTTTCATTGAATGATGTCATATTTGTAGGTGATTCTGATACAGATATGCTCACTGCAAAGCATGCAGAGATTGATGCTGTTGCAGTTACCTGGGGATTTAGAGATGAAGATGTATTATCTTCATACAATCCAAAGTGGATGATTCATCATCCAAAGGAGTTATTAGATAAAATCAAAGAGGTCAATGACATATGAGTATGATTAAATTAGAAGGCGTATCCAAATATTATAAATCAGAGGAAACTGTATCCGTAGGGATGAAGCGAGTTTCTTTAGAGTTTAATTTTGGTGAATTTGTAGCAATCACAGGTGAATCTGGTAGTGGTAAATCCACACTCTTAAATGTCATTTCAGGTCTTGATAGTTATCAAGAAGGTGAAATGTATTTATTTGGTGATGAAACCTCCCACTACACCATTCAAGATTGGGAAAAATATCGAGCAGATCATATTGGTTTCGTATTCCAAAATTACAACATCATTGATTCATTTACAGTACTTCAAAATGTACTACTCGCTTTAGAAGTCCAAGGATATGATCCTAAAACGAGAAAACAAAGAGCTTTAGAACTGATTGACAAAGTTGGTTTAACAAGCCATAAAAATCATAAGGCATCTAAATTATCAGGCGGTCAAAAACAAAGAACTGTTATTGCTAGAGCTCTTGCTAAAGACTGTCCTATTATTGTTTGTGATGAGCCAACAGGTAATTTAGATAGTGCGTCAGGTGCACAAGTCATCAAACTCTTAAATGAAATTAGTAAGGATAAATTGATCATTGTTGTCACACATGATTATGAGCAAGTAGAACCTTATGCAACACGCAAAATTAAGATGCATGATGGAGAGGTCGTTGAAGATAAGGTTTTGAAGAAGACAGAGACAAATATCCCTTATACAGTACCTAAGCATCATAGAATGCATCCATTAACGCTTCTAAAATTTACGCTTAGAAGCTTGTTTTCTATGCCAAAACGCCTATTTTTCCTTGTCTTTATGCAAGTGATTGTCATGATTGCCTTTACTTTTGTTTTTACATTTAGAGTCAATCAAATGAAAGATGCAGATAGAGCACAATCAGAACGTTTTCCAAATGTGCCTGAGACGAGATTGCTCGTTGAAAGAAGAGACGGATTAGACTTTACTGAAGATGATATAACTTATTTTGAGAATATCAGATTTGTTGAAAAGGTATATGAAAATGGCTTAGCCTTTTATAATAGCTACCGAATATTTCCTTTTAGAACAACAGATAAATGGAACTGTGGGGCAGGAGACTGCTATTCATCCTATGATTATGATGGTATGGCAGGAACAGATGCTGCAAGTATGCTAAACCCTGTAAATATCATAGGTGATTTACCTCAAGCAGCCAATGAAATCGTTTATGGCCATCCGTGGTATGATTTTGAAATTGGTGACGAAATATTGATTGGAACCACTCAATATTATGAAAATGCTACAGAAGATGCGTTTATAGGAAAATTCAAAATCGTTGGTATCGATCGTTCAAAAAGTGAAATCGTTTATTTTTCTGATCTTTTCATTGAAAGTGTAAGTTTAGATGATATCAACCTAAATGAAGGTGCAAGAGCACGCATTATCAATGATGCACGTTATATGAATATAGAATTTGATAACAATTATTATCAAGCAGAACGTGATGAAAACCTAGAAGGCAGACGTATTAATATTGGTTTACCACCATATACACTTATTGGAACTGAAACGATTGATGTTGAAAGATATTTTTGGAGCTTTGAGACTGGTAAAGAGGCTCAATTCACCATGACTCTTAATAATGTCGAGATTTATATGGGTGAGGAAGCCACATGGCAGTCTTATATGTCTGAATCCATCTATCAAGAGATTCTAGCAAGAGTACTTATTGATGTAGAACACTTATATCGTATTGAAAATAGACCGGTTGTATCGCTTTCTGTTAGAGGTTTAAATAATGGTCTTAAAACACTTGATGCCATTGACCTAGAGACATATCGCGTGATGTATCCTGCAAATCAACCAAGTCCTATGGGCGGTATTGGTACTTTCTTTATTGGACTTATGACAGGTGTGATGGTCATTTTAGCTGGTCTATTGCTCTACTTAATTGTTCATGCAGTAACTAAAAATGTCATGAAAGCTAGAAAAAAAGATTTTGCTATCTTTAGATCCATTGGTACATCTAAACAAACACTCGCTCAGCTAGTTTTACTTGAGCAAATCTTTATTGCAGCCATTAGTTCTACCATCATGATTACAGCAATACTCGTAGCTTCATATTATATTCCTGAAATTTATCGAAGCACTCAATATATGGAAATTTCTGATTATGTGATGTTAGTCACGCTTTTCTTAGCGTTTGGTGCTTGGTTAGGCTTAAGATTCAATAAACGTATTTTCCAACAATCAGTCATTGAATCGATTGTATCAAGTAGGGAGGAATAAACATGATTAAAATACATGACGTTAATAAATATTTCTTTAGACATAAACGCAATGAAATTCATGTTTTAAATAATCTCAATCTTGAATTTCCTGAGTCTGGTTTAGTTGTTTTACTCGGACCATCAGGCTCTGGTAAGACAACTTTACTTAATGTCATTGGTGGTCTTGACTCTATTCAAAAGGGATATATTGAGTTTGATCAAGAAAAAATTGAAGGCTATCAATCAAAGGTATGGGATCGTATTAGAAATGAAAAAGTTGGGTATATTTTCCAAAATTATAATTTACTTCCCCAATTATCTGTTTATGAAAATGTAGCTCTTGTATTAAGAATGATGGGTATTACAGACGAAAAAGCGATTGATGACCGCGTAAGTTATATTTTAAATGCGGTTAACATGTATCCATTTAGAAAAAAGAAATCAACACAGCTTTCTGGAGGTCAGCAACAACGTGTTGCTATTGCTAGAGCACTTGTTAAAAATCCAGAAGTGATTATCGCTGATGAACCTACAGGTAACTTAGATTCAAAAAATACAACTGATATTATGAATATCATTAAGGTCATTTCTAGACAAAAGCTCGTCATTCTCGTAACACATGAAAAAGACTTAGCTAAAGTTTATGGTGATCGTATCATTGAACTTAAAGATGGTCAAATTGTTGATGATTATATCAATGACCCATCACATATGCATATTGGTAAAGATAGTGACGACATTATCTACTTAAAAGATTTAAAGCAATCGATTGATTTAAATGATGGTACACATGCTCTAAAAATGTATCAGGATGTCGAAGGTGATTTAGGACAAGTTAAAGTTAGACTTATTGTTAAAAATAAAACACTTTATTTAGATGTCGATGCACCTTTACAAAAGGTTAAATTACTCGATCAAAGTTCCAATCTGATCATCAAAGATGAGCACTTTGTTCAAAAGAATAAGGAAGAATTACTCGAAACAAGCTTTGATACACATGTTCTAGATAATAAAGAAGTAAGTAGAAGTTATAAAGCAATTGTATCGATTAAATCTGTGGTTCAATTTGCACTTCAAAAAATACTTTATGCCTCTAAAAAAGGTAAGATCATGCTTTTTAGTTTCATCGTATCAGGTGCTGTTATGGCATTTATGATATCGATGGTAGCAGCTACGTTAATTCCTGACTTAAGCATTAGACCTTATGGTGATGGCTATGTCTTTGCGTCAGGTGGTAGTTCACAGCTCTCATATCAAACCATTCAAAATTATGCGAGAGATGAAAGTTCAAGTTTAGATCCAGATTTATATGTAAATACGATGGGACAAAGAGGATTATCGATTATGGATCCCATGGATGAAACAAGGATTTTGATTCAAACAACTGATACCTATGTGGATTTAGTTGATCACGCACCAAGTGGTCTTAAAGCAGGCAGAAGACCTGTAGAACCACACGAGATTTTGATTTCATATAAATTAGCAGATACAATCATCCAAAATCAAGGTCCTGATTATGGTATTTGGACATATGAACATTTACTCATGGAAACGATCAAGATTGATGAGCAAGATGTGAAGTTAGTAGGTATTTCTAGTGCAGAGATACGTCAAATTTATGTATCAAGAGCATTAGGTGCTGCATTATCAAATGGTACGATGGTACATAATAACAATCAAATCACATATCTTGGTAAATTAAGACTAAAAGCAGATGATATCACACATGGTGATATGCCAGCTGTTGGAGAAGTAGTTATATCCACAGGACTTTATCAAATATATGTGAATGCAGATTTAAACACATTAAGTGAAGCGTCATTTCCACTTGAAATTTCAGCTTTAGGTTTTGAGGTAAGTGGTGTTGTCTTAAATAATGGTCTTATGGTATATGCTGATGCACCAATTGTCGAAAGAGCTCGTATGTCAAATATGAATCAATTTTATGTTTTTACAAATAATGCAGAGCTCATGGTTTCAAGAATGGTCAATGATGATTTGCCCTCTTATGTTGTTCGCACAGAAACAGCAAAACGTTTTAATGAAATGATGGCAACACAACGAATCACAACATTGATTGTTGGTGGTGTTATATTAGGTCTTAATCTTCTAGGTTTTTATTTCATTATGCGTTCATCTATGATATCACGCATTTATGAGATTTCTGTCTATCGTGCACTTGGTATGAAGAAGAGTGAAATCTTAGCTTCTTTCATGTTTGAAGTTATCATATTGACTTCACTAACGACATTAATTGGACTCATATTTAGCAATATTTCTTTAATATCACTTGATGACACATTAATTGGGCAGTTCCGTATATTTTTAGTGGATCCACTCACGTTTGTTGTAGGTATTTTGATTATTTATTTAGTGAACTTATTAGGTGGCATTTTACCTATCACAAGCCTATTAAGAAAGACACCATCTCAAATATTAACCCAATACGATATTTAACAAAAAAAGGCCTTATCAAGGCCTTTTTGGTTTATTATAACCAGGTTGCTACATCATCAATATCAAGTCTAACAGATGGATATCCAGATTCAGCAGCTTTCCCTATGGAAAGGATAAATACAGGCTTATATCGTTTTGGATCAATCCCTAATGCATCGGCAATCAGTTCGTGCTTAAAACCACCAATAGGGCAAGTATCATAGCCATGTTCTCTTGCGACAATCATGAGTTGCATCGCGACAAGTCCTGAATCGATTAGTCCACCTTTTTCTACCTGGTGCTCATCTAATTTATCAATCATATTTGAGATATTTCTTAATTGTTTTTCTCTTACCTCTTTTGGCATGAGTCCAGCTTGAACTGCTTTATCATATATCTTTTCAGCATAATCATATTTCTTTAAATCTGTAAAAATACAAATCATAGCTGATGAGGTTTCTAATTGATTGATGTTGCCATATAAAACGGGTCTTAATCTTTCTTTTGCTTCCTTTGTTTCAACAATAAAAAAGCGCCATGGCTGCATATTCATGCTAGATGGCGCACGAGTCGCTTCCTCTAGTATTGTTACCATTTCTTGCTTGCTAATTTTGACGTTTGGATCATAAAGTCTAATCGAACGTCTATCTAATAGATTGGACATCTTTGTTCACTCCTTTTAACACTTAAATTGTAGCATAAATTGAAGGTTTCTTATGAGTGATTTGCTTCGTCTTTTTATGCTATAATAGTGAGGAAAGGGTGATGACATGAAGACAAAAATTATCTTAGTGAGACATGGTGAACCTAGATACGATGAGGTTTTAGAAAGAAATTATTTTGGTATGGGGTTTGATTTAGGAAAGCTGACTGAACGAGGGGTTTTACAAGCAGAAGAAAGAGCTAAAGATCCTATATTAAAAGATGCTGAGCTTATTATTGCTTCTCCTTATACTAGAGCGTTACAAACTGCTGCAATTATCTCAAGAATCACACAGATTCCTTTAACAGTTGAAAATGATCTACATGAATGGATGCCTGATACTACCTTTAAATTTGTTTTAGATGCCAGCAAAGCCCATGAAGAATATATCCGTTATCAAGGTGTGAGAAAAGAAGGCGTTGTTTATCATTGGGAATCTTATGAAGCTTTAAAAAAACGTGTTTTAAATGCCTTAAAACCTTATGTTGGAAAGCATAAAAAAATCATTGTAGTCTGTCATGGCATCGTCATGTCAACACTCACAAGATTTGATGATGTGATAGAGCATTGTGGGTTAAGAGAAGTTATTTTATGATTGATGTTCATAGATTAGAGTCATGGTATATCAAGCATAAGAGAAAACTATCTTTTAGAGATACTAAGAACCCATATTTTATTTGGGTTTCTGAAATCATGCTTCAACAAACTCAAGTAGATACCGTTATACCTTATTTTGAGCGATGGATTAAAAACTATCCAACGATTGAAGATGTTGCAAAGGCAACATTAGAAGACATTTTAAAGCTTGTAGAAGGCATTGGTTATTATAGACGTTTTAGATTGCTTCATCAAGCATGCCAAAAGATTGTAAAAGATTTTAACAGTGAATTTCCAACACGTTATAAGGATGTAATCTCATTACCTGGTGTTGGTATGTATACAGCTGGAGCAATCATGTCTATTGCGTATAACAAGCCTTATAGCGCTGTAGATGGTAATGTCATTCGTGTGCTTTCTAGATCACTAGGGATTGATTTAGATATGCGCTTAGATAAGCATAAAAAAATGCTTGATACAATTAACCAAGGTATCATAGAACAGGCTACACCAGAGATTTACACACAAGCACTCATGGAATTGGGAGCTATTATTTGTACACCAACAAAACCTTTGTGTGACATGTGTCCACTAAATAAAGATTGTGTGGCTTTTCAATCACAAAATATTGAAAAATATCCTTTCATGTCAAAGCTTAAAGAAAAAAAGATGTTTTATTACATAACACTCGTGATTGAACATCAAAATGGTATTGTCCTAAGAAAAAGAACCGAATCACTCTTAAAGGATATGTATGAGTATCCTCAATTTCAATATGAAAATTTAAATAGCTTGTTAAGTGATTTAGAAGATGAGGGCATCATCTTAGAACCATTATCAGAACCTAAGTTATTTAAACATGTTTTTACGCATCAAATTTGGCATATGGAAGTCTATCATCTGCGCTTAATTAAAGGCTTAAAGAGTGACTGGGAATTGATAGAAAAAAAGCAGATTAAGCATAAGCCTATGGCGATAGCACATCGAAAGATTAGATAAAAACACCTGTAAGAATGCATTCAAACAGGTGTTTTTTTTAAGCTTTTCCTAGGATCTATTTATTTATTAAAAAATTCTTGAAAACCGATGTTTCTTTTAATACCAAGATAAGTTGCTAAACCAAAAGTATACATCACGACAAACTCGCCAATGAATACAGAGCCCATGGTTAACCATAAAGGTCCAAGATCATAACCATAGGTTAAGATGACACCTACTACAAATCCATTAACAATCGCTGGCATAAGTAAAGCAACATATGGCTTTGATTTAAGCAAGATCATTATAAATGCTGCAAAAGTGGTTGCAAGCGTACCGAAGATGACATCGATCAAAATTGCCCCTCCTAATAAATTAGCTAAAAAGCATCCGATGGTTAGGCCAATCACTGATCTTTTGTCAAATAAAACTAAGACCATGAGTAATTCAGCAATTCGAAACTGAATGAGTTGAAAACTCATGAATTGAAAAAGTAAGACTAATACAACATAGATTGCTGCGATTACCACTTGAGTGGTCATCGTTTTTAAAGATATCTCTTTCATTTTTACACTCCCTGTTTTGTTATAGCTGGTTTCCTAGGGTACAGCTACTATAATACCTAAACATTTTAACAAACTTGTGCTATAATTACAAGGTAAAGGATGATGAAAATGAGTATCAAGTTTGAAATCAAACATATATGTAAACAAAGTGGTGCAAGACTCGGCTTACTTACTACACCTCATGGGGTTTTTGAAACGCCTTTTTTTATGCCAGTCGGCACTCAAGCAACTGTAAAAACACTGACGCCAGAAGAGATTAAAGAAGTCTCTGAAGGCTTAATTTTAGGCAATACATACCATCTTTGGTTACAGCCTGGAGCAGACCTTGTTGAAAAACATGGCGGTATTCGTGGTTTTATGAAATGGGATGGTGCACTACTCACTGATAGTGGTGGTTTCCAAGTTTTTTCATTAACTGATATGAGAAAAATTACAGAAGAAGGTGTGCATTTTAAGCATCACAAAAACGGATCAGCTTTATTTATGTCACCAGAAGATTCCATTAAAGTTCAGGAAAAGTTAGGTGCAGACATCATTATGAGTTTTGATGAATGTCCACCGCCTTACGCAACGTATGATTACATGAAAGATTCTGTAGAACGCACCTTGCGTTGGGCAAAAAGAGGTAAAGAAGCTCTCTCAACAGATCAAGCGCTCTTTGGTATTGTTCAAGGTGGTTTAAATAAAGAATTAAGAAAATATTCAGCAGAAAAACTGATTGAAATGGATTTTCCTGGTTACTCCATTGGAGGTTTATCTGTAGGTGAAACTAAAGATGAAATGTATGAGATTACGAAGTTTTTAAATCCAATTATGCCCTTTGATAAACCAAGATATTTGATGGGTGTTGGAGCACCAGATGATTTAGTTGAAAATGTCATTAATGGTATAGATATGTTTGATTGTGTGTTACCCACAAGAAATGCACGTCATGGATCAGCGTTTACAACTGTTGGAAAAATTGTGATTAAAAATAATCAATATGCTGAAGATATGTCACCTTTAGATCCAAATTTAGAAACGCCAATCTCGAAGTATTCAAGAAGTTACATCAGACATTTATTCAAAGCAGAAGAGTATTTAGGCATGCGTATTGTCACATATCAAAATCTTGCATATTTAAAATATTTGATGAAAGAGATTAGACAAGCAATTTTAGAAGACAGACTTTTAGATTTTCGTGTTGAGATGAAAGAAAAGACTAATTACTTTAAAAGAAAGTAATGCATCTTTGAAATAGATAAGGTATAATGTAAATTAGAACTAGTACTAGGAGGGATCCCAATGGTATTTGGCGAATCAGATAGTTTCAACCAAAAACCCGTGATTAAAGTCATCGGTGTTGGTGGCGGTGGCGGTAACGCAATCAATCGAATGATTGAAAATGACGTCAAAGGCGTTGTTTTTGTCGCTATGAATACGGATGCACAAGTCTTAAAGGTTTCAAAGGCTGAAACACGTGTACAACTAGGTAAATATTTAACCAGAGGTTTAGGTGCTGGTGCTAAACAAGAGGTTGGTAAAAAAGCGGCTGAAGAATCTATTGAAGAGATTGAAGAAGTCTTAAAGGATGCAGACATGGTATTCATCACTGCGGGTATGGGTGGAGGTACTGGAACTGGTGCTGCACCAATTATCGCTAAAAGGGCAAAAGAAATGGGTTGTTTAACGATTGGTATCGTGACAAAGCCTTTCGCTTTTGAAGGCCCTGCTCGTATGCAAGCAGCGATTTATGGTTTAGAAGAATTAAAACCTCATGTTGATACTTTAATCGTGATTCCTAATGAAAGATTACTAGCTATTTCTGGACCTACAACACAATTACTTGATGCATTTAGAGAATCAGATAACGTCCTTAGACAAGGTGTTCAAGGCATTGCAGAAATTATAGCGATTCCTGGGCTTATTAATGTGGACTTCGCTGATGTTAGAACTGTTATGGAAAACAAAGGGACTGCACTGATGGGTATTGGTATTGCATCTGGTGAAGATCGTGCCATAGAGGCAGCAAGAAAAGCAATTCATTCAAAATTATTAGAAGTTTCAATTGATGGCGCAACAGATGCGATTGTTAATATTACATCAGGGACAAATATCACACTCTTTGAAACAGAACAAGCTTTATCCGAAATTAGAAATTCAACGGATCGTGATTTAAATATCATTTATGGTACAACTGTGAATCAAGACTTAGATGATGAACTGATTGTAACAGTTATCGCTACTGGTTATGAACTCAAAGCTAAAGATTCAACCATTGAAAACTTAGCAAGCGAAATATTTAATAAAACATCCGATGAACAACTTAAACTTACAAGATCTGGATTAAAAAATCAAGATTATGAAGAACAAGACGATGACGTCTTTGACAAGCCTCAAGAAGGTAAGAAAAGAAGTATTCCTTCATGGCTTGCTAAAAAAGGAAAATTTTAAAAAGGCGTCAAGCCTTTTTTACTGGAAGGATTTAAAAAAATATGTTAAAAGCAGGGATTGTTGGATTGCCGAATGTCGGAAAGTCAACACTATTTAACGCCATCACGAAAGCTGAAGCACTTGCTGCAAACTATCCGTTTGCAACTATCGATCCAAATGTAGGGGTTGTGTATGTGCAAGATGAAAGACTTGATGTGCTTGAAAAAATATATAAACCCAAAAAAGTTGTACCAACAGCATATGAATTTATCGATATTGCAGGGTTAGTTAAAGGAGCCTCTAAAGGTGAAGGTTTAGGGAATCAATTTTTATCACATATTCGTGAAGTTGATGCAATATGTCAAGTGATTCGTTTATTTGAAGACCCAAATATCACACACGTTGAAGGAAACGTGGATCCTTTAAGAGATATTGAAACGATTAAAATTGAACTTAATCTTGCTGATTTAGAATCGATTGAAAAAAGAATCTCTCGCATAGAGAAAAAAGCGAAGGCTAAAGTCAAAGAAGCTCAAGTAGAATACGACATCTTGTCTAAGATTAAAGAAACTTTAGACCAAAATGGCAATCCAAGACATTTAGAGTTTGATGATGAAGCGCTAAAACTCATTAAAAGCTTTAATCTTTTATCTTTAAAGCCAATGATTTATATCGCTAATGTTTCAGAAACAGACTTACATGATTTATCTAAAAATCCTTGGGTTGAGAAAATTAAAGCGTATGCACAAAATGAGCATACAGAAGTTGTTTTTATTTCTGCTCAAGTTGAAGCTGAAATTGCATCTTTGGATCGTGAGGAACAAGCATCCTTTTTAGAAGCCTATGGTTTAGAAAAATCAGGACTTAATGAAGTCATTGAAAAATCTTACAAACTTTTAGGTTTAAAAACCTATTTTACAGCTGGTGAACCAGAGGTAAGAGCATGGACGTTTAAAATTGGGATGAAAGCACCTCAATGTGCAGGCATCATTCACTCAGATTTTGAGCGTGGATTTATTAAAGCAGAAACACTGGCATATCAAGATTTAATTACCTATGGTACACCTGCTTTAGCAAAAGAAAAAGGAAAAGTTAGACTAGAAGGGAAAGACTATGTTGTCCAAGATGGTGACATCATGCTCTTTAGGTTTAATGTGTAATGTTTTTTGATAAGAACTATACCACGATTTGTGCATCTAAATATTTTGGTGAAGATGACATAAGACGCCTTCATGAAAAAGGTATCTTTCACTTTGGTGAAAATAAGGTTCAAGACTTCATCAAAAAATTCGAAGGATTAAGAGATTTAAATCTTACATGGCATTTCATTGGACATCTACAATCCAACAAAGTGAAGGATATCGTAGACAAAGTCGACTATATCCATACAATAGATAGAATGAGTGTTGTAAAAGAAATTGAAAAGCATGCGAAACATAAGATTAAATGCTTCATTCAACTCAATTTGACAAGAGAACCACAAAAAAGTGGGGTATATCTAGAGAATTTAGACCAATTTCTAGAAGAAATTAAAAAATATGATAAAATAGAATTAGTCGGTTTTATGACCATGGGAAAAGATGAAGATAAGGTATTGACTGAAGATGCTTTTAAAAGCTTAGATGCTTTAGCAAGGACCTATAACCTTCCTTTTAGATCCATGGGTATGTCAGATGACTATGAACTTGCAATCAAGCATCATGCAACACATTTAAGAATCGGTCGTAAGTTTAAAGAACTGCTCACTTAGGAGGCACTATGGGATTATTTAGTGTAGGCAAAAAAAAGAAAAAAGATGAGGTTGAAGAAAAAGTACTTAAATCTGATCAAATCGTTTTTGATAGTTTAACACATGATGACGATCCTTATTTAACAAGTCTGGCAGACCAGCTTAAAGAAGGTAAACCACTCATTTTAAACTTTGAGCCATTAGACATTGATCAAGCCAACAAAGTGATTGCTTTTCTATCAGGTGTTGTTTATGCCATTGAAGGTGACATCGTAAATGTGAAAGAAAAAGTCTTCATGTTTGCATCTAAAGACGTTTATGACGATGGATCGATGGAAGAATTCTTAAAAGAAATCGTAGAATAATAATTAAATCTGTGCAGTGACAAGGACAAAGAATATAAGACATGTTTTAGCGAGCTAGGGACGGTGTAAGCCTAGTAACCACTATCTTATAAAGTATCACCTTTGAGCACATTAAATAAATCGAGGGCTAGAAGTCATTCTAGAACTAAGGTGGTACCGCGGAAAAAGATTTTTTCGTCCTTAGCAATAAGGGCGTTTTATTTTTATACAATGATGGAGGAACAAAAAATGGATTATAAAGACACGTTATTGATGCCTAAAACAGATTTTCAAATGCGTGGAAATCTTGGTATTAGAGAGGTAGAGTTCCAAAAAAACTGGGAATCACTCAATCTTTACGAAAAAGTATTAAACAAAAATAAGGATCGTAAACCATTTATTTTGCATGATGGCCCACCTTATGCAAATGGTGATATTCATATTGGACATGCATTAAATAAAATCTTAAAAGATTTTGTTTTGCGCTATCAAACGATGAAAGGACACTATGTACCTTATGTACCAGGATGGGATACACATGGTTTACCTATTGAAACAGCATTAACAAAAAAAGGTGTTAACCGCAAGGAAATGTCTTTGGTAGATTATAGAAAACTTTGTAAAAAGTATGCTGAAGAACAAGTCATCAGACAAAAAGAACAATTTAAGAGACTCGGTATTTTAGGCGAGTGGGATCATCCTTATATCACCTATGATCAAACCTTTGAAGCCAATCAAATCAGAATTTTTGCGAAAATGGTTGCACGTGGCTTAATCTATAAAGGCTTAAAGCCTGTTTACTGGTCACCATCCTCAGAATCTGCCCTTGCAGAAGCTGAAATCGAATATCAAGAAAAAACTTCCACATCGATTTATGTTGCTTTTGAAGGCGTTGATGGGAAAGGGTTATTAGAGCATGCACATTATGTGATTTGGACAACCACACCATGGACATTACCTGCGAACTTAGCTGTGTCAGTCCATCCAAGATTTAATTATGCAGTTGTTTTAGTTCAGGGCAAAAAATATGTTGTTGGTGAAACATTATTACCAACACTTGCGAAATTACTAAACTGGACAGATTATCAAATCTTAGGTTTAATTAAAGGTCAAGCACTAGAGCATGAGCAATATAAGCACCCATTCTATGATAGAATATCACCCATTATCCTTGGTGAACATGTCACAGATTCAGATGGTACGGGCTTAGTGCATACTGCACCTGGTCATGGTGAAGATGACTATCGTATTGGTAAAACATATAACCTTGATATCCTATGTCCAGTTGATGACAAAGGATATATGACAGAAGAAGCATTACAGTTTGCTGGATTATATTATGAAGTTGCTAACCAAGAAATTGTAAAGACAATCAAAGAAAATGGCACACTGCTTAGAGCAGATGATTTTAAGCATGCTTATCCACATGATTGGAGAACAAATAAGCCAGTCATCTTTAGAGCTACCCCACAATGGTTTGCATCAATTGATATGCTTAAAAAAGATTTATTAGATGAAGTTAAAAAAATTGATTGGTTACCTTTATGGGGTGAATTAAGAATTTCAAATATGATTGAAGGTCGTGAAGACTGGTGTATCTCTAGACAACGTGCTTGGGGTGTACCAATCCCAGTCTTTTATGCTGAAAATGGTGATGCGATCATGAGCCAAGATGTGTTAGAGCATGTCGCTAAACTCTTTGAAGAACATGGTTCAGATGTCTGGTACGAAAGAGAAGCTAAAGACTTACTCCCAGAAGGCTTTACACATAAGGGAAGTCCTCATGGACATTTCAAAAAAGAAACAGATATTATGGATGTTTGGTTTGATTCAGGCACGTCACATGGCGTTTTGAGAGATAGAAATCAACCCTATCCAGCAGATCTATATTTAGAGGGTAGTGACCAATATAGAGGATGGTTTAACTCATCCTTGATTACTGGGGTAGCTGCTTATCAAAAGGCACCGTATAAGCGTGTTGTTTCACATGGTTTCGTTTTAGATGGTCAAGGTAGAAAAATGAGTAAATCACTTGGCAACACTGTTGACCCACTAAAAATCATGAGTCAGCAAGGTGCAGATTTATTAAGACTTTGGGTTGCTACAGTTGATTATCAATCAGATGTTCGTATATCACAAGATATGATGACACAAATCGCTGAGGGATATAGAAAAATTAGAAATACCATCCGCTTCATGTTAGGTAACCTAGATGGATTTAATCCAGAAAATGATTATATTGAAGTTGAACAAAGAAAAAAATTAGATCAAGTACTTACCAATCAATATTATAAACTTGTATCTGATACAATCGATGCATATGATAATTATCAATTTGATCGCGTATATCGTTCTGTTGTGCCATTTATGACGAATAACCTAAGCGCATTTTACTTAGATTATACGAAAGATATCTTATATATCGAAAAGGAAAAATCCTTTGAAAGAAGAGCCGTACAATCAACGCTTTATGATATCACTTTAGGTATATTAAAGCTTTTAACGCCAATTATGCCACATACAACATCTGAAGCTTATCAGCTCTTACCATTTACACACAAAGAAGATGTTTACTTAGAAGAAATGCCAGAGAAAAAACCATTTGATCAAGCCTTACTCAAAACATTTGATGTCTTTGAAGAAGTCCGTGAAGTCGTTTTAAAAGCATTAGAGGAATCGAGAGAACAAAAACTATTTGGTAAATCTCTAGCTGCTGAGGTTCTATTAACTGTGACATCAGAACAAATGGATGCCATTAAGGCTCTAGACATGAAGATTCACCAAGTACTTATTGTTTCAAAAGTAGTGATTAAAACAGGAGATCATTTAAAGGTTAACGTGAAGCCAGCAGAAGGACATACATGTGCAAGATGCTGGAATGTCGTAGCGCATGTTCATGAAAATGGACTATGCCCAAGATGTGAAACAGTCTTAGGAGGCAAAGAATGAATATTTTAGTGGTTAATGATGACGGTTATGAAGCAGAAGGTTTAGCCATCTTAGTACGTGCTTTAAACCCTTTTGGAAATGTGTATGTCTCAGCACCTAAAGATCATCAAAGTGCAAAATCTCAAGCGATTACGATTCGTAGTCGCATTGAGACATTCATGACAACACCACTCATTGGATCAATGGCAACTTTGGTTGTTGATGGCACGCCTGCAGATGCGACTAGACTTGGCTTAAAGGTCTTTAATGTTGATTTTGATTTAGTTGTATCAGGCATAAATTATGGTCAAAATATTGCCAAAGATATTTTATATTCTGGCACAGTTGCTGCTGCAATGGAAGCGCGTATTTTAGGTGTGCCCGCGATAGCAATTTCTGCACATAATACGCATTTACCTTATTTATATGATGAAACCATCAAACTATTTGATGAAATCTTAGAGGCGAAACTTTATGAAGGTTCAGGTATTTTAAATATTAATTTTCCAAGAGATACTTTCCAAAGACCTAAAGGTGTTAAAATCACCAAAATGGGTGATCGTTATCAACATGCTGAATTTGTTAAATCTGAGCGTCCTGATATTTTCCATATCAAGTCAAGTATTATATCTTATCAAGAACATGAAATGTCAGATGTCACAGCATTTGATGAAGGGTATATCTCGATTACACCGCTCACTTTAGATCGCACAGATCATAAACGCATCAAAGAAATATTAAGTGCTTAAATACGTTTATACGTATGTTATGATAAACTATGATAAAAGGGGGTATGCCTATGAGTCAACTCAACATACATTTTTTTAAAGAAAAATCGCGAAAGATTGATTTAGATCAACTGATTGATTTTTTTGAACGCATCGAAGGTGTCAAAACAGATATGGATGAGAAAAGTGTGCGTTTTACATACACACATCCAAGACTGGGCTACCACGCTTTATTTATCATTACTCCTAAATCACAGGTACCAGATATTTATCGTTTAAGTCCGAAATTTTTGGATTTGAATTTTCATATGGAAATGCCTATTTTAACACCTGATTATATGGCTAAACATTATTTTGAAATGGTTAAAAATATATGTGATACATTTCATTTTCATATTTATAATGAGATGTTTGAAGATGTCTTACCTTTTAAAATGGATGTTACTTTGAAAGTATTTCATATGGTAAAAGAAGCATACATTCAAAAAAACCCTGTGCTTCTTTCTGATTATCACATGGTTTCAAAAGAAAAAGCCCAAGCGATCTTTCGCTATTTAGATGATTTACTCGAATTACAAAAATATTATCAAGATTTAGAGACATATGTCCCTAAATACCATTTTTTAACTACAGAAAAGAAAAAACTTGTGACTGGCATTGAGTGGAAAGATCATACATTAACCTTATTTCCACCTTATTTGGATTATGTTTTTTACCGTGTAGGTGAAGAAATCAAGGTAGTCTCTTATGAAGAGTTATTACCTTTGATTGACAAACTTGTGATGGATGTTCCTGGTTTTATTAAAGGCACAAAAGTCATACCTAAGAAGACTAGTAAAAAGGTCTTTAAAATCATGAAGAAAACAAAATTCATGAAAGTTGATCACACATTCCAAAAAGCACAATTAAAGCACATATTAGATTAGGAGTATTCACTTGAGAAAAAGAATCATCGTACATATGTCAGGATTTTTCCTGATTTCATTTGGCATCGTTGGCATCATCATGTCAAAGTTAGGTGCTGCACCTATTGATGCCTTTAATTATTTTATGTACGTGCTAACACCACTTAGTTTAGGTACGTGGGCGATCATTACAGGCGTATTTGCAGCAGTTGTTAGTTATATTATTGATCGAAAAAAGAATATCCTTATATCTGTTGCATTACTTTTTATGATTGGTGCGCTTATAGACCTTTGGAAATACTTATTTGAGTTATTACCATTATCACTATTAGAGAGTTACGCTTTTAGAATTCCTCTTGCTTTATTTAGTTTAATCATTGTATCTTTTGGGGTTGCATTAACCTTAATTACAGGCTTACCAAGCTCACCATTTGAAAGATTACTCTTAAGTTTTAATCGTTGGATTAAAAATTTAACACTGACAAAAATTATGATTGAAGGCACTTTTTTAGTATTAGCGATTATATTAGGTTTAGTGACAGGCGAATTACTCACACAAGTTCATATATTTACTGTCGTTTTAACCTTTTCAATAGGACCACTCGTCTCATTATTTATGAGATGGTTGAATCAAAAAAAATTAACAAAAGGAGAAATAATTTATGCAACTTAATCTTATGATTGACCACACAAAATTAGGCGCGAATGTTTCACTTGCACAAATTGATCAGTTGATTTTAGAAGCTAAAACCTATCAATTTAAGAGTGTTTGCGTAAATCCGATTTGGGTTAAATATGCTAAGGAAAAACTAAAGGATACACCGGTTTTAGTGTGTACAGTCATTGGTTTTCCACATGGCACACATACACCAACCGTTAAAGGCTTTGAAGCAGAACAAGTCGTTTTAGATGGTGCAGATGAATTAGATATGGTCATGAATGTGTTCGCATTAAAACATGGCGATGATGCACTTATTTTAGATGAAATCAAAAAAGTCGTCAAAGCTGCAAATAAAAGAACTGTGAAAGTCATTATTGAAGCATGCTATTTAACACCTGATGAAATTGTTAGAGCTTCTAAACTTGTTTTAGAAGGTGGTGCACAATTTGTAAAAACATCGACAGGTTTTGGTACTTATGGTGCACGGGTTGAAGATGTGAAGCTTATGAAAGAAACAGTTAAAGATCAAGCTGAAGTCAAGGCATCTGGAGGGGTAAGAACCTATGAAGATGCATTAAAAATGATCGAAGCAGGTGCGACACGCATCGGGACATCAAATGGTGTCGATATTGTAACTAAAAAGGAGAAGAAAGATGATTCCAACACCTCATATTGATTTAGATAACAAGGATTTAATCGCAAAAACGGTTTTAATGCCGGGTGATCCTTTAAGAGCTAAATATATTGCAGATACATTTTTGACAAAAGTCGTACAAATCAATACTGTAAGAAATATGTTTGGTTATACCGGTTACTTTGGTAAAAAGAAAGTAACTGTTATGGGTTCAGGTATGGGTATGCCTTCAATTGGTATTTATTCTTATGAACTTTTCAAGTTTTATGATGTTGAAAAAATTATTCGTATCGGTTCATGTGGTGCCTATGCACCTGATTTGAAGCTTTATGATGTGATTTTAGCTAAAGATGTCTATTCAGAATCTAGCTATGCGAAAACCATGGGTGTTTCAAATAGAAAAATACTATCAGCAAATAAAGCTTTAAATAATCGTATTATCAAAGCTTCTGAAAAATTAAATATCCCTTTACATGTTGAAACCATTCATTCATCTGATGTTTTTTATCGTTTAAATGCAGGTGAATTTAAAGATATTTATGCTAAATATGGTGCAAAAGCTGTAGAAATGGAATCTTTTGCATTGTTTGCGAATGCTAAAGCATTAGGCAAAAAAGCAGCTTGTTTGCTTACCGTATCAGATTCTTTAGTCACTCATGAGGCAACAAGTGCACTAGAGCGTCAAGAAGCTTTTACCAAAATGATGGAAATTGCTTTACATAGTATTTAATGATATTTCTAGATCAAACATTTAAAACGATACAAATCGCATGTTACATCGTCGGAAAAGAAACAGATGAAAACCGCGTGTATCGTTTTTTGTTGCCCAAAATACTCGCATCACATACAGAATCATTTTTCACTAAAACGAAAATGAATGAGCACCTAGAAGATCTCTATGGTGCCTATTTTAAAACAGGTATTGAACGCGTTGGTCATTATCATCTCATGCATATTACCTTAACCATTGTTGATCCAGATTTAGTCAGTGATCCTTTGTTATTAAAGCAAGCTATAGATTTGTTTAAAGATGTTTTAAATCCAAATAGAACGATCAATCCTTCAATCTTTGAAGAAGAAAGAAGATTATATATCGAACAACATAAAAGTATGGTTGATCGGAAAAGAACTTATGCTAATTATCGATTCAATCAGTACTTTTTTAAGCATGATGTGTATCAAAAACCGCTATATGGAGGCTTAAAAGCACTACGAAAAGCGACACACGAAACATTAATGGAGACATGGAAAGAGATTCAAACTAATGACACATTCTTCACTGTGTGTCATGGTATGTTAAATGATGATGATAAAGCACTTTTATCACAAGCATTAGTCTCAAAAGGTCCAGTGTTAAATCAACCACTTTTTAGTTTTAGAAAACCTAAAAAAGAAGTTTTGGAAGTTATTGAACAAACAGATATGAAGCAAGCGATAATTAAATTAGGTTATATCCTTCCAATCTATCGCTATGATTCATTATATGAAGCAGCTATTCTTTTAGATACCATGCTTGGTGGATATCCAGAAAGTGAACTCTTTAAGGTCATCAGGGAAGAAAAAGGTTTATGCTACGATATTTATTCATCCTATGATAGCTATCGTGGTGTTTTAATGATTACTAGTGGTGTTGATAGACTAAACCATCAACAAGCGATTGACTCGATTAAAGAGGTTATTCTAGATATGGAAGATCGCATCGCTTTAGATTCACTTATCCATGCAAAACAATACGTGATTCATCAAATTAAATCAAGTCTTGATAGTCAATCTTCTGGGACAAAACGTGCTTTTATGAGAAGATTTTTAGGATTAAATGAAGAAGTCGACAAACGCATTCAAAAGATACTTTCTGTCACTGAAACTGACATTAAAGATGCATTAAAGAAACTAACATTAGATACAGTCTATGTATTAGAGGGGGTGCCTCATGAAACAGATACACTTTGAACGGTTTAAAGAGACGCTTTACATCCTCAAGTTAAAAAACGGTTTAACTGTGCACATGTTACCTTTACTTCTTGAATCCTATACAACATTTGTAGAAGTATCCATTCCATTTGGTGGTATGCATCTAGCATATCAAAAGGGGCATCTAAAAAAAGAATTGCATTCAGGTATTGCTCATTTTTTAGAGCATAAGATATTCGCAATGCCTGAAGGTGATGCGTTTGCTGGTTTTTCTAAATTAGGAGCTGATGCAAACGCGATGACATCCTATACACAAACTTCATATATCTTTTCGTCAACAGAGCAAGTGATAGAAGCGCTTGATTATCTTTTGAATATGCTAGATACACCATATTTTAATCAAGAGAATGTTGAAAGTGAAAAGAAAATCATCAATGAAGAATTAAAGATGTATTTAGATGATCCAATTCAATTGATGCAAAATAAGCTTTTAGAAAATATGTATCATGTCCATCCAATCAAATATGATATTGGCGGGACGATTGACTCGATAGAACCTATTAATGATCGAGATTTACTTGATTTATATAGGGATATGTATCATCCTAAAAATCGATTATTAACGATTGCTGGTCATATGGATCTCAAAGCACTCACATCATATTTTAAATCGTATGAGAAGAAGGATATGGGGTTTTATGAAAAACCTAAAATCATCATACCTAAAGAACCTAAGCATTTAGTTAAAAAGCATGAAGTGATTTATAAGCCTACGAGTATGCCTAAGATGATGTTAGGCGTAAAATTACCGAGCAAAAATAGAAAACCTCAAGATGCATTTAAGAGAGAAATGACCATAAACATGTTTTTAAACATGCTTTTAGGAGCATCTTCAAAGCCTTATGAGATGCTACTAGAAGAAAAACTCATTAATCAAAATTTCTTTGTTCAATCTACATTTGAAAAAGGTGCTGAAATGATTTTGATTTATGCTGAATCAAAGAAAATCACGACACTAAAAAAGAAACTTATTGATCTATTATGTATAGATAGGGAAGTATATCTTAAAAAATCTACATTTGATCGTTTTAAGAAAGCTTATTTAGGTCAATTTATTCATTCGCTTAATCATTTAGAAACTAAGGTTTACTTATATTCAAGATTTTACCATCAAGGACTATCGCTATTTGAAGTCACAGATGTTTTAAATGAGATAAGCTATGATGACTTAAATGAAGTCATGAATGAGATAAAAGCTAACCGCATATCCACACTTTTCTTAAAAAGGCCTAAAGTATAGGTCTTTTTTTCTAAAATATGCCAAAATGAGGCATCACTTTTTACTCATTAGACACTTAACCATTTTTTGTATTATTTTGTCTTTATATCAGTAACTCCTTTCTTTTTTGGCAATTTTAAAAACGACTTTTAAAAGGCTATACTTGAAAATAAAAAGGAGTTCACATGCTAAATCAGATTATACTTATTGGTAGACTTACACATCAACCAGAAGTGCGCATTTTAGAAGATGGTAGAAAAGTAAGTTATATCACGCTCGCTGTTCAAAGAGCATTTAAAAACATGGAAGGAAACTATGACACAGATTTCATTAGAGTCACAGTTTGGGAAGGGTTAGCAACTGCTGTTGAATCTTATGCATCTAAAGGGGTTATGATTGCAGTGAAGGGCAGAGTGCAAACATGGAAATACGAGATTGATGCAGAAAAGAAACTAAATATGCTTGAAGTGATTGCTGAAAGAATTACATACTTATCGCCCAATCAAAAGGATTTTGAGAGTAAAAAAGATGAAGAGGTTAGCTGACCTCTTTTTTTTCGTTCAATTCATTAAGTTGTAAGATATAATAAATGTATATATAAAAAAATTGTAGCATGCTAAAGATCTGGGGGTGAGATGATGCATGCCTATCTAAGAGAAATCGAAGCCGAATTAAAAAAGCATTTTTTGCCAGATGAAGTGTCGCGTATTTTAGCGTATTATCAAAAGGAATTCGAAAAGAAAATTGAAGCCAAAGAAGATTTGATGACCTTTTATCGCTCATTGAATTTGGAAAAAATCAAAGAAACATGGTTGCCTAAAACATTAAAGCTAAGAAAGTATACAACGCTAAAAGTGTTATTAAAAAGTGTGTTTCAAATCTTAAGATACATGTTTGGTGTGCCTGCTTTATTACCATATGGCATGATTTTATCGCTTTTTCTTACTCTATACACAACAGGTATCATTAGTTTGTCTTTTGTGGTTTATCAAGCACTTTCACTCGTTTACACATATTTTATTGATATATTCTATGTTGATTTTGGTAGAGCTGAGTACTTTTTAACCATCGGTATAGGTATCACTTTTATCAGTCTATGTGTGCTTATTACCATCGGATTATTTCGATTTTTAATATATTTAATTAAAGTCACTTTCTTAATGAACGTTGAACTCGTTCAAGTTAAAGAGGTAAGACCATGAAAATCATAGTTCGTGTATTTTTTGTAACACTCATATCAGGTATCATGATGATTCTATTAGGTGTATCCATGGGATTAGATGGTGAAAAACTTGATCAATTTTTTACAGATGTCGAGTCCTTTGGAGAACGTATCGATCTAGTGATTCAAGAACCTTTACAAAAGATTAGTATCGATGTCGATTATAAGCATGTCATATTAAAATATCACGAGCATGATTATGTTATGGTTTCATATTACAATAAGAACACTGATCAAACATCAACATATATAGAAGATCGTACATTCACATTCATCCAAAAAAGAGGAAGCAATCTTTCAGGTGGACTTACGTATAAATATCCTTCAGAAGAAGGATACATGCTTCATGTTTACCTTCCATATGATTTAGTGATTGATTTCGAGTTAAGAATTGATCATGGCTATTTGGATGTTGAAACAGACGATGTCATGCATTTTAATAACATATACATTAGATCAGATAAAGCTATGATAACCATGGGTCAAATTAAAGCTAATGATGTCAGTATCAATGTCTATCAAGCATTTTTGGGTATGAAAGGCTTTGAAATAGAACGTTTATCAATAGATGCACATGATAACGAAGTGACACTTGTTGATGGTCATGTAGATAGATTAAATGTGACTTTAAGAGATGGTCATATTGAAATCTATGCAGGTTCATATAACATGATTCAAGGCATCTCAAATCATGGCATGATGCATCTAATAGAGGTGGATGTAAACAATACCATTGACTTAACGTCAGAGTCTGGAGAAATATTTGTGAAGACATCGCAGACCAAACTGATTAAAGCAAGTACTCAAAGTGGTCTCATCTTAGTTTATGTGATCGATACAAGCAGTTATAAAATGAATTTTTCTACAGATCATGGTCGTATTGATGTCAATAACACCTATATGGGACAATCATTTACAAAAAACTCTGGATCTTTAGACATGATATTAACCTCAAAAGATGGTCATATATCTGTGAACATGTCTTCTGCTTATTATTTACCTGTTTAAACCTATCAAGGATGATATAAATCTTTATATCATTCTTTTTTTATGCTAAAATGAATTGAGGAGATGATAACCATGTCAATTAATTTTAAAGAAGAAGTATTAAAAAGAAAAGATGAACTGATTGGTGATTTAACACGTATCATCAAAATTAATTCAGAAATGACAACATACGATCCAGAAAGAAAAGGTGCACCATTTGGAGAAGGCATCAAAGAAGCATTAGATGCTATGTTAGAAATTGGTGAACGTGACGGTTTTGAAACTGTCAATTTGGATGGATATGCAGGTCATATTGAATATGGGAAACAAAAGGATTTTGTCGGTATGATTGGTCATTTAGATGTCGTACCTGCTGGTAATGATTGGACATATGATCCCTATGGTGCTGAAATCCATAATGGTAAAATGTATGGTCGTGGTACTGAAGATGACAAAGGACCAACGATTGCAGCTTATTATGCGCTTAAGATCCTTAAAGAACTCAATCTGCCTTTATCAAAAAGAGTTAAACTTATTTTAGGCACAGATGAAGAGACCGCTTGGCGTTGTATGAGACATTATTTTAGTGTTTACCCTGAATCACCAGTTTCAGGTTTTATTCCAGATGCTGATTTCCCATTAATTTATGCAGAAAAAGGTATTGCACGCATTTTTATTGAAGGGGCACTAGATCATCCTGATATCGCTCAAATTCATGGCGGTTTTAGAGATAATATGGTACCAGACTATGCTTCAGCACTTTTGAAACCTACAAGAGATTATATGGGTTTATTTGCTGAATTCTTAAAGAAAAAAGGCTATGTTGGTGAATCTAAAGAACAAGATGGTCTCATATTTGTAAAAGTCATTGGTAAAAGTGCACACGGCTCTACACCTGAATTTGGTGAAAACGCAATTGACCGTTTATTTGAGTTCTTTATCGAATTAGAGTTTACAGGTAATCTAGTTAAGCTTTATCGTGATTTATTATTAAACGATTACGCTGGTAAAAAATTAGGTGTTTCTTATAAAGATGAAGAAATGGGACCACTCACAAATAATGTAGGTGTCATCATTGCAGAAAAAGGAACCTATCAAATTCATTTAAATTTAAGATATCCAAACGGTGTAGATTTTAATCAAACCGTAGAAGCACTCAAAGCTATTACCAAACCATATCAAGCATCTATCACTGTTGATAAGCATCAATTGTTGCTTTATAAAGATCCTCATTCAGACCTTGTAAAAACATTGATGGCAGTCTATCAAAAACATACAAAAGATGATAAAGCTAAACCGATTACGATTGGTGGAGGAACATTTGCTAGAGCGATGCCAAATTGTGTTGCATTTGGACCACACTTTTTAAATAAGCCAACATTTATTCATCAAAAAAATGAATTTATTGATATTGATGATTTGTTGCTTGCAACGATCATTTACACAGAAGCATTATACGAACTCGCAAAATAACAGAAAGTGGGGCTAAGACATGAAAGCCTATTTAGATTTATGTAGACATGTGATGTCACACGGCACCTTTAAAATGGATCGTACAGGCACTGGCACAAAAAGTGTATTTGGCTATCAAATGCGCTTTGATTTCAAAGAAGGATTTCCTTTACTTACAACAAAAAAAGTGCATTTAAAATCGATCATACATGAACTTTTATGGTTTATAAAAGGTGACACAAACATTAAATATCTTGTTGATAACGATGTGAGAATATGGAATGAATGGCCTTATGAGGCTTTCAAAAAGCATGCTGATTATAAAGGTGAAACCATGGATCAGTATGTTGAAAAAATCAAACATGATAGAGATTTTGCATTAAAGCATGGTGATTTAGGACCTGTCTATGGTGCACAATGGCGAAGATTTAATGGTGTTGATCAGTTGCAGTTTATTTTAGATGAACTCAAAAATAACCCCTATTCCAGACGTATGATTTTAAGTGCTTGGAATCCAGCAGAAATTAAACATATGGCATTACCACCATGCCATACACTCATTCAGTTTTATGTTTCAGATGGTAAGCTATCACTACAACTATATCAAAGAAGTGCAGATATCTTTTTAGGTGTACCTTTTAATATTGCATCTTATGCTTTATTATTAATGATGATTGCACAGGTGACTGGATATGAAGTGGGTGAATTTATTCACACATTAGGTGATGCACATATTTATCAAAACCATTTTGAGCAAATTGAGCTTCAATTATCAAGAACACCTAAAGAAAGACCAACAATGGTTATTAATCCTAATGTGACGTCTCTTTTTGATTTTAAGTTTGAGGATTTTGACTTACAAAATTATCATCCGCATCCAGCGATTAAAGGTAAGGTGGCTGTATGATTAGCATGATATGGGCGATGGATGAGAACTGGCTTATTGGGAAAGATAATGTTTTACCATGGCATGAGCCAAGAGATCTTGCCTACTTTAAATCAAAAACAAAAGATGAAAGTGTCTTAATGGGAGATTTGACCTATCAATCCCTTAAGGGATATTATAAAACCAAGCCATTACCGTTTAAGAAGATCTATGTTGCAAACATCAATGATGCAACCTATGCTGATGCGATTCATGTGAAGGATCTATTCTCGTTTTTAAAGGATACAAAAGAAGACATCATGGTGATTGGTGGAAAAACAATTTATCAGTTATGTCTACCTTACGCAGATAGACTATATATAACATATGTTTTAAGAAAGCATGAAGGCAATGTCTATTTTCCATCCTTTGAATTAAGTCAATTTAAAGTGGTGGATAAAAAACTAGATGACGCACTTATTTTTACTGTGTATGAAAGGGTGGCACGATGATCTCCATTTTATATTTACTTTTTTGGTCAGGGTTTATTTATCTGATGCATCTTTTAATCAATCCATTATATTTTCTACCATTATGGTTTATATTAGGCATACCATTTAGTTTTATCATGGTCGTACTATTCTTACTTTTACATTTTCCATTTTTAAAACTATCACGCTTAGACAATCCTTATAAATACTATCTTTCAAGAAGCACTTCACATTGGTTGATTGTATTTTTCTTAAGACTTAAAATTAATATTCAAGGACAAGAAAATATTCCTAAAGGTGGCGTGCTTACGGTATATGCAAATCATAAATCCTATGTAGATCCCTTTATTGTCTTTGAGTTCATGAATCGTCCTACGACTTTCACACCAAAAATGAGTGTCTATAAGGCACCACTCATCGGCTTTTGGCTTAAAAGTCTAGGTGCTTTTCCAATAGATAGATCATCAGATCGAAACACAGCACGTGCGATGGTGGATGCGATTAAAGTCGTCAAATCTGGCATGGCTATGGCTATTTTCCCAGAAGGTGGCATTAAAGATCGAGATGATGAAAAAATGGTAGCGATGCGCGCAGGAGCATACCGTGTAGCAATGAAGGCTGAAGCTGATTTATTACCAGTATCGATTATTGGCACATCACTCGTTAAAAAAAGAGCACCATGGCGCTCTACAACGATAGAAGTACTTATTCATCCTGTTGTACCTTACGAAAAGGTAAGTTCTATGAAGACACAAGATGTCGCGGATATGATGTTTAAACTCATTAATCAACCGATTGAACAAAAAGGCTCAAAGTGAATTGAGCCTTTATTTTTTGATCACTTTAACTTTTTGATCATCGATTTCAAAATAGATGATATCTACATGTTGAATTAAATCTGAAAACGCGTATTTTTCTGGATCAACTGAGACTAAAAGTGCTTTAATCACATGTGAATGCACAACCATTAAAACCTTTTGATCCTTAAAATATGGATAGAGTCTTCTTACACCTTGCCGAATACGCTTGATCATCATTTGATCATTTTCATAGCCCTCGAAGGTATAGTTTTTTTGTCTGAAAAGTGGTAACGCTGTTTCAACAGGGGTACCATCTAAATGAAAGAAATCACGTTCGACAAATTGATGGTCAACATAGATAGGTTTATTAATGCCTAGTGTATTTCTAATAATGTTCGCTGTTTCTAAAGCTCTTGATAAAGGTGAGGATAAGATTTGATCAAAAACTTCATTTTGTTCTAATAAAGTAAGACCTAAGGTTTTAGCTTGCGCTCTACCTGTATCATTAAGCGGTATATTGACTCTGCCTTGTACAAAGCCGTTTTTGTTAAAATCTGTTTGTCCATGTCTGACGAATGCTAATATCATAATGTCCCTCATTTCACCTTTTTTATTATAACATAGATTGCTTTCTAAAAAGGATAAGTTGTGCTAAAATATAAGAACAAGGAGACGTGATGTTATGCATATCGTAGACATTATAGCAAAAAAACGTGATGGGTTTGCTCTCACGAAAGAAGAAATAGATTATCTCATATCAAATTATACAAAAGGAAAGATTCCTGATTATCAAATGAGTGCTTTTTTAATGGCGACTTATTTTAATAAGATGAACGACGAAGAATCCACATATTTAGCACTCGCAATGAGAGATTCAGGCGATGTCATTGATTTATCAAGCATTGAAGGCATTAAGGTCGATAAGCATTCAACAGGTGGTGTTGGTGATAAAGTCACATTGATCTTAGGACCACTACTTGCAAGTTTAGGCGTTAAATTTGCAAAAATGAGTGGTCGCGGCTTAGGTCACACAGGCGGTACAATTGATAAATTAGAAAGTATTCCTGGCTACAAAGTTGAGCTTAAGGTTGAGGATTTTATCAAACAAGTTAAAAATATAGGTATCGCTATTGTTGGGCAAAGTGGTGATGTCGCACCAGCAGATAAGAAATTATATGCACTTCGTGATGTGACAGCAACAGTAGATGTGATTCCACTCATTGCCTCATCCATTATGTCCAAAAAACTAGCAAGCGGTGCAGATGCGATTGTATTAGATGTTAAAGTCGGTCATGGTGCATTTATGAAGACTGAAGAAGAAGCGATTAAGTTAGCTGAACTCATGGTCTCAATTGGTCATTTAGCAGGCAAAAAGATGACAGCGATTTTAACAGGAATGGACGAACCATTAGGCCATAAAATTGGTAATGCTTTAGAAGTCTATGAAGCCATTGAGACATTAAATGGTCAAGGGCCTAAAGATTTAGTGGATGTAACCGTTGAAATTGGTGCACACTTGCTGATTGATGCAAAAATAGAAACTGATTTTGAACGCGCAAAAATAAGACTTCATGAAGCCTTACAAAATGGCAAAGCGTATCAAAAGTTTTTAGAGTTAGTCGAAGCACAAGGTGGCAATCTTAAAGCATTAGAAAATCCTATCCAATTGCTTTCTAAAAAAACTGAAGAGGTTTTATCAAATACGTCAGGTTATATCATGGATATGAATGCATTAGACATTGGTAAAGCAGCCATGCGTTTAGGTGCTGGACGCGAGACAAAAGAAGATGAAGTTCTTTTAGATGTTGGACTAGATTTACACAAAAAAATTGGTGACTATGTCAATAAAGGCGAGAAAATTGCAACACTTTATGTCAGAGATAAAGGTATTGAAGAAGCGAAAAGACTTATTTTAAATGCGATTCATATTGGGGATGTAAAGCATCAATTAACCTTGATAAAGAAAACCATTAAAGCATCATAAAGATGATCCATCAAGAAGACTTTCATGTCTTCTTTTTTGTATTTTAAACATTTAGTGTTTATTTAAATCTTTTTTCTTGTTAAACTAAAGATGGATCGAGGTGAAACGATGATCACATATGTTTTGGACCAAAAGAAAATATATGAAGAGCAACTGATATCTTGTTTAAGAGGACATAATTTGATTTATCTAATCGTTTCAGAAAACTCCCTCTTCAAAGAATTAAGTGGGAGATGAATGAAACCAACTTTTTTCTTTAAA
>ERZ869909.785-NODE-785-length-31690-cov-4.545535_pt1 | contig 31690 bp, 29 predicted proteins | sample MGYA00520892_ERZ869909 | MGnify/ENA primary metagenome ERZ869909 (study PRJEB32215, sample SAMEA104723947) | bioreactor metagenome | biome: bioreactor; feature: anaerobic bioreactor; material: water | place: China | collected 2015-03-12 ...
GGAAGGGTCTGGGCGATCCACCCCGGCGCTATCCGGCCGGCTCCTGGGGGCCGGTGGCCTCCATCGCCATGATCACCCAGGACGGGCGCAGCTGGTATGAGGATTACTGACATGCCGATAGAGGATGCCAAGCCCCGCGATCAACTCGCCGTACAGCTCGCCGAAGCGACGGTCGAGGCTCTGAAGCAGGATCTGGCCCTGCAGGAACGTGCTCTGCTGGTCCTCTCTGGCGGCTCGACGCCAGTGCCTTTCTTCCAGGCCCTGGCCGTGCGGGAACTTCCCTGGTCCCGTATCGATGTTACCCTGGCCGATGAACGCTGGGTTCCCGAGACCGCCGAGGCGAGTAACGCTCGCCTGGTAAGGGAGAAACTGCTGGTAGGACCAGCTTCGTCAGCCAATTTCATTTCTCTTGTCACCGAAGACGAGACTCCGGAGCAGGGTGTCGAGGCAGTTGCCCAGCGTATTGAAGCGTTGAGCTGGCCGGCGAGTCTGGTAGTGCTGGGCATGGGTGGAGATGGCCACACGGCTTCCCTTTTTCCCGATAGTCGCGAGCTGGACCTGGCGCTCTCCACCGCCGAACCCGTCGTCGCGGTGCGCTCGCCGAGTCAGCCCCAGCCGCGCATTACCCTCAGTGCAGACCGGCTCCACCAGGCCCGACGTCATGTGCTGCACATTACGGGTGGCGACAAGCGCAGCGTGCTTGCCCGTGCGCTGGCCGGCGACGACCTCCGCGAGCTCCCCATTCGTGCCTTTCTGTCCTGCCCGCTGGCCGTCTACTGGGCCCCCTGAACGTTTCTGGCCGACTTTTTGGAGTGCTTGCTCATGACCATCGAAAAACAGCTTCCCTCGACCCGGACCACCGAGCTCGACAGCATCTGCCTCAAGGCGGAAGTCATCCCGGTACTGTCCATCGAGCGTATCGAAGATGCCATCCCTTTAGGGCGTGCCCTGGTCGAGGGAGGCCTTACGGTGTTGGAGGTGACCCTGCGCACCGACTGTGCCCTGGAGGCGGTCCGGCGCCTCAGCGAGGCATTGCCCCAGGCGAGTATCGGTGTGGGTACGGTGCTGACCCCGGCGCAGTATCGCCAGGCCGAGCAGGCAGGCGCTGATTTCGTTGTGACCCCTGGGACCACCGAGGCGCTCTATCGCTACGGCGTGACCAGTCCGGTTCCCATGCTGCCTGGCGTTGCAACCGTGTCAGAGCTGATGACCGGCTGGCAGTACGGCTATCGGCGCTTCAAGTTCTTCCCGGCCGAGTCCAGTGGGGGGGTCAAGGCGCTCAAGTCCTTTGCCGGCCCGTTACCCGAAGCGCGTTTCTGCCCCACCGGCGGAATCGGCGTGAACAACGCCGAGGATTATCTGGCCCTGAAAAACGTCATGTGCGTTGGCGGTTCCTGGCTGACCCCCAAGTCATTGATCGACGCCGAGGACTGGGACGCCATCCGATTACTGGCTCGCGAAGCCGCCGAGCGCTTCCACCACTGATTCACCTTGTTGTTCCGTGCTCTCTCGGCAGCCAACTGCTGTCTTTATGCCCGGCCTTGAGGCCGGGCTTTTTTTCAGCCAATAGGCTCTCGCTAGAAGGTTTCCCACTCTTCGGCGGGTTCCCGGTTGCTGGGACTCCTTTGTGTTTGCCTATTCGAGATGCGAGCCATGATATCGGCAGCAGTCTTGTCTGCAGCGTGACGTGCGTCGTTGCCGCTGAAGGCGCCTGCGCTGTGTGCAAGCGCCCGTACCTCTCGCTCTAGAGAAGTCGTCGCCGCCTGGTAGCGCTGCATGCTGCCGGCGCTGGTTTGGGTCGCCTGATCGATCTCGCCGATCGCTTTACTGATCTGCTCGATGCCCTGGCTCTGTTCTGCAGCAGCGGCACTGATCTCCTGCATCAAGCCATTGACTCTGTGGCTGGCCGACTTGATGGTTACCATGGCGTCTTCCGCCTCGCTGGCTTGTTTCTTTCCCGTCTCGATTTCGCTGCGAGCCTGATTGATGAGGCCTTGCACCCTATGAGCGGCGTTCGCCGATTCGCTGGCAAGCTTGCGGACTTCCTGCGCAACTACCGCAAAACCTCTTCCATGCTCACCGGCGCGGGCGGCCTCGACAGAAGCATTGAGGGCCAGGATGTTGGTCTGGAAGGCGATACTGTCTATCGTGCCGACGATACCCGCCATGTTATCGGCTTGACGCGTGATCTCCTGCATGGAAGTCGCCAATGCCTGCATGACCTGAGCGGCGTGATCGACTGCCTCCACGTTGCCGAATGTGGCTTCGCTGGCCTGGTGTGCATGCTCTGCGCTCTGACCGACGGTGGCGCTGATCTGCTCCGAACTGGCAGCGGTCTCCTGCACCGACGAAGCCTGCTGTTCCAGCCGGCTGGCCATGGATTCGTTGGTTCGTGCCAGCTCTGCCACCGCGGGTTCGACGACGCCAATCCGATGTTCCAGATCGCCGATCAGTGCCGCCAATGACTGGCGCATGAAAGCCAGGGAACCCAGCATGCGACCCAATTCATCAACGCCCTGGGCCGGCAATTCGGCTTTGAGGTTACCGGCTGCTACCTGAAGCGAAAAATCGTGTGCTTGATGAAGCGACCGGCGCAGGCGTGTCCCACTACGCCAGTGGATCCAGGCGGTCAGTACGCCACCGAGGATCCCGGCTGCAACGAAACTTTTATCGATCAGCGAAGCCGTCTGCGGCATGTGGCTCCAGGCGGTCACGCCAAGGCCTGCCGGTAGCGCGGCGATGACGAGGCTTGTAAAGAAGCTGCGGGTGGTCAGGCTGCGCCAGTCGATGCGTTTCACTGCAGACAGAATACCACGCCGATAGGGACGCCCATGCCTGACCGTATAGCGGCCGCCGTTCTCGCGGATGTCGCGATAGACCGCTTCGGCATGGGCGGTCTCTTCTACGCTGGGCTTGACGCGAATGGAAGCATAGCCCTTGAGCACGCCATTCTCGCGCAGGGGTACCACGTTGGCGCGGACCCAGTAGTGATCCCCGTTCTTGCGGCGGTTCTTGACCAGGCCGGACCAGAACTCACCCGTCTGTAAGTCATGCCACATGTCGGCGAAGACGCTTGGCGGCATGTCAGGGTGGCGGACCAGATTATGTGGGCCTCCATGCAGCTCCGAGTAGTCATAGCCGCTGACGTCGATGAAGCGCTGGTTGGCATAGGTGATGATGCTGCGTGTATCGGTCTTGGAAATGAGTACATCATCATCACCCAACACATACTCTTTCTGCGTTACTGGACCATTATGGCGCATGCGCGGCCTCGCATAAGTTGTACACAACCGTCACAATGTCGGCGTTCTCGGGTACTTATACGTTATTTGTATCATTATTGTATAGTAATTTGACTATCGCGACGATAGCCAAGGCCTCGCTACGTGCCGTTACAGCGAATAGAGGAGATCTTCCCCCGGCGCAGCCTTGATCAGGCCTGCCAGGGAACGATTGCAAGGTGCAAGAGCTGGTGCGACAACGTGGCGAGAGGTGCGCCCCATCAGGCATTGGCGGTGACGGCCACCGGGGCGGCGCCGCGCTTGAGTGCGGCATAGCCCAGTCCGGTGACCAACGAGCCGACGACGATGGCAGCAATATAGAGCAGCACCGGGGTGATGGCGTTGGGGATCATCAGCACGAAGATGCCACCATGGGGCGCCATCAGCTGCGCACCGACCAGCATGGAGAGTGCACCGGTGATGGCACCGCCAGCGATGCAGGCGGGAATTACCCGCAGTGGGTCCTTGGCGGCGAAGGGAATCGCCCCCTCGCTGATGAAGCACAATCCCAGTACGAATGAGGCCTTGCCCGCCTCGCGCTCCGGCTCGGAGAACTTGTGCCTGGCCACGAAGCTGGCGATGCCCATGCCGATGGCCGGAACCATGCCGGCGGCCATGATGGCCGCCATGGGCGCATAGGTCTGGGAGGCCAGCAGGCCGACACCGAAGGTATAGGCGGCCTTGTTGACCGGCCCGCCCAGGTCGAAGCACATCATGGCACCGAGCAGGATTCCGAGCAGCACGGCATTGGTGGCGTCCATGCCGGCCAGGAAGCTGGTCAGTCCGGCCAGGATCGCCGCCACCGGCTCGCCGATCACGTAGATCATGGTCAGGCCGGTGACCAGGCTCGCCACCAGGGGAATGATCAGGATCGGCTTGAGCGACTCGACGCTGGCCGGCAGCTTGACGTGGCGCGCCACCGCCAGGGCCACATAGCCGGCCAGGAAACCGGCCAGGATGCCACCGATGAAGCCGGCCTCGATCTCGGCCGCCAACATGCCGCCGATCATGCCCGGGGCGATGCCGGGTCGGTCAGCGATGGAGTAGGCGATATAGCCGGCCAGTACGGGAATCATCAGGGCGAAGGCGGTGCCACCGCCGATCTGCATCAGCGCCGCGGCCAGGGTGCCCTCCTCCTGGAAGGCCTCGATGCCGAACACGAAAGAGAGCGCGATCAGCAGTCCTCCGGCCACCACCATGGGCAGCATGAAGGAGACCCCGGTGAGCAGGTGCTTGTAGACCCCCACCTCCTTCAGACTCTTCTTGGCGCTGTTGGATGCGCCACTGGAGGTGCCATTGGCACTCTCCACTGCGGCGTTCTCCAGGGCCGCCTCGACGGTGGGGCGGGGTTTCTTCAGGGCGTTGCCGGTGGAGGTGCGGTAGATACGCTTGCCGGCGAAGCGGGTAGGGTCCACTTCGATGTCGCAGGCCAGGATCACCACGTCGGCGGCGGCGATCTCCTCCTCGGTCAATTGCTTCTGGGCGCCCACCGAGCCCTGGGTCTCCACCCGAATCGCATGGCCCAGGGACTTGCCGGCCTCGCTCAAGGCTTCCGCAGCCATGAAGGTATGGGCCACGCCGGTGGGGCAGGCGGTCACGGCGACAATTCGGCGGCCGCCGGCGACCGGCGCGAAGCTTGGTGCCGTAGCTTCGGTAGGGGGTGTGTATTCGTCGGCCTCGCGGCTGGCTCGCTCGAGGAAATCCTTGGGGTCCGGCAGTGCCTGGTCGATGGGCGCCTGAAACAGACGTTTTCCATCGAAGCGCTGAGGCGTGGGAACCGTGTCGGCGGCGACCACGATCAGGTCGGCCGCGGCGATGTCCTGTGCTGACACGGGCTGCAGCGCTTCGAGTTCGCTGTGCATCTCGACGCTGGCTTGCCAGCCGAGGCGCTGGGCGGCCTGTTCGAGGCGGCGCGCAGCAAGGAATGAGGTGGCCATGCCGCTGGGGCAGGCGGTAATGAGGATGACGTTCATGCGAGGGCTCCTCCAGCGTCCACGTCGTTGAGGCGACGCACGCGGGTTTGTTGTTGAAGCTGTGGCAGGTCGTTGGCGTGAGGGTCGCCCACGCCGACGTGGCGGACGGATTCGGCGGAGAGAGCCGTGGCCAGCCGCAGTGCCTGCTCCGGAGGGTGGCCGGAAATCACCCCATGCAGCAGACCGGCGAGCAGGGTGTCGCCGGCGCCCACGGTGCTGGCCACGGTCAGGCGGGGCGGGGTGGCCTGCCAGGCACCCCGCTGGCTCACCCACAGCACGCCGGCAGGGCCGGAGGAAACCACCGCCTCCTCGACCCCGCTGGCATAGAGCCGTAGTGCCCCATGCAGCCATGCCTCGGCGGTGTCGAGGGGTCCCCCGGCCCAGGCGGCCAGCTCCTGTTCGTTGGGTTTCACCGCGGTGGGGCGGGCGGCGATGGCCTGGATCAACGCCTCGCCACTGGTGTCGGCCCAAACCGGCAGGCCGGCTCGGCGCAGGCGGGTGATCAGCTCGGCGAGGTCGGTGGGCGCGACGCCGGGGGGCAGGCTACCGGCGATCACAACCGCGGCGGGGCGCCGCAACGGGTCGGTAACGAGCTCGTCGAGCCATGCGAGCCACCGCTCCCAGGCCGCGGCGTCGATGGTCACGCCGGGACCGTTGATATCGGTGACCCGGCCATCGGCCTCGGCGATCTTGGCGTTGATCCGGGTCTCGCCGGGCACACGAAGGAAGGCGTCCACCACCCCCATCGCCTCGAAGGCGCGCAGGAAGGGGCCATCGTTGTCGCCGCCGAGAAAGCCGGAAACCGTCACTTGATGGCCGAGGCCGACGAGTACCCGGGCCACATTGACCCCCTTGCCGGCTGCCGCCAGGTGCGTCTCGCGCGTGCGGTTGACCTCGCCGGGTATCAGTCGGTCCAGGCCTACCGAGAGGTCCAGGGCCGGATTCAATGTCAGCGTCAGAATGCGAGCCATCAGCGTACCTCCAGTGCGTCGCGAACCGCCGTGCTGGTGGTCTGGGCCAGGGCCAGTTCGGCTTGGGCGCGGGCCTCTTCAAGGTCGAATTCACGTAGCCGTGCCTTGACCAGTGGAACCTGGCGGGCATTCACCGAGAGTTCGTCGATGCCCAGGCCCACCAGCACCGGCACCGCCATGGCGTCGCTGGCCAGTTCGCCGCACACCCCAACCCACTTGCCGTGGGCGTGGGCTGCCGTGACGGTCATCTCGATCAGGCGCAAGACGGCGGGATGCAGGCCGTCGGCCTGGGCGGAAAGATCCGGGTGGTCGCGGTCGATGGCGAGGGTGTACTGGGTCAGGTCGTTGGTACCCACCGAGAAGAAATCGACCTCGGCGGCCAGGGTCGGCGCGAGCAGGGCGGCCGAGGGGACTTCGATCATTATCCCGAGCTGCACGTCGCTGGTGCGCTCGGTTTCGGGAATCTCCTCAAGCAGCCTGTCGAAGATCGCCTTGACCGCACGGAACTCAGCGATGTCCTTGATCATCGGCAGCATGATGCGCAGTGGGCGGGAACTTCCATTAACGGGTGCAGCCGCGAGCAGCAAGGCGCGCAGCTGGGTCTCGAGGACATCGGGCCGGGTCAGCATCAGGCGAATGCCACGCAGCCCGAGGAAGGGGTTGTCCTCCCTGGGCATTGGCCAGTAGGCCAGCGGCTTGTCGCCACCGACATCCAGGATGCGCGCAACCAGCGGGCGGCCGTCCAGTGCATCGATTGCTTCACGGTACTCCTCGACCTGGGTGGTGAGATCGGGCGCCTGGGCATGGGCCATGAACAGGAACTCGGTACGCAGTAGCCCCACGCCTTCGGCGCCGCGTTCAACGGCGTCGGCGGCGTGGGTAGTATTGCCCAGGTTGGCGGCAACCTCGATGCGATGCCCGCAGCGGGTGCGGGCCTCCACGAAGCGGGACTCCCAGGCGGCGGCCTCCCGGCGCTGCCCTTCGGCCAGCCGCTCCTCGGCGGCCTGGCGACGCGCGGCCGAAGGTGTCGGTGTGATGCGGCCACGCTCACCGTCGAGAATCAGCTCGGTACCGTCGGCCAGGGTGAGTACCCGCGCGCCGGCACCGACCACGGCGGGGATGCCCAGTGCTCGGGCGAGGATGGCGCTGTGTGCGGTGGCACCGCCACGGGCGGTGAGAAGGCCGCGTACCAGGCTGGTATCGAGGCGTGCCACGTCGGAGGGGCCGATATCGTCGGTGATCAGGATGTAGGGCGTGGTTGGCGGCGCAGGCAGCGTGATATCGCACAGGATACCCAGTACCCGGCGGCCCACGTCGCGGAGATCGGCGGCGCGCTCGGCAAGCAGCCGGTCGGCGAGCATTTCCTGGGCATGAGCGGCGGTCTCGATGGCATCCCACCAGGCAGCCTCGGCGGAGTGTCCCTCGTGGATACCTTCGTGGGCGGCCTGATACAGCTCTGGGTCGCAGAGCATCTCTTCGTGCATGGAGAGTATCTGCGCCACCTCTCCACCACGCGCATGCTGCACCAGGGAGGCCAACTGGTCAGCACCATTGCGGATCGCCTGCTCCAGGCGTTGCGTTTCGGCAGCCGGGTCAGCGGCGCGCTCGGGGTAGTCGAAGCGAGGCGTCTGCAGCAGGAAGGTGGCGGCGATGGCGAGCCCCGGGGAGGCCGCCACGCCAAGATGCGGGGTATCGGCAGGCAGCGGCTCGACGGGTGCGCTCTGTTCTTGCGGTGCGGCGCGCTCGCGGCTCTCATCGAAGGGCAATACCTGTTCGCCGAGGCCGGCGGCGACGGCCTCGCAGACCGCATCGAGGGCCGCCTCGGCGTCGTCACCTTCGGCGGAAAAGGCGAGCTGCTGGCCGCGGCGTGCACCGAGGTTGATCACCTTGGTCAGACTGCTGGCCGATACTGCGGCGGCGCCGCCCTCAGCCAGTCGTACATGGATGGGGGTGCCTTGCCGGCGGGCTACCTGGATCAGGTGCTTGGCGGGGCGGGCGTGCAGGCCATGGGCATTGAGTACCCGGGCGAGCCGGGTGTGAGCGGTGGCGGACTCCCCGGCCAGGCGGGCCAGGACGGTGGCCGCGTCGGCACCCTGCAGCTTGCCTGCATCACCGCTCTCAAGCAGGGTCAGGATACGCTCCAGCAGGCTGCGGTGGGCCTCGCCCTGAGCGGCCAGGCAGAACATGCCATTTACCCCCTCACGGCACTCCTCCAGCGGCTGCTCAGGTGTGGCCAAGGCCAGTGCGGGCGTCTCGACGCTGCGATCGCTTGACGCCAGCCACAGCCCCTGACCCAGGTGCAGGGGTGTGTGCTCGGCGATGGCGGCGACGAAACCGCCGCCCACGCAGCCGAGTTGGCGAAGCCGGGCGGCACCGGCCAGGGCCAGTTCGCGGGTATCGCGGGCGGGAAAGCCGAGGCACAGGGTATCGGCGTCGAGACGCGCTTCCACGACCGCTTTCGACAGAAGGGCGGCGATCTCGTCACCCGAGGCTGCCGCGGCGAGTCGCTCGGCAACGCTGTCATCGTCAAGGACATGGGTGAGCTGGCGCAGGATGTCCAGGTGCTCGTCGCTCTTGGCGGCGATGGCCACCAGTACATGGACGCGCTGCCCATCGTGCCACTCCACACCGGCCGGGAATTGCAGCACCCTGACACCGGTGGCCTGCACGTGTTCGCGGCTTTGCGGCGTACCGTGGGGGATGGCGATGGCGTTGCCCAGATAGGTGGAAGACTGGCTCTCTCGGGCGAACAATCCCTCGCGGTAACCGGGCGAGGTCAGCCCCGCCCGGTGCAGGGCCTCGGCGGCCTGCTCCAGGGCATTGCGCCAGTCCTCGGCCCGGCAGGCGAGGAGTACATCGTCCTGGTGAAGGGTCAGCATTGAAGGTTCTCCCGATGGGTGTACGGCACGGTGACGCGATGGCCACAAGGTTGACGGATTCAGGTGTGCTGAATCGTGTCACCTAATGCTTTTCATGCTGGAACGATTCATACTGTTTGGCAAGGCACTCTTTCTACGACTTTCGCAGGGGTAGGGTGTCTTCGGCACTCACAGTAAGGACGTCCATGACTCTCGTCGAAATTGCCCGGCTGGCCGGCGTATCGCGTACCACGGCCAGCTACGTGATCAACGGCAAGGCCGTCGAGCGGCGCATCAGCCAGGAGACCGTCGAGCGGGTCATGGCCGTGGTGCGTGAGCATCGCTACCGGGTCGATGCCCAGGCTGCAGCACTGCGCCGTGGCTCGAGCCGCACGCTTGGCCTGATCATTCCCGACCTGGAGAATGCCAGCTATGCACGGCTTGCCAAGCGGCTGGAGCGCGGTGCACGGGAGCAGGGTTACCAGCTGTTGATTGCAGGCTCCGAAGACCAGCCGGAGAGCGAACGCGACCTGGCACTGGCATTGCGTGCCCAGCGCTGCGAGGTTCTGATCACCGCCAGTTGTCTACCCATGGACGACCCCTTCTATGCCGAGCTGATGGCGGATGGGATGCCGGTGATCGCTGTGGACCGCGGCTTCGATCCCCAGCGATTCGCCTGTGTGGTGAGCAATGACCGGGACGCCGCCGAGCGACTGACGCGCTCGGTGCTCGGCGATGACGTTGTCAGCGTGGCCTGGCTGGACGCGGTGCCGGACCTGACGATCACCCACGAGCGCCGTGCCGGCTTCCAGCAGGCGCTGGTGGGCCGTGACGCCGCAGTGATTGCCTGTTGCGCGGAACGCTACGAGCGCGACGAGGGAGCACGGCTGATGCGCGAGCTGCTCGCCGAAGGGGGCCTGCCCGATGCTCTTGTCACCGCTTCCTATACGCTGCTCGACGGCGTATTCGACGTGCTGCTGGAGCAGGGTGGCCTGCCGCCGTCGCTGCGCATGGCCACCTTCGGCGACAATCGGCTGCTCGATTTCCTGCCGCTACCGGTCAACTCGGCGGTACAGGACCACGACCGCATTGCCGCCGCCGCCCTGACCGCGGCCCTGGCTGCGGCGCGGGGGGAATACCGCCCCGGCCAGCAGGTGATCGCCCGCACCCTGCGCTGGCGTCTGCCGGAGCGATTGCCGCTTGGCTGAATCGTTCTCGGTCGACACGAACCGGTGCCAATCAGAATGGGCATGAGCGAGGGGCTGTCTGTTTCAGTGACCGATTCACTGCCGTAGGTGTGCCAGATCCTCTCGGTCAGGCAGGGCGGCATAGGCGCCGGGGCGGGTCACCGCATGGGCACCGCAGCGACAGGCGAACTCGACGGTACGCCTGAGAAAGGCGTCGTCCTGATGCCAACCGCCTTCGATGCCCTTTTCTCCACAATGAGCGGCCAGCTCCGCCAACAACCCGCCGATGAAGGCGTCACCGCCGGCGGTGGTGTCCACGGCCTTCACTTGGGGCGGGTCGATCCGAAAATCTCGGCCCACACCCAATGCGCGTACCGGCTTCGCTCCATCGGTGATCACGATCAGCTTCACGCCCGTGGCAAGTCGTTCGGCCAGCCAGGCATCCGCCGGATGATCGCCTCGCAGGTGCTCGAGTTCATCGGCCGAGAGCTTGACCAGCCCGGCCTGATCGAGCAGGCGGGTGGTCAGGGTGATATCGGCCGAGCCGCTCTCCCAGAGGTTATGTCGAAGATTGGCATCCACGCTGACCAGGCACCCAGCGCGGTTGGCCATTTCGGCCATGGCCAGGGTGGTCTCGGCAATATCCGGTTCGGTCAGGCTGTTGGTACAGAAGTGCACGATGGCGGGCTGGGCGAAGACGCCAGCCGGCAGATTGTCGAGCCGGTAGAGCAGGTCGGCCGCCGGCGGACGGTAGAAGTCGAAGGTCCGCTCACCCGAGGCGTCACGCGAGACGAAGGCCAGCGCGGTGCGGGCCTCCCGGGTGCGCGCCACCCCGGAAAGATCGACGCCGTGTGTCGCAAGCTCGGCAGCAATGAAATCGCCGAAGTAGTCGTCCCCCAGCATGCCCAGGAAGCGACTGGGCACCCCCAGGCGAGCACAGGCCACGGCCACGTTGGCTGGCGCCCCACCGGCATAGGGTGTGAAAACTTCGGGAGTGAAGGTTGCCGGCAGGCTCCGGTCATGTTCCCCGAGTCGGTTGGATAGCATGTCGACGAGGGCCTCGCCGAAGGCGATCACGGGGGTCATGATTCGCTCTCCAGGCTCAACGTGGTCCCCAGCAGGTGCTGGGCGCCGGGCACCAGCCACACCGGGTCGAGGCGGGTATTAGCCGCTTCGACGCAGAGGAAGTGGCGCGCGGCATCCGACGAGGTGTCATCAGGTAGGGTCGAGCCCGGATGCCAGACCACGGCGGAGTCGCTGCCCTGGCGGGCGACACGCAAGCGGCGGGTGCCATCGTCGAGCACCACCTCGGCGTTGCTGTGGTAGATGCGGTCGAGGCCGCCACGAACCACCAGCTCGCCCTGCTGGTCGCGCTCGGCGAAGCCGGCCACCTTGTCCAGGTAGCGTGCCCCGGCGAGCCCCTCCAGCCGGCAGGCGAAGCTATCGGCCACGGCAAGGTAGCTATGCAGGGCACCGCTCAGCTTGATCGGGGTTTCACCCCTGTGCTCGGTGATCAGTTCCACATGCAGGCGTCGGGCATTGGCCTGTATCACGGCCCGGGGGGCCAGTTGGGTGTGCAGGGGCTCGACGGGGGAGAGGTGGAGTTCTATGCCCTCTTCGTGTTCATCCACGCCATCCAGCCGCCAGTCGGCCTTGCGTGCCGGGCCGTGAAAGGGCCCCGAGCGATCCGGCGATTCGTCGGCCGCGCGCTCGTCGGCGAACCAGGGCCAGCAGAGCGGAATGCCACCGCGAATGGCCTCCGGCAGCGGCTGCGGCGTCGGCGTCACCCATAGCCAGCCGCCGGCAACCATCCCTTCATGACTATCGCCTTGGCCTGGTGCGCTGGCGCGCATTCGCGTGTCTTCGGACGCGATAGAGAGCGGCGACGGTACAGAGCCTTCAGCACGCGCGTGGGCGGGCGCGGGTAAATAGTGAAGCACTTGGGCGCCCTGCAAACACACGGCAAGCTCGCCCCAGGATTCACGAGCCAGCCATACCTGGCGACCGGCCCATTCGGCCAGCCGTCGGCCATCGGTTTCGTCGAGCAGTGCCCTCAGGCTCTCGGGGATCATTCGACTTCCTCCATTACGCCACTTCTTCGTTGTGCAGTGCCTCGGCGGCACCCAGCAGCCCCGGCCAGGGTGCAGTGACCACATGGACTGGAATCGCGCCGGTATAGTCGCTCATGCGTCCCTTGGCGTTGAAAGCGTCGCGAAAGCCGCTTTGCGGCAACCATTTGAGCAGCCGAGGAAGGATGCCGCCGCAGAGATAGACCCCGCCGCGGGCGCCCATGACCAGGGTGGCATCGCCACTGACGTCGCCGAGGATCTTCAGAAAGCGCAGTAGCGTATCACGGGCGATGCCATCCCCGTGGGAGGCCGCCTCGGTCACCTCGGCGGGGGTGTTATGGCACGGCGGTGCACCCTTCAGCGAACAGTGGGCCAGGTAGAGGTCGAGGAGCCCCTGGCCGCTGAGGATGCGTTCCACCGAGACTCGGCCGTAGCGATTACGAAAATGACGAAGCAGATTCTGTTCGCGTTCGTCGGTCGGGGCGAAGGTGAAGTGGCCGCCTTCGGTGGGCAGCGGGATCCAGGCGCGGCGGCCCGGGAAGATGCCGGCCACGCCCAGGCCTGTGCCGGGACCGATCACCAGCCGGACGGAGTGCACACGGGGCACTCCCGGCTGGACCTCCACCAGATCGTCGGGTCCCAGGTGGGGTACGCCCAGCGCCTGGGCGGTGAAGTCATTGATCACCTTCAGTCGGGTCAATCCCAGCGCCGTCTGGGCTTCGCTCCGTGAAAACGCCCAGTGATTGTTGGTCATGCGAACCCGATCGCCATTGATGGGGCAGGCGAAGGCGAGGCAGGCCTCCTCCGGTGCCTTAGCCCCGCTCTGCTCGACCTTGGCCAGATAGTCACGTACGGCTTCCACCACGCCGGGGTAGTCGGCGCAGGGCAGGGTCTGGATGTCATGGGGTTCAAAGGCGCCCGGTGTCACCAGCGCGAAGCGTGCATTGGTGCCACCGATGTCACCGATCAGCGCCGGCCGTGTCATTGATCCTCCTGCTCAATCCTTTCGAGTTCGCGTGCAAGTACCTCCCCTTCGAAGGCACCGAACACGCCGGCGCCCTCTTCGGCTTTCGCGGCCAGGTGGCGAAAGCCGCCGAACAGTTCGCGGCCCATGCCGAAATGGCTAGGTTCGAGGTTGATGTCGATGAAGGGGCGCGCGTTGAACTCTGTGACATCGACCAGTACGCGCAGCTCGCCGGTGTTGGCGTCAAGACGCACCACGTCGCCGTCGCGAAGCTTGGCCAGCGGGCCGCGGTCAATTGCCTCGGGGGTCACATGGATGGCAGCCGGCACCTTGCCGGAGGCGCCGGACATGCGGCCATCGGTGACCAGGGCGACCCGGTAGCCGCGGTCCTGGAGTACACCCAGGAAGGGGGTGAGCTTGTGTAGTTCAGGCATGCCGTTGGCCTTGGGACCCTGGAAGCGAACAACCACCACCACGTCGCGGTCGAGTTCCCCCGACTCGAATGCCGCCTTCACCTGATTCTGGTCGTCGAACAGCTTGACCGGTGCCTCGATGACGCGGTGCTCCTGCTTGACCGCCGAGATCTTGATCACGCCGCGGCCGAGGTTGCCGTCGAGCACGGTGAGTCCGCCGGTGGGGGAGAAGGGGTCTGCCACCGGACGCAGGACATCCCGGTCGTGGCTCTCCGTGGGGCCTTCACGCCATACCAGCTTGCCCTCCTCAAGGAAGGGCTCCTGGGTATAGGCGTGCAGGTCGGTGCCGAACACCGTGGGAATGTCGCCATGGATGAGGCCGGCAGCGAGCAGTTCGCGAATCAGCAGGCTCATGCCGCCGGCGGCCTGGAAGTGGTTCACGTCGGCCTGGCCGTTGGGATAGATGCGCGTCATGCTGGGCACCACCGCGGAGAGCTCGGTGAAGTCGTCCCAGTTGATGGTGATGCCCGCGGCGCCGGCCATGGCCACCAGGTGCAAGGTGTGGTTGGTGGAGCCCCCCGAGGCGAGCAGGCCGACAATGGCATTGACGATGGCACGCTCGTCGATCTGGCGGTAGAACGGCCGGTAGTCGCCGCTCTGCTCAGTGTTGCGAATCGCCTGCTCGGTGGCGTAGCGGGTCAGTGCCTCGCGGAGCGGCGTGCCGGGATTGACGAAGGAGGCTCCGGGCAAGTGCAGGCCCATCATCTCCATCATCAGCTGGTTGGAATTGGCGGTGCCGTAGAAGGTGCAGGTGCCTGGGCTGTGATAGGACTGGGACTCGGCCTCCAGCAGCTCGTCGCGACCCACCTTGCCCTCGGCATAGAGCTGCCGGATGCGGGCCTTCTCGTTGTTGGGCAGGCCGCTGGTCATGGGGCCGCCGGGAACGAACATCGCCGGCAGGTGGCCGAAGCGGGCCGCGCCGATGAACAGGCCCGGCACGATCTTGTCGCAGATGCCCAGATAGAGCACGGCGTCGAACATGTTATGGGAAAGCGCCACGGCGGTGGACATGGCAATCACGTCACGGGAGAACAGCGACAGCTCCATGCCCGGCTGCCCCTGGGTCACGCCATCGCACATTGCCGGCACACCGCCGGCAAACTGCGCCGTGGAGCCCATCCCGCGGGCAGCCTCCTTGATGGCGGCGGGGTAGTCCTCGAAGGGGCGGTGGGCGGAAAGCATGTCGTTATAGGACGAAACGATGCCGAGGTTGGCGCTGTTCGTCAGCTTGAGCCGGTCCTTGTCGGTGGTGACATCGCAGCCGGCGAAGCCGTGAGCCAGATTGCCACAGGAGAGCTCGCCACGATGCACTCCCTGGCTGTGCTGGGCGGCCATGTGGGCTTCGTAGAGCTTGCGCCGCTCGCGTGAGCGCTCACGGATACGCTCGGTAACCTGATCAACGGTTGAGTGGAGAGCTGCGGTTGGGCGAGCCATGGGGCACCTCGCGTCATTATGTGATTATTGCGGTAAGTTTACAAATCATCGCGCACTATGCACCGCAATGATACGTATTTTTCCGCCATTATGTAGTTTTATTACGTATTTTTGTTCAAAGCCCCATCAGCCGATAGAGCCAGTGCCGATAGGGCGGGTTGAGCAGCCTCACGCTGCTACGCTTCGCCTGAAGGAAGACGCTGCGCTGATAGCTGAAGCGCAGGAAACCGGCTTCTCCCTGGTACTCGCCCATGCCGCTACCGCCAACGCCGCCGAACGGCAGGTTGGGTACGGCGCTATGCCAGAGCGTATCATTGAAGACGACACCGCCGGAGTGTGTGTCCTCGAGGATGCGCCTGCGCTGCTCGGGATCGTTGGTAAAGGCGTAGATCGCCAGCGGGCGAGGCCGTTCTTGAACGAAAGCCAGGGCGTTCGTCAGGTCGCCGATGCCAATGATCGGTAGCCAGGGGCCGAAGATCTCCTCACGCATGATGGTCAGCCCGCCATGAGGATCGATCACCAGCGTCGGCGGCAGCTTGGCGCCCCGGCTGAGTTCGACAGTCTCGCCCAGGGACAGCACTCTGCAGCCGTGGTCCCGCGCCTCCTCCAGCATGGCATCGAGTCGCTCGCGGTGCGACTCGCCGACGATCGCGCTGTAGTCGTCACCGGCAGTGCCACTGGGGTGGAAGCGCTTCACCACTCGAGTCAGCGCCGCCACGAAGGCGGTCAGGTGCGGCTCATGCACCAGCACATAGTCCGGGGCGAGGCGGGTCTGGCCCGCATTCAACCATTTGCCGAAGGCGATGCGCTCGGCGGCCTGCTCCAGGTCCGCATCGGCGCCGACGATGGCCGGGGTCTTGCCGCCCAGTTCCAGCGTGACCGGGGTGAGATTTGCGGCTGCGGCCAGGGCGACTTCTCGCCCGGCTCGAGCGCTGCCGGTGAACAGCAGGTGGTCGAAAGGCAGGGCGGCGAAGGCCCGTCCCGTGTCGGCGTCACCGGTGATGACGCTGAGCTCCTGCGGGGAGAAGTAGTGTTCGGCCAGCCGTGCCATGAGGGCGCTGGTCGTCGGTGACCTTGCGCTGGGTTTGATCATGACGCGATTGCCTGCTGCCAGGGCATCCACTGCGGGCAGCAGGGCCAGGCTCCAGGGCGAGTGGCTGGGGGCGATGATGCCCACCGTGCCGAGGGGCTGTCGATACAGGCGCGCACGAGCCGGCCATAGCCGCAAGGGTACCGGCGCGCGACAGGGGCGCATCCAGCGCTTGAGGTGCCGGCGAGCGTGGCGCACCGCCTGAAGCACCCGGGCAATGTCCGTCAGGCGGGTTTCGGCCTCGGGGCGATAGCCGAAGTCCTGGCGGATCGCCTTGATGATGTCCTGACGATGTACCCGGGTCATGTCGCCCAGTCGTTTCAGGCGGTCGTGGCGCACGGCGAGGGTCGGGTAGCGCTCGGCGTCGAAGGCCTGGCGCTGCGAATCGAGGTGCGCCGACAGCTGGCTGGCGTCGGCCATTCGCGTCTTCCTGTATAGAGGGTGATGGAAGGAGCGGGTGGGTCTGGGCACAATGTAGGCGGTTTACCGGTCGCTTGTCAGCCGACCTTATCGGTCGTCACCGAAAAAGCAGGAGTCGCATGTCCGAGCTCGTCCTGAAAACGCTCCCCGCCATCGAGGCAGTGGCCGCCGATGAGTGGAACGCCCTGGTTGGCCACGACCATCCTTTCCTGCGCCATGAATTCCTCCATGCCCTGGAGGCCAGCGGCGCGGTGGGGGCGGCCACGGGCTGGGAGCCGCGCCACCTGACGCTGTGGCAGGGCGAGGCGCTGGTCGGGGCCATGCCGCATTACCACAAGCACCACTCCTACGGCGAATATGTCTTCGACTGGAACTGGGCCGATGCCTGGGAGCGCGCCGGAGGGCGCTACTACCCCAAGGGACTGACGGCGATTCCCTTCACGCCGGCGCCGGGCCCGCGGCTGGCGCTGGCGGAGGGGGTCGACCCGCTGGCGGCCCGTGACCTGCTCGCCAGCGCCTGGGAGGGCAGCTCACTGTCGAGCTGGCACCTGCTGTTTGCCGAGCGGGAGGAGGTGGACGGCTGGCTGGAGGCCAAGCCGGCGCTGGTGGTCCGCCATGGGGTCCAGTTCCAGTGGCAGGACCGGGGCTATGGTGACTTTGCCGGCTTTCTGGCGGCCATGACCTCGAAGCGGCGCAAGGCGATCCGCCGTGAGCGACGCCTGGTCGCTGAACAGGGGCTGACGCTGCACCGCCTGGAGGGCGATGCGATCGGCGAGGGCGATCTGGCGCACTTCTACCGCTGCTACGAGATCACCTATCTGGAGCGTGGCCGCCACGGTTATCTCAATCTCGACTTCTTCCAGCGGCTGCACCGTACGCTGCCCGAAGCCTTGCTGCTGGTTCAGGCGCGCCTGGGAGGCAAGCCGGTGGCCGCCGCGCTCTGCCTGCAGGGCAGCCGGACGCTCTACGGACGCTATTGGGGCAGTGAAGTGGTGGCGGACTCGCTGCACTTCGAGGCCTGCTACTACCAGGGTATCGAGCACTGTCTCGCCAGGGGCCTGACCCGCTTCGACCCTGGCACCCAGGGCGAGCACAAGCTGAGCCGCGGCTTTGCGCCGCATCGGTTACGTTCGTTGCACTATCTGTCCGATCCGGGGTTGCGTGCCGCCGTGGCGCGATTCTGTGACGAGGAGCAGCGCCATGTCGCGGCCTATAGTCGAATCGTGGAGCAGGCTCTGCCGTTCAGGGCGTGAGCCGGAGGGACGAAGGTGGCATAATGGCGACCGTTTCGAATCAGTGAGGAAGGACCCCGATGCTCAGGTGGCTCGCCATCGCCCTGCTAGTGATGCTGGCGCTGCTGCAATACCGGCTGTGGTTCGGCGACAGCGGTGTGCAGGAGTTGCGCGAGATCCGCGAGCGGGTCGCCGCGCTGGATGCCCAGAACAAGCCGCTGCGCGATCGTAATGCGCGCCTCGGCGCCGAAGTCGTCGACCTCAAGACCGGTCTGGACGCCATTGAAGAGCGGGCCCGCAGCGATATCGGTATGGTGCGTACCGACGAGCACTTCTATTGGGTCCCGGGCGTGGTGATCGAAGGTAGCCTGCTCGAGGCGAATGCCGGGCTCGTGCGCCAGCCGTCATCCGCTTCCGGGGCAGCTACCGATGAGTGATGCGCTCTGGCTGGTGGTGCCTGCCGCGGGGCAGGGGCGGCGCATGGGCGCTCAGCGGCCCAAGCAATATCTGCCCCTGGCTGGCCAGTCGGTCATGGCCCATACCCTGTCGCGCCTGCATCAGGCCTTTCCCACGGCGCGGCTGTGCCTCTGCCTCGACCCGGACGACGCCCTGTTCGACCCTGGCTGTGTACCCTTCGCCCACTGGCAGCGGGTCGCCGGCGGAGCCGAACGGGTCGACTCCGTGGGTCACGCCCTGGCGGCACTGGCTGGCGAAGCCGGTGAGGAGGAGATGGTACTGGTCCACGACGTAGCCAGGCCCTGTGTCACCGTCGACGACCTGACGCGACTGTACGAGGCGCTGCGCCACGATGCCGTGGGCGGCCTGCTTGCCGCTCCGGTGGCCGATACCATGAAACGCGACGATGGAGCGGGGAGGGTGGCAGCCACCGAATCGCGACAGGGGTTGTGGCATGCCATGACTCCCCAGGGCTTTCGCTATGGCCTGCTGTGCCGGGCCCTGGCGACTGCCCGCCGGCAGGGCCTGGCCGTGACCGACGAGGCCTCCGCCGTGGAAGCGCTGTGCCTTGCTCCGCGCCTGGTGGCCGGTCGGCGTGACAACCTCAAGATCACACACCCGGAAGACCTGGCGCTGGCGGAGCGGATACTCGCGGCCCAGCACGCCGAGGGTCCCCTCGGCACCGCTGCCGCGCCCTGCAGGGAGAAGTGCTAGATGTTCAGAATCGGTCATGGATTTGATGTGCACCGTTTCGGTAAAGGCGATCACCTGATGATCGGCGGCGTCGCCATTCCTTTCGAGCAGGGCTTCGTCGCCCACTCCGACGGCGATGTACTGCTGCATGCCATCTGTGATGCCCTGCTGGGCGCCTGCGCCCTGGGCGATATCGGGCGCCACTTTCCCGATACCGATGAAGCCTGGGCGGGCGCCGACAGCCGCGCCTTGCTGCGACACGTGCATGGACTGGTCTCTGGTGCCGGCTATCGAATCGGCAACGTGGATGCCACGGTTATCGCCCAGGCCCCCAGGCTGGCGCCGCATATCGCCAATATGGTGGCGAGTATTGCCTCCGACCTCGCCCTCGAAACGGGGGCGGTCAACGTCAAGGCGACCACCACGGAGCGGCTGGGGTTCACCGGGCGTGGCGAGGGTATCGCCGCCGAGGCGGTGGTGCTGTTGCTGGCTCGTGATGACAAGGCAGCGACAGCGGGAGCCTCCCGATGACCCTGCCCCTGAAGGCCGAGCCCTGGCCCCGGGTGCTGGATGCCGTTTTCGGCCCGCCTCCGGCCGGCGATTATCGAGTCACCCCGGAGGATTTCGTGGTCGAGGAGATCCTCGACTTCGCCCCGGAAGGGCAGGGGGAGCATCTCTGGCTCTGGATCGAAAAGCGGGGGCTTACCACTCTGGAGGTGGTGCGCCACCTGGCCCGCGCCTGTGATGTAACACAGCGCGCCGTGGGTTACTCCGGCATGAAGGATCGCATCGCCGTGACCCGGCAGTGGCTGTCGGTACACCTGCCGGGCCGTGAGGGGCCCGATGATCTGGCCGCGCGATTGGCGGCCCAGGGTGTGGAGGTGCTGGAGCAGGTGCGCCATCCCCGCAAACTCAAGCGAGGTGTCCACCGGGCAACCGTTTTTCGCTGGTCATTACCGGGGCAGCGGTGCAAGCGCCTGGACTGGAGGCGCGCTGGGAGTGGCTGTGCCGGCACGGCGCACCCAACGGCTTCGGTCCGCAGCGCTTCGGCCCGCACGGCCGCAACCTGGTACGCGCGCGGGCGGTTTTGGCCCGCGGCTGGCGCAAGCGGGACGATCGAGAAGGCATGATGCTCTCCACTGCTCGCAGCTATCTGTTCAACGAGTTGCTGGCCATGCGCCAGCGGGACGGCAACTGGGATCGATTGCTGCAAGGGGAGGTGGCGATGCTTGATGGCACCGCCAGCCAGTTCACGGTAGACACCGTCGATGATGCACTGGTCGAGCGAGCATCCCGGCTCGACCTGCACCCCAGCGGGGTGCTGTGGGGCGTCGGCTCGTCGGCCACCTCGGGTAGCGCAGCGGAGTACGAGCAGGGGCTGCGCGAGCATCACGGCCCGCTCTGCGGCGGGCTGGAGCGGGCCGGAGTGAAACTGGCCAGACGGCCGCTGCGCATGCGCCTGGGCGAGCCCCGGCTGGCTCGGGAGCCGGCGTGCCTGCGGCTCGATTTTACGCTGCCACGTGGGAGCTTTGCCACGGCGGTACTGCGCGAGCTGATCGAGCACCCGACACTGGATCTGACACCGGTGCTTGCTTGAACTGAAACCGAGCCCCCAGGGGGAGACGAGACCATACCGATGCGCAGACTCTTGCTATCCAATGACGACGGCGTGCACGCCCCGGGACTGCGCGCTCTGTACGAGGCGCTGGACGCACATGCCCGCCTGCGCGTGGTGGCGCCCGACCGTGACCGCAGCGGTGCCAGCAACTCCTTGACGCTGAACCGACCGCTGTCTCTGACGGCGCTGGACAACGGCTTTCACTGCGTGGATGGCACGCCGGCCGACTGCGTCTACCTGGGCGTCAACGCCTTGTGGGACGAGAAGCCCGACCTGGTCATCTCGGGGATCAATCATGGTGGCAACCTGGGCGACGACGTGCTCTATTCCGGCACCGTGGCAGCAGCCATGGAGGGGCGCAACCTGGGCATGCCGGCCATCGCCATGTCGCTGGTGGGCTCTCGACACTTCGATACCGCCGGTCGGGTGGCGGCGAGCCTGGTAGGCGCGGCAGATCAGCTGTCGTTGCCCCCACGCAGCTTGCTCAACGTCAATGTGCCGGATCTCCCCTGGGACGAAATCCAGGGCTTTCGCGTGACCCGTACGGGGTATCGCGGGCCCGCCGAGCGACCCATGGAAGTTCGCGATCCGCGCGGGCGACTGCGGTACTGGATTGCAGCCGTCGGCCGGAATGCCGATGATGGGCCGGATACCGACTTTGCCGCCGTCGAGGCGGGCTATGTGTCGATCACGCCGCTGCAGACCGACCTGACGCGTCATGCGGCCATCGAAGACGTGCAAGGCTGGCTGGATGCATTCACCTGAACAACTGCCCGAGCTGCTGCGCGGGGTCGGCATGACATCGCAGCGAACCCGAGATCGGATGGTGTCACGCCTGGCTGATCAGGGGATCAAGGATGAGCGGGTGCTCACGGCCATGGCCAGTGAGCCGCGCCACCTGTTTCTCGATGAGGCGCTGTCGCATCGAGCCTATGAGGACACCTCGCTGCCCATTGGACTGGGCCAGACGCTGTCCCAGCCCTGGATGGTGGCGCGGATGACCGAGCTCGTGCTGAATGAGTCTCCCCGGCGCGTGTTGGAGATCGGCACGGGCTCCGGCTACCAAACGTTGATTCTTGCGCGCCTGGTTCCGGAACTCTGGTCCGTCGAACGAATCAATGCCTTGCATCACCGAGCCGCTGAGCGTCTGCGGCTGCTCAAGGTATACAACGTTCGACTGAGGCTGGCGGATGGCGGGCATGGCTGGACCGAAGCGGCCCCCTTCGACGTCATACTGCTGACCGCTTGTGCCCAGGAGTTGCCGGAAGTGCTGGTGTCCCAGCTGTCTGATGGTGGTGTGATGATTCTGCCGCTGGCCGATGCCGAGGGTGAGCAATGGCTGACCCGAGTGCGTCGCGTTGGCAACCGACAAGAAGTCCAGCGGCTCGAGAAGGTTCGTTTCGTGCCGCTGCTGCAAGGAGTGATTCGTTGAAGCGTCAACTCAGTGTGTTCCTCAAGGGCGCCGGCATGGGGGCCGCGGATGCGGTCCCCGGGGTATCTGGCGGCACCATTGCCTTCGTCACCGGCATCTACGAGGAGCTGATCCATACCATCAAGCAGTTCGGCCCCAGTGCCTTCGTTGCCTGGCGTCGTGGGGGCCTTGCGATGCTGGCCACCCACCTCAACCTGACGTTTGCGATTCCACTGCTGCTGGGGATTGCTGCCAGCCTGTTCACAGTGGCCCACCTGGTGGTGTGGCTGATGGAGGAGCACCCGTTGCTGCTCAACGGCTTCTTCTTCGGGCTGGTAGCCGCCTCGGCCATTGTTGTCAGTCGCCACCCTGCCGACTGGAGGCTGTGGCATCTGTTGCCCCTCATCGTTGGGTTGCTGCTGGCCCATGCCCTGCCCTCGCTGATGCCTCTCATCACCCTGCTGGGCAGCGAGGCGCTGATGCTGGTCGTCGGGGGTGCCATCGCCATCAGCGCACTACTGCTGCCCGGGGTCTCCGGCAGCTTCCTGCTCCTGACCATGGGACTCTACGGTACGGTGATGGAAGGAATTCGCAGCTTTGACCTTGAGCTGCTGTCGATCTTTGCGGTGGGCTGCCTGATCGGCCTGTTCGGCTTCTCTCGCCTGTTGTCGTGGCTGCTGCGCCAGCATCGCACCGCCACAATGCAGCTGTTGATCGGTTTCATCGTCGGTTCGCTGCCGGTGCTCTGGCCCTGGCGGGAACTGGTACGCTACCAGCTCGGACCGCAAGGGCAGATGATACCTCTCGACTATCGCTACCTGACCCCCGGAGACTACGCGAATCTGACCGGGGAGCCGGGGCTGCTGCTGCCGGTAGTGGCCACGATGCTGGTTGGTGCCGTGCTGGTACTGGCCCTGGCTGGTTATCATCGTGTGAGTTCTTCCGGCAAGGCAGCGGCCGGTCCAAAAACTGCGCCTGAAAAGGAGGATGGCTCCAATGCGTAAGGTATTACTGGTATCTGCCGTCGCCCTGGCGATGACCGGCTGTGCCGCTCAGCAGGATCACTCCGCTCCCCAGGTTCGCGACCTCTCCGCGAGTCGCGAGCGGGCGCCTGCCAGCCAATACACCGTGGAGTCCGGCGATACGCTCTACGGCATCGCCTGGCGGCATGAAATGGACTACCGTGATCTGGCGCGCCTCAACCAGATCAGTCCACCCTACCGGATTGAACCTGGACAGCGGCTGCGGTTGGACGAAAATGGCGCCGCCCGCCCCAGCGAAGCACCGCGGGAGCAACGCAGTGCGGAAGTGGCCACGGCGACTGGACTGGGCGGTGCCGTCGAGGCTGGCGATACCGACTGGCTGTTGCCTGATGACGGGGCCATCGAGCGAAGCCGTCGCTTGACGGCCGAGCCATTGGAGAGCGGTGAGGCCAGTCCGAGCCAGGCGGCGGTGGAGAGTGCAGGTCAGGTTGTCGGGGCTCAGGCTCCAGCAGAGCGTGAGCCGGAACCGGAACGCCAACCTGTGCCTGAGCCAGCCCCCGAGCCGGAAGTTGCCGAGGCGCCGGAGCCGGAGCGTGAAACCGAACCCGAACCCGAACCAGTCGCCGCCGAGCCGGATGCCGGAACCGAAGTGGCGGGCGCGCCGGAACAACAGCCTGAGCGTGACGGTCGAAGCTACACGCCAGTGGAAGAGGTCGACTGGCGGTGGCCGGCCGATGGCGCCCTGATAGGCCGCTTCGGTGAGGGTGGAAGTATCACCGCGGGCATTGATATCGACGGTCAAAAGGGGCAACCTGTCAGAGCAGCCGGACCGGGTATCGTCGTCTATGCGGGCAGCGGGGTGAGAGGCTACGGCAACCTCATCCTGCTCAAGCACAACGATCAATACTTGAGCGCCTATGCCCACAACGACAGCCTCAGGGTTAGGGAGAACGATGTGGTCGAGGCCGGTGAAGTCATCGCCACCATGGGCGATAGCGACGCCGAGAGTGTCAGGCTGCATTTCGAGGTGCGCAAGGATGGCCAGCCTCAGGACCCCCTGAACTATCTGCCGGAGCGATAAGCCGTCGTTTCGGGCCATCTACCGGGCAGCACGGCGATAGTTATTGTCGCCGTGAATCACATAATAATAGAACAGCGCGTGCCGAAAGATGATGTCAGGTGTATACCGGCACCTCAGGACGAAATAACGGGGTAGCAACCGATGAGCATGCTTGAACGGGACCTTCAGGACGTGAATCTAGAGGATGTCACCGAGGCCGAGCAGGAGCTCGAAGGCGGTGAATCCAGTGAAGACAGTGTTGCCAGGGATGAGGATGCGTTCGAGAAGGCGCTGAGTCGTGAGGACAAACACTATCATCACAGCCTCGATGCCACTCAGATCTATCTCAACGAAATCGGCTTTTCCCCCCTGCTGACGCCGGAGGAGGAGGTCTATTTCGGCCGCCTTGCCCAGAAGGGCGACCCCGCCGGCCGATCAAGGATGATCGAGTCCAACCTGCGCCTGGTAGTCAAGATCGCCCGACGCTATCTCAACCGTGGCCTGACCCTGCTCGACCTGATCGAGGAGGGTAATCTCGGATTGATCCGCGCCGTCGAAAAATTCGACCCCGAGCGCGGCTTCCGTTTTTCCACGTACGCCACCTGGTGGATTCGCCAGACCATCGAGCGGGCGCTGATGAACCAGACGCGCACCATTCGCCTGCCGATCCATGTGGTCAAGGAGCTCAATATCTATCTGCGGGCGGCCCGCGAGCTGACCCAGAAGCTCGACCACGAGGCCACCGCAGAGGAGATCGCCGAGCACCTCGACAAGCCGGTGGAGGCGGTCAAGAAGATGATGGGGCTCAATGAGCGCGTTTCGTCGGTGGACTACCCGATGGGTGGCGAGAGCGACAAGCCGCTGATCGAGACCCTGGCTGATGACAACGAGCAGGGGCCCGAGTCGTGTCTGGTCGATGTCGATGTAAAGCAGCATGTCGACGACTGGCTGGCGGAACTGACCGACAAGCAGACGGAAGTGGTCATTCGCCGTTTCGGCCTGCGCGGGCACGAGGCCGCCACGCTGGAAGAGGTCGGTGATGAAATTGGTCTGACCCGCGAGCGGGTACGCCAGATACAGGTCGAAGCGCTCAAGAAGCTGCGCCGAGTACTGGAGAAGCAGGGCCTGTCGATGGACTCCATCTTCGAGTAGCACCGGACGCGCGAATGTGCAGCTTGCTTGCGATGCCTTGCCAGCTGCACATTTGGTGCATGCTGGTGCGATAGAACTGGTGCGATCAACGAATCAACGAGCCTCGCCCAGGCGCCAAGGAAATCAGCAGAACATGTCTCGATCAGCCTTATCACCTCGCTTTCGCCTGCGCTGGGTCAGCGCGCTGGCGGGTCTTTCCCTGGCCGGCACCGTTCATGGCGCCGACCTGTGGACCATAGCCCAGGATGCCCTCGAGAACGATGCTGAGCTGGCCTCGGCACGTTCCGGTTTTCTGGCCACCGAGGCCGCCCGGGATGTGCAGCGCGGCACCCTCTTGCCGCAGATTTCGGTCGGCGGTAACGTCAGCCATTCGCGTATCTATTCAAGCGCCGCCCAGGGCCAGGAGGCCCCGCAGGGGCAACTCGAAGGCGGTGTGCCGGTCGGGACGGCCTCACGGGATGACACCGTCAGTAGCGTCGGGGTGAGTCTGGAAGCCGAGCAGGCGCTTTATGATCCGACGCGGCAGGCCCAGCTCGCCCGGGCCGAACGGGAGATCGACCGCGATGCCGTGTCGCTGGACGTGGCCAGGCAGCAGTTGCTTTTCAATGTGGCCGACGCCTATTTCGAGATTTTGCGTGCCCACGACATCCTGAGCGCCCGGAGGGCTCAGGAGATTGCCATCAGTCGTCAATTGGAGCAGGCCCGCGAACGCTTCGAAGTAGGGTTGATCGCGATAACCGACGTGCACGAAGCCCAGGCTTCCTTCGATCTGTCTCGCGCTCAGCGTATTGCGGCAGAAAGCGCCATGCAGGTCAGCTTCGAAGCGCTGGAGCGCCTGACCGGTCATCGCTATGACAGTATCGATGTTCTGGAAGACGATATCCCCATCGTGCCGCCCGAACCGGGCGATCGCGAGGACTGGGTGACTCTGGCCATGGACAATAGCCCAATGGTGCTGATGGCGCAGGCCGGCATTGAGGTGGCCAGGAGTCAAGTGGATATTTCTCGGGCAGGACAGCGACCGGTGGTTTCGGCCTTCGCCACTTATGGCTGGTCCGACAGCGACCGTACCGGCACGAACCACAACTCCGAGAGTCAGGTCGGGTTACGAGCCAGCCTCCCTCTCTATACGGGCGGATCGACGGAGGCGCAGATTCGCCAGAGCGGCTTTGCCCTGGAAGTCAGCCAGTACGACTTCGAGGCGCAGCGCCGCGATACCGTCCAGCAGGTGCGCTCGCTGTTCACCCGAGTCAATAACGACGTGGAGACCGTCGAGGCACGCCAGCAGGCGATCGTATCCAATCAGAGCGCTCTGGAGGCGACGCGCTCTGGCTACGAGGTTGGCACGCGCAACATTGTTGACGTGCTCAATGCCGAGCAGAATCTGTTCAATGCCATTGCCGATCATGCTGAAGCACGATATGACTATGTGCTGGGTCTTCTGCAGCTACAGCTGCAGGCGGGGTTGCTCGGAGCGGATTCCATCCAGGCCGTCAATGCCTGGCTCTCCGAGGAGGAGAGCGTCTCTCTGGAGCTCCCGGATGAGGCCAATGACAATCCGGTCATGAATATCGGTGAGCGCCCGCGAGCGCCATCATGACGATCGGCTGATATTCTGTCGAAATTTGGTCGTATTCTTTAGCAACCACCGAAAAAAATGGTGGTTGTTTTCGTGATTATGCTGGTGATCTGAAAGATAATTCGGCGTCATTGTTTATCGTGTGGAGGTTTTCATGGCGAGGCCCCTGGTCGCCGATGTCGATCTTGACGCCCTGCGTCACAACTACCGCCTGGCTCGCGATCTGGCACCCCATAGCCATGCGTTGGCCGTAATCAAGGCCGATGCCTATGGGCATGGTAGCGTCGCCTGTGCGGCTGCGCTGGAATCCCTGCCGGCCGCCGACAGGCCTCCTGCCTTTGCGGTTGCCAGCATTGAGGAGGCCGAGACGCTGCGCCGGGGCCATATCGAAGCACCAATCCTGCTGCTCGAGGGAATCTTCGAGGCTTCCGAGCTGGTGCGCGTCGAAGCGCTCGGTCTATGGTTGGCTGTGCATAGCGAGTGGCAGGTCAGAGCACTACTGACTCACCGCCCGGCCATGCCGATACCGGTATGGCTCAAGGTCGATTCCGGCATGCATCGCCTGGGATTCACGCCCGAGGAGGCGGTTGAAGTCTGGACGCGCCTCATGGAGAGCTCCGAGTGTGTCACCGCAGTGCAGCTGATGAGTCACTTTGCCACCGCTGACGCCGTCGATTCCGGATATTTTTGTCAGCAGCTCGACTGTATGCGGCAGCTGGCAGCGCATCTCGATGCTCCACTGTGCCTGGCCAACTCACCGGCTACCCTGGCCTGGCCCGAGGCGCATGGGGCCTGGGTGCGTCCAGGGGTGATGCTCTACGGCAGCGACCCCCTGGAAGTTGCCAGCGACGCGACGCGACGCTTGAGACCAGTCATGACACTGCGTTCGGAGATAATCGCCATGCGCGACTTGAGCGTCGGCGAGGCGGTCGGCTATGCGGGACGATGGAGAGCCGCGCGGCCATCGCGTATCGCGGTGGTGGCCTGCGGCTATGGCGATGGCTACGACCGCCACGCCGTGGATGGCACGCCGGTACTGGTGGCGGGGCAGCCAGCCACCATAGCGGGCAAGGTTTCCATGGACATGCTCACCGTGGATGTAACCGACATATCCGACGCGGACATTGGCACTGAGGTGGTGCTGTGGGGACGTGCTTCCAACGGCAGGATGCTGTCGGTGGATACAGTGGCACGCCATTGCGACACCATCAGCTATACCCTGCTTACCGGCGTGCTGCCCAGGGTGCCGCGCCGATATCTCGGTCTAGACGGTGAAGGATCACAATGACAGCGTTGGTGACGGTTCAACCTGGCGGCTTCAGTGACAGCAGGGGGCGCTGTATGATGCGCCTTTTGATCGAGTGGAGCTTGCATGTCCAAGCGTAACTGGCCCTCCTCTTATGCCCACCCGCGTTTCTGGCCCGCCTGGCTGGCGATAGGTTTCATGTGGGTGGGTGCCTGGCTGCCGTGGCGGCTGAAGCTGGCTTTGGGCAAGGGTATCGGTCTTCTGGTCTGGCGTCTGGTTCCCCGCCGTCGGCACATCGTCGATACCAACCTGCGCCTCTGCTTCCCCGAGTGGAGTGACGAGCAGCGCCGCCAGCGGGTCCGCGAGACCTTCATCGCCAACGGCATCGGTATCCTCGAGACCGCTACCGCCTGGTGTCGCAATCCCCGGCATTTGCATCACCGGGTTACCTACAAGAACCGCCACCATCTGGCCGCCGCCCAGGCGCGTGGAAAGGGGGTGCTGGTGGTGGGCATCCACTTCTCGACCCTGGATCTTGGCGGAGCGCTCCATTCTCTCTACTTCCCCGCGGATGTTGTCTACCGCCCTCACAACAACCCGCTGTTCGATCGTTTCATGACCGATGCCCGACGCGATATCTTCGGTGAGGCCATCGATCGCCACGATCTACGAGGCGTGGTGCGACGTATCAAGGCGGGGCACATCGTCTGGTATTCTCCCGATCAGGATTTCGGTCGCGATGTCAGTGTCTTCGCTCCCTTCTTCGGCATCGAGACGGCGTCCATTCGATTGACTGCCAAGATTGCCCGGATGACCGGCGCGCCGGTGGTGCCGCTGATGTTCCACCGCAACCCGGATGACCGTACTTACACCATTGAGTGCCACCCCCCGCTGGAAGCATTCCCCAGCGGCGACGAAGTGCAGGATGCAACCCAGGTTAATGCCTTTATCGAAGGTGCCATTCGCAAGCATCCCGAGCAGTATCTGTGGCTGCATCGTCGTTTCAAGACCCGTCCGGCAGGGGAGCCCGGGTTCTATTGAGAGTACTATTGCGGGGCGTAGCGAGGACACGGGTGAGGCATCCGTTACAAGGGGTGACGGGCGGTAACTTGACGATTCCGTCAGATCACGCAAGGCTTATGGACACCCAGAAGGGATTTCCGGCGCTATTTTTTCGGCGCTAGAGTGTCAAGAAGACCAAGGAGGTCACTATGCTCGGCAACGCCATGTTGTTCCTGATCATTGCCATTATCGCGGGTGTTCTCGGCTTTACCGGCATTGCCGGTGCGGCCACCACCATTGCCCAGATACTGTTCTTCCTGTTTCTGGTGCTGTTCATCGTCTCGTTGGTCACCGGTAGGCGACCATGACGGGCGGCATGTGCGACGGTGAGTTGCCAGGAAGACAACATCGCCAGTAGCCGGGACGAGCCCCGGACAAAACGAGGCCTCGCCATCCGGCGAGGCCTCGTTACTTTCCTTCGATACACGTCGGGCTTCGATGCACCTCAGGCTCCCATGCACGCCCGGCATCGATACTCGATCAAGCGTCGATTCGCTTGTATTTCATGCGATGGGGCGTGTCGTTGCCTACCCGCTTGCGGTGATCCAGCTCGTAATCGGTATAGTTGCCCTCAAAGAAGACCACTTGGGAATCGCCCTCGAAGGCGAGCACGTGGGTGGCGATACGGTCGAGGAACCAGCGATCGTGAGAGATCACCAGAGCGCAGCCTGGGAAGGCCAGCAGGGCTTCCTCCAGGGCACGCAGGGTTTCGATATCCAGATCGTTGGAGGGTTCGTCGAGCAGTAGCATGTTGGCCCCCTGCTTGAGGGTCTGGGCCAGCTGCAGGCGACCGCGCTCCCCGCCGGAAAGGTCCTTGAGGAACTTCTGCTGGTCGTTGCCCTTGAAGTTGAAGCGACCGACGTAGGCCCGCGAGGATACCTCGTAGCCGTTGATATTGAGCAGGTCCTGGCCGTCTGAAACGGCTTCCCATACCGTCTGCTTGTCGTCCAGCGCATCGCGCAGCTGTTCGACGTAGGCGATCTCGACGGTATCACCGACGATCACCTCACCGCTATCGGGCTGCTCCTTGCCGTCGATCAGCTTGAACAGCGTCGACTTGCCGGCCCCGTTGCCACCGACGATGCCGATGATGGCACCCTTGGGCACGGTGAAGGTGAGGTCCTCGTAGAGGAGCTTGTCGTCGAAACGTTTGGATACGCCATGAAATTCGATGACCTTGTCGCCAAGGCGCGGGCCGGGCGGAATATAGATCTCGTTGGTCTCGTTACGCTTCTGGAAATCGCCCGACTGCATCTCTTCGAATCGATTGAGACGGGCCTTGCTCTTGGCCTGGCGGCCCTTGGCGTTGCTGCGCACCCACTCCAGCTCGTGCTTGATCGCCTTCTGGCGTGAAACTTCCTGCTTGGCCTCCTGTTCGAGACGCTTCTCCTTCGATTCCAGCCACTGGGAGTAGTTGCCCTCGAAGGGGATGCCCTGGCCGCGGTCGAGCTCGAGAATCCAGCCCGCTACATTGTCGAGGAAATAGCGGTCGTGGGTGATGGCCACCACCGTGCCCGAATAGTCGTGCAGAAAGCGCTCGAGCCAGGCCACGGATTCCGCGTCCAGGTGGTTGGTAGGCTCGTCGAGAAGTAGCATGTCGGGGTTGGAGAGCAGCAGGCGGCACAGTGCCACGCGGCGTCGTTCGCCCCCGGAGAGGTTGCCCACCCTGGCGTCCCAGGGCGGCAGCCGTAGCGCCTCGGCGGCCACTTCCAGCTTGCGTTCCAGGTTGTGGGCATCGGCGGCCTCGATGATGTTCTCGAGCCGCGCCTGCTCGCTGGCGAGGGCGTCGAAATCGGCATCAGGCTCGGCGTAGGCGGCGTAAACGGCGTCGAGTTTAGTCTGTGCTTCCTGGATCTCGCCCAGGGCCTCCTGGACGGTCTCACGAACGTTCTTCTCGTCGTCGAGTTTTGGCTCCTGGGGTAGGTAGCCGATGTTGATGCCGGGCATGGGGCGCGCTTCGCCCTCATGCTCCTTGTCGACGCCGGCCATGATACGCAGCAGGGTCGACTTGCCGGAGCCATTGAGGCCCAGCACGCCGATCTTTGCGCCCGGGAAGAAGGAGAGCGATATGTCCTTGAGAATCTGTTTCTTGGGGGGTACGACCTTGCCCACCCGATTCATGGTGAAGACGTATTGCGCCATGGAATTCCACTGGGTTGAGGGTTTCAATGGCCACGATGATAGTGGCCAGACAAGGCAAAGGCCAGCATTGGGCTGGCCTTTGCCTCGAAGGGGAGGTCGCTGGAGGGACTATTCGTCCTCTTCGTCGAGCAGCATCCAATCGTCCTCGATGGCGCGCTTCAGTCGTCGCTCTTCCAACAGTGCCTCGACCCGTCGACGGGCGCGCAGGGTTTCATGTCGGCTGGAAGCCCGGGGGCGGGTGTAATCGTCATCGTTGACGGCTTCGAGGAATTCCTGCTCATCCTCATGAGAATCGTTGATCAGGGGTTCGTGGCTCATGTGACATCCTCCATGGCC
>ERZ869909.786-NODE-786-length-31684-cov-3.813332_pt1 | contig 31684 bp, 27 predicted proteins | sample MGYA00520892_ERZ869909 | MGnify/ENA primary metagenome ERZ869909 (study PRJEB32215, sample SAMEA104723947) | bioreactor metagenome | biome: bioreactor; feature: anaerobic bioreactor; material: water | place: China | collected 2015-03-12 ...
CGCACACTTTCTTGCGTATCAGGCTGAGCCTGCTACTTGAGAGAGGACTTAGGGCTGAACGCTGGTCTCCTCGCGGACGGTCAGCGGCAGGGGCTGCCAGTCTGGGCCGTTCGTGTAGGTGAGCTCTGCGTTGAGGTCGACCACGCCAACGGCGCGAGCATCGGCGCTGAGGACGACGCGAGCGAACTGGCCAGCCGGGATGGTTACCGGAGCGAACGCGAAGCTGCCGGTCGTGGGCGTGATTGTCTCAGTATGTGTCCAAGCGGTCTCAGAACCGATGTAGAGGTACGCACTACCGGTGAACTGAACACGTGCGTTGGACAGCGAGCCGGAGATGGTCACGCCGGTACCGGCGACGCCGCCGTTGCTCTCTGCGGTGAGGACGTAGAAGAACGGATCACCGGGGTTGTATCCGTCGCGAAGGTTCGCGAGGTCGAAGTCACCGGTTGTGCCGTCAACCTCGGGGTCGGCAGCAGCCCACTCGTCGTATTCACCGTTGGTGGTGAGGGTTACGAAGGCGGTCGGCGGAACCGGAAGCACTGCAACTGCATCGCAGTCCGCGAGGGCCGGGTAGCGGACCTCGGGGCGAGCGTAGATGTAATCCTCTACGTAATAGACCTCGCTCTGATCCCAGCGGACGCCGTTCTCGGCGTACCAGGTGTCGGCGAAGCCGTCGTTGAGCTCCGGGTCAGGCTGGTTGAGCTGGCGCGACCAGAGGTAAGCGCAGTTCTGCCAGGCCGGAACCTCGTACGGATCGCCGTCGACCTCAATCGTGACGAAGCCGTTGGCGCCTTCGGCACCCTCGATGGAATCGTAGTCCCCGACGTCACCGGTGAACTCGAAGCTCGGCAGGTTGGTCGAGAACGTCACGACGGAGGCCGCGGTGACGCCGACGGGCAGGCTGTCGATCGGGCTCCAGCGGAAGTTCTTGTCGAGGATGTTCTCGATCTGGATGACGCCGCCGGTCACGTTCGTGAAGTTCGTGCCGTTGGTGAAGTCGATGCCCACGTCGAACCAGTCGTCGACGTTGACGTCGTACGCGTACGGATTGCTGCGCGCAGCGGAGCTGTCGGCGTCGTGGCCCGTGCCGCTCGTGGTGTCGGCGTTGTCGAACTCCCACGGGTAGAGGGCATGAACTGCCGCGTACTCAACCTCGCGGTCAACGCGGTCGAGCTGCCACACTTCGATGTCGAAGAAGGCGCTGCCACCGACGGTGACCAGGTTCTGGCTGCGCAGGTCCTTGCTGATCTCGAAGAGCGGGCGGACGACCCAGATGTCTGACTCGTCGGCGAGGGGCGAGTACGAGAAGACGTACTGCGGGCCGGTGATGTCGTCGCTGAAGAAGCCAGCGGCGGTCACGCTGTTGGCCTGGAGGCCGTTGGTAACGAGGTACGGATCCGCGTATGGCTCGACGCAGTCTGCGGGTTCGTCACCAGTGGCCGGAGTCAGCGGGTGGATGGGCTGCACGGTGAAGAACTCATCACCGGCGCCGTCCCAGCAGTAGCCGGGCTTGTGGCGGGCGTAGACGTCGAAGGTGAAGGTGAAGGAATCGCCGACGGCGATCTCCTGCAGCTCGGGGGTGAGGTTGAAGTTCCAGGTAACGGTGTGGTTGCTGATGTCGTACGTACCACCATCGCTTATGGAATCGACGATGACACCGAGCTCGGCGGGAACGCCGTCGCGAACTGCGACGTTGTAGATGGGCGAATCGCTGGAGTTGGTGACAGTGACGTGAACTGTGGAGCGGAACTCGTCGCCCTCGGCAACGATGACCGGCTCATCGTATGCGTCGAGGGTCTCGCTCACGCGGGCGTCGCTGTCGTAGCCACGCCAGGTCAGGACGTGCTGGTCGACATACTTGTCGATCTCGAGGAAGCCGCCGACCCACTGCTTGCTGACGGTGTACTGCTTGAGCGGGAAGGAGTAGGTGAAGGGACCGTAGGTTACATCGTGGAAATACGTGGCCTGGATCTCAACCTGAATAGGCAGGTCCTCGAGGCCAACGCCTGCGACCGGTGCGATCTCGGCCATGTAGTTGTCGTCGTCGGACCAATCGATAACGCAGTCGCCACTAACGATGACGCAGTCGTTGCCGCTGACCCAGGCAACCATGTCGGCGTCGCCGCCTACGATGGAGTAAACCACGCGACCACCGAAGTCAATATGGACGAAACCGCTGCCCACGCCGAACGGAGCGAAGTCGAAGGGCTGCTTCTGGGCGGCACCGGTGCCGAAGAAGTGCGAGTTCGTGTCCGTCGCGCCCCAGATGTTGGTGATCGAACCGAAGTCGCGACCCCAGCGCTGGCCAGTGTGTACGCGGTCGTCCATGCGGACGGTCGGGTTGAGGAGCCAAGCTTCGATTGCATCCTCGATCATGTCGTACGGCGCTTCATACGCTTCGCCATGTCCGAAGTACAGGTGCGACATGTTCAGGAAGAAAACCTTGAACTCAGAGATATCGGCTACGCCGTTGGCTCCCCGCGCGCTGACGACGATTTTGATTGGCTCGCGGAGCGAAATGTCTCCGAGCTCGAAGAACGGCCAGGCGTTAGTTGAGAACAGGCTGAACTGTACGTCACCGTTGCCGTCGGCCGTGAAGGACCTAGTGCTGGCGGAGGCTGCAGTGAGTTCCACTTCTGCGGTACAGCTATCAGCGACGATGGCGACACTGTCGAAGAGAGTGTTGGTAATGTCAACGTCAACAATTGCGTTGGCAACACCGGTGCTGACCGTGACGCAGATGCGGTCTTCGGTCTGTGCGACAAGGAGGTCGACGTCCTTCTCAGGATTGTTCTCCTTAACGCTTGCGAATGGGTAACCGTTGACATCAACATAGCTAAAGCTGACATCGCCAGCCTCGACGTTGCCGCCGGGGATGCCGGCGTCGGCGTCAGAGACGAGCGTGATGCTGACAGAGGTAACTCCGTCGCCATGCTCAACCTCGCGGGAAACCGTGCCGTAGCCGTCGCGCTCGGCGGTGACCACATAGAGGCCAGTGTCAAGCTCGTAGAACAGGCTGCCAACGCCGCTGCTCGTTGCGACAACGTCGCCGCTATCGAAGTCGGTGACAGTAACGGTGGTGTTAGCATCGCGAACGCTGAACGGGTTCAGGCTAACGTAAATACCGGGATCAGCATCGGGATCAGGATCGGGATCCGGATCGCCGCCACCGATGAGGGTGTACGTAAGGGTGACGTTAGTGGTGCCGCCAGCATCGACGGTGACATTCTGGGCGCCGGGAGTGGTGTAGCCATCAACGGCTCCGCCGGACACGGTGTAATCGCCTGATGCAAGCACGAAGGTGTCGCCGTCGGATACGGTCTCATCGACGACGGTGCCGGAAGCATTGGATACGACTACGGGAGCATTGGCTACGCCACTAAGGGCAATTGCCAGCGTACCGTCCTGGTCGCCGTTGCCGTTTCCGCCGCCGCCGCCACCGCACGCCGCCAGAAACAGCGCCGTGCCGACGAACAACAACAGATACTTAATCCTCTTCATTCAATCCTCCTGAGTGAGTGTGTACTTGACCATGAGTCCGCAGTGTAGCTGGCAATTTTGAATCCTCCCTGAAGCAGTCGTCGAGCCCCACCACAATTGCCCGGCACGTTGACCGGACCAATAACGATTGGTGACACCCTACAAACTGTCATGTTAACACGCTTCTCCTGTAGCAGAGCAAGGCTGTGTCCAGATTCAAGCCACGCGCGGACTGTCGCGTGTAGCGGGCGGTTAGCCGCATATCGGTGGACCGCATCCTGGCAACGCGAGTTGTCCGAGTTTCCTCTGTTTCCAAAACCGATACCTCCATATGCGTCCGGGCTCTTGGCTTTAGCCAATAGGCTTTCCGCACCTCCTTCCGCGCCATTCGGTTCAAGCGCCATCACCCTAGGTGCGACTATCGCACGTGTGAGAGCACGATGTCAACATAAAACTCATGATGCTGACGGCGCTGTGGCCTATGTCGCAAACGGCATTAACGCGCGTTTTGGGGGTGTCATTCTCATGAGTAAAGTGGCGCATGAGCAGCGCTCATCACAGATGGCAATTATCGGCGTTCGGCTATCGATTTCAATTGCGCTGGCAGTTCGGACTCTTGCCTCAGCAGAGCTGGGAGCCGGACGGCTCAAAGGGCCGGAAGGTATGCCCGTAGCACCCTGGAGTTACCCGTCAGGGCATACTCGCCCAGGGCTGCGGGCAGCACCAGCGAGGTGCCGCTCACGAGCTCGGTCTGGCCGCCTTCGCGCTGAAGGTGGGCTGCTCCGCTGACGGCGGTCAGGATCTCCACGCTGCCCGGGTTAGTCCTGAGCTCCGGGGCTGCCGCCGCGTTCAGCTCCTGCAGTACGAAGTGCTCGCACCTGAGCAGCTCGCGCACGCCCTTCTGAAGCTGCCTGGGCTGGACTACCGCGTCCTGTCCCCCGCTCAGGCTGGCAACGGCGAGCGCGCGCGACACGTGCAGCTCACGCGGCCTGCCTTCACTGTCGCGCCTGTCGAAGTCGAACAGGCGGTAGGTCAGGTCGCTCGACTGCTGGATCTCGTACAGCAGGATGCCCGCACCCACCGCGTGCACGGTGCCCGGCGGGTTGTAGACCACGTCCCCCGCCCGGACCGGGACGCGGTTGAGCAGGCCGGTGAGGCTGCCATCCCGTACAGCCGCCCGTACCTGCTCGGTGGTGACGGTCTCGCGCAAGCCCCACCAGATCGCGGCTCCGGGCTCGGCCTCGAGTATCAGCCAGGCCTCGGCCTTGCCCAGGTGGCCGCTGTCCGCTTCGTGGGTGAGGGCGTAGGAGTCGTCCGGATGCACCTGGATCGAGAGGTCCTGAGCCGCGTCCAGGAACTTCACCAGCAGAGGGAACTTGCTGCCGTAGCGGGCGACGGCCCGGGTGCCCAGCAGGTCGGGCCCGAGCTGCTCGGCCGCCTGCTGCAGGGTCCTGCCCTGCAGGGGGCCGTTCAGGATCTTGTTGTCCGCATACACCTGCCAGCTCTCGCCGAACGGCTCGCCGGCGCCCGGGTCGGGCAGGCCCACGAACTGCTCGAGCTTCCGGCCGCCCCAAAGCCGCCTGGAGGCCACGGGCGAGAGCCGCAATGGATAGATCGTCACGCTACTGCCTCCGCTACCTGTGCCAGCACGCCGTCCACAAGGGCGTAGCGGCTGTCCACGTCCTGCACGAGCCCCTCGTCATGCGTCACCAGCAACACGGCCGTGCCGCGGTCGCGGGCCAGCTCGACCAGCAGGCGATATACGGCCTCGGCGCTGACGCGGTCAAGGCTGCCGGTGGGCTCGTCCGCCAGAATCAGGGGTGGCTCGTCGTAAAGGGCGCGGGCGACCGCGATGCGCTGCTTCTCACCGCCCGACAGCTGCCGCGGCAGGTGCGAGGCCCGGTCGGCAAGGCTGACCAGCTCGAGCAGCCGCAACTCGCGGGCCGCGTCGCGCTCGTTGCGGATGCGGCCGGGCAGGCTGACGTTCTCGGCGGCGGTCAGTTCCTCGAGCAGGTAATGCTGCTGGAACACCAGGCCGACGTGCCTGGCGCGCATCCTGGTGAGCTGCTGGGGCCGCCTGGTGTGCACGGGCATGCCGCCCCAGTGGATCTGGCCCGAGTCCGGGCGGTCCAGCCCGGCCAGGAGGCGCAGCAGCGTGCTCTTCCCCGACCCGGACGGCCCGAGGATGGCGGCGACCTCACCGGGAGCGACCGACAGGTCGACGCCGCGCAGCACCTCGAGCGTGCCCGACCCGGTCGGATAGGCGCGTCTGAGGCCGCGGCAGGAGACCGCGGGCGTCGGTTCGATGGTCATGGTGCAGTATACCGCCGGGCGCATACGTGTCTGGCATGCGCAAACTGGTAAGTTGGACGCAATGCAGACTACCGGTGGCAATGATGTGACGTTGGAGTTCCTGAAGTCCGTTCCGCTCTTCAAGGACGCGCCGGCGCGTGCGCTTGAGCTGGCCGCGTCCGTCCTGACCAGGCGGGAGTTCCCGCCGCAGACCACCGTGTTCCAGGAGGGCGACGCCGGCGAGGCCCTATATATAATCGTCTCCGGCCTCGTGAAACTCTCCAAGGTCGACCTGGGCGGGCACGAGAAGACGCTCGCACTGCTGCAGTCACCCGAGTTCTTCGGCGAGATGGCGCTGATCGGCAACGCATCGCGCAGCGCCACCGCCCTGACGCTTGCGCCCACAGAAGCGCTGCTGCTCTATGCGGATGACTTCAAGCGCCTGATGGAGTCGTTCCCCACCGTCAGCCTCAACCTCACCGCCACGCTGGCCGAGCGCCTGCGCGGCATGGACGACGAGGCCCAGATCCTCTCCTACAAGGACGCGCAAGGCCGCGTGGCCTACGTGCTGCTGCGCCTGCACGAGACCGGCGTTGCCGAGCCCGACGAGCACGGCGTGCCGCAGGTGCTGCTCACGCACCAGGAGCTGGCCAGCCTGGCGGGAACCAGCCGCGAGACGGTCACCCGGGCGCTCAAGGCGCTCGAAGGCGAGGGCGTGATCAGGACGCGGACGCGCGAGATACTGCTGACAGACCCCGAGGGCCTGGCCGAGATCCTGCACGAGATCCGCTGAGGCCTAGCCTGCCGCGGCCAGCTTGCGCCTCAGGCGCTCCTCGTTGCGCCGCTTCACTTCCGGCCAGTCCTGGTCCGTGATCGCGTACAGCGCCGTGTCGCGCACCCGGCCGCCGCGCGCCAGCATGTGGCGCCGCATGATGCCCTCGAACTCCGCGCCGAGCGCCTCGATCGCCTTGCGCGAGCGCACGTTCAGCACGTCCGTGCGCAGCGAGACGCGGTACAGGCCTAGTTCCTCGAAGGCGAAGGTCAGCATCAGCAGTTTGCACTCCGTGTTGGTGGCCGTGCCGAACTGGTCGCTGCGGTACCAGGTGTAGCCGATCTCGGTGCCGCGGTTCCTGAAGTCCATCGCGTTGAAGCGGGTGAGGCCGATCACCTCGTCAGTTGTCCTGAGCAGCACGGTGAACGGGTAGGCGGTTCCGCGCTCGCGGTTCGCGAGCACCTCGTCGTAGTAAGGGGCCGTCTCATCGGGCGTGACGGGGGTGGAGGTCAGGTCGAACTCTCCCGGCGCCTGCTGGCCCACGCTCAGCAGGTCGGGGATGTGCTCGCGTTCGAGCGGCACGAGCCGCACGCGTTCGCCGGTCAGGACCGTCGGGTGCGGCATTGAGGTGGGCAGGGCACGATTGGTGTCTGGACTCATGCTGCCCATATTAAGCGTGAATCAGTCGTGCTGGAGCGATGAACTGCCCGTGCCGGGCGCGCCGGGCAGCGGCGCGAGCGGCTTGGACGTGTCGACCTCGAAGTCGACGATCTCCGCATGCTCCACCTGCCGGCTCAGCCCCGTGAACGCGCTGATGACCACCGCGTGGGTGACGACTATCAGGCTGTCCAGGTGCGCGTAGCGGCACAGCACGCGGTGCACGCGCTGCCGCACCTCGCCCAGGCTCTCCCAGGGGCCCTCTTCCGTGCCGGCGCCGAGTCGCATCTCCTCGCGCAGGCCCGCGTTGGCCCGGCTGAGCAGGCCCGCGTCGGCCTCGGCCAGCGAGTCCTTCTGCGGCAGCCACTCGTGCAGGTCGTACTCCACATAGAGCGCCTTGTTCAGCACGCGGCTCAGGCGCGCGGCCGACTCGAGCGCCCGCGCGTAACTGCTGCACAGGATCGCAGAGGCTTCCTGCAACCGGTAATCGGTCGCTATCGTGTCGATCTGCAGGCGTCCCACGTTGGACAGCGGTGCGAACGATGTGGCCCAGCCCCGCACTCCCCGGGATTCAACCGTGCCGTAATCGGTCTCGCCATGCCTGATGAAATACAGCTTCAAACCCGGACCTCACCCGTCTGCACTCCCGCCTGGCATTAAGCCATTGCCCAGACTGTGCCAGACCACATTAGCAGGTGGTTCATACTGCGCGCGTGCATTGTTTAACGTTGAGCTGAAAGGCCGATGAACACGGGCTTACATGGGCAGCACACGGGTCAGCGCCGGGAGGGACATTCGGTCCGCTCACGCGCGGTACACTCAAGGTGAGAGCCACCCGGATGCGGGTGGCAGCGAGACAAGGGAGTGATCGTCTGTTCGAGTCAATGTACAGGCGCAGCATGCTGGGCATCGCCGGCGCAAAGCCGGTCGAAAGGCTCATGCGCCGCCTGGGATTCCGCATAGGTGTCGGCCGCTTCGTGGCCGGCGAGGGGCTCGAAGACGCGGTCCGCGTGGTGCGCGAGCTGGAGGATGCGGGGCACCGGGCGATCCTGGACCTGCTCGGCGAGTTCGTGGACACACCCGAGGGCGTCGAGGACATGGTGAACCAGATACTGATCACCCTCGACCGCCTCGGGACCGAGGAATTCGAGCGGCACATGAGCATGAAGCCGACCCAGCTCGGCCTGGGCATCAGCCAGGCGCTGGCCGACGGCAACGCGCGCGCGATCGCCGAACGCGCCCAGAAGGTCGGCGCGCACGTCTGCCTGGACATGGAGAACCACCCTTACGTCGACGGCACCCTCGAGCTTTACCACAGCCTCCGCTCGCGCGGCCTCACCAACGTCAGCACGGTGCTGCAGAGCTACCTGCACCGCACGCCGGACGACCTGCGCTCGCTCGGCAACGGCGCCACCGTCCGGCTGGTGAAGGGCGCGTACAACGAGCCGTCCTCCGTCGCGATCCAGGACCGCTCCCGCATCGAAGAGGCGCTGATCGGCCTGATCGAACAGGCGTTCGGCATGGACATGCACGTCAACATCGCCACGCACGACGAAAAACTCCTGGCACGCTCGGCCGAGATCATTAGCGCCAACGGCGTGGACAGGGGCCGGTACGAGTTCCAGCTGCTATACGGCATCAAGCCGCGCCTGCAGGCCCGGCTGCTGGAAGATGGCCACGTAGTACGCATCTACGTGCCGTATGGACACGATTGGTACGGTTATTACAGCCGCCGCCTGGCCGAACGCCCCGCCAACCTTGGCCTGGTCGTCCGCGGCCTGTTCGGCTGACGAAAGGACTGCTGCATGCTTTTTGAGGAATACAGGAACGAACCTTTCACTGACTTCGGTGATGACAGGAACGCGGCCGCCTACCGCGCCGCGCTCGGCGCCGTGAAAGACGAGCTTGGCCGCGACTACCCGCTGGTAATCGGTGGGGAGCACGTCGAGACCGGCGAGTGGATCGAAAGCCATGATCCGTCTGACAGCGGCAGCCTGGTGGGCCGCGCCGCGGCCGCCGGCCCCGGCGAGATCGAACGGGCCTTCGACGCCGCCGAGAAGGCGTTCGCCGACTGGTCCAGGCTGGACATGGCCGACCGCTCCCGCGCGATGCTGCGGGTCAGCGAGGTCATGAAGCGCCGCAAGTTCGAGCTGGCCGCCTGGATGTCGTTCGAGTCCGGCAAGAACTGGGGCGAGGCCGACGCCGACGTGGCCGAGGCCATCGACTTCATCGAGTACTACGCGCGCGACGCCCTGAAGCTGGCCAAGCCCGTCCTGACTGCCGGCCTGCGCGGCGAGGAGAACACCACCACCCTGCGCGCACTCGGCGTCGGCGTGGCCATCCCGCCGTGGAACTTCCCGCTGGCCATCATGGTCGGCACCGCCGTGGGCCCGGCGACAGTGGGCAACACCGTCATCATCAAGCCCTCGCCGAACACGCCGATCATCGCAGCCAAGTTCATGGAGTGCGTGGCCGAAGCCGGCCTGCCCGCAGGGGTGCTCAACCTGCTCACCGGCCAGGACGCAGTGCTTGGCGACGCGCTGGTCGACAGCCCGCGCACCCGCTTCATCAACTTCACCGGCTCGGTCCGCACCGGCCTGCGGATCCACGAGCGCGCGGCAAAGGTCCAGCCGGGCCAGAACTTCATCAAGCGTGTGTACGCCGAGATGGGCGGCAAGGACGCCCTCATCGTGGACGAGACCGCCGACCTCGAAGCCGCCGCCGAAGCGGCCGTGGCCAGCGCCTTCGGCTTCCAGGGCCAGAAGTGCTCCGCACTCAGCCGCCTGATCGTGGTCGACGAGGTGTATGACGACCTGCTCGAACGCATCGTCGAACGCACCAAGGAGCTCGAGGTTGGCCCCGCCGAGGTCAACAGCAGCGTCACCCCGGTGATCAACGAAACCCAGTTCGACCGCATCCTCGAGTACATCGAGACCGGCAAGGGCGAGGGCCGCCTCGTCTGCGGCGGCGAGAAGGCCGAAGGGGACGGCTGGTTCATCAAGCCGACCATCTTCGCCGATGTGCCCCGCGGCGCCGTCATCGCACGCGAGGAGATCTTCGGACCAGTCCTGGCCGTGGTTCGCGCCGCTGATTTCGATGAGGCGCTCGACATCGTCAACGACAGCGACTACGCCCTCACCGGCGGCGTGTTCAGCCAGGACCGCTACCGGCTGACGCGCGCCCGGCAGGAGTTCGAAGCCGGCAACCTCTACATCAACCGCAAGATCACCGGCGCCCTGGTGGGTGTGCAGGCGTTCGGCGGGTACAAGCTTTCGGGTGACAACGCCAAGGCTGGCGGTCCCGACTACCTGCGCCTGTTCATGCTCGCCACCACGGTGACGGAAAGGTTCTGAACGATCCGGCCGCCCGCGCCCAGTCCCGCCGTGCCGTGCTGAAGCTCGGCCTGGCCGGGACGCTCGCCCTTGCGGGCGGCGCAGGGCTCTACTGGAACTGCTTCCGGTTTCAGGTCACAACGAACAGATTCGCCCTGCACGGCCTTACTGCTCCACTCAAGGTCGCGCTGCTCTCAGATCTGCACTACGGCCCGTACATGGCCGAGGGCAGCGTGGCCGCCTGGGTGGACGCCACCATGGCCGAGTCTCCCGACCTGATCGTGCTGACCGGCGACTATGTTGACACCTACAACCAGCGGCCGCTCGAGCCGCTGATAACCGAGCTCGCCCGCCTGAGGGCGCCGCTGGGCGTGCTGGCGGTGTGGGGCAACCACGACTACGTGAACCGCGGCTGGCACGCGTACCTGGAGCGTGCCTTCGCCGGCATCGGCATCCGGGTGCTGCGCAACTCCGGAGTCGCGGTCCGGCCCGACCTGTACGTGGGCGGGCTGGACGACTGGAACCTGGGGCAGCCCGATTTCGCGGCCACAGCCGGCGGAGGCGCGCCGCATCAGGCGCGGCTGCTGCTGACGCACAACCCGGATTCGCTCGCCGAGCTCTCCCCCGACCTGTTCGACCTGGCCCTGGCCGGACACACGCACGGCGGACAGGTGCGCCTGCCCTTCGTGGGCGCGCTCATCACCAGCAGCCTTTATGGCCAGGCTTACGCCGGCGGCTGGGTCCACAGCGGGGCGGTTCCCGCCTACGTCTCGCGTGGGCTTGGCGTCACGATGCTGCCGGCGCGGCTGCTGTGCCCGCCCGAGCTGAGCGTCTTCGAGCTTTCCCCTACTGGCTGATCTTCGTTGCGCGCTCACGCAGGATCGAGATGGTGTTGCGTCCGTCGTTCGCCACCGCGGGGCTGAAGCGGTTGATCAGGCGCGGCTGTTCGATCACCGCGAGGCTCATGCTGAGAGCTCCGGCCTCCTTGAGGCGCTCGGCTGCGCGCGTGAGGCGCTCGGGGTTCGTGCCGCCGATGGTGTCGGCCAGCAGCACGTGCGTGGCCAGCGGCGTGATGAAGTCGACGTCGGGATGCGGCAGCACGGGCGGTGAGTCCAGGATGATCACCTCGAAGCGCCGTTGCCACGCCCGGATCATTCCCGCCAGACCGTCTTCAAGCAGCCTTGCCGGCGTCCTGTTCGGCCTGAAGCCGGGGATCACGGAGAAACGCGTGCCGTCTGCCCTGCGGACCGAGACAAGCTCCCGCCTGCGCGTGGGCTCCAGCAGGTAGTCTTCGACGCTGACCGCGCTGCCCTCGTTCAGGCTGAGCGCGCTCGAGCTGCCGGGCTGGCGCAGGTTCGTGTCGATCACCAGCGTCTTGTGGCCCGCCCGGGCGAAGCTGTCGGCAAGCGCCCAGGTGGTCATACCCTTCGCAGCGGGTTGGACCGCGGACGTCACCATGATCACCAGCGGCTTTGCGCCCTCGTGTTCGAACAGGATTGCCTGGCGCACCTCGTCGGCCGCCGCGGACTGCAGGCGGTGAAGCTCGCGGGTGCCCCTGGCCGGGAACAGCGCCACGGTTTCCAGGCCGGTGAGTGCCTCGGCGTCCTCAACTGAGCGGACCCGGCTGACCACCACCTCGCGCACCGCGAAGTAAGCGATCACGGCGAGGAAACCCAGGATGAAGGCGAGTACGGCGAGCGGCAGCGCCAGCTTGCTGTCGGGCTCCGCTGCGGGCGCGGCCTCGCTCAGCACTTCGATTGCCGGGACGATCGCGATTGTCTGCAGGCGGTCGCGCGAGGCGGCAAGTGCCGCTCGCTGCACCTGGAGCTGCTGTTCGATCGACGCGGTGTCCGCCCCGGTTGCCAGGCGCTCCTGCAACTGCGTCTCCAGATGCCAGACGGTTTCTTCCTGTGTTGTCACGCCCATGGTGACGCTCTGGCGGGCGCGCTCGCGGTCCCAGTCGACCACCGCCGTGGCGATGGCGTTGGCGAGTCGCGCTGCCCGGGCCGGGTCGGCGTCCTTCACCTCGATCTGGATGAGGCTGGACACCTGCTGGCCCTGAACGGTCACGCTCAGGCTGTCCTGGAGCGCGTCCTGCGCGGCCACGGTGAATGGTCCGCCGGTCTGCTGCAGCACGCGCGGCACGATTGGGCCGTGCATGATAAGCGTGCGGTATGCGCCCGCATCGATCGGGGGCGGCGCGATGATCCCGAGCGCCTGCAGGCCCGACTGGGGCGACGTTACCAACAGCGAGGCCGTGGAAGAGTACACCGCCGGCGCGCTGCTGCGCAATATCAGCACCAGGATCGCCAGTGCTGCCGCGATCAGCAGTGCCGGCTTCAGGCCCTGTTCAAGCAGCGCTCTGAGCCTCGCGGGAGCCCACGGCGCGGCGTCGGAAGTCTGGGAATGTCTGTGGTTTGACTCGCTCATGGTGGCCAGAACACTCTAGCAGCGCCACATGCGCTTTGGCCGTACGGATGTACGGTGATGCTCGGCAAGGTCCCGCCTTACGGTGATGCAATCGGCGGCTTGGCCCGGCAGGTGTCCGAGTCACATGAGGTGGACAGCATCGAACTAAAGGACTTGAGTTCGGGGCTGGACTGTCGTGCGCAAGATCACAAATACTTTGATGTTTGTGTAAGCTATCGCATATGGCGGATCAGGCAGACCCTCGCTCCAGGCTCTACGACGTGGCGGAAACGCAGTCCGGCTACTTCACTGCATCCCAAGCGATCGAGGCTGGGTACAGTCGAGCCTCGCATCACTATCATCAGAAGGTCGGGAACTGGCGCAGGGAAGGGCACGGAATATATCGTTTGCATCTATATCCGCGCATGCCGGATGAGGAGTACGTGCGTCTGATGCTGTGGAGTCGGGACCGCGCCGGAAATACCCAAGCTGTCGTGTCTCACGAAACGGCCCTGCAGGCATTCGAACTGAGTGACGTCATGCCCGCCAAGATTCACCTGACTGTGCCGGAAGGCTTCCGCAAGCAGCCACCATGCGGCGTGAAGCTGTACCGCCAGAACCTGCCAGCGTCTGATGTGACTGAACGTGATGGATACCGGATTACGACGCCCCTGCGTACACTACTTGACGCTGCAGCTTCTACTCTGAGTGAGGAGCACTTGGTAGCAGCTGTGCAAGATGCTCTGGAACAGGGGCTCGTACGCCGGAGGTTGTTAATTGAAGCTGTGTCCAAGGCGGATGAGAGTGTCAAGACACGATTCGCGAGTGCTGAACTGTCATGACCTACCGCACTGCAGCTGATTTTCGCACGGCACTTGAGTCACGTTTGGCTAACCAAGCGCGGGCTGAGGGCATGGTGGATCCTAACCGCCTGCGTAGAAGTGTGGCGTTTGAACGTTTCCTTGCCAGACTCTTCCATACAGGCATGGAACGTTGGGTGCTCAAGGGCGGTTACGCGCTGGAGCTCCGATTTCCCGGGCGCGCCCGGGCAACTCGTGACCTGGACCTTAACGTCCCACCACCCCCTTATCCTGAACTGCTCAACGAGCTGCAAGTAGCTGCTGAGGTTGACCTTAAGGACTATTTTGAATTCGTGGTCAGTACTTCGGCCTCGAAAGGAGACCTTGCGGGACCACCCCTCGGTGGGCGTAGATTCAGTGTCCAAACAATGCTTGCAGGCCGACGATTCGTAATGTTCCCTGTCGATGTGGGGCAGGGAGATGTCACGGTACGAGAACCTGACCGCATTTCCGGGCGAATGGACCTGAGATTTGCCGGAATTGACACACCTTGGTTCCCCGTCTACCCGCTGGAAGATCACTTCGCAGAGAAGCTGCACGCCTACACGGCACCACATGAGTTTCGTACCCGCGTCAAGGATCTGATTGATATGTTACTGCTCATTGAGCAGGGTTTGCCGCTCAGCGCGCATCTTCGTGAGAGTATCCGCACAACATTCGATCGGTACGCAAGGCACCCCCTTCCGAGTGTTCTGCCCTTGCCGCCTCCCGAATGGCAGCGAACTTTCCCTGCGATGGCCAAAGCGCTTGACCTGCCAGTCACTGACCATTTGCAGGCCTACACAATTCTTCAGAACTTTCTGTCCAGGCTCTGGTCCCCCAACGCTTGAGCAGCTTCTGAGCAGGCTCGATAGAAACGCACGGCGGTTCTCACTCCAGCTTTGACACACCAACTCACTCTGACGCCAGTTCGCTGGCTCAGGCTAGGGATCCATGGTTCCATAGGGCATAAGAATCGCACCTGTTGACTGTGAAACTACGTATATCGATCACCGCCGAGTTGATTCAATACGCTACGCCTCGACAATCACCCGAAGTTCGTTGCCCGATGGATCCTGAACATCCAGTCCGTCGTCAGTCTCCTCGAAGCTGACGTTCGCATCCTCAAGCCTCTGCTTCAGCGCATCAAAGGCGTCCTCATGCGGCAGGAGGAGCGTGTAGTTAAGCAGCCCGGCCGTGCCTTCTGGTCGCGGCTGCGCGCCTGAACCGGCCCAGGAGTTGATGGCGAGGCTGTGGGGCGCGGTGTGGTCGTCCAGCGCGAAGTCGGCCATGCCCATTGCACTCATGTTGAGCAGGGTGCGGAAGCCGATCACGTTGTCATAGAACAAGCGGTTCTCCTCCAGGTCGCGCACGTGCAGGTGCACGTGGCCTATCCTCGCCTGACCCTGGATGGGCAGGGCCAGGTCGTCGCCCTGTTCAAGCGCGCCGTACAGTTCCTGCTGGTCCAGCGCCTCGGTAACGCCGCGGTACTCGCCCGTGGCCGCGAGCCTGGCGACGGGCCGGCCGTCGGGCAGGATCAGCATCTCGCCGCGCTCGGGCGTCTCGAAAGTGATCTCGATTCCGTTGCCGTCGGGGTCAGAGAAGTATGTGGCCATCGTGCTGGTGTGGTCGGTCGGGGCGTGGCCGAAGCGGAGCGCGTTCAGGCGGGCGCCGATCCGCGCAAGCTCCCGTTGTGTGGGGACGTGGATGGCCACGTGGTACAGGCCCGTGCGGCGCTGCACCACCGGGCCCGTTGCACCGGGCACCAGGCGGATCAGCTCTTCGCCCTGGCTGCCCAGGCTGACCTCGTCGCCGTCGCTTGTCAGCTGGCTCAGTCCGACGTACTCGGTCCAGAAACGAGTCGACAGGTCCACGTCGGTTACGAGCAGGCGGACGGAGCCCAGGCGGCTGTCGGTCGGGAGGTGTTGCGCAGGATCACTCATATATAAAGTATAGCGCCTCTGGGTGCGGCCGCATGTCGCTCAGGGCGTGAACACCGACAGGGTGAAGTCAACTCCGTCCTTGAGCGGCGTAGCGTAGACGCTCCCGAACGTCTCGCGCAGCGGGCCGTCGTCGAACTCCTCCGGGAACGGCAGCGTGTCCTCCCCCACGCTCACCCGCACGCCGGGCCGGAGCTCCATGATCAGGGCTGCCAGCTCATCCATGTCGGTGACGGGGCCGCCCAGGTTGAACGCCCTGGCACCGTCCACCTTCGTGATGGCAGCATCGATGAACTGCCGCGCAACGTCGGACGCGAACTGCAGCTGCATCCGGCCCTGAAACGAGATGTGCGCGTCCATGCCCTGGGCCGCCGCGATCATCGCGAGCGTCGGCTCGCTCGTCAGGCCCTGGTCGCGCCCCGGCCCGTAAACCACCCAGGGGCGCAGCGCCACGCTGCTGAGGCCATGGTCGTTCCAGTACACCTTCGCCGCGTCCTCGGCCGCCACCTTCGTCACCCCGTACACCGTGCGCGGCAGGCGCGCCGCGTCGGCCGGGACCGGCCCCGCCGGGTAGTCCCCCGCCGTGCCGAACACTGCGATGGACGAGGCCCAGGCAACGTGCCTGATCCCGTTCGCCAGCGCCGCTTCGAACACGTTCAGCGTGCCGACCGCGTTCACGCTCATGCCGAGCGCCGGGTCCGTCCGGCAGGCGGGAATCTGCAGCGCGGCCAGGTGGATCACGTGGCGCACGTCGTGCCGGCTGATGGCGGTGGCCACGGCCGCCTCGTCCGTGATGTCGCCCCGCTCGAAGCGGACCTCCTGCAGCAGCGGCTCACCCACGATCGCCTGCAGGCGCGCACTCACCGGAGCCAGGTCGAAGGCCACGGGCTCAAGGCCGTCTTCGAGCAGATGCCTGATAACCCAGGCGCCCAGGCAGCCGGCCGCACCAGTGACCAGCACGCGGCTGCTCACGAGAAGCGCGTCACCAGCGGCGTTAAGTCGCCCAGCTGCACGATGAACTCGTCGCCCGGCTTCACCCATTCGCGGTCTTCTTTGCCCAGGATCACGCCCTCGGGCGTGCCCGTCACGATGATGTCGCCCGCATCCAGCGTCATGAAGCGGCTGATGTACGAGACGATCTCGGCCACACCGAAGATCATGTCGGACGTGTTCGAGTCCTGCCGCAGCTCGCCGTTCAGCCAGCCGCGCACGCGCATGCTGTCCGGGTCGCCCGCCTCGTCCAGCGTGAGGAGCTCGGGACCGATCGGCAGGAATCCGTCCAGCGTCTTGCCCAGCAACCACTGGCTGGAGACGTTCTGAAGCGCGCGCTCCGATACGTCGTTCGCATTGAAACAGCCGAGCACGTGGCTCAGCGCGTCGCCCTCGCTAATGTCGCGGCCGCCGCGGCCGAGCACGATGCCGAGTTCCGCCTCGTAGTCCACCCGCTTCAGGCCGGCCACACTCACCCTTGCGCCGTGTGCCGCCAACGAGTTGTTGAACTTCGAGAAGAGCACCGGCTCCTTGGGCCTGGGCAGGCCCGCCTCGTCGGCGTGCTGCGCGTAGTTGAGGCCGACGCACAGGATCTTGCCCGGCCTGGGCACGACCGGGGCCAGGGCGAGGCCGTCGAGGCTGCCATTGAACGGCTCGATGTCGACCAGCTTCAGTCGCTCGAGCGCTTCGAAGCCGCGGGTGAAGAATTCCGCGCTGCTCATTCCCGTCGCCGCGGTGGCGTCGGTCACGCCCTCGGCCGTCACGATGCCCAGCCGCGCCTCGCGCGGGTCATCTCCATAAAAACTGGTCAGTCTCACTCATTTCCTCCTGATCAGGCCGCCCTCGACCTCCAGCAGCCCGTCTTCTGTCAGCTCGCCCACCTCGCCGGCAAGCATCGCATAACCCCTGAACTCCGGCTCGCGCTCCAGCTTCGAGCTCACCCGCCGCCAGAGCTGCTCCTGTGATTCTTGGGCGGGTCCGCTGAGCACGACCGACCTGACCGAGTCGAGCAGTCCGCGCGTCTGGCCCAGCGCCGCAAGCGCACCGGCCGCGTCGAGCGGCGGGTGATGCGAAGCATAGACCGTATTCACCGTGCCCTCGCGCAGCAGCGCCTCGATCCGGTCCAGGCTCGCCCGGAACGCGCGCGGTGACTGGTAGCCGTGGAAGAACGGCGAGGCGAGAGCAAGGAGCACGTCCGCCACGAACAGCTCGCCCCGCGCGCGGTCCAGCAGCCCGATCTCCTCCAGCTTGTGGCCAGGCAGGCGGATCACTTCCAGCCGCGTGCCGGCGTCCGGCCGCAGCTCGGCGCCCTCGCCCATCAGGACGTCGACCGGGCTGGGGCCGTCCACCAGGCCGAGAATCTCCTCCTTCTGGCCGGGCGGATCGCCCAGGATGTGCGGGAGGCAGAACTCGCGGTAGTGCAGCTCGAGGTCCCTGAACCAGGCTTCGGCGCCGCCGGCCACGAACCTGGCCGAGGTCGCCTGGCGCACCGCGCCCGAGGCGCCCATGTGATCCACGTGCGCGTGCGTCAGCAGCACGACGCCGACGTTGCCGAGCCGCTCGCACATGCTCAGTATCCCCGGCGTCATCTCCTTCACGCCCGTGTCGATCAGCACGCTGTAATCATCGCCGCGGACCGCCCAGACGTTGAGCGGCACACCCGGCATCAGCTGGACGGTCTGCACCATGATGTGATCCGGCAGGTTCATCCTCACTCCTCCTCGGGCGCGCCGGGCAGGCCGATGCTGAGGCCGCCGTCCACGACCAGGCACGTGCCCGTCACGAACGATGCCCGGCCGGACGCCAGGAACAGCACGCACTGCGCGACTTCCGAAGGTCTGGCGATGCGGCCGAGCGGATGCATCAAGTCGATCACGCGTTTCAGGCGGGCGGGGTTGGGATCAAGCGAGATGGCCCAATCGAGCATCGGCGTGTCCACCGAGCCGGGCGCGACGCAGTTGACACGGATGCCGTCTGTTGCCAGGTCGAGCGCGGTGCTGCGCGTCACGCCCAGCAGCGCGTGCTTCGAGGCCGTGTACGCCAGCACGTTGCGCTGCGACGCGAGCGACTGCACCGAAGCCATGTTCACGACGCTGCCCTTCGTCTCGCGCAGGTGCGGGACCGCCGCGCGCGTGACCAGCACGGCGCTCTTTACATTGGCGTCCATCACCTCGTCCCACTGTTCCGGCGTGGTCGACTCGGCCGTGCCGTAGCGCTGGATGCCGGCGTTGTTAGACACCACGTCGATGCGGCCGAAGTGACTCGCGACCTGCGCCACGGCGTCGTTCACTGCCGCTTCGTCGGTCAGTTCGACCGTGATCGCCAGGGCGTCCTCCCCCATGCCGGCCGTGTCGGCCTCCGCGCGGTCCAGCAGCGCGACCTTCGCGCCGCTCGCTGCCAGCAGTCTCGCGACCGCCTGGCCGATGCCCATCGCCGCGCCCGTCACGATCGCGACGCGGCCCTCGAACTCGCTGCTCATGCTGCCTCCTCCAGTCTGACGCGGACGACGCTCAGCACCTCCTGCAGATGCGCGGCCATCAGCGTCCGGGCGCGCTCGGCGTCGCCCTGGGTAAGGGCGGCCAGGACCGCCTCGTGCTGGGCCAGGTCGCGCTGCCGGTCGCCGTATATGCTCAGCACGACCAGCTGCTCGGGCTGCCGCACCTCCGTGAGCGTGCGCACAACCTCGGCCAGCACGCGGTTGTTCGACGCGTCCGCGATCGAGCGGTGGAAGCTCATGTTGATCGCGTCCAGCTGCTCGTCTTCTTCCGCCGTGCCGCCCAGGTGCGACCGGGCCGACTCGAGTATCGCAGCCAGGCCGTCGAGCTCCTCCGGGCTCGCGTTCTGCGCCGCGAGCCCGGCGACGGGCGGCTCGATCAGCTGCCTCGCGGCCAGCAGCTGCACGATCGTCGGCGCGTCCAGCCGCTCGCCGTACGGGTTGTGCAGCAGCAGCCGCTGGCCCACGTCCTTCACGTACACGCCCGAGCCGTGGCGGATGTCCACGTGGCCCGTCACCTGCAGCAGCGAGAGGGCCTCGCGCATGGTCGGCTGCGCCACATGGAAGCGCGTGGCCAGCTTGCGGACGCTCGGGGTGCGCATGCCGGGCTTCAGGCCGTCATCCCGGATCATCTGCAGCACGGCGCGCGCGAGCCGCTCCGGCAGCGTGTCGTGGATGTCCGCCGCGTGGGCCGTGCGCAGCGCTGTCACGGGGCGATCACGCTCACGCGGACGAAGCGGGGCCGGTACAGGTCCGCGTCGGCGTACAGCCAGGCGACGTTCTGCGCGTTCACGTTGTAGCTGATCAGCAGCTCGCCGTCCGCGCTCAGGTGCGGGTGCGCGTGCGCGTTGTAGGTGAACACCAGGCCGTCGTCCGTCTCCGGCGTCACGTAGAGCAGGACCGGGTCCGTGAACGGCCCCTGTGGCGAGCAGCTGCGCAGCGCCAGCAGCTCCGGGCTGAGCGGCGTGAGCGCGTTCATGGTTATCAGCACGTACCCGCCCAGCATCCTCGTGACCGAGTACTCGTTCGCGACGCCCTCGTGCAGGCGGGCCGAGTCGGCCGCATCGGGCGACCACGTGCCGTCGGCCGCCGCGTACTCCCAGCCGCCCGCGTCGCTCACTGCCCCGGCCGGGGCGCGGGCCAGGTGCATGTACTTGCTGTCGCCCAGGTCCTCGGTGCCGTAGATGTACGTGTGGTCGTCCTCCTCGAGCAGGGCGGCGCCCCAGGAGACGCCGTGGTCCGAGGGCAGCGGCTCGATGCCCTGCAGCTCCAGGTCCGGCAGGCTGATGGTGCCCAACGCGTTGTCCACCCACCTGAAGCCCCACATGCCGCCGTCGCCGGTGCGTTCGAAGCGGATCAGGAAGACGCTCAGGGCGTCGCCCTCGACCGTCGCGTCGTAAAGCCAGTACCAGCTCTCGTCGTCCTCCGGCCTGAAAAACGCGACCTCGAGGCTGCCGATCAGGCCCGTGAGCGTCTGCACGTCCTCGCCGTCCTGCACGACCAGTGAGTTGTTGATGATCGGCACGCCACGCGGCCGCGTGCGGCTCGGGTTCACGTGCCCCAGGAACGTGTCCGAGAACAGCCAGAGCGTGCGCCCGTCGGGCAGCTCGACCGAGTACGTGCTGTCCCCGCCCGTCCAGCCGGGGCCGAAGCGGGTGAAGAGTTCGTCGAAGTCATCCGCCGGCACCGCGCTCAGCTCGTCGATGACGGCGTCCCGCAGCTCGCAGGTGGCCGCCGTCGCCGTTCCGGCCGCAGCCAGGATAATTCCGGCCATCAGTAATCGCTTGCTCATTCACGTTCCTTTCCTGAAGCTGAGTAGGTGCTCGCCGCCGTCCAGCACGGCGCTGGCTGGCGAGAACGGGTCCCTGACCGTAGCCGTGCAGCCCGGAGGCACGCGCAGCTGAAGGTTCAGCCGGTCCCCCTCGAGCCGCCAGTCGACGCGGATGGTGCCGCGCCTGGCCCGGTACGTGACGCTCGCCTGTTCGATGCCGCTGCCCACGTGCGGCTCGACCCGGAAGCTGCTGAAGCCGGGCGCGTCGCCGCGCAAGCCGCCCACGCGCGAGTAGAGCCAGTCGCCGATGGCGCACAGGCTCGGGTGGTTGTACGAGTTCATGGCCGGGTCCCCCGGCTCCTGGCCCGGGCGGTAGCTGTCCCAGCGCTCCCAGAGGGTGGTCGCGCCGTTATCGAGCATGTAGCCCCAGCCCGGGTAGTCGGTCGAGAGGGCGATGCCGGTGGCGACGTCGTGGTGGCCGTGGTCGGACAGCACGTTGAGCAGCCAGGGCGCGCCCATGTAGCCGGTGGCGTGCGAGCCGCGCCGCTCGATCAGCGTGGCCAGGCGGTCGGCCGCCCTCTGCCTTGAGCCCGGCTCCAGCACGCCGAGGGTCAGGGCCAGCACGTACGAAGTCTGCGTATCGGGCTTCGTCGTGCCGTCAGCGTTCATGTACTCGTCCCGGAACGCCTGCGCCACGCGCCGGCTCAGGCTCTCGAGCCGGTTGGCCTCCTCGTGCATGGCCAGCAGCCTGGCCGTGCGGGCCGCGACCGCGCTGCTGCGCGCGAAGTAGGCGGTGCCGATCAGGTCGCGCGGGGTTTCCTCGCCGGCCGCGAGCCAGTCGCCGAAGCCCGCGTCGGGCCGGATGCCGCTCGGGCTCTCGCGCTCCATGAAACGGATCCAGTCGAGCATCATCTTGAAGTTGTCCGCCAGCACGCGCGCGTCGCCGTAGCGCCTGAACACGTGCCAGGGCAGCAGCACGGCGCAGTCGGCCCAGCCGGCCTCGCCCCCGCCGCCCTCAAGGACGTCGGGCACCACGTGCGGCAGGACGCCGTTCCCATACTGGGCTTCGCGCATGCTCCTGAGCCACGCGGGGTAGTAGCTGGAGAGGTCGTAGTTGAACATCGCAGTCTCCGCCATCGCGTGCACGTCGAGCCAGCCCATCCGCTCGTCGCGGTTCGGGCAGTCGGTCGGTATCGCGCCGTAGTTGCTGCGCTGCGTCCAGAGGATCGCCTCCTGCAGCCGGTTGAGCAGGGTTGATGAGCTCGAGAACGTGCCCGCCTGGTCAAGGTCGCTGCTGACCTCGCACGCCTCGAATTCGTGGCGCAGGGGCTCGGCAGTCAGGCCGCTCACGCGCGCGTGGCGGAAGCCGTGCACGGTGAAGCCCGGCTCGTGCGTGACCGCCTTGCCGCCGGTGTGCAGCACGTCCAGTTGGGTGGCGCCGCGCAGGTTCTCGGTGTACAGCCCGCCATCATCCGTGAGCCGCTCGGCATGCCGGACGCTGACAGGCCCATCCAGGCCGGCCGGGAGTCTCAGGCGCACGTGGCCGCTGAAGTTCTGGCCGAAATCGACCAGCCAGGCGCTTCCGTCCTTCCTGATGGCGCGGGCGGGCCAGCGTCGCAGCACCCGCACTGGCTGCGTGGTTGCCGCCTGCAGCTCAGGACCTTCTCCCAGGACTTCAGGCTTGAGTTGTTCGGTGTGCTGTTCGCGGAAATCGGTCCATTCGCCCTTGATCAGGTCGGCACTTCGCAGCGTGCCAGCGGAAACGCGCCAGTCCGCGTCGCTCAGCACCAGGGGCCCAGCGCCGGTGTGGAGTTCACAGATGAAGGCGGGCGCGCTGCCGTAGACGCTGCGGCCGACGCAGGAGACGTTGCCCGCGTACCAGCCGTCGGCCAGCTGCACCTCAAGCGTGTTATTCCCCGCCTGCAACAGGTCATCCACGTCATGGGTCTGGTACAGCGCCCGCTGGCGGTAGTCCGTCCAGCCGGGGCTGAGCCGCTGGGTGCCGATCATCCGGCCGTTCAGGTTCGCCCGGTACAGGCCCAGGGCGCTGATGTGCAGGCGCGCGCCTGTCGGCACGTCGTCCACGCGGAACTCAACGGTGAAGCGGGGCGGCTGCCCCGGCGGGGTCACGCTGCGGAAGTTGCCCCAGGGCAGGTCGCCGTACGTGCCGAGTATGTCTGCATCCTGCCAGTGGGCCGCCATGTCCTCACTTCGGCTGCCGCCTGCGTCCCTGATCAACAGGCGGCTGCAGACGCCCGCCGGGCCCGTGACGGTGCGGGGCACGCGCAGCTCGAGCGTGTTCGCGCCCGGCTTGAGCCACGGGAGCAGGTTCGCGAAGCAGGCGGTCCGCCAGTACGTGCCGGTGTCGATCACCTGCCCGTTGCAGCTCAGCTCCCAGGGCCCGGCGACCGTGACCAGCAGCCACGCCTCGCTCGCCCTGGGATCGTCGAGATCGAAGCTCGCGCTCAGCTCAGCCGTCTCATCCCGGTCGCCCCGCCATGCCCAGGCGCAGCCGGCCAGCAGCGACTCGCTGTCGCCGAAGGCACTTGCCAGCCCGGGCGCGGGGGCGAGCCAGTCGGCCCGCAACTGCGCGCCCAGCATGCCGGTCTCGAACACCGCCGTCTGGCTGGTGGCGGTGGTTGAGCCCGGCCCGTAGACGGTCACCCTCCACCAGCACCTCTGGTGCGGCGCGAGCGGCGCGCCGGCCCACTCGATGCCGAAGCAGTCGTCGCCCTCAGTCCGGCCGCTGTCCCACAGGTCCGGCTCGCCCGCCTCGAGCAGCTGCTGCGTGCTGGCCGCCGTGATCCGCCAGGCCGCGTAGGGAGCGGAGGGCTCCCAGCTGAAGCGCGGCCCGGCGGTGGCGAGCGCCAGGGGCGTGTCAAGCTCCTCGCAGCGCAGGCGCGTGGGCGCTGGCACCGACTCAGCCCTCCGGTACCCGGTGGTTGCGGCCGCGTACGTTCAGGTTCTCGAGCCTCAGCCCGGCGGCCAGGCCGGTGTCTGCGATCGTGACGTCGCCGAACAGCTCGGGCTCGAGACCCGCGACGGACTGGATGACGATCTGGGCGTACTTCCCGCCCGCGATCAGCGTGGGCTTCTCGATGTGCGGCTGCTCCATGGGCGCCTTGGCGCCCGCGCCGGCCAGCCGAGGGCTGTCGTCGTCCCCGTGGTTGTACGCCTGGCCGAACGGCCCCTGGTTGGTCACGTCGGCGAAGCCGGGCTGGCCCTCGGACCCGAGCCAGCGCATCGCCTCTTCGCCGTGGCCACCCTGGATTAGCACCTCGAAGGCGTAGGCGGGCCAGGTTGTGTACGCGCCTTCGTCCTGGTGGTCGGTGCGGGAGCTGAACGCCGTGTCGGGGTCGAGCGGCGAGAGCGCGTGCATCCACGTCTCGGTCTTGAGTTCGTTCACGAAGAACGCGATCATCTCGCTCCACTGCGTGGTGCTCAGGTCGTCCCCCATGCACTGCGGCACGGTGTGGAAGTCCAGGCAATGCCTGACCACGTTGCGGCTGCCGTCGGGCTGCAGGCACGACCAGACGCCCTCGCCCGGCACGTACAGCTTCTGGACGGCGCCCACCAGTTCGTCGGCGCGGGCGCGGAGTTCGTTTGCGGCGTCTGTGTCCCCGGCTCGCTCATACATGTCGGCCACGGTGCGCTGGTTCCAGACGTTCGCCGCGTTGAACGAGGCGACCTTGTGCGTGTAGGTGCTGACGCACTCGAGCAGGTTGTTGGCGCCGCCGTAGTCGGCCAGGCCGTCCTCGCCCGCGATGCGCAGGTAGTACTCGGCGGCGTCCTTCAGGTGGCCGAGCACTTTCACGCCCCGCACCTCGAAGTCCAGGAAGGCGGTGTCGCCCGTGTAGCGCACGTACTGCCACACCATGTGGATCAGCGCGTAGTCGTTCACCGCGTACCAGAAGCCCACGGGCTCGCCCGTGGTGAAGTCGATGGCGCAGCCCTCGTGCAGGTCTGCCTCCATCCAGTTGACCAGCATGGACTTGAGCGAGGCCGGGTCCAGCATGGAGAGGAAGCCGGACACCATCTTGGCGTCCCACGGGAACACCCAGTTGTTGTGAAACGTGAACTGGCTCGACGGGAAGCCGGTCAGGTAGACGCTGGCCGGCCCGCCGAACGTGGGCGTGCGCTTCACCTGCAGCAGCGTCATGATGCCCATGTAGTACAGGCGGTCCAGCTTCGGGTTGTCTGAGGTGACCACCGGGGCGTAGCCCGAGAATGCGCCTGCGCCCTCCGTGAAGGCCGCACGCCACTCGGCCTCCCAGGCGGCTTCGGCCTCCCGGAAGCTGTCGTTCAGGTCGGGAGCGTGCTTGCTCCATGCCGCCTCGGCCTCCTCGCGGGTCTTCGCCATCGCGTGCACGAAGTCGAGGTTTGCCTCTGCGTCCGGTTCCAGCTCGAAGCGGTAGTGCAGCACGACGTGGTGGCGGTCGGGCTCCAGGGTGTCCGGCAGGCTGGCCCGTTCGAGCGCCGATGTAAACGCGGGGTCGTCCCGGTTGAAGCTGGCGACGGCGACGGGCTCGCTCAGCGCGCCCAACACGGCGGTGGCCTGCCCATCCGGTGCGGTGAGTCGCACGCGCGTGCCCTCGCGTTCGATGCGCGCCTCGGCGAACTCCGGCGGGGGCCAGCTCATGTCCCACTCCGTGCGCAGGTCCGCGTGCATGCGGATGAAGAGGTCGACGCGTTGCCCGCTGCCGGATGTGTTGTGGAGCAGGAGGCGGCTCAGCACGGCCTGGTCAGTGACGCTGAGGGCGGTGTTGACGTTGATCGCCAGTCCCTCGGATTCCGCGGCGCGGTGGACCGAGCTGGGGTGCCACTGGTACATCAGTTCCTCCCAGTGGGCGCTGGCGGGCACGAGCGGCGCGCCGTTCACGCCGATGAACAGCTCGGCCTGCGGGCCCTCGTGGAACAGCTCGGGCGAGCTCAGCCCCAGGTAGCTCAAGGGGTCGCGGCCGGCGACCAGGCCCGACCACTGGTTGGTCAGCGCGGGCGCGGCGAACTCCGGGTCGAGCGGGTTGACGACGAGCGGGTCGCTGGCCAGCGTGGCGGCGGCGGGCAGCCGGTCGAGGGCGGATTCGTCGAACGGGGCGGGCTCCAGGGGTCTGGAGTCACGGGGTACTGGCAAGGCTTGCTCCTATCGGTTGAGGCCGGACATGCTCATGCCGGCCACGAAGTAACGCTGCAGGAAGAAGAAGAGGACGATCACGGGCAGCATCACCAGGAGCGACGCGGCCATCAGCAGGTCCCATTCGGTGCCGGTCTGCTGCTGGAAGGCGCGCAGGCCGATCGGCAGCGTGAAGTTCTGCGGGCTGTGCAGGTAGATGACGGGGCCCATGAAGTCGTTCCACGTCCACAGGAAGGCGAAGATCGCTGCGGTCGCCATCGCGGGCTTGGACTGGGGCAGGACGATCTGCCAGAAGATGCGGAACTCCGAGCAGCCGTCGATGCGCGCCGCGTCTGAGTACTCCTTGGGGATGGTGCGGTAGTACTGGCGGAACAGGAAGATGTTGAACGCGCCGCCGCCGAAGAAGGCGGGCACGATCAGCGGCAGCAGCGTGTCGACCCAGCCGATGCGGGTGAAGATCACGTATTGCGGGATCATCAGTACCTGCGCCGGGATCATCAGCGTGGCCAGCACGAAGAAGAACAGCCAGTCGCGGCCCTTCCAGTTCAGTTTCGAGAAGCCGTACGCCACGAACGCTGCCGAGTAGACCGAGCCGATCACGACCAGCACCGTCACGATGGCGGAGTTGCGGAAGTAGAGCCAGAACGGAAAGAAGTTGATGGCCTCCCGGAAGTTCGCCCAGTCGAGCGGGCTGGGCCACCAGACGGGCGGGTACGCGTAGATCTGGCTGGTGGGCTTCAGCGCGGTTGAGACCATCCACAACAGCGGGAACAGGAACGAGATGCTGCCGATGATCAGCAGCGCATAGACGGTGAGGACGTACGCCCTCCGGGCTGGCATGAGCTTGCGCATGTCAGGACTCCTCGTAGTAGACCCAGCGCCTGGACATGCGGATCTGGAAGAGGCTGAAGCCGACGATTATCAGGAAGAGGATCCACGCCATGGCGGACGCGTAGCCCATCCTCAGGTTCTCGAAGGCCGTGTTGAACAGGTAGAAGACGTAGAACAGCGTGGAGTTGACCGGGCCGCCGTCCGTCATCACGTAAGCCTGCGTGAAGATCTGCAGCGAGCCGATCGTTAGCGTGATGAAGTTGAAGAACAGCGTGGGTGACAGCATGGGGATCGTGACGTAGCGCAGCTGCGCCCACCAGCCGGCCCCGTCGATCTTGGCCGCGTCGTAAAGCGAGCCGGGGATCGACTGCAGGCCCGCCAGGTTGATGACCATGACGCCGCCCACACCCCAGAGGCTCATGATGATCATCGCCGGCTTGGACCACTCGGGCGAGTGCAGCCAGAGCGGCCCGCGGATGCCGAATATCTCAAGCACGGAGTTGATCAGGCCCGAGCCGGGGTTGAACACCCACATCCACAGCAGCGCAACGCCCACGCCGGACAGGACCGACGGCAGGAAGTAAATGGTGCGGAACACGCCCATGCCGGGCAGCTTCGTGTTCAGGAGCAACGCCAGGAAGAGCGCGATGACCATCATCAGCGGCACGCTGATGAACGTGTAGTAGAAGGTGTTGTACATGGCCGTCCAGAAGAGCGGGTCGGTCATGAGCACCGTGTAGTTGGCCGTGCCGATGAAGCGCGGCGGCTGGTAGATGTTGTACGCCGTGAAGCTGTACCAGGCCGACAGTGCGATCGGCAGGGCCGTGAACGCGAAGAAGCCGATGATCCAGGGCGAGACGAACGTCCAGCCCCAGATCGTCTCGTTGCGGCTCAGCCTCGAGCGGCGGGGCTTAAGAGGCCCGCCCGACTTGGATGTCGGGCGGGGATGAGTCACTTCATTGCCTGCAGCGGGCACTTCGCCTACTGCGTGTCCAGGTAGCGCTGCACCTCGGCTTCAAGGGAGGCCTGGGCGTCATCCAGCGCCTGCTGGGCGCTCTTGCGGCCGAGCAGGGCGGCGTCGACCTCGGGCTGCAGGGCGGTGTCGTACCAGGTGGGGGCTTCCATGATGAACGGGCGGAACTGGGCGATGCCCATCTGCTCGACCATGACTGCCCAGACCTCGTCCTCCATCAGCTCCGGGGCGGTCGCGGCGGCCTGGTTGCCGACCATCGAGCCGTTGCGCGCCGCGTAGGCGGCCTGGACCTCGTCCGACATGAGGTAGCTCATGAAGCGCCAGGCGGCTTCCTTGTTGGTGCTGGAGGAGGCGATCTCGATGGAGAAGCCGTTGCTCCAGCTGGCAGGCGAGTCGTTGTTGGGAAGCGCGGCGACGCCGAAGTCGAGGTCGGGCGCGAAGCGGCGGATCTGTGCGGCGAACGTGTTGTTCTCGGCGATCATGCTCACCTGGCCGGTCATGAACGGGTCGGTGGCGCCGCTGCCGAAGCTGGCGGAGAACGAGCTGACCTCGCGTTCGCCGTAGCGGGTCTGCAGGTCGACCATGAACTCGAGCGTCTCGATCATCTCGGGCGAGTTGAGCACGAGGTTGCCGTCAGCGTCCAGGAGCTCCGCGCCGTTGAGCCAGGCGAGGGTGTAGATGCCCAGGTTGCCCCAGGTGGGGTTGAAGCCGACGCGCGTCAGGCGGCCGTTGTCCAGCTGGTTGGTGAGCAGGTCCGTGTACTCGGACAGCTCCGCCCAGTTGGCCGGTGGGCTCTCGGGATCGAGGCCGACCTCCGCGAAGTGCGCCTTGTTGTAGTAAAGCGCCCGCACGTCCGTCTCGAGCGGCAGGGCGTAGGTCGAGCCCTCGAACTGCAGCATCGGGTGGGTGGCTTCCCAGTACTCGTCGATGCCGACGCCGTCGGCCGCCATGAACTCGTCCAGCGGGGCGATGACGCCCATCGCGGCGCGGCTGGCGACGTTGCCGAGGTCGTTGAGCGAGACGTCCGGACCAGTGCCCGCCGCCATGGCGGTGGTCAGGCGCGTCCAGTAATCCCAGAAGTTGGTGCCCAGGTGGTTGACGATCACGTCGGGGTTCTCGGTGTTGAAGTCGTTGACGACCTCGTTGATGAAGTCGAGCGCGTCGCCACTGTCGTAGATGTGCCAGAAGGTGACGGTGCTCTGGGCCATCGCGGCGCTGCCGATACTGACGGCGAGGCCGATGCCAAGGTTCCTTAGGATTCGCTTCATGCGGGGGTGTCCTTTCGCTGGGGGTCCGGGTAGCAGCTTGTGCTGGTCCGGGGACTATGGGCGTCTGCCTGGTGGTCCTCTTGAGATCCCTCCCTACAAGTCACCAAGTGACCTGTTCTCTTTGCTGTTGGGGAAAGTATATGGTCGCCCGGCTTGGAGTGTCAACGCGACGGGGAGGTATATTGCCGGCACATGAAGCGCATGCAGGTGTACATCACCGAGGAGCAGGCCCGGCGCGTCAAGGAACTTGCCGACACCCCGTGGTGTGTCGCAGTCGAGCGCGATCCGGCAGGCCTTGGATGTCGGGCTCGGCACGGGAGATGCGGAGGGCCGAGCGCTGGCGGGGATAGAGGCCACGGCCGGCGTGTTGCCTGGAGCTCCCGACTGGCAGGAATGGCAGGAGGCGGTGCGCGGAAGCTCCGCGGATACACGGTTGCGCAAGCTCGGTCTAAGGGATTGACCGCCCACCTGCTGGCTCTTTCGAAATCGGTGGTTAAACTCTGGGTGTGAAAACCATGCAGCCAGACGAAGACATCCGCAAGTACCTCGAGCAGATGGCGCAGCTGGACGTGCCGCCGGCCTGGGAGCTGCCGCTCGACGTGGTCAGGTCCAACATCCGTGCGATGCACATGCCGCACGCCGCCAATCCCCGCCCGGTCGGCAAGGTCGAGAACCGCGTGCTTCCAGGGCCCGGCGGCGACCTGCCCGTGCGCGTCTACTGGCCCGAAGGGGCCGGAGCGGACCTGCCCCTGGTCGTCTGGTACCACGGCGGCGGCTTCGTCTTCGGCGACCTCGACACGATGGACAGCGCCTCCCGACGCCTGTGCGCGCAGGGCGACGTGATCGTCATGTCCGTCGATTACCGCCTGGCCCCCGAGCATGTGTTCCCCGCGGCGGCCGAGGACGCGATCTTTGCCGCTGCGTGGGCGCTTGAGAAGGCCGGCACGCTCGGCGCGTCCGTCTCACACGTGTTCGTCGGCGGCGACAGCGCCGGTGGCAACCTCGCCGCGGTGGCCGCCAACGCGCTGCGCGACGCCTCCCCCGCCCTGGCGGGCCAGATACTGATCTACCCCGTCACCGACTTCCGCAACATCGAGTACGAGTCGCGCGTCACCCGCGCTTCGGGCTACGGCCTGACCCAGGAAGGGATGGACTGGTTCCGCAGCCTTTACTGCAGCAGCGAGGCCGACTGGGAAGACCCGCGTGTGTCCGTGCTGGTCGAAGACGACCTGAGCGGCGGCGCCCCCGCCTTCGTGATGACCGCCGGGTTCGACCCGCTTTGCAGTGAGGGCGAGCTGTACGCCCAGCGGCTGAACGAGGCCGGGAACGACGTTGAGCACCTGCACCTGGAGGGCGCGAACCACGGCGTGCTGAATGCCGTGCCGGGGTATCGGGCTACCGAGCAGGTGTGGGACGGGATGCTCGGGTGGCGCACAGCCAAATGTGATATACATACTGCATATCAAGCGGAGGTAGCAGTGCGAGCCCTAGTCGATATGAACGATACGCAAATCGAAGCCCTCGATGCTCTCGCCAAGCAGATGGGGCGGTCCCGTGCGGCACTCATCCGTGCTGCGATAGACGATTATCTTGATCGTCATCACCGTGAACAGGTTGAGGACGGATTTGGTTTGTGGGGCGAACGCAAGGTAGATGGGTTGGCTTATCAGGAGAAGCTGCGCCGCGAATGGTAGGTGCGTTGTTTGATACCAATATCCTCATAGACCATCTGAATGCTGTACCCGAGGCCAGAAACGAAATCGAGCGATTTGATAGCCGCGCCGTCAGCATTATCACCTGGATGGAGGTGATGGTGGGGGCAGGCGCAGAACTGATCGAGCCGACGCGGCTCTTCCTTGAAGGCTTAAAGGTGATTGCCCTGGACGACGATATTGCCAATCGCGCAGTGGAACTGCGGCGTGCTCATCGAATCAAGCTGCCTGACGCGGTGATCTGGGCAACGGCGCAGGTGACGCTGCGGTTGCTAGTAACACGAAACACGAAGGACTTTCCACCAGGCGACCCGGGGATTCGCGAGCCCTACACCTTGTAGTGAACTCAGCCAGCCAGGCCCGCACACTGTTCCTCGGCGTTGCCGTCGACCACGTTGTTGCTGCCACCAGGAGTCGAGGTGTTCCCCTTGCACTGCAGGTTTCCATCGACGGTGTTGCTCTCGATAAGAATCGCGCCACTGTTGTCGAACACCTGGATATCGCCACCGACAGTCACTCTCCTGAGCGACACAGTGCCGCCATCCTCCGCCTGGATGTTGCCTGAGACATTGCCCTGAAAGACTGTGAGCGTGTCCGTACGCTCTGTCTGCACGCTGCCACCGATCGTGTTGTTGGTCAGGCTGACGCTGCTTCCACGCTCGGACTGGACGTTGCCGTCGATGAACGTGTTCGTCGACTCGAACGATGCATCCGTGAGCGCTTGACCCCGTCTGTCGGACAGTTTCCTCAGGGTCCTAAGGTGTGTTCAGAAGCTGGGCTGTTGCCTGCTGCT
>ERZ869909.788-NODE-788-length-31574-cov-8.956123_pt1 | contig 31574 bp, 27 predicted proteins | sample MGYA00520892_ERZ869909 | MGnify/ENA primary metagenome ERZ869909 (study PRJEB32215, sample SAMEA104723947) | bioreactor metagenome | biome: bioreactor; feature: anaerobic bioreactor; material: water | place: China | collected 2015-03-12 ...
CCATCCCTGGGGGCTTGACGATGCCCATCCAGGGCATCGACAGTCCAGAACAGGTCAGCGACAACCGGGCTACTGAGTTCGTGTGCGATTAATTAGTGTTTCCCTAATAGCACAATAAGGATAGACCATGGCGTTTTCTTCTCCTCTGCCGGTACCTGCGACATTGCAGGCGTTGACTGAACATCATCTGGATCAGTGGCGCAGCGCCCTGCAGCTGAACGAGCTGGAGTCCAGCCTGCCGGAACTGGATGATGAGTTCATGAATACGCTGCCGCAGGTGCTGGCCGTGAGCGACTTTGTGGCCGAGCAGTTGCGCCGCGATCCCGCCATGGCCTGGCGGCTGCAAGAGGAGCGGCTGCTGTGGCGCAGCCTGCGCTCGGGTGAGATGGCCGAGCTGTTGGCTGTAGCGCTGGCCGGAGTTGAGTCCGAAGATGAACTGCTGAAAGCCTTGAGGCGCTTTCGTCAGACTCAGCAGGTGCGAATCATCTGGCGTGACCTGACCCGCCAGGCCAGTACCCAGGAAACCTGTCGCGATCTGTCGGATATGGCCGATGCTTGCATCGATCAGGCCTACCAGTGGTGTTATCAACAGGCCTGCAGCAGTTTTGGGACGCCGCTCGGGCACAGTGGCGAGCCCCAGCATATGGTGATTCTGGGCATGGGCAAGCTGGGCGCTCAGGAACTCAACCTGTCTTCCGATATCGACCTGATCTTTGCCTATCCCGAGGCCGGGGAAACCCAGGGCGGGCGTCGCAGCCTGTCCAATCAAGAGTTTTTCATCCGGGTCGGGCAGCGGCTGATCAAGGCGCTGGATGCGCCGACCGTGGATGGTTTCGTGTTCCGGGTCGACATGCGTCTGCGCCCCTATGGTGACAGTGGTGCACTGGTATTCAGCTTCGATGCGCTGGAGCAGTACTACCAGAGTCAGGGGCGTGACTGGGAACGCTACGCGATGATCAAGGCGCGGGTGGTCGGCGGTGATCAGGTGGCCGGGGCGGAACTGCTGGCCATGCTCAAGCCGTTTGTCTATCGCCGCTATCTGGACTTCACCGCAATCGAAGCGCTGCGCAGCCTCAAGCAGATGATTCAGCGTGAAGTACAGCGCAAGGGCATGCAGGACAACGTCAAGCTGGGTAGCGGGGGGATTCGCGAGATCGAGTTCATCGGCCAGGCGTTCCAGTTGATCCATGGCGGCCGTGATCGGGCCTTGCAGCAGCGGCCGATCCTGCCGGTGCTGGACATGCTGGCAACCAACAGCTATCTGCCTGATAGCGCGGTGGATGAGCTCAAGGGGGCCTATCTGTTTCTGCGCGATACCGAACATGTGCTGCAAGCTATAGATGATCGTCAGACCCAGATGCTGCCGACCGATCCGCAAGGGCAGGAGCGGGTGGCCTGGGCTATGGGCTATGAGGGTTGGGGTGAGTTTCGCCAGGCCCTGGAGAGCCAGCGCGAGCGGGTGGCCCGGCATTTTGCCAATGTGATCGCAGATCCGGATGAGGATGAAGAGGATAGCTGTCCGTCCTGTGACAATCTGGCGCCGCTTTGGGAGGGATTGCTGGAACCGGAGCAGGCTCATGAGTTGTTGGCGGGAGCAGGCTTTAAACAGCCGGAATCAGCCTGGCAACGGTTGCAGGGCTTGTTGCAGTCGGGGCGGGTGCGGGCCATGCAAAAGCTTGGGCGCGATCGGCTGGATGTATTTATGCCGCGCCTGCTGGCCATGGCCAGTGAGCAGGATGACCCCGATCTGGCACTGGAGCGGGTGCTGCCCTTGGTCGAGGCAGTAGCCCGGCGCTCAGCCTATTTGTTGCTGCTGACCGAGAATCCTGGAGCATTACGTGAGTTGCTGGTGCTGTGCAGCGCCAGTCCGTGGATCGCCGAGCAGATTACCCGCTATCCGGTGGTGCTCGATGAACTGCTCAACGCCGGGCGGCTGTATCGGCCGCCGGAGCCGGATGAGCTGGTCGATGAGCTGCGCCAGCAACTGCTGCGCATTCCCGAGGATGACCTTGAGCAGCAGATGGAAACCCTGCGCTATTTCAAACGGGCCCATGTGTTGCGGGTAGCGGCGTCGGAAATCGCCGGTAGTCTGCCGCTGATGAAGGTCAGTGATTACCTGACCTGGATTGCCGAGGCGATTTTGCAGCAGGTGCTGCAACTGGCCTGGCGCGAAATGACCTTGCGCCATGGGGTGCCACGGCGCGCCGATGGCTCGCTGTGCGAGCTGGATTTCATCATTGTTGGCTATGGCAAGGTTGGGGGGATTGAGCTTGGGCATGGTTCCGACCTGGATCTGGTGTTCATCCATGACGGTGATCCGCAGTCGGAGACCAATGGCGAGCGGCCAATCGATGGCAGCAAGTTCTACACCCGGCTGGGTCAGCGCATCATTCATATCCTGACCGCGCAAACCACTTCTGGAGCCTTGTATGAAGTCGATATGCGCCTGCGCCCATCGGGCAACTCCGGTTTGCTGGTGACTTCGCTTGCGGCCTTTGCCCGTTACCAGCGCGAGGAGGCCTGGACCTGGGAGCATCAGGCGCTGGTCCGGGCCCGGGTGCTGACCGGTTGCAAGCGTCTGGGCCATCGGTTTGACGAGTTGCGGGCCGAAGTACTGGGACGCCAGCGTGATGAACCTGGCCTGCGGGCCGAAGTCGGGCAGATGCGCCAGAAAATGCGGGATAACCTGGCAACCGCCGCTACTCGGGGCGGCTTTGATGTGTCGGCGTTCACGGCGGATGCGACCTTTAGTCTCAAGCATGATGCCGGAGGTATCGTCGATATCGAATTTATGGTGCAATATGCGGTTCTAGCCTGGTCGTGCCGGTACCCCGAGTTACTGCGCTATACCGATAACATCAGGATTCTCGATGGGTTGCGTGACGCCGGATTGATCCCCGGTGAGGACGTTCAGCGACTGCAGGAGGCTTACAAGGCCTACCGCGCGGCAGCCCATCGCCTGGCTTTGCAAAACCAGCCAGGCACAGTCAGCGGCGACCAGTTTCATGATTTCCGGCATGGAGTCATCAAGCTCTGGCAGCAACTGCTGCCCGACCAGCAGGCGGATAACCACTCTGCTTGAACTGGCGCGCTCAGGCAGACAACTGAAATTTGAACGCACGTAAAGATTAGTGAATGGAGCTGGCTGCTATGTCGATGGCCGATCGTGATGGTGTTATCTGGTTTGATGGTGAAATGGTGCCGTGGCGCGAGGCCAACGTGCATGTACTGACCCACTCGCTGCACTACGGCATGGGCGTGTTTGAAGGTGTACGCGCCTACAGCACTCCGGATGGCACAGCGATCTTCCGCTTGCAGGCTCATACTGACCGGCTGTTCGACTCGGCCCACATCATGGGCATGAAGATTCCGTTCACCAAGGAACAGCTCAACGAAGCCCAGCGTGCCGTGGTGCGCGAGAACAAGTTGGAAACCGCCTACATCCGTCCGCTGGTATTCTACGGATCGGAAGGCATGGGCATTCGCGCCGACAACCTCAAGGTACACGTGGCTATCGCAGCCTGGCACTGGGGCGCCTACATGGGCGAAGAAGCGCTGGAGACCGGCATCAAGATCCGCACCAGTTCCTTCACTCGCCACCACGTCAACATCACCATGACCCGGGCCAAGGCCAGCGGTGCCTACATGAACTCGATGCTGGCGTTGCAGGAAGCGGTTTCCGCCGGAGCCGACGAAGCGCTGTTGCTGGATCCGGAAGGCTACGTAGCCGAGGGTTCGGGTGAGAACGTGTTCATCGTCAAAGGTGGCGTGATCTATACCCCGGAAGTGACTGCCTGCCTGAACGGCATCACCCGTGGCACCGTACTGAGCCTGGCCAACGAGTTCGGCATTCCGGTCGTCGAGAAGCGCATCACCCGTGATGAAGTGTATATCGCTGATGAAGCCTTCTTCACTGGTACCGCTGCCGAAGTGACGCCGATTCGCGAGCTGGATGGCCGCCAGATTGGTGCTGGCCGCCGTGGTCCGGTAACTGAGAAGTTGCAGAAAGCCTACTTCGATCTGGTCACCGGCAAGAGCGGGGCCCACTCTGAGTGGCGCACCCTGGTCGGCTGAAACTAGCTGAAGGTCACAAGCTGAACGCTGGGGGCTGTGCTTCCAGCTTCAGCTTCCAGCCTCTAAGCGGCTTTATATGAAGATCCTGATTATTGGTCCCAGTTGGGTAGGCGACATGGTGATGGCGCAGACGCTGTTTGTCTGCCTCAAGCAGCGCCATGGCGAGCAGTGCCTGATCGATGTACTGGCACCGGAGTGGAGTCGGCCGATTCTCGAGCGGATGCCCGAGGTCAACCAGGCACTGAGCTTTCCGCTCGGTCACGGGGTGCTGGAACTGGCGACCCGCAAGAAGATTGGCAAGTCCCTGGCTGGTCAATATGATCAGGCGATTCTGCTGCCCAACTCGCTGAAGTCGGCCCTGGTGCCGTATTTCGCCAACATTCCCAAGCGTACCGGCTGGCGCGGCGAGATGCGTTACCGGTTGCTCAACGATATCCGCAAGCTCGACAAGCAGCAGTACCCGCTGATGATCGAGCGCTTTATGGCGCTGGCCTTTGAGCCGGGCGCTGCTCTGCCCAAACCTTACCCACGCCCGCAACTGCGGATTGATCCAGCCAGTCGCGCGGTGGCATTGACCCGGTTCGGCCTGGAGCTGGATCGCCCGGTGCTGGCGCTGTGCCCAGGCGCTGAGTTTGGTGAGGCCAAGCGCTGGCCGAGCGAGCATTATGCCGAGGTCGCGGACGCCAAGATCCGTATGGGCTGGCAGGTCTGGCTGTTCGGTTCGAAAAACGATCATGCCGTGGCCGAAGATATTCGCAGCCGGCTGATTCCCGGGCTGCGTGAGGAGTCGGTCAACCTCTGTGGTGAGACCAGTCTGGCCGAGGCCATCGATCTGATGTCCTGTGCTGGTGCTGTGGTCAGCAACGATTCCGGGCTGATGCATGTGGCCGCTGCGCTGGAGCGCCCGTTGGTATCGGTCTATGGCTCAACTTCGCCACAATTCACCCCGCCGCTGGCAGAACAAGTGGAAATCGTGCGCCTGGGGCTGGAGTGTAGCCCCTGCTTTGATCGGACCTGCCGTTTTGGCCACTACAATTGCCTGCGCGAGCTGCCGCCGCAACAGGTTGTCGATGCGCTGGACCGGTTGGTGGGTGACCCGCTGGCCGATCCGCTGGATCCCTGATTCATGCGCGTTCTGCTGATCAAGACCTCCTCGATGGGGGATGTCATCCATACCTTGCCGGCGTTGACCGACGCTCAGCGAGCGATTCCCGGTATTGCCTTTGACTGGGTGGTCGAGGAGGGCTTTGCCGAAATCCCCGCCTGGCACCCGGCGGTGGTCGAGGTCATACCGGTCGCGATTCGCCGCTGGCGCAAGAGCCCGCTGAAAACCTGGCGCAGCGGCGAGTGGGCACGCTTTAAACAGCGTCTGGCCGGCCAGCGCTATGATCTGGTGATCGATGCCCAGGGTCTGCTGAAAAGCGCCTGGCTGACCCGCTACGCCCAAGCCCCGGTGGTGGGGCTGGATCGCCAGTCGGCGCGTGAGCCTTGGGCCAGCCGGTTTTACCAGGACAAAAAATCAGTAGCCTGGGGGCAGCATGCGGTCGAGCGGGTGCGCCAACTATTTGCCCAGGCACTGGGCTATCCGCTGCCGGACGGCGTTGGTGATTACGGCCTGAACCGGGCCCGATTGGCCGGTGAGCCGCAGGGTGAGCCCTATCTGTTGTTCCTGCATGGCACGACCTGGGTTACCAAACATTGGCCTGAGCTGTATTGGCGGCAGTTGGCCGAGCAGGCCGTCGCGGCCGGCTGGCAGATACGCCTGCCCTGGGGCAATGACCAGGAAAAGGCTCGGGCCGAACGCATCGCCGCTGGTTTGCCAGGCGTGTTGGTGCTGCCCCGGCTGAACCTTGCGGGGGTTGCCCGGGTATTGGCTGGCGCCAGCGCCTGTGTAGCCGTGGATACCGGGCTGGGGCACCTGGCCGCCGCGCTTGATGTGCCGACCCTGTCCTTGTTCGGTCCGACCAATCCGGGCTTTACCGGTGCTTACGGTGCCAGCCAGCAACACCTGGCCAGCGACTTTGCCTGTGCGCCCTGCTTGAAGAAAACCTGCAGCTACCAGCCAACCGCCGACGACAAGACCCGGTTCGACCTGACGCGGGAACAGCCGCTATGCTTTACCCGGCTGGCACCGGAAACCGTTATGCGCCACCTGCTTGAACTGTTGGCGAACAAGGAACCTCTCTGATGCAACTGGCTTTTCTGCTGTACAAGTACTTTCCCTTTGGCGGTTTGCAGCGTGACTTTGTCCGGATCGCCCAGGAATGCCAGCAGCGTGGGCACAGTATTCGTGTCTATACCCTGAGCTGGGAAGGTGAGGTACCCGAAGGCTTTGAGCTGGTCAAGGTGCCGGTCCGGTCGCTGCTCAATCATCGCCGTTATGCCAAGTTTACCCGTTGGGTCCAGGCGGATATGCGCCGACGGCCGGTAGATCGGGTGGTTGGTTTCAACAAGATGCCGGGACTGGATGTGTATTACGCGGCCGACCCTTGCTATGAGGACAAGTCGCGCCATCTGCGTAAAGCGATGTATCGCTACAGTCCGCGTTACCGGCATTTCTCTGCCTACGAACGGGCGGTATTCGATCCGCAGGGCAAGACTGAGCTCTTGATGATCTCGGCCACCCAGCAGGAGTTGTTCAAGCACTACTATGCAACCCCCGCTCAGCGTTTTCATTTACTGCCTCCGGGGATCTCACCCGATCGCCGCGCGCCTGCCAATGCGGAACACTTGCGCCGACTGGCGCGTGAGCGCCTGGGGCAGGAGTTCGACCTGCCAGCCGATGGCTTGTTGCTGGTACAAATCGGTTCAGATTTTTATCGCAAGGGTCTGGATCGCAGTATCCAGGCCTTGGCTGCTTTGCCTGAAGCGCTGCGTGCGCGTACTCGCCTGGTGGCGCTGGGGGCCGATGATCCAGCCAAAATGCAGGCGTTGGCCGACCAGCATGGCGTTGGCAGGCAGGTGTTCATGCCCGGTGGTCGTAAAGATGTGCCGGACTTTCTGCTGGCATCCGATCTGCTGCTGCATCCGGCGCGTCATGAAAATACCGGTACCGTACTGCTGGAAGCGCTGGTTGCCGGATTACCGCTGCTGGTGACCGAAGTCTGTGGCTATGCCCACCATGTTCTGGATGCCGACTGTGGCCTGGTGGCGCCTGAACCCTTCGATCAGGCCGGCTTCAATAGCCAACTGGCGATGATGCTGGGCGATGATGCTGCCAGGGCACGCTGGCAGGCCAATGCACTGCGCTATGCCGGGGAGCAGGATCTTTACAGCATGCCGCAGAAGGCAGCTGACGTCATCGTTGGGGCTGCCGTCTGATGCCCAGGCCGCTGAAGCCCGGCACGCTGGTTCTGCACGAACCGTTCGCGCGGCTCTGGGCCGACAAGGACCCCTTTGTCGAAGTCGAAGCTCTGGATGGCGAGATTTTTCGTGCCCTGGAAGGCCGGCGTACCCTGTGTACCCGGGTCGAAGGTGACGACTATTTCGTCAAGATTCATCGCGGCATTGGTTGGGCCGAAATCGCCAAAAACCTGTTGCTGCTGAAAAAACCGGTACTGGGTGCGGCGCAGGAGTGGCGGGCGATTGAGGCGCTGACCCGGGCCGGGGTTGCGACCATGACCGCAGTGGCCTTTGGTGAACGCGGCGCCAACCCGGCGCGCCAGCACTCGTTCATCATTACTCAGGCCCTGACCCCTACCGTCAGCCTGGAGGATTTTTGCCGGGACTGGCCCGCTAACCCGCCGTCGCCAGCGCTCAAGCGTGCGCTGATCGCCCGGGTGGCGGATATGGTGGGACGCATGCACAGGGCTGGAATCAACCATAGAGATTGTTATCTGGTGCATTTTCTTTTGCATACCGAGCCGGCGCCGACGCCGGACTGCCTGCGGGTTTCGCTGATCGACCTGCACCGTGCGCAAATTCGCGATCGGGTACCCGAGCGCTGGCGCAACAAGGATCTGGCGGCGCTGTATTTCTCCGCTCTGCAAATTGGTTTGACCCGGCGCGACAAGCTGCGCTTTCTGCGCTTGTACTTTCAGCGCCCCTTGCGTGAGGTTCTGAGCTCCGAAGCTGCGCTGTTGCGCTGGCTGGAAAAGCGTGCCGACAAGCTGCTGGATCGCTGGTACCGACGTTTTGCTCCAGGTGTCGGGCAATGATCAAGTGGACGCTCAACCCGGAATATGCAACCGGACACAGTGGCCAGGCGTTTGCCGACCTGGATAGCGTGTTTGCGCTGGAAGGCGAGTTTATTACCCGCGACCCGCTGAGCACGGTACACCGGGTATGGGTTGGTGACCGGCATTACTACCTCAAGCGTTATCATGCCGCAGGTAAGCATCTGCGCCGTTACCTGGGCCGGCCCCGGGTGGTTGCCGAGTGGGAAAATCTGCTCAGCTTCAAGGCCTGGGGGATTCCGGCGGCGACTGTTGTGGGCTTTGGCATGGAGCGGCGAGCCGGGCTGTTCGTGCGTGGAGCGATGATCACCGAGGCGCTGGACAATACCACGGACCTGGCCCGACTGGCCGAACAGCAGGCCGACTGTTTCAAAGACCCGGTATGGGTGCGCAGCGTCTGTCATCAGGTTGCCCATGCTGCGCGGATGATGCATGACCAGCGCTTTGTGCATAACGACTTCAAGTGGCGCAATATCCTGGTCGACCCCAAGGCGCGGGTGTACCTGATTGATTGCCCTGCCGGTGCATTCTGGTGGGGTCCGATGCTGCGTTACCGAATCATCAAGGACCTGGCTTGCCTGGACAAACTGGGCAAGCTGCATTTCACGCGTAGCCAGCGTTTGCGCTTTTATCGTGATTACAGCGGCAAACAACGGCTGGACGCCGCCGACAAGCGTTTTATTCGTCGGGTGCTGAAATTCTTTGAGGGACGCGAATGAGCGCTTTGCCTTTTATTGCGGTAAATGCCCGGGATATTTTGGCCCGTCATGGTCTGGATACGTTTCAGGCACTGTGGGAGCTGAAGCTGGATGCGATCGATGAGCCCAATGTCAATCGCGGTGGCTGGAGCAGTGTTTACCGCCTGGAGCTGGAGGACGCTGATGGCCAACTGCAGAGCTTTTATCTCAAGCGTCAGGACAATCATCTGACCCGTAGCCTCCAGGCCCCATGGGGTGAGCCTACCTTCGCCCGTGAGTTTCGCTACATTCAGGCCTACGCCCGACATGGTGTGCCGGCGCTCGAAGCAGCGTTTTATGCCGAGCGGCGTGAGCCGGGACATCGCCAGGCCATTCTGCTGACCCGGGCGCTGGATGGTTATCAGGATGCCGACGACTGGTATCAGCGCTGGCCAACCTTGGGCTGGGAGGCCAGGCACGATCTGGTGGTGGCGGCCGGGGCTTTGGTGCGGGCGCTGCATAATGCCGGGATGGTGCACAACTGCTTGTATTTCAAGCATGTTTTTCTGAAAGTCGATGGAGATGGCGCTGGTGCGCGGTTGATTGATCTGGAAAAGACCCGCCGGGCCTGGCGTGGTCGGCGAGACTTCGTTGCCGATCTGGAAACCCTGTTGCGGCGCAGTGCGCCACTGCCGCGGACTCAACGGTTGCGTTTCATGCTGGCCTATACCGGCAAGACCCGGGTCGATGCCGAGGTTCGTCAGTTGATCGCTGACATCGCACGCAAGCATCAGCGCAAGGAGCAGCGGCGGTGATTGATACCCGGCAGCTCAGAGCTTATGGGCGTCGTCCGCCGCAACCCCTGAGCCTTACCTTGGATGATGGGCGTTCACTGCAGATTTTGCAGTGGCTGCGGATTTTGCCCGGCAAGCGGCTGGTAGGCCAGGCGCTGCTGGACGGCGAGCCGGTGCTGGCCAAACTGTTCATTGCCCATGGCGCCGAGCGTCACTGGTCACGTGAGAAACAGGGCGTTGAGGCCTTGCAACTCAAGGCAATACCGACCCCGGGGCTGGTTGCCAGTGGACAGATTCCGGGCGGCGGTCATTACCTGCTGACCCGTTTTCTGTCCGGTGCTCAAACCCAGCAACAACGCTGGGAGGCGCTGAGTTCCACCGAGCCTGCCAGTGCGGAAGCACAGGGTCTGGTTGCCGAGGTGGTCGCCATGTTGGCGCGCATGCATGCGCAGGGGTTGATCCAAAGTGATCTGCACATGGGCAACTTTCTCTGGCAACAGGGACAGTTGTATGTGATCGATGGCGATGCTGTCAGCGTGCAGTCTCCCAGCGAGGCACTGAGCGCCCGGGATGCGGCGGACAACCTGGGGGCCTTTTTCGCCCAGCTGCCGGTGGCCTGGGAAGAGCAACTGGAACTGCTGTTGGTCGGCTATCTTGGGGTGAACAGCGCGCGTGCAATAGATCCTCAGCGCGTGCTTCAGGCGCTTGAGCGCGGGCGCCAATGGCGTTTACAAGACTATCTCGGCAAGGCCTTGCGTGATTGCAGCCTGTTCAGCGTCCGACGCAACTGGTGGCGATTTCTCTCGATCAAGCGTAGCGAAAGTGCCGAGCTGCTGCCGGTCATGAATGAGCCTGACAGTTTGTTTGACAGTGAGCCGCTGCTCAAGGACGGGGGTAGCAGTACCGTGACCCGTTTTACCCTGGGCGAGCGGACGCTGGTGGTCAAGCGCTACAACATCAAAAGTCTGGGACACTGGTTGCGGCGCTTCTGGCGGCCGAGCCGGGCCTGGCATTCCTGGCTGGCTGCCCACCGCTTGCAATTTCTCGACATCGCTACGCCAGCGCCGCTGGCCATGTGTGAGAGTCGCTTTGGTCCACTGCGTCGGCGCGCCTGGTTGGTGACCGAGTTCTGTCCTGGGCAGGACTTACTAAGCCTGTTCGATCCAACGGGGCAAGAATTGCCTGCACCAGAGCAGCGCCAGGCGTTGCTCAAAGTCTTTTCCGAACTGGCCCGCCAGCGTATCAGTCATGGCGACTGCAAGGCCACCAATCTGCTGTGGCATCAGGGCCGGGTCTGGCTGATCGATCTGGATGCCATGCAGGCCCACTCCAGCGAAACCGCCTGGCGGCGGGCCTGGGCCGAGGATCGGGCCCGGTTGATTCGCAACTGGCCTGCGGGCAGTTCACTGGCGCTCTGGCTGGATGAACAGTTGCCGCGTTAAGCCATGCATGTATTTGGGCATAAGCGTGCCCGCTTGATTTTGGGGTGTTCTTTGTGATGGCCGCATGGGAGGAGAGCTTGAATTGTGCTTTTGCTGTAGACGGGATTCTTTGTATCAGTCTTCGTGAGCGTGAAGATAGGCGTATGCTTTTGGCTGAAACTCTTGATTGCCTGAATGCGGAGGTTGAGTTTTTACTGGTAGAACGAGATGTTGAGGACTCTCAACGAGGCTGTTTTAAGTCGCATCAAAAGTGTGCCGAGTTGATGCTGGATAGAGGTTGGAGTCGAGTGCTGATTCTTGAGGATGATGTACTGTTCAATACGTTTGATTGTGAAGCCGTTACTAGGGTGAATAACTACTTGCGGCGTTATGAGCCGCCAGTCTTCTATCTTGGAATTATGTTGGGAAAGCTTTGGCCAACATGGAGTAAGGGTGTGGCAGCATGCAGGGCGCAAGGGACGCATGCATATATATTGAGTGCCGAGGCTGCTGAGGTGGTGGTTGCAGAGAGATATTGTAAACAAGGGATTGATACATTTATTAAGCGGCGATTCCCAGGGCGCACGGCTTTTCCTATGCTGTGCCAGCAACAGCCAGAATCTGTTGGAAAAAGTGATTTGGACTTTTGGCGCATGGGGGATACTGTTAAAGATGAGGTTTTTTGGCAGAGAAATTATAAGAAACAGTATTTTGAGTGGTGGCGTAATATTTATAAATTGTTTTATTTTTCATGGTTGAAGTTTTGAGTCTCAGGGCTTCTGGTTCGCCTTTCAAAGACGTTGCCATCTGACCGCCTAGCCTGGTGTTTCTCTGGGGACGACGTCTAAGGTTGTAGCGTTGTTGCCTGTAGGGTTCCGGGTTGGGCCTGGCTGCAGCTATACTATCCCCCTTTATCTCGCAGCGCAGTGCTGTCGCACTGGGTGCTGCGGGCCCGTAATGAACCAAGAGGCATACCCGTGGCACTGACCATCCTCGGACTTTCCGGCGCTTTGAGCCATGACCCGTCCGCCGCACTGTATATCGACGGCAAACTGATCGCGGCAGTGGAGGAGGAGCGTTTCGTACGAGACAAGCACGCGAAGAATCGCATGCCCTACGAATCGGCGAAGTTCTGTCTGGAGCAGGCGGGTATCAAGCCTGAAGACGTAGATATCGTCACCATTCCCTTTGCGCCGATCAGTATTTTTGGTCCGGCTCGCTGGAAATATGCCAAGCGGTACTGGTATGCCCCGGATCGTGCGCTGGATGCCATCCTGATGGGCAATCGGCGCTTCAAGCGTTACAAAAAGCGCATCGAGTGGTGTCTGCAGCAACTGGGCTTTGACCTGAAAAAGGTCAAACTTGAGCCGGTTGAGCATCACCTGGCGCATGCCTCCAGTGCCTATCACTGCTCGGGATTTCAGGAAAAGACCGCAATTCTCGGGATTGACGGCAAGGGCGAGTACGCCACCACCTTCTTTGGTTATGGTGAAAACGGCAAGATCCACAAGATCAAGGAGTTCTTTGATCCGGATTCGCTGGGCGGCCTGTATGGTGCGCTGACCGAGTACCTGGGCTTTGAGATGCTCGATGGCGAGTTCAAGGTCATGGGCATGGCGCCCTATGGTGATGCCGCCAAATACGACTTCTCGCGGCTGGCCAAGTTCGAGAATGGCGAGCTGATCATCAATACCGATTATGCCAACGTGATTGGCTTCCGCCGTTACAAGGAAAAGGGCAAGGGCTACTACTTTTCACCCAAGTTGATCGAATGGTTGGGGCCCAAGCGCGAAGGCGACATCGCCGACGACCCCTACATCCATTACGCCGCCAGCATGCAGGCCCTGTTCGAGAAGCTGGCGCTGGAGATGATGGAGTACTATCTGGGCGACATTCTGCGTGAAACCGGCCGTATTGCCTTTGCTGGTGGTTGCGCGCTGAACGTCAAGCTCAACCAGCGCATTATCGCGCGCCCCGAGGTCAAGGAGCTGTTTGTTCAGCCGGCGGCTGGGGATGCTGGTACTGCCGTAGGCGCCGCAGCCTATGTCTCGGTCAAGAATGGTGTGCCGGTCGAGAAGATGGAGCATGTCTATCTCGGCCCCAGTTACAGCAATGAAGATGTCATTGCCGCTTGCGCTCGTCATCCGAACCAGCCCGAGTGGAAAAAGCTCGACAACGTACCTGAATACATCGCCGAAGTGCTGGCCGAGGGCAATCCGGTGGCCTGGTTCCAGGGCCGTATGGAGTTCGGCCCGCGCGCCCTGGGTGGCCGCTCGATCATCGGTTGCCCGAGCTTCAAGGGTGTGGCCGACCGTATCAATGAGCAGATCAAGTTCCGCGAGCGCTGGCGCCCATTCTGCCCGTCGATGATCGACACGGTAGCGCCGCAGATGCTCAGCGTGGATCATCCATCGCCGTTCATGACCTTTACCTTCGAGGTCAACGAGGAGTGGAAAACCCGTGTGCCGGAAGTGGTGCACGAGGATGGCACCGCCCGTGCTCAGGTGCTTAAGCGTGAATACAATCCGCGTTACTACGATCTGATGAAGGAGCTGGAGCGTCTGACCGGCAACGGGGTAGTGCTCAATACTTCGCTGAATCGTCGTGGCGAGCCGATGGTCTGCTCACCGACTGACGCGTTGAACATGTTCTACGGCTCGGATCTGCAGTATCTGATTATGGAAGATATTCTGGTTTGCAAGGTAGCCTGAGGAGATTCGCTTGAGCAATCGGGAACAGTGGGTGCTGCAGTTTTGCCATTCCTATTACGGCCCTTTTACTGATTGCGCCCGTCAATATGCCGTGCTGTTCAAAAACAGCGGATACAAGGTAGCAACGGTGTACCTGTCCGGGCAACCAAATGCCGAGGTTGAGCAGGGCTCGGCCTCGGATGAGGTGATCTTCCTTGGTTATGAACCAAAGGATATCAAGGGCCTGAAGCTGCGAGCGATGCGTGATCTGCGTCGTCTGACCCGTCTGCGCGAATATGCCTTCTGCATTGCCCATCGTTTCAAGCCAATCTACATCGCTTTGCTGGCTACCCGTTTGCCGGTGGTGGGCATCCACCACTCCTTTGGTGTTTACAATCGCTGGAACCGGCGCTTTGTCATCAACCGTTTCCGCAAGCGCCTGCTGTTACTTGGGGTGTCCGACGCGATTCGAGACGAGGTTCGCACTGATCTGCGTGACTGGCCAGAGCAGCGGGTGCAGCGCCTGTATAACCGGATTGATCTGGCTGCGGTGCAAGATGATCAGGTCGAACGCGAGCAGGCCCGGGACCACTTGGGGCTGCCGCAGGATGCCTGGGTGGTAGGCAATGTTGGTCGCCTGCATCCGGACAAGGACCAGGACACCCTGATTCGCGGTTTTGCCGCGGCCCTGCCGACCCTGCCGGCCAATAGCCTGCTCGCGATCATGGGCAGTGGTCGGCTTGAAAGCCGGCTCAAGGCGTTGGTCAGTGAGCTGGGGCTTGAGGGCAAGGTGCTGTTTCTCGGTCAGGTCAAGCACGGCCGGCGCTACTTCAAGGCTTTCGATGTATTTGCCCTGAGCTCCGATCACGAGCCCTTCGGCATGGTACTGCTGGAAGCCATGGCTGCTGGAGTACCGCTGATCAGTAGCGACTGTGGCGGGGCCCGTGAAATTGTTGCCGGCCTGGGGCCGCTGTTCCCGCTGGGCGATGCCCAGGCGTTGGCAGGGTGTCTTCAAGCGGTGGCAGGTCTGTCACCCCAGGACCTGGAAAGCAAGCGCCAGGCGATGCTGGCAAGCCTCAATACCCACTACACCGACGACGCGGTTCGTCCGCTGTTTTTTGATCTGTTGCAGGAGAGTGGGCTATGCAAGCTACTGCACCAAGTATCCTGTTCCTGATTCCCTATTTTGGCCAGTGGCCGTTTTGGATGCCGCTGTTTCTGAAAAGTTGCGAGCACAATCCGGATATCAACTGGTTGTTGATAGGGGATTGTGGCGAGCCTGATGGGCTGCCGGCCAATGTCCGCTACCGCTATTCTTCCTTTGCCGATTATTGTGACCTAGTGTCTGAGCGGCTTGGATTGAGCTTCCACCCGACTAATCCCTACAAGCTTTGTGACCTCAAACCGGCCTATGGTTTTATCCACCAAGAGGATATCCAAGGGTATGACTTCTGGGGGTTTGGGGATCTGGATCTGATTTACGGCGATTTGAGAGCCTATTTCACGGCAGAGAAGCTGAAACGATACGACTTTTTTTCGACCCATGAGCGGCGAGTCTCAGGGCATTTGTGTGTGATGCGCAATAACGAGCATTTCAGAACCTTGTTCTGGCGCATTCCTGATTTCCACAAGCGAATCGAGGATCATCAGCATCATGCTCTGGATGAAGGTGGTTTCACCCGGCTGTTCCTGTGGCGCAAAAACTTCCCTAAGCCTTTGTTCAAATTTGTTGGTCTGTTCAACCCTCTGCGGCGAGTTGCGGAGTTTCGTGAGGCGTTCAGTACTCCATACGCAAAAGTGGCATGGATTGATGGCGGGTATGATTTTCCGCAGAGGTGGTATTGGAGTGCAGGGCATCTGACCAATGACACGAGTCAGACAAGGGAATTTCCTTATTTCCACTTTGTTGTCTGGAAGAGTCTCTGGAAACATGGCAAGACTGGAGACGCTGCGCACATTGCCCGTTTGGCTAGTGATGAGTGTTGGAGTGTCGATAGCGAAGGCTTTCACTCGCGTGATGTTTAAGATGCGTTGCACGCAATGCGGAGCTTGCCAATGAAAATTCTATGGCTGATCCAGAGTTATGAGGTCCATGCGTTCGAGGTGCTGGCTGATGCGCTGGCGCATTACGCGGAGGTTGAGCTGGTTCGTTTGACAGCTGAGGACCAGGATCGTCTTTGCGTGACGCTCAAGCGCTTTGACTTTTCCGCTTATGATCGGGTGATGACGATTCTGCGGACCAAAAAGGAAATGCGTCAGTGGCGTGCTTTTCGGGTCATCCCCAATCTAGTCATCTTTGAATACGATGCCTGTCAGAACTACATGCCTGGCGGCAAGTATGAAGGAAAATTTTCTCGTCATTACCGTCGTCTGGGTGGCCCCCGTTTGATTGTCTCTGGGGCACAAGTGGCAGACCGGCTGAAGAACGAAGGGTTTGAAGCCCACTTCATGCCCAAGGGCTATGATCCCCGTGTCATTCAAAACAGTTGCGAAGTCAGGGATATTCCGCTGGCATTTGTTGGTCGATTAAAGGCCGACATGTACAAATCGCGCAAAGATTTCATTGAGGAACAGGCTAAGCAGCATGGTCTGCAGGTTCTGCAAACTGCGCCTGGCCAGGCTTATGCGCAAATGTTGTCCCGGATACAGATTTTTGTTTCTGCTGACATTGGTCTAGGTGAATACATGGCAAAAAATTTCGAAGCCATGGCGGCAGGATGCCTGTTGCTAACCTACAGCCAGGGAGAGTTAGAAAATCGCGCTGTCGGTTTTGAAGATATGAAGAATGTAGTGCTGTTCAGGAATCAACAGGAGTTTGATGAGCGGCTTCAGTTGCTGCGTGATGAGCCTGGCTTGCTGGAGAAGATTGCTGAGGCAGGAGCAATCTATGCCCGCGAGGCTTTTGCTTATGACCGTATGGGCCAGAGGCTGTTCGGGCTCCTGGAAAAACCGTTGACTCCCAGAGCCCAGGTGCGAGGCTGGCGTAGCTATCTGCCAGGTTTCCTGGCTGGGCGCTGAGGCTAGCTTATTTATATGCGTGTCATCAATATCATGTGGTCGTTTGGCTCTGCTTATGCCTCCGTGCATAAAGTGCATACTCAAATTCTGGAATTGTTACCGCCTGACTCGTTGATAGAAAACTGGGTGCTTCAGGGGGAGCCGGATGAGTCACCTAATATTCCTACCTATCAATGGAATTGGCCAAAATGGAGGTTGAAGCCGAAAGGGGTTGGACTGCTGATGCTTTTTGCCACCAGAGCAAAGCTGGTAAAGCGTCTTAACGAGTCGGAGCCTCAACTGCTTTTGGTCGACGGGCTAGGAACAGCCAGATTGATATTGCCGCTATTACTATCCAGACCAGGGTTACAGGCTCGTGTGCTCTTCCATGGTAAGACTCGAATTCGTGGGGGTGACAGGCGTTTATTTCGCCAGTGTGCTGAACAGGTCAGAGTCGTTGCAGTGTCACATGACCTGGCGGAGGAGTTGGAGGCTGCTCTTGGGGTGCCTGTCACCACGATTGTTTCGGCGTTTGACCCAGTCAAAAGCAACGCACAGATGCTGGGGCGTGATGAAGCTCGCTGTAGACTTGGCGTTGAGGCGACGAATGTGCCTGTGTTGGGAGCTGTTGGTCGGCTGGTCGAGAGCAAGGGGTTTGATACAGTTTTGTATGCGCTGGGTTTAATCAAGCAGCGTGGTGGACGGTTCAAACTACTGATCATCGGTGATGGGGAACGGCGTGATTACTTGAACGAACTAATCAGTGAGCTTGGGCTGGCGGACGATGCTTGTTTGCCAGGACATATACCCGAAGCCGAGCATATCTACCGTGCTTTTGACATTATGCTTATCCCTTCTCACAAGGAAGGGCTTGGTCTAGTGCTACAAGAAGCTGTAATGGCAGGGGTTCCGGTGCTGGTCAGTGATATTGCAGTTTTCAGAGAACAGTTGGGCCCAGTTGGTCCTTATCTTGCGGTGGGCAATTCACAGGAATGGGCTGCTTGTATCGAGCAACTGTTGCATGAAAAAGGATTCGATCAATTGGCTGCTAAGCAACGTGCTCAGTTAATGCCGACTGGCGCGTGGCGCGAGTTTTGTAATGCCTGGAGAGCGTTGTTGCATGTCGAATGACAGTACCTGTTCTAATAGTGTAATGAGTTTGTCAGTAGGTAAGCTTGAGCTTCCGTACTGGTTGGCTATTTGGTTGCTGATAGGTGTGGTTTGGTTTCTGGTAGCTGTAGCTTGGATGCCTACCAATAAGCTATATCAGCAAGGCTTGGTTGCTTTGCTGTGGTTGCCAGCGCTACTTACGGTTTTTGTAAGACCTGCGTTTTGTATTGAGCTGGTGCGCGCCAACAAGTTTTTAATGCTGACTTTTGCCGGTCTTTTCGTCTGGTCCTCTATCAGTCTATTGATTGCTGAGCCGTCGCTGTTTTTCAAAGAGTTGAAGCGACAGCTGTATGTGGGGCTTTTCTTGCTGGGTGTGGCGGCATTTGTTCGTCATAACGAGCGGCTAGCGTATCAGACCCTAATTTTTGCTGCGCTACTGTTAGCGTTGGCCGCATTTGTATCTGTCGTGGGCTTTTATGTCTTGCAGGGATATTCGCTCCGCTTGCGTCTACAGGGTATCGGTCAGTTGTCCCATCCAATTTTGGGCGGCTATGTCATAGGGTTGGTGGCGGCCTGGCTAGCGTGTGGCCGGGTTAGCCTCTGGGTTAGGTTATTGACACTGGTTGTGTTACTGGTCTTTATGCTGTTGACCCAAAGTAGGGGTGTTTGGCTTGCATTTCTGGCGGTTTGCATTCTTATGCCACTCTGGCGGTCTTCCCGGCGAGGGTGGTTGCCATTAGTGCTGTTAGTGCTTGTTGGGGTCCCGTTAGTTTTTGTTTTTATTGATGTTGTTCTTGCTCGAGGGTTTTCTTATCGTCCAGAAATTTGGATTAAAAGCTTGGACCTGATTAGCCTTGCACCAGTTTGGGGTGTTGGTTTTGCTGCTGATTATCATATTATTGGTGAGGGGGGAAAGGTATTTGATCACTCTCATAATCTGCTGCTTCATGTGGCGATTATGTCGGGTATCCCGGCTGTTCTGATGTGGTTGACTATTTGGGGAGGCGTAGCCTGGCAGGGTTGGCAGCACCGTAAAACCCCTTTGGGCAGTTTGCTATGTGCTTCTGTAGTATTTTCTAGTGTGGCCTGTCTGTTTGATGCTGCCAGTCTGTGGGGGACGCCTAGGCCTGAATGGTTTCTGACGTGGTTACCTTTGGGGATTGCGTTGGGTTTGAAAACACAGGTCCGAGCCCAATGAGATGTTTGTTTCCTCAGCAGGTTGATATCTTCTCGCTTGAGGGAGTAAAAAGCGCAAGAGTTGAGGCATCAATATCTTTCCAGTCTGCCTTGTATCTAAGCAGGTGCTGGTAGTTACGCTTTCTCAGGTAGGTAGGCAGAGGACGCCCCAGGCAGCGCATATCTGAGATATCAATAAGGCCGAAACTGGCGTCGGGGGTCAGGACAATGTTTCCGAGGTGTAGAGAGCGAAAATAGACACCCTGCTCGTGCAGTTGAACGATAAAGGCCGCCAGTTGAGCCAAGACTTCAGGTCGTGGATGCTCCTGTACTAACTGGCGCAAGGTTGTGCCATCCAAGGGAGAGTAGTGCACCACCGAACGATAAGGCTTGCTTAGTTTATAAAGCTGTATCACCTTTGGGCAGGGTATTCCCAGTTTTTCCAGTCTTGCAGCATTGGCAGCGAAACGCTTGGCCGGTGGGAAAAGCACCGTCTTCGAAAACCAGCTCTTGCGCCGAAACAGCTTCAAAAAGGTGCCGTCTGCCAAACGCAGGACTTTCACTCCATGGCCGTCCTGTTCGAGGACTTCTGCGGTGTTGAGCCAGGTTTCGTACTGTTCGCGGCTAAGCGGTTTCATCATTGTGGCCGTTGGCAAAAGGCCTAGTCTAACGCAAAACGTGGGTCTGGTCCGCGTTCAGCCAATCCGGATGCAATCCAGCGCACACGATGAAATAGGGATTGAGCAGCGTGTCATGGCGCTGGTTATAGCGCAGCGGCTGTAGTTCGGGCCAGCTCAGTACCTGACCTCCGGCTGCTTCAACCACGGCCTGGGCGGCGGCGGTATCCCATTCGCAGGTTGGTCCCAGGCGCGGATACAGGTCGGCCTGGCCTTCGGCTACCAGGCACAGTTTCAGGGAGCTGCCCATGCTTACCAATTCGGCATTTGGCAGTCTTTGCAGAAACGTGTGAACCGCTTCGCTCGCGTGCGAGCGGCTGCCTACTACTCGCCACATGGCCCCGGCGTTTGGGGTTGCTGCGATCTGAATCGGCAGTTGGCTGCCATCGGCCAGGAGTTTATAAGCCCCGGCCCCTGATTGGCCGGCATAGGTGACCCCCAGCGCCGGTGCATGGACCACCCCGGCTACCGGGATGCCGTGTTCAATCAGGGCGATGTTGACGGTGAACTCACCGTTACGCTTGATGAATTCCTTGGTGCCATCCAATGGGTCGACCAGCCACAGTTTCGGCCAACTGTGGCGTTGAGCGATTTCCTCGGCTGTCGATTCTTCTGAGAGTACCGGAATGTCGGGGGTTAGTTGGTTCAGGCAGGCAAGGATGTGCTGGTGCGCCGCCAGGTCCGCCTCGGTCACCGGACTGCTGTCGTCCTTGTGAGCAACATCGAAGCTGCGTTGATAGGCCTGCATGATCCGTTCGCCCGCTTCCTGGGCGATGCGCACTATAGGTTCAAGCTCGAACATCCCGACCGTTTCCTGTAAAAAGCATGGAATCTACATGGCCTATGATAAACTCTCAAACCTTCTTGTAACGTGATGTGCTCATGTCTGAACAGCAGCCCGAAAGCTTTATCCGCTCCAGTGCACGCATTTATCTACGCCTGCTGGGTTATGTGAAAACCTATTGGGTGGCGTTCGCCATCAGTATTCTGGGCTTTACCATTTTCGCTTCGAGCCAGCCAGCCATGGCCTGGATGCTCAAGTATTTTGTCGATGGTCTGACAGAAGGTGGCGATGCGCTGTTTTTCGGCATTCCGCTATTATGGGGCTTCCCCCTGTTCATCATTGCTGTGGCGTTCTATCAGGGTGTTGGCTCCTACCTGGGTAATTACTTCCTGGCCAAGGTATCCCTGAGCGTAGTCCATGATCTGCGCACTAACCTGTTCAACAACCTGCTGACGCTGCCCAACCGCTATCTGGACAATCACAACTCCGGTCATCTGGTCTCGCGGATTACCTTCAATACCACCATGGTCACCGGTGCTGCCACCGATGCGATCAAGGTGGTATTTCGTGAAGGCATGACGGTTATTTTCCTGTTCGGTTATCTGCTTTGGATGAACTGGCAACTGACACTGGTACTGATGGCCATTTTGCCGGTGATCGGCTTGATGGTGACCAGTGCCAGCAAGAAATTTCGCAAGCAGAGCAAGAAAATTCAGACGGCGATGGGCGATGTCACCCATGTCTCTTCGGAAACCATCACCGGGTATCGGGTGGTACGCAGTTTTGGTGGTGAGGAGTATGAGCGCGAGCGTTTCAATACCGCGAGTGAAGCGAACCGTGACCGTGGCCTGAAAATGACCCGTACCGGTGCGGTATTTACCCCGAGTCTGCAACTGGTGACCTACAGTGCCATGGCTGTTGTGATGTTCTTGGTGCTGTTCCTGCGCGGGGATGCGACCGCAGGTGATCTGGTGTCCTACATCACTGCTGCGGGGTTGTTGCCCAAGCCGATTCGTCAGTTGTCTGAGGTCAGCGCCAATATCCAAAAGGGGATCGCTGCGGCGGAGAACATTTTTGAGCAGCTTGATGAAGAGCCGGAAGTCGATCACGGTACGGTGGAGCGCGAGCGGGTTGAAGGGCGGGTCGAAGTCCGTAACCTGAGCTTCAGTTATCCGGGAACCGACAAGCAGGTACTGGAAGATATCAATTTCACCGTCGAACCCGGTCAGATGGTCGCTCTGGTGGGCCGCTCAGGCAGCGGCAAGTCGACCCTGGCCAGTCTGATTCCGCGCTTTTACCATCATGCCGCCGGGAAGATTCTGATCGATGGGGTGGATGTCGAGGATTACCGGCTGCGTAACCTGCGTAAACATATTGCCCTGGTAACCCAGCATGTGACCCTGTTCAATGACAGCATTGCCCGAAATATTGCCTACGGTGATCTGGCCGATGCGCCGCGCGAAGCCATTGAGGCTGCAGCCGAGGCCGCTTATGCCAGTGAGTTCATTGGCAAGCTACCCAAGGGGCTGGATACCCTGGTCGGTGAAAATGGCGTGTTGTTGTCAGGTGGGCAGCGTCAGCGTCTGGCAATTGCCCGGGCACTGCTCAAAGATGCTCCTATTCTGATTCTGGATGAGGCGACCTCGGCGCTGGATACCGAGTCTGAGCGGCATATTCAGGCAGCGCTGGATCGGGTGATGCAGGGGCGCACTACGCTGGTAATTGCGCACAGGCTGTCGACCATTGAGAAGGCCGATGTGATCATGGTGATGGATCAGGGCCGGATTGTTGAGCAGGGTAGCCATGCTGAACTGCTGGCGCGCAATGGTTACTATGCCCGCCTGCACAGTATGCAGTTTCAGGATGAGACTACGTCTGCCTGAGCCTGTCCGATGTTTGATAGACCAAGAGCAAGCAAGAGAGAATGCCGATGAAAGTATCCATGCCCCGTTTTGACTCGGCCCCGGTTCTGGTGGTGGGGGATGTCATGCTGGACCGTTACTGGCACGGGCCGACTCGGCGGATTTCTCCGGAGGCTCCGGTACCGGTGGTCAAGGTTGATCAGATCGAGGATCGCCCTGGTGGCGCTGGCAACGTGGCGCTGAATATTGCAGCTCTGGGTGCGCCAGCCTGGCTGGTTGGCGTGACCGGGGACGATGAGGCGTCTGCCAAACTGAGTCAGCGTTTGGAGGCTGCCGGTGTCTATTGCGCGTTTCAGAAGCATCCTGAGCAGCCGACCATCACCAAATTGCGGGTCATGAGCCGGCATCAGCAATTGATCCGGGTGGACTTTGAGGAAGGCTTCAATACCGATGCTCCGGCGCTGCTGGCGGAAGTGAGTCGGCTGCTGGACGGGGTCAAGGTGATGATCCTGTCTGACTACGGCAAGGGTGCGCTGGTCAATCATCAGGCGCTGATTGCTGTTGCTCGTGAGCGCGGTATTCCGGTGCTGGCTGACCCCAAGGGCCAGGATTTCTCCATCTACCGCGGGGCCAGTCTGATTACTCCCAACCTGTCCGAGTTCGAGGCGGTGGTTGGGCATTGCAACAGTGAGCAGCAACTGGTCGAGAAGGGACTGGCGCTGATCGATGAACTACAGCTTGAGGCCTTGCTGGTGACCCGCAGTGAGCAGGGCATGACCTTGCTGCGCAAAGGTGAGGCGCCGTTGCATTTGCCTGCCCGGGCCCGCGAGGTATTCGATGTTACCGGTGCCGGCGATACAGTGATCTCGACCCTGGCAACAGCGCTGGCGGCGGGAGAGGATTATCCTCAGGCCGTGGCTCTGGCCAACCTGGCGGCAGGGATCGTGGTCGGCAAGTTGGGAACGGCAACCGTCAGTGCTCCGGAACTGCGCCGTGCTGTGCAGCGTGAGCAGGGTAGTGAGCGCGGTGTGCTGAGTGTCGAGCAACTGCTGGTAGCGATTGAAGACGCCCGCGCCCATGGCGAGCGGATCGTCTTCACCAATGGCTGCTTCGACATTATCCACGCCGGTCATGTCGGTTATCTGGAAGAGGCCCGCAGTCAGGGTGACCGGCTGGTCGTGGCGATCAATGATGATGCGTCGGTAACCCGGCTCAAGGGCCCTGGGCGGCCGATCAACAGTGTCGATCGGCGGATGACCGTGCTGGCCGGGCTGGGGGCGGTGGACTGGGTGGTGAGCTTTGCCGAAGACACACCCGAGCAACTGCTTGAGCAGATACGCCCGGATGTACTGGTCAAAGGCGGTGACTACAGCGTTGACCAGGTTGTCGGAGCACCGATCGTCAAAGCCTACGGTGGCGAGGTCAAGGTGCTTAATTTCGTCGAAAGTTGCTCCACCACGGCGATTGTCGAGCAGATCCGCAAGACCGAGAAAAGCTGAGCATATCTATACTGATCTACCGGGGGCGTGGCTGGCGTCGGCTGGGACGCCCCAGTTGGTACCAGGGTGCGCCGCCGAGCTCGGCAAACAGCGCGCCTTCGATCGGCAGCCGAATCAGAAAGGCTGCGCCTCCCAGTTCGGAGTCGCCCAGGCTCAGTTCACCGTCATAGCTTTCAATGATGTCCTTGACCACGGACAGACCTATCCCCTGGCCGGGATGTTGGGTGTCCAGGCGCTCGCCCCGGCGCAGAATGCGTTCACGCTGATGTTCGGGTACGCCCGGGCCATCATCTTCAATACGCAGCTCACAGGTGGTATCGGTATAGCGGGCGCTGACCCGGATCTGGTGCAGGCAGAGCCGGTAACTGTTTTCCAGCAGATTGCCCAGCAGCTCCATCAAGGCACCTTTTTCCATCGGCACCCAGAAGCGTTCACTGAATTGCTGATGCAGCACAACGCGTTTGCCGTGATAGACCTTGTTCAGGGTTCCACTCAGCAGCTCAAGCAGGGGGGCGAGCATGACCCGGTGTTGTATCAGGCCGCTTTTGCGCAGGCTTGCGCGTTGTAGTTGGTAACCGATCTGTTGGCTCATACGCTCAATCTGGCCGTTCAGAACCTTGGCCTGTTCGCGCTGCTGCGGCTGGCTGCTCAGGGTTTCGGAAACGCCCTGCAGTACCGCCAGAGGGGTCTTTAGGCTGTGGGCCAGGTCACCAAGTGTGTCGCGATAGCGCTCACGCTGACGGCGTTCGCTGTCAAGCAGGCGGTTGAGAGAGCGGGTCAAGCGCAGCACTTCATGTGGGTGTCTGTCACTGAGCCGCTCACGGCCACCGCTCTCGATCTGGTCGAGCTCAGCACGCAGGTTTTTCAATGAGCGCAGCGCCCAGGTCAGCCCCAGCCACAGCAACAACAGCAGTACCAGCAGGCTGGCGCCGAGCCAGCGGTAGAGCTGTTTCTGGAAATCGCGAAACAGCGAGCGAAACTCGCTGGTCGGCAACATGGTGATGAAACTGAACGGCAGCTCATAGTTGTCGTTGAGGTGCAGTTCGACGTCGTAGACGTAATATTCCCGGCCATCGCGATTGCTGATGCGCAGAAAGTCGGTGACTCCACCATCGTAACGCGGGATGTAGTCGATCTGCTGACCGATGGCCGAACGTGATTGCCAGATAAGGTTGCCGTCTATATCGAAAATGAAGCCGAGCAGCTTGGCCTCGGGCAGGTTGAACTCCTCGTCTGGCAGCTTATCGGGCATGTGCAGTTGCCCGTCTTCGATCTGCGCGGCACTGATCAGGCTGTTGGCGTCGGCTGCCAGGCGTTGGACAATGACCTGCTCCAGAGTCTGGTTGAAGGCGCTTTGCAGTACCGGGAACAGCGCCAGCATGAATAGTACAGCTAGCAGGGCGGCGCCAGCCATCAGCCGGGATCGCAGGGAGCGAATCATCGGCAGCGCTCGGTAAACAGATAGCCCTGACCGCGGATGGTCTCAATAGGTTTGAGCGAACAGGCGGCTTCCAGCTTGCGACGCAAGCGTCCGACCAGGACTTCGATGACATTGGGGTCGCGTTCCTCGTCATCGCTGTAGAGCTGCTCCATCAGCCGCTCCTTGGCCACCACCTGTTGGTGATGACGCATCAGGTATTCAAGAATCCGGTATTCATAAGCGGTCAGGGCCAGTGGCTCCTGGTCGACGCTGGCCTGCTTGCGGTTCAGGTCCAGAGTTAGCGGGCCGGCCTGGATGCTGGCCTGAACGAAGCCGGCCGAGCGGCGCAGCAGCGCATGCAAGCGGGCTTCCAGCTCTTCGAACTGGAAAGGTTTGACCACGTAGTCGTCGGCGCCGGCGGACAGCCCTTCGACCTTGTCTTGCCAGTTGCCGCGAGCGGTCAGAATCAGAATCGGCAGGGTCTTGCCCAGGCTGCGCAGTTGGCGGATCAGGTCCAGGCCGCTCATGCCCGGCAGGCCGAGGTCGACGATGGCCAGGTCGTGATTGAATTCACTGGCTTGGTAGAGTGCTTCTTCAGCATTGGCCACGGCATCGACGACGTGGCTGGTTTCGGTAAAACGGGTGGATAGGTGGTGGCGCAGCAGGGCTTCATCTTCCACCAGCAGCAGTTTCATGTCGCCTCCCGTTTCAGCCTCTGTTTCAAACGGCAAGGCCTGCCCGTGGGATCGGGCAGGCCTGCTGACTTGCTTGCGTACCGTGGGTTAGAACTGGTAGTTCACACCCAGGTAAGCCAGTTCACTGCTGTGCAGCTTGGCCGAGCCCTGTTTGCCCGCAGTCCGGGAGCTCAGTTCGGTGCTGGCGTTGCTGCGCAGGTAGCGGTAGCCGCCCTCCAGCGATACGTTAGGGGTCAACTGCTGGAGGATGCCGGCCTGCAGACCTGCAGCATAGCCGATATCGCTGTCACGCTTGAAGCCTTTGGACTCCTGTTCGAGTTTTACCGCACCCAGCGTGGCGCCACCGAACAGACGGGTGCTGTCGGTAATCGGCAGGAACAGGTCGTAGCTACCGAGCAGGTTCTGCTGACGCAGCTTGTACTGGCTGGCGTAGCTGTCGGACAGGTTTTCGTAGGTGGCGTAGAAACGGCCGCGCTCATTGATCTGGCCGGCGCGCAGGCCCCAGGTCCCGGTGTTGTCGATAACCTTGTCCAGGTTGGTATTGCCTAGGTTCTGCTTGAGACTGTCGGAACGCTGGATGTTGTTGCTGGTTTCGCCCCAGGTCAGGCCGACGAAGGTGTCATTGGCATGGGCGGCAACGCTGGCGAAGGCCAGGGTGGTACCTACAGCAAGGGTCTTCAGGGTTGTTTTCATGATTGCCTCTCCGTTGGGGTCATATGCTTGCTACGGGAGACATCTTGCCCAAGTCTTGCTGAACCGGGCCTGAACTCTTCCTGAACCTCGGCTGAACAGCGCTCGGTAATCGTGATTACAAGCGTTCCAGGCCGTCAGGCCAGGGGCAGCGCGGTTGGTCGATGACCCAGCCACGCTGCTGTGCCAGCGCTTCGCTGAGCCACAGGTGCTTGGGGCGGCGGTTGACCAGTTCACCCTGCTCCAGGCTGAACAACTGGCCATTTGGCCGGCCATTCTCGATTTCGGCCAGGAACAGTTCTGGGCGTCGGTAGTCGATGCTGGCGATCAGTTGGCCGTGGTTGTCGAGGTACTCGTCGGCATGCAGGGCCGTCAGTTTGCGGCAGCGATCGGGTAGATCGATACGCATCTGATAGACCAGTTGCAGCGAATTGGTTGGCAGGTGGACATAGGCTCGTGGGCGCTCGATCAGATGCAGTTCGCGGCACAGTACCGGGCGGGTTGCACCACTGTGCGGGGTCAGTTCAAAGTTGAGCTTTTCATACAATGGCAGAGTCTCGGCATAGGGAGTGGGTAACCAGGTGCCCTGATAGCAGCCCTGCAACCATCCGCGCTCGGTTTCCAGCAGCAGTTCCTCGGCGATCTCGGTCATCACTGTGAGCATCGGAATGCGCAACTCGTGGGCTGGCACGTAACCGGAAATCAGCTTGAGTACGTTGTCGCCATGATCCGGGCGCTCCTGACGGACCAGTACATGAAAGCTGCGGCCTTGCCAGTGCAAAGTCAGATCGACCGAGACGCCGAGGTTGGCCACGGTCAGGTCGAAGTTGTCGGGGTCATCAATCTGAACAGGTTGGCGCAGGGCCTGCATTTCGGAAAAACTCAGGGGGTTGCCGACCGGGGTGTAGCAGAGCACTTCGGGCGTGGCCTTGACGTGGATGGCCTGGGTTTTGAAAACCACCGGATTCTTGCGTGCAATGATGCGCGACATCAGCATCCCCCCTGTTGTTTGTATTGTTGTGGTTCTAGCGCCCAAGCACCTCAATGGCGGTGGCCACGTTCTGTTGTAGATGGTGCGGATTGATGGTGCCGATGATGGCGCTACCGACTGCCGGGTGGGCGAACACCAGTTCCAGGCCCTTGGCGACCGGGTCTTCACCGTGCAGGCAAAGATGGCCGCTGGCCAAAGCCTTCTTGATCAGGATGCCCTTGTTGTGTGACAGGGCGAAGTCGAGTACCGGGCGCTCGGCTTGTTCGTTGAGGTTGTAGGTAACCATGGCGCAGTCGCCTTGTTCCAAGGCGCGGATGCCACCCTCAACGGTTTTTCCAGAGAAGCCATAGGCGCGGATCAAACCCTCGCGCTTGAGCTGGGCCAACGTCGGATAGACCTGATCATCCAGTACAGTCTGATCATCTCCGTTGGAATGCACCAGTACCAGGTCCAGATAATCGGTTTCAAGGCGTTGCAGCGAGCGCTCGACTGAGAAGCGGGTGTGCCGGGCGGAAAAGTCGAAGGCCGAGTGGCCGTTCTCGAACTCTTCGCCAACCTTGGTGCAAATCACCCAGTGTTGGCGCTGGCCGCGCAAGAGAGGCCCCAGACGTTGCTCGCTGATGCCGTAGGCCGGGGCGGTATCGATCAGGTTGATGCCCAGATCGCGAGCCAGATCCAGCAGGGCGCTGGCTTGCCGGTCATCCGGCAGCTCAAAGCCGTTGGGGTACTTGACGCCCTGGTTGCGGCCCAGCTTGACGGTGCCGAGCCCAAGCGGGGAGACCTGCAGCCCGGTGCTGCCCAGTGGCCGGTGGAATGCGCTCAGGCTGTTCATCGAAAGCAACTCTCCCAGGCAGGTGTGGCGACGCTGGGGGGCGTCAATTCATGCTGGCTGGCGCTGGCCTGCGGGGTAATCGCCTGACGAGTCAACTGTTCCATGACCAGATCGCTGAGGTTGGGTGCCAGGGCCAGCTTGGTTGGCCAGCCGATCAGCGCGTTGCCGATGGCTTGCACGTAGGCGCTGTCCGGGCGCACCAGGCCACTCTGGGCGGGCTCGGCGCGATTGACCTCCAGGGTGGCCCATTGGCAGGCACTGAGATCGACCCAGGGTAACAGTTCCGTGAGTTCGCTTCTGGCTTTGGCGATCAGGTTGTCGGCGCTCAGACCAACCCCTTGTTCGGCCAGTTCGCCGCCCAGATACCAGCACCATTGTCCGTCGCTACAGGGGTGGGTGGTAATGGTCAGGCGTGGTTTGGGGCTGTTGCCCAGGCAGTGGGCATAGAGCGCCGGCAGGGCCGGGCCCTTGACCAGCACCATCTGCAGGGGACGGCGCTGCATGCGTGGCTCGGCTACCCCCCAGTCGCCCAGTAGCGCCTCATTGCCCTCGCCGGCAGTCAGGACATAACGCTGGGCCCGGATTGTGCCCCCCTGCACCTGCACACCACTGATTTCGCCATTGGCGCCGCGCTCGATCTGCGCTTGGCTGTCGGCGATCAGGCTGCCGGCACCCAGTTCGGCCAGTTGCTGGAGGACGCTGGGCACGTCCAGGACCAGTTCATCCAGACGGTAGACCTTGCCCTTGAAAGCCCGGTTGGCGAATGCCGCCGGCAACTGCTCGCCCTTGACGGCTTCGACCCGGCCACGCAGGGCCTTGCTGGCGAAAAATCCGGCCAGATTGCTGATCAGGCTGCCCGGTGACCATAGGTAATGATGCTGTGACAGCAGGCGGGCACCACGCAGATCCAGTTCGCCCTGCCCCTGCAGGCAGGCACGCCAGCGCGCGGGCATGCCGGAAATGGCTTCGGCTGCGGTGGTCAGGCTACCGTGCAGGGCATATTTGGTGCCGCCGTGGATGATGCCCTGGGACTTGACACTCTGGCCGCCACCCAGTGCGCCGTGTTCGATCAGCAGGGTCTGAAAGCCCTGCTGGCGCAGGCGAGCGTTCAGCCAGAGGCCGGCGATGCCACCGCCGAGGATGCAGATGTCGGTTTCCAGCGTGGTGCTCATGGGCTCCAGGTTCTTTAACAGCAAAAGAGGGAGCCTAGTATAGACAGGGACAGCTGTTGAGGTCACATCTGCTACTCTATGCCGCAGTTTTCGGGAGTCCATTTATGCCGCGTTTGTTCTACAGCCTGATTTTTACCCTATGCCTGCCGCTGGTGGTGGTGCGCCTGCTGTACCGGGCCTGGCGGGCTCCGGCCTATGCCCGGCGTTGGTCAGAGCGTTTTGCCCTGGGTGGCGATGTGCGTTCGGGAGGTATCTGGGTACATGCGGTTTCGGTGGGTGAGTCGATCGCCGCCGCGCCCATGGTCCGTGCGCTGCTGGAACGCTATCCACAGTTGCCGATCACCGTGACCTGCATGACGCCGACCGGCTCGGAGCAGATTCGCAAACTGTTTGGTGGCCGGGTCGGACATGCCTATCTGCCCTACGACTTGCCCTGGTTGCAGCGCCGGCTGATCCGCCGGCTGCAGCCGCAGGTGGCGGTCATCATGGAAACCGAGTTGTGGCCCAATCTGGTTGCCGAATGCAAGCGTGCGAGGGTGCCGGTGGTGCTGGCCAATGCGCGCTTGTCCGAGCGCTCGGCCCGTGGCTATAACCGGGTGAGAGCCTTGGTACGACCGATGTTCGCCGCGTTGGACTGGGTTGCCGTGCAAACTCATGCCGAGGCGGCGCGCTTTCGTGAACTGGGGGTGCCGGAGGCCGCCATGACGGTGACCGGCAGTATCAAATTCGACCTGCAGCCGACGCCTGAAACGCTGGCGCAGGCAGCCGAGCTGCGGGGGCAATGGGGCTTGCGCCCGGTCTGGATAGCCGCCAGTACCCACGCCGGTGAAGATGAACTGGTACTGGCGGCCCATCGTCAGGTACTGCTGACTCAGCCTGAAACCCTGCTGGTGCTGGTGCCCAGGCATCCCGAACGCTTCGACAATGTCGCCAGGCTGGCCCTGGACGCCGGTTTCAGTGTGGTGCGGCGCAGTGAGCAGCGTTTGCCGGGCACTACCGATCAGGTGTTTCTCGGTGACAGCATGGGCGAGCTGATGATGTTCTACGGCTGTGCCGATATCGCTTTTGTGGGTGGGTCGTTAGTGGCCACCGGCGGGCACAATTATCTGGAGCCTGCGGCTCTGGGGCTGCCAATTCTGTCTGGGCCGCATCGGTTCAACTTCACCGAAATCAGCGAGCTGCTCGAAGGTGCTGGTGCGCTGGTTGAGGTCGATGGGGCCGATGCTCTGGCTGGGCAGGTAGTACTGTGGCTCGAGCAACCGGATCGGGCTCGCAACGCGGGTGCTGCTGGTCAGGCTGTGGTGCGGGCCAATCAGGGGGCGCTGCAGCGGTTGCTGGAAGGGGTGGGGCGGTTTATTGGCGGGGCGCCGAGGGGCTGAGGGCGCTTGAACCTGCTGCGCGGCCTGCGGCCGGTCTCGGACCAGATCTTCGTGGTGGATCGCGACAGGCTGACCTGTTCCGGCGGGGCTAGTTCCGCCCATCTTGCGGCCTATCTGGTGGAAAAGCACGTCGGCCGCTCGCAGGCGAACAAGAGCCTGCACATCATGATCATCGATGGCGTCCTGCAGGCGGACAAGCCCCAGCCGGGCATCCCCATCGGCCTGCGCACCGATGATCCGCTGGTCCAGCGCGCGCTGCTGATCATGCAGCAGCATATCGACACGCCGCTTTCCGTGTCCGAGATCGCGCAGCGCATGGGGCACAGCAAGCGCCGGCTGGAACGGCATTTCCGCGCGGCGCTGGACACCTCGCCCCAGGCTGCGTTCATGGGCCTCAGGCTGGCGCTGGCCCGGCACCTGCTGGTGTCCAGCAACAAGACGATCGCCATGATCTCGGTC